>SXGT01665839.1_pt1 | contig 25235 bp, 19 predicted proteins | sample 3176221 | NCBI WGS metagenome assembly SXGT01 (sample SAMN11356862, study PRJNA531348) | freshwater metagenome | isolation source: freshwater sample F1-120 | place: China: Fuxian Lake, Yuxi | collected 2017-12-25
GGGTCGCGGGTTCGAGCCCCGTCCACTCCGCCAGAAATTTCAAGCGGGGCAATCACTTGGCGGTGGTTGCCCCGTTTGTCTTTTGGAAGATCGAATGGTCCCTGGAACCTGGCGCGGGCGCTCGGCGCACTGCACATCGACGCTGAGCGTTCAGGTTCCGCCGCAAAGGTGCAGCGGCAATCCCCTTCCCGGTCTCACCCGCCAGACTTCGCGGAACAGAATCGGCCCGACCCAGACCTGAGGCCAGCGTTTCAAAGCGACTCCTGCACGATCCCTGCAAGCTGGTCATGTGTCGAGACCGTGACGTCCTGAGGGCGCAGCTCGCGCCCCACCGCTTCCGTGAGCCAACCCGTGCTTGCACACATCGGCTTCGCGGCCAGCGGTTGGAATCAGGAGCGACGCGCCAGGCCATTGGCCGCCTGCTGTTGCCGAAGTCGTGCGAGTGCCACCAGTTGTGCAGAGGTGGGGTGGTCCACGGTCTCCCACCCGCTGATCTTGTTCGCCAAGGTGGTGCGATGCTTGTCGATGTAGTGACGCAGGTCTGACTGCACACTGCGGCTGCCCGTCACCAGGATGGCGTCCATCCCGGCGACCGCGTCGCAGACTTCGGCAAAGAACTCATGCTCGGTTCGAACCTCGCTGTGGTGCTGCCGCGTGTAGTGGGTGTGTGCCTCCAGACGGCGCTGCTGCATGTGTTCGGGACCGAACTCGATGACGACGGCGTTGTGGTGATCCAGCCAGATCACGGCGTGGGTGAATGTCATGAAAAAACTCTCCGTTGGGGCCTGACGCACCGCATGAGCCGACACGGCATGAGATGCAAGCCCGACACCTTAAGTCAGCGACGATTACAGGAACTTGATCAAGCGCAAGAGAGTCCTCTGGCCCAGGCGCGCCCGGCAGGTTTCGGTCGTTGGGCGTTGGAGGCCCGCTCACCCTGCCGGTAGGCATGTCCCGCTGGCCCGATGCGACTGATACACACGAGACACCTTCGGTTCACCCAGCGTTACGCTTCGATGCGGGCGGTTGTCATGGTGTTCCCACTCGCTGCCTAGCATCGGTGTGTCGACAACACCACCCAGGAGCTGACATGCAAGCCTTCGAGCCACACCGCAACACGAGCACAGGCCGACGCCCTTCGACCCTGGCCCGGAGCGACACACCCGCGGCCCGGCGGTCTGCAGACGGCGAATTTGCCACGGGCCGTCGGATATCGGAGACGCTCGGCATGCTGGCCGATCAACTGGCCCCCGTCCGACGGATCGTTCACACCGGAGATGTCATCTACCGAGCAGGGGAGCGCTTCGCAAACCTGTATGTGCTGAATGCGGGCATGTGCAAGACGGTGAATCTGGCGAACGACGGGCGCGAGCAACTGGTCAGTCTGGCCTTCAGGGGGGATTGGCTGGGTTTTGACGGCATTGCCGGCGGTCGCTACTGCTCGGATGCCGTCGCCATGGACACGGGGGAAGTGTGGGTCGTCCCCTACCAAGCGTTGCTTGAAATCAGCCAGGCTTCCCCAGCCGTCCTTCATGCCCTTCACGCCGCCATGAGCCAGGCGATCGCTCGTGATCGAGATTCGTTGATGTCCGTCTGCACGCTGCCGGCCATTGCCAGGGTGGCCGATTTTCTGCTGAACTGGGCCGATTCGCTCGCCGAGCGGGGCATCAGGACAGACGAGTTCACGCTGCGCATGACCCGCGCAGAAATCGGCAACCATCTCGGCATGACGCTCGAATCCGTCAGTCGCGCGCTCTCGCGTCTGGCACGCGACCACGTCATTGGATTTGCAACGCAGGGTCGCCGGGAAGTGCGCATTCCCGATGTCGATGCGCTGTCGGCCTTTGTGCAAAGGCATCTTGCCGCGGCAGCAGGTGCATTGCACTGAGCCGTGCGGCCATCGCCTCTTCAGCGGCTGGCGATCGAACGCGCCATCGACCGAGCCAGTTCGGAACGCGTAAAGGGCTTTCTCAGGACCTCCCAGTCCAGCCGTTGGCCTCCCTCAGCGTCTGTCTGGTTCATCGGGAAACCCGACATCAGAAGCACGGGTAGTCCGGCCAGGCGTTGTTGTGCCTCGGCCGCCAATTGGGTCCCTCGCATGCCGGAACCCAGGGCAATGTCGCTCAGCAGCAAGTCGAAACGCCGATCGTCCAGGGACAAGGCGGCGAGCGCCTGTCTCCCCGTGGCAGCGGTGACGACTTCGCACCGCAGGGCTTCGAGATAGGTCTGGACGACCTTGCGCACTTCCGGGTCGTCCTCCACCAGCATCACGCGCAAGCCTGGCGGAAGGGATTGGTTGGCGTCATCCTCCGCGACCACCGTCGTCGCGATGTCCAGTGAAGGCAGATACACCGAGACTGTGGTCCCACGGCCGGGGCTGCTGTCGATCGTGATCGCGCCGCGCGACTGATGGATGAACCCATAGGCGGTGCTCAATCCAAGGCCGGTCCCACGGCCGGCCTCTTTGGTGGTGAAGAAGGGTTCAAAGACGCGCTCCTTCACGCTCTCGACCATGCCCACTCCGGTGTCGGATATGGAGATCGCCACATACGGCTGGTCGGAGTAAGCATGCTGGCCCTCCCGCAGTGCGACCGGCAAACCATTGACGGTGTCGATCTGAAACCGAAGGGTGCCGCCTTCGGGCATGGCGTCGCGCGCATTGAGCGCGATGTTCAACAGCGCGGATTCGAGTTGAACAGGATCGGCGAGCACGAGCGGCAAGCCAGGGCCGGCGTCGACCTCGATCCGGATCCTCTGGTCAAACGTGCGCAACAGCATGTCTGTCAGCGAATGCAGGAGGGCATGGGTGTCGATGGCGACGGGCTCGAGGACCTGTCGTCTCGAGAACGCCAGCAGCTTTCCGGTGAGTTCGGCACCCCGGCGTGTGGCGCGTGTGGCCGCACCAACGAGTTGCTGCGCATGGGCATCGTCTGCCAGCGCCGGCATCTCCTCGAGCGCCTGAAGATTGCCCTGGACCACCGTGAGGAGGTTGTTGAAATCGTGGGCAATGCCGCCAGTGAGTTGCCCGACGCTCTCCAGGCGTTGCGAATGGTTGAGCGCTTCTTCGGACTGCACCCGCTGCAGGCTGGTGGCCAGCAGGCTGGAAAGTGATTCAAGGAATCGCAGCTCTTCCACGCCGAAGCGATCCACTTCCCGCGAGCGAACGGACAGCATGCCGATGACCCGTCCCCGGTCTGACAGCGGCACACCCATCGCACTGACCAGGCCGCTCTCGAGGTACAGGGGAGGGACGACGAAACGGGTTTCCTGGCGGTAATCGGCCACCACCAGCGGTTCACCCTGGGCCACCATATAGCCCGCAGGCGTATCGGGACGATTGGCCACGCGTGTGCCGAGGTGTTCGCCCGCAGGGAGACCGACTCCGCTGACCAGGGAAAACTCCTGCTTTCTGCTGTCGAGCAACCAGACGGCCGCCACATCCACCTGAAGGGCCGTGGTGATGATGCCGGGCACGTGCTCAAGAATCACCTGCAGGTCGCGGGTGTCCACCGCCAGACGCCCCAACTGGGCGAGATGGTCACTGTAGCGCGCTCGCTGCAAGGCGCGCTGCACACGGGGATAGGTGCTGACATCGCGAATCGCCGCGACCACGAATGGATGGCCGTGATTCTGCAAAGGGCTGAGCGCGATCTCGACCGTGACCTCGCCACCGTCCTTGCGCTTGGCCGTCAACTCCGTCTGCCGGCCCATCGGCCGCGGTCGGGGTGCTTGCCCGTACATGTTGCGGTAGGAGGCATGACGCGCCCGGATCTGGTCGGGCACGAGCGCGTCCACCGCCAAGCCAACCAGTTCGTCGACGGTGTACCCCAGCAGCACCTCGGCAGACGCGTTGGCCATGACGATCTCGCCACCGCCATCCACCAGCAACAAGGCATCCGGGTAGGCCAGGAAGATCGTGCGAAAGACATCGTCGTTCTCCCCGTTCGGCGAAGAAGGTGCCACCGAAGCCTCAGTCATGGGCCACGGCGGGAAGCAGTATGTAGCCCGCGCCCCTGACGGATTTGATGACCTCCGCGGTGTCCTGGTGCGCCTGCAGCTTCCTGCGCAGCCGTCCCACCTGCACGTCCACCGTACGGTCGAACGGCGCTGCTTCCCGGCCTCGGGTGTGCTCCAGCAGGAAGTCGCGAGAGAGCACGCGCCCTGGATGGCGCGCAAACGTGCTGAGGAGTTCGAATTCACCGCTGGTGAGCTCCACTGGCGTGCCTTCCGGGTCGTGCAGACTGCGGGCATCCAGGTTCAGCCGCCAGCCGGCAAACTTCAGCACGTGGTCGGAAGGTGGTGTTTCCGGCTGGACGAGCAGCCGTCGCAGCACGGCCTTGATGCGAGCCACAAGCTCCCGCAAATCGAAGGGTTTGGTGACGTAGTCGTCGGCGCCCACCTCGAGGCCGACAACCTTGTCCACCGCATCGCCACGCCCGGTGACGATGATGAGCCCGCTCTGCCACCGTGCTCGCATCCGCCTCGCCAGGGAGAAACCGTCCTCGCCGGGCAGCCCTATGTCGAGCAGGGCCAGGTCAGCGGGATCGCGCTCCATGAGTTGGATGAAGGCTTCACCATCGTGAACTTGCGACACGCGGAAGCCGTGGGCCGGAAGGTAGTTGGCCAGCAGTTGTGTGATGTCGGCCTCGTCGTCGAGCACCACGATGTGTGGGGGTGATTTCATGCGAACGTCCCGCAAAGCACCCCATCCGATCCGGGGCGTGCCGATGGCCCGAAAGCGTAGCACGGGTGGTTGGCGGTGGGGCACACATTTTCAAGCGCCGGCGCCGTGCCGACCAGTGCTCACCCGGCAGCCGCTGGACCCCATGCTCCGGGCTTGATCTCCATCAACAGAGACTGAGCGAAATCCTGGAACATGCACACAGAGGTCGATGCGCGGTCGCCGGGCCGACCATCGCCGTCGCCCGCATTCCCATGGACACCACATTGATTATGTCGCTGAGAGAGGCACTCGGTCGGGAAACCGGTCAGTCGGTCGATCTCATTGAAACGCACCTGTCCTGGGTGCTGCTCACGCTGACCCACGCCTACAAGATCAAGAAACCGGTTCGCTATCCGTTTGTCGACTTCAGCAGTCTGCCCGCGCGAAGGCAGGCCTGTGAAGAAGAGTTGCGCCTCAACCTCCGATACGGATCGGGCATCTATCTGGACGTGCTGGCGGTGCGTGGAACGCCTCAGGCGCCGAGCTTGGCCGACGAGGGCGGCGGACCTGTGATTGAGCATGCCATCCGGATGCGGCGTTTCCCGCAGTCCTCGTTGATGCGCCATCTTCTGATGGCTGGCAATCTGCACGGCGACTTGCTGGATGGTCTGGCCCGGCGTCTGGTGGAGGTGCGCGGCGCAGTCTCCGCGGTTCCGTCACCCGCATTCGGACAGCCGGAGCGCATCGTCCACGATCTGCGCGACGTGCTGACATCTTTGCGAACGCAGGGTGACGATGCCCGTCTGGCCGAGCTTGCAATCTGGATGGGCGCTCAAGAGAAAGCATTGCGCCCCATCTGGTCAGTTCGGCAGCACGACGGATCCATCCAGGAGTGCCATGGCGATCTTCACATGGAAAACATCGTGTTGATCGACGGTGGGCTCGTGCCGTTCGATGGCCTCGAGTTCGACCCGGGTCTGCGCTGGATCGATGTCGTCAGCGATGTCGCCTTTCTCACCATGGACTTGAAGGCCCACAGCCGGTCGGACCTCGCCTTCCGATTTCTGGATGCATGGTTGCAGCGCACGGGCGATCACGCAGGTCTGCAGGTGCTGCGCTTCTATGAAGTCTATCGGGCGCTGGTCCGGGCGATGACATCGCGTCTGAGCGGGCCCGTCGCCGGGGCAGCGCCACGTCCAGATTACCTCGCGTGCGCTGCTCAATGGGCGTCGTCGGCACCCAGCGACGCGCGCATGATGATCACGCATGGATTGTCTGGTTCCGGCAAGTCCACCCTGGCCGCCCGGTTGTTGCGCGCTGCCGGCGCGGTTTGCATCCGGTCGGACGTGGAGCGCAAGCGCCTCTTCGGGCTGGACCCATTGGCCCGCTCGGCTGCGCTGGGGCTGGACATCTACACCGAGCAGGCCTCCGACGACACCTTCGAGAGCCTGCTGGGGCGCGCACGCACTTCGCTTCAGGCGGGGTATCCGGTGATTGTGGACGCCGCGTTCCTTCAGCGCGATCGACGTTTCAGATTTCGGGAGCTGGCCGCGGAACTGTGCGTGCCGTTCACCATCCTGGACTGCGAGGCGAACATCGATACCTTGCGCCAACGGGTAAGGGCCCGTGCCGCTTCCGGAGCAGACGCATCGGAAGCCGATGTCGAGGTGCTGGAGCGACAGATCCAGAGCCGTCAACCGCTGGCGGCGCAAGAGCGAGCGTGCGCGATCACGGTGTCGATGGATGCCGCTGTGGACGTTGGATGGGTCCTTTCGAACTGGATCTCCGCGGAGCACCCTTGAGGAAGGCCGTGAAGCGCCGCGCCCGAGCTCATTGCGGGCGACTTTCCTGGCGTGAGAGGGCCCGGCGCAGCCACCATTTTTCAAGTTCGCTCACCCAGAGAACCACGCTGGCGAGCGATGCGCACTGCAGCCACTGGCCCGCCGAGAGTGGAGTGGTGCCGAAAGCCAGGTTCAGCAGGTTCCAGTGCACCACCATCATTTGCAGCGCAGCACCCAGTGCCACGGCTCCCCACAGCCAGCCGTTGGAAAACAGGCCGACGAAGGCGCTCTGGGTGTCCGATCGGGCGTTGAAGGCGTTGAAGAGTTGAGACAGCACCAGCACCGTGAACGCCGCAGTCCGGGCCGTGTCCAGCCCTTGTTCGCCTTCGATCCAGCCACCCGGCAGGAACAGATCGAGGGTCAGCAAGGTCACCGCGGCCATGGCGATGCCTGTGAGTCCCACCGTGACCCACATGCGCGCATCGATCACGCGATCTTCCGGCCTGCGTGGCTTGCGGGTCATGACATCGTGCGAGCGTGGATCGACGCCCATCGCCAGGGCCGGACCGGTGTCCGTGATCAGGTTGATCCACAGGATCTGCGTGGCCAGCAGTGGCAACACCGCCGCACCGGTGGCGTCCACCAAACCCAGCGAACGCGCCAGAACAATGCCCAGGAACACCGTGAGCACCTCGCCCATGTTGGAGGAGAGCAGGTAGCGCAGGAACTTGCGGATGTTGTCCAGAATGCCGCGACCTTCGTGCACCGCAGCGACGATGGTGGCGAAATTGTCATCCGCCAGGATCATCTTGCTGGCTTCCTTGGTGACCTCTGTACCGGTCACACCCATGGCCACCCCGATGTCCGCTGATTTCAGGGCGGGCGCGTCGTTCACGCCGTCGCCGGTCATGGCCACCACGTGTCCTTGCGCCTGCAGGGCGTCGACGATCCTCAACTTGTGCGCGGGCGCCACGCGGGCGAACACCGAGACCGATCGCACCGCGTCGCGAAGGCCTGCGTCGTCGAGCCGATCGATCTCGGGACCGGTGAGTGCCGTCGCACCCGCCTGGATGATGCCGAGGTCTTCGGCGATGCGGTCGGCGGTGCGGGGATGGTCGCCCGTGATCATGATGATGCGAATGCCGGCGGATTGCGCGGCCTGGATGGCCGGGGCCACTTCGGTGCGCGGCGGATCGATGATGCCCACGGTGCCCAGGAACACCAGCTCCTTTTCGAGCGCCTCGCCGGCCTGCACGTCTTCGTCGTCTTCAAGGCTGCGATAGGCCACCGAAAGCGTGCGCAATGCGGCGTCGGACAGGTGCTCGACATCGGCCAGTATCCGGGCCCTCGTGTCTGCGCTCAACGGCAGGACGTCCGTGCCCACGCGCACGTGGGTGCAGTGGTCGAGCAGCACGTCCGGCGCCCCCTTGGTGATCACTACGCGTCTGTCGTCCGCATCGTGATCGATGGCCACCACCGACATCCTCTTTCGATCGGATGTGAAGGGCACCTCGGCAATGCGATCGAAGCGTTGTGTGCGCCGCTCTTGCGCGTCCGCCAGCTTGCGCTCGGCCACGAGAAAGGCGGCTTCGGTCGGGTCGCCCTGGATCACCCAGTGTCCATCGGCCTCCTGTCGCAAGCTGGCGTTGCCGGCAAGGCTGCCGCCGCTCACCAGTGCCACCACTTCGCTGTGCAGCGCACCGGGCTGCAACGGTTGATCCTGATGGTGCATCCGGCCCACTGGCGAGTAGCCCACGCCGTCTGCGCGGGTCGTGCCGGAAGCCGTCACCACTTGCTGGATGGTCATTTCCGAGCGTGTCAGGGTTCCCGTCTTGTCGGTGCAGATGACCGAGGCCGATCCCAGGGTTTCGACCGAGGAGAGCTTCTTGACGATGGCATGGCGGGCGGCCATGCGCTGAACGCCCAGGGCCAGCACCAGGGACAGAATGGCCGGCAGGCCTTCGGGCACCGCTGCCACGGCCAGAGAAACCCCCAGCAACAAGACTGGGACGGCGTCGGTCCAGGTGCGAATGTCGGCGGTCCAGAGCACCGTCAGGATGACGATGGTGGCGATGACCATGACCCCCGCACCCAGAACCCGCCCGATGTGGCGCACCTCCTTTTGCAGGGGTGTGGCTTCCTCGGGCGTGGTGGCGAGCAAGTGAGCGATCGCGCCCATTTCCGTCTGCATGCCGGTGGCCGTGACCAGCGCCCGGCCATTGCCCTGGACCACCGACGTTCCCTTGAACACCATGTTGTGGCGCTCGGCCAGCGGTTGCGCGGTGGAGAGGTCGACGGCCTGCTTGAGGACGGCGTCGCTCTCGCCGGTGAGTGAGGCCTGCTGCACCAGCAAGGCGTGGGCGTCCAGCAATCGAGCGTCCGCGCCCACGCGGTCACCTTCGGCGAGCATCAGGATGTCGCCGACCACCAGATCCGCGCTGGGAACGCGAAGCACCGTGCCATCTCGCAGGACACTTGAAGTGGCGCCAGCCAGCTTGGCCAGCGCCGCGACTGCGTGCTGCGACCGGGTCACCTGCGTGAACCCCAGCGCCGCGTTCAGCATCACGATGGACAGGATCACGATGCCGTCGACCGGCCAGCCATGGCCTTCCTCGGACCACCAGGCGACGAATGTGACGCCCGCCGCCACGAGCAGGAGATAAACCAGGGGATCCCGAAACTGGTCCAGAAGACCGCGCCATGTCGACAGCGCAGGTGCCGCCACCAGCACATTCGGCCCGAGCCGGGCCAGCCGTTGTCGAACCTGGACCGAGCCCAGCCCGCTCTCGCTGTCCGTCTCCGTCAGGCCCGACAGGCTTGCGAGGTTCGATTGCGATGCCTGGGATGAAGGGATACCGACAGGCATGACAGGCACGGTCTTATGGCGATGAAGCGAGCATCACGCGTGTGCCCGCTCGCCGTGCCAGGATGGACGACGCGTCGTCGAGTGCGCCGATGCCGGCCATGCCACCCGTGCGAGTCACAAAATCGCAGGCCGCCTGCACCTTGGGACCCATGGAGCCCGCAGCGAAATCGAGCTTCGCGAGTTCGTCTGGCGTCACGTCACCCAGTGCGCGCTTTCCTGGAGTGCCCCAGTCGGCGTACACCGCCGGCACGTCGGTCAGCATCAGGAAGGCATCGGCCTTCAGTTCGACGGCCAGCAGACCGCTGGCGTGATCCTTGTCGATGACGGCTTCGACGCCGATGCAGGTGCCATCAGCACGCAGAACCACCGGGATGCCACCTCCGCCCGCGCAGATCACGGTGACCCCTTGAGCCACCAGCAGACGGATGACCTCGATTTCGAGAATGCGCACCGGGCGGGGCGAGGCCACGACGCGGCGCCAGGCGTCACCGTCGCGTGCGATGGCCCATCCGCGCTGCCCGGCCAGCCGTCTCGCATCGGCTTCTGCATACACCGGGCCCACGGGCTTGCTCGGTGACCGGAATGCGACGTCGCGAGCGTCCACCTCCACCTGGGTGAGCAGGGTGGCAAAACGCGCTGGCGCAGCAAAGGCGTTGTCCAGTTCCTGCTGCAAGACATAGCCGATCATGCCCTCCGTCTCCGCGCCGAGGACGTCGAGCGGAAATGCGCCCTTGCCGGCGGCTTCGCCCTGCAGCGCCAGCCGGCCCACCTGGGGCCCGTTGCCAGGCGTGACGACGAGCTGGTGTCCTTCTGCCATGAGTTGCGCCAGCGCCTGCGCCGCACGCCGGATGTTGTCGCGCTGCGTGGCAGCGCTCACAGGTTCGCCGCGCCGCAGCAGCGCGTTGCCGCCCAGCGCCACCACGACACGGCTCATGTCATCCCCCCAGGGTGGCCACCAGCACGGCCTTGATCGTGTGCATGCGGTTCTCAGCCTGATCGAACACGACGGATGCCGGGCTCTCGAACACCTCGTCCGTGACCTCCATGGCGGTGATGCCGTGCAGCTTGGCGATCTGCGCGCCCACTTCGGTCTCGGTGTTGTGAAAGGCGGGCAGGCAGTGCATGAACTTCGCCCGCGCGTTGCCGGTCAGGCCCATCGCCTGGGCATTCACCTGGTAAGGCATGAGCAGGCGGATGCGATCGGCCCAGACCGATTCGGGTTCACCCATCGAGACCCAGACATCGGTGTACAGGAAGTCGCAGCCCTTGACCCCCACGGCTACCTCTTCGGTCAGCAGGATGCGTGCGCCGCTGTCCCGCGCGAGGGTTGAGGCTTCGTCGACGATGGCGGGGTCCGGCCACAGCGAGGCCGGGCCGCAGAGTCGAATGTCCATACCCAGCTTGGCCGCGCCGATCAGCAGCGAGTCGCCCATGTTGTTGCCGGTGTCCCCCAGAAAACAGAACGCCATCTCCCGAAACGGCTTGTCGCAATGTTCGCGCATGGTCAGCAGGTCGGCCAGCACCTGGGTGGGGTGGAACTGGTCGGTGAGCCCGTTGTAGACCGGTACACCCGACCACTTGGCCAGCGTGTCCACCACCTCCTGCCCGAAGCCCCGGTATTCGATGGCGTCGTACACACGACCGAGCACGCGCGCGGTGTCCTTGATCGACTCCTTGTGGCCGATGTGACTCCCGGACGGGCCCAGGTAGGTGACGGTGGCGCCCTGGTCGTGTGCGGCCACCTCGAAGCCCACACGGGTGCGCGTGGAGTCCTTCTCGAAGATGAGGGCAATTTCCTTGCCCTGCAGGCGGGGCTGCTCCGTGCCGGTGTATTTGGCGATCTTGAGTTCGGCGGCCAGCTTGAGCAGGAAGCCGATTTCGTCCGCCGAGAAATCGCGCAGCGTGAGAAAGCTGCGCTGATGCAGGTTGAATGCCATGGTGGTCTTTCGTTGGTCGGCTCGTGCAAGAACTTCAGGCCTCGCGCCAGATCGGGCAGGTCATGCAATGTCCGCCGCCACGGCCGCGGCCCAGTTCACCGCCACGGATGGTGATGACCTCGATGCCCGCCTTGCGCAGGAGGGTGTTGGTGTGCGTGTTTCGGTCGTAGCCAATGACCACCCCGGGTTCGATGGCGACCACGTTGTTGCCGTCGTCCCATTGCTCGCGCGCCTGCTCGTAGCCGTCGCCGCCGGTCGGGATCACGCGCAGCTGCTTCAAACCGAGGCATTCGGCCACCACGTCGAACAGCGGCTTGGCTTCTCTTCGGTGGTCGACGCCTCCTCGCTCGTGGGGGTAAAGGCTGTGGCAGACGATCTGATCGGCCACGCCCACGAAGCTGGTCACGGTGTCGCGGTCGCAGAATGAGAACACGGTGTCGAGATGCATGGCCGCTCGGGATGCTGGCATCTGGCACGCCACCACGCGCTGCGCTGCACCGGCGGTAAAGAGGGCCTGTGCCAGTTGCCCCACTGCCTGTGGCGTGCTGCGCTCGCCCATGCCCACCAGCACCACGCCATTGCCGATCGGCATGATGTCCCCGCCTTCCAGCGTGGCTGGCCCGTGGTCCACGTCGGGATCGCCCCACCACACGGGAAATCCGGCTTGCGCGAACAGTGGATGAAAGCGGTACACCGCGGCCGTCAACAGTGTTTCCTGCCGGCGTGCGGGCCAGTGCATGGGATTGAGGGTGACACCCCCATAGATCCAGGCGCTGGTGTCGCGGGTGAACATCAGGTTGGGCAGAGGCGGCAGCACAAAGCCGTCGGGTCCCAGGTAGGGGCCGAACATGCCGTGCGGCTTGAACGGAAGGTCGTGCACCGCCACGCCCCCGATGAGGTACCGCGCCAGTGCGTCGGGCGGCAGCTCCCAGAGCCAGCCTTTGAGCTCATCGAGCATGCCGATGCCCACGTGGTCGGGCGTGGCCCGGCGTTGCAGGACCCATTCGCGCGCTGCGGGCAGGGCCAGCGTCTCGCCGAGCAGCTGGCCCATTTCGAGTACTTCCACGCCGCGGTCCTCCATCTTCGACACGAAGTCGAAATGGTCGGTGCGCGCCTGTTGAACCCAGAACACGTCGTCAAACAACATGGCGTCGCAGTTGGCCGGGGTAAGGCGCTCGTGGGCGAGACCCGGTGAGCCCACCAGGACGCGTCTGAGCTTGCCCACCTCGGAGTAGACGCCCAGACAGGCGCCGCCGCCGGCCTGTGCGGAGGCCGCGCTCACAGCAAGACCGCCACGCTCAGGGAAACCATGCTGAGCAAGGCCAGCATGAGCATCAGCGGCCAGATGAAGCGCACCCAGCGCTGGTACGGCACCTTGCCGATGGCGAGTCCGCCCACCACCACGGCATAGGTCGGTGCGACGAGGTTGGTGATGCCGATGGCGGTCTGGAATGCGGTGACCGCCAGGTCGCGCGACACCCCCGCAAAATCCGACAGCGGTGCAAGGATCGGCATGCTCAAGACCGCCAGCCCCGACGTGGAAGGCACCAGCAGACTCAGCAATCCTTCGGTGGCAAAGAGCGCGTTCACGAAAGCCACATCCGACATGCCGGTGATCCAGCCCTCAAAGGCATTCAGGATGGTGTCGGTGATCTTGCCCTGGTCCATGATCACCACGATGCCGCGCGCCAGGCCAATCACCAGTGCCACGCCCAGCAGGTCCCGCGCGCCGTCCACAAACGCCGTCGTGAACGGCTTCTCACCCATCCAGGCCACCAGTCCCACCGCAATGGCCGAGGCGAGGAACAGGGCCGACATCTCCGCCATCCACCAGCCCTGGATGGCCACACCCCAGACCATGGCGACAAAGGTGGCGCCGAACATCACCAGGATGAGCTGTTGCCGCCCGGTGAGCACCGCGTCGCGATGGTCGTCGCGGTTGCGCAGGAAGTGGGCTTCGTTGGACGCCTTGAGTTCGGCCACCAGCGATTTCGTCGGGTCTTTGCGAACGCGCTCGGCATAGCGCATCACATAGGCCGCGCAGATCAGCCAGCCCACCGTCAGGATGACCAGGCGCAGGGCCATGCCCTGGGTGAAATGAATGCCTGCCGCGTTGGAAGCGATGGCGGTGGAGAAGGGGTTGATGGTCGAGCCGATCACCCCGATGCCCGCGCCCACCATGATCACCGCCACGGCGGTGAGGGCGTCGTACCCCACCGCGATCATCAGGGGGACGAGCAGCACATAGAACGCCAGTGTTTCTTCCGCCATGCCGTAGGTGGTGCCGCCGGCCGCGAACAGCAGCATCAGCGCCGGGATCATCCATTTTTCACGGCCTTTCAAGCGCAGCATCACGCGCTCGATGCCGGTGTTGATGGCCCCCGTCGCGTTCACCACGCCGAGGAATCCCCCGATCACGAGTACGAAGAGCGACACGTCGATGGCGTTTGCCATGCCGGTGGCCTGGTTGTAGAAGCCGTTGATGGGCGCCATGAGGACGTCCAGCACCCCTTGCGGTACGGCCTCCACCAGCTGGTAGGTGCCCGGCACCGGGGCATCCTTGCCGAGGGCCTCGTTGGCGGCGCGCTGGTACTGGCCGGCAGGCAGCACCCAGGTGAGTACCGCCATCAGGACGGTCAGCGCGAAAAGGATCGTGTAGGCGGTGGGGAAACGGTCCTGCAGGGTGGCGCGGGGCGCCATCACCGACACAGCGGGGTTGGGATGTTCCATGGGTTTGCCTCCATCGACACCGCCACCCTCGACGTCGGATGACGGAGGAACGTGTGCAGCATCGGCCTGCATGTTCCGGCCGTTCGCAGCCTCGCGCATTGACCAGCGTCAAGAACGTGCCGCATGACCCTCCCTTACGGGCCATCGAGGGACATCGCAATGAACAGTCGAAGACCATCGCGATCGATCAGCAAGGCCACTTGGGACTTTGCTTCGTTCATGAGCTTTCGAACGCTCTCGACCGAGGTCACCGGCTTGAGGTTGATCGACAGAAGGACGTCGCCTGCGCGCAATCCGGCCATCGCGCTGAGGGCGCCCACACCATCCACCCAGACACCCCCTTCGGTGCCCAGCAGGGCGCGTTCCTGGGCCGTCAGCGTGCGCAACCGCCACCCCGGCTCACGCGCCGGCGCCCGGACGCTGTCCACTGCGGCCGTCGGTTCGTCAGCCTCCATTGCCTCGCCCAGCACCACCACCAGATCGCGGGACTGGAACGCCCGCCACAGCGAGAGGCGGACCTGCTCGCCCGGCAAAGCGGCGCCCAGGTGGCCGAACAGTTCGGCGGCTCGACCCACGGAAGATCCATTGACGTGCGTGATGACATCGCCAGGCCGCAGGCCTGCAGCCTCGGCAGCGCTGCCGACGTCCACCCCGCCCACCAGGGCACCTTGGGAGCCCGCCAGCCCGAAAGCGCTGGCCAGGGTCGGGTTCAGACTCTGGATGGTGACGCCCAGGTAGCCGTGCGGCATGCGGCCGTGTGCCATCAGATGGTCCTTGACCTTGAGCGCCACGTCGATCGGTATCGCAAACGACAAGCCCTGGTAGCCGCCAGAGCTCGAATAGATCTGCGCATGCATGCCGACCACGGCACCCGAAGCGTCCAGCAAGGGGCCACCCGAATGCCCCGGGTTGATGGGTGCATCGGTCTGGATATGCGGCACAGCGGACATGCCTGGCAGCGCCCGACCTTTGGCACTGACGATGCCGTGGGACACGCTCTGCTCGAGTCCGAAGGGGGCACCGATTGCCACCACGGCGTCACCCGGCTGAAGCTGTTCCAACAGACCGGCACGCAGGTAGGGGAGGTGGCTGGCGTCCAGCCGCAGCACCGCCACGTCGGTCACCGGGTCGCTGCCCAGCACCCTGGCGCGGAACTCGCGCCGGTCGCTCAGGCGCACCGTCACCCTGCGCCCTCCCGCGATGACGTGCGCGCTGGTGAGCACGATGCCGTCGGGCGTGATGATGAAACCCGAGCCCTGTCCGGGAAATCGACCTTGCGAATCGTAGGGGAGGGGAGACCGTTCTGCATCCGGCGTCGTCGCCGACGACCGTGTTTCTCGCTGACCTTCCACCACCACGGCGACCACGGCCGGCCCTGCCCGTTGTGCGATCGCACGGTAGTCGGGCGTGAATCCCATCGGTAATGGCGACGTGCCTTCTGCACCCGCCTGCGCGCTGGCGAAACCCGCCAAGGCCAGCACAGCCACCACCAGCGTCCACGTTGTCATGCTCCAGGCCGGCTTTGCCATGGTTTCCATCCGCCAGCGCGGTTACGGCGCCTTGACCCGCACGCGTCGCCCGTCGGCAACGCCCGGAGGTGGATACACGATCACCCGTTCGTCCGCGCTCAGCCCCTGGCGAACCCAACCCACGCTCCCGTTGCGGGCATTGATCTCCACCGCCCGGACACGCGCACGCCCGCCCTCCAGCACGTACACCTTCATGGCGCCGGCAGCGTCGGGGAACAGTGCGCCGACCGGAACCAGGATCGCATCGTCCGTGCTCACGGTGACCAAGCGAGCGGTGACGCGAAACGCATCACCCAGTGCCCTCCATTCCGCTGGGGGGGATGTCATGTCGATCACGGTCCGCACGCGCTGCTCTTCAATGCCCAGAGCAGAGATCTTGGTAAATGCGGAAGGCTCGACTCGGCGCACGCGCCCCTCCACGGGGGGTCCGCCCCACCTTTCGATCACGGCGCGGGTACCGGGTTTGGCGCGGACAGCGTCGGCCGTCAGAAGATCAGCGACCACCTCCATCTGAGCGGGATCACCGATGTCGATGAGCGCCGTTCCCGAAGTGACGGTGGTTTCGCTCTGGTTGGGCACGCGCAGCACCACGCCCGAGTGGGGCGATAGCACGGCGAGCGGCTCCACGCGCACCGTGGCGCCGGGGTTCCGCACGATCGATGCCTGTGCCTGTTCGCGTTCATGAACCGCCATGTCGCGCGCTGCCAGCGCCGCTTCGAATTCGCGCCTGGTGCCATCCAGCGCGTGTTGTGCACTGTCCAGGCGGGAGAGGGCGACGAAGCCTTCTTTGGCGAGGCGCTCGGTGCGCTGCAGTTCGGACCGTGCCTCGTCCTGTGCGATCCGCGCGCTTTCCATGCGGGCCTGTGCAGCAGCCACCGCCGCCTGTGCGGTCTTGGCGCGCGCCCTCACCTCGAGCTGGCTTCGCTGGTCGAACAGCGCGGGCATCACTGGCATGAGCACCGCTACCGTGTCGCCCGCCTCCACCCGATCGCCCTCCCTGAGGGTGATGCGCGAGAGCCGTGCCGTGACCGGAGCCGAGACCACATAGCGATCCCGCACGCGCGTTCGACCGTCCTCTTCGATGGCATCCTCGAATCGGCCCCGCTGCACGGCAACGACCTCCACCTCGACGGGCCGAGGGGTCAGTGCCCAGGCCAGCGCAGCGATGGCCCCCACCCCCAGGGCTGCGTACAGAATCAGGCGGATCTTCACGGTGCTCACTCCCTTGTCTTCAATGCAGCGACCATGTCCAGGTCGTCGATCCGGCGTCGCACCACCAGGGCGCTGGCCACACCCGCTGCCACCACCGCCAGCGCTGCCCAGGCATAGGTGCGCGGCTGGATCTCCACGGGAAAGAGAAACTGGTCGGAGCGCATGAGTTCGACCACCGCGTGGATGAGCGCCCAGCCCAGCACCATGCCGATCGGCAGCGCGATGGCGATCGCCAGGGCCAACTCGCCCAGCAACATGAGCGAAACCTCAGCACGTGTGAAGCCCAGCACCCGCAGACTGGCCAGTTCCCAGGTGCGCTCGGCCAGTGCAATGCGGGCGTTGTTGTAGACCACGCCCACGGCGATCACCCCGGCGAACGCGGTAAGAATGGAGCTCATGATCAGAATGTTGCGGGCGCTCACCTCCTGCATGTTGCGCAACATGGTCGCTTTGCTGAACGCCCCCGCAATGCGCGGCAGATCGCGCGTCGCTTCCAGCACGCCGGGCAGAGTGCCACGGGCCACGCGAAGGCTGAAGTTGTTGGCGACGTCGCCCTCGCCCAGCAAACGCAGCAGCGCGCCACGTTCCATGAAACTGTTCAGCCCCATCATGTCGCGCACCGTGCGCTCGACCACCACCTGCCGCACCTGTCGGCGACCCTCGCGCACCTGCAGGGTGACTGTGTCACCGGCTCTGACACCGAGCTTGTCAGCGAGCCGATCGGTCATGAGCAAGCCGTGGGTGCCCGCCGTGGCCACCTTGCGGTCGACGTCCACCACGCGCTGCAGTTGCGGTGAGGGCGCGAGTCCATCCACCAGGCTGTTCTCGCTGCGAGAACCGTGGCTGAATCGCACGGCGACCCGGTAGCCGGACTCGACCTGCAGCACGCCGGGAAGGCGGGCCAGTTCGCGGCGCGCGCTCTCGTCCACCTGATCGTTGGCCCACACGATCAGGTCCCCTCGCATCGCCAGGTTGAACTGCGTGTGGACGATGGCCTCCATCGCATCGCGGAAAAAGTTTCCCATGATCACGATGGCGACCGCCGCGGCAATGCCGCCGGTGGTGACCAGGGCGCGCAAGGGCCGGCGTTCGATGTTGCGCAACATCATGCGCACCGCGGGGCTGAGGTGAAACCCTGGCATGCGCTCCAGGAGCGATCGGTGAAAACGCCCGGGTGCGGGTGGTTGCATGGCTTCAGCGGGTGACAGTCGGACCGTGGCGGCGATGGCCGTCAGGGTGCCCAGCACGGCGGTGAGTGACACGATGGCCAGGGCGATGGCCGCGAGCGTGAGGGGAATGTGGTGATCGAAGCTGGGAAAGCGGAAAAAGTCGGCGTAGAGGCGTGTCATGCCTTCACCGAGCCCGTACCCCAGCATCAGGCCCAGCACGTAGCCGGCACCGACCATCGGGGCGACCAGCTTGAGGTAGTGCAGCGCGATGCTGCGGTTGGCATAACCCAGCGCTTTCAGAGCAGCCACTTGTTCGCGCTGCGTCGCGACAAGCCTTGCGGTGACGACGTGCAGCAGGAAACCGGCCACCGCCAGAAAGATGGCGGGCAGCACGGTGCCGAGCACATGCTGCTCGCGGATCTCGTTGTCCAGCATCGCGTTCGAGGCCTGCTCATCGCGCCCGTGCGCGGGTGATCCACCGAACGCGGCCAGTTGCCGCGTGACTGCATCGATGACAGCGGCGTCGGACGCCTGTGGGGCGAGTTTGAACGTCACCCGCGTGAAAGCGCCCTGCATGTCCAGCGCCGCGGACAATTCATCGTGGTCGATCCAGAAGACGCCGAAAGAGCGCAGGTCGGGTGCACCCATGAGTCCGCCGAAGATGTACTCGGGAGACAGGGCGGTACCCGTGATGCGCAGTGTCCTGCGCTTGCCGTTGACGAGCGCGCTGACGGTGGAGCCCAGTGGCAGCTTGTGGGCGTCGGCAAAGGCCTCGGTCACCACCGTTTCCAGTACCCCGCCGCGGGAACCGGGTTCGGCCCATCGACCAGAACGCAGCTGTACGCGGTTGAGGCGCGGCGGTGATGTCGGATCGAGGCCGATCATCTGCCCCATCACCGGATCGATGCTGCCGGGCACACTGACCCGCGCCATGGCCTCCACGGTGGTTTGCAGATCGACCACGCCGGGCAGTTCGGCCAGCCGCGTTGCCGCGGATGCCGGGGCCCGCCGTACGGCCGCAAAGACATCGCCGAACCGTCCTTCGGTGTAGAAGCTGTCGCGTGCCCGCGCCAGAGAATCCACCGCGGACAGCATGGCCAGGAAGCCGCCCATGCCGCTGGCCACCACCAGTGAAATCGTGAGGGCCTGGCTCCACAGCAGGCGGAGGTCGCGAACGACTTTTCGGTCCAGTGCCTTCATGGCCGTCACCAGGACAGTTCTGCCGGAGTCATCCGCCGTTCGGGCTTCTCCACACTGGCAATGCAGCCGTCGGCCAGTCGAACGACCCGGTCTGCCATACCCGCAATGGCCGCGTTGTGCGTGATTACGATGGCCGTGGTGCCCAGTTCGATGTTGATGCGGGCGATGACATCCAGCACGAGCTTGCCTGTGGCGTAGTCGAGTGCGCCGGTGGGCTCGTCGCACAGCAACAGTTGGGGGCGCTTGGCAATGGCCCGGGCGATGGCCACCCGTTGCTGTTCACCACCCGACAACTGGGACGGGAAATGGTTTTTGCGTGACGACAGTGCGACCAGCGACAGCGCATCGTCCACTGGCATGGGGTCTTTGGCGATGTCGGTGACCAGTGCCACGTTCTCCGCCACGGTCAGACTGGGGATAAGGTTGTAGAACCGGAAGATGACGCCGACATGCTTGCGCCGGTAGAGCGTGAGTTCATCGTCGCTCGCCACGGCCAGGTTCTGGCCCTGGAAGGCCACCTCGCCGGACGTCGGCCGGTCCAAGCCTCCCAGGATGTTGAGCAAGGTGGACTTGCCACTGCCCGAGGCACCCAGCAGCACGATGAATTCACCCTTGAGCACTTCGAGGTCCACCGCCTGCAGAGCGCGCACGACGGTATCGCCACTGCCGTACGTCCTGGTGACGCCCCGCGCGCAAAGAACGACCTGCGCCGGTTCGGCAACCACGACGCCTGCCGGAGCCTGTGTGGCCTGAGCCTCGGTGAACTGGGGGTTGTTCATCGGACCCGAGTTTGAAGCTGGCACCCGCTTCGTCGGTTGACATTCGTCAAAGGCGGCAGACCGGGTGGCATCGATAGTCGAACTCATGAACGCAAGACCATTGCACGGCCTGCTTGCGGTGCTGGTTCTCCTGAACGGGTGCACGAGCCTGCTGCCGCGCGGCAGCAGCGTCACGCCGTCGCCCTTCCACACCTTCGACCAGGCGCAGGCCGCCGTGGAGCGCCTGGCCCCTTTTCGAACGCGCGAGAGCGAACTCGCCGCACTGGGATTCGATCCCCGTGAGGGGAAGAACGTCACGCAGATTGCCTATCCGGAAATCGTTGCCCGCCTCGCACCGCACTCAGGCGTGCCCATCGACCATCTTGACGCCGGCATTCGCGCCTGCATCGAGGCGCGTGCCGCGTGCCGCGCTTACCTGTTCCGGTTCGATCAGGTCAGTCGAAGGCGCGAGGGCGGATTCTGGGGCGATTTCCTCAACATCCGGCGCGTCACGCACACCACAGGGTGGTGGTTCGAGTCGTTGGTGGTGGTGAGCGACGGGATGGTGCTGTTCCGGAACTATTCCGGAGAGGCGCACATGGACAAGCTGGAGCGACAGACCAATCCGCTGGGCCCGCTTCAGTCCGCTGGTGAAGCTGCGGGCGCGTTGCTGCGACGTTGATCGCCGACATCGGCATCGACTGCTGTCGAGACTTCCGTCACTGACCCCGTGATTGTTCTTGTATGGCCTCACAGCCTGTGCAGCGCGACGAGGACGGCATGGCGAGCAGACGACGTTCGTCGATGGGCTCGCCGCAGTCTTCGCAAAAGCCGTAGGTGCCTTCGTCCAGGCGTCGGCGAGCCGCAAGGATCCGTGTCAACTCTGCGTGTGCCTGCGCGACCTGAAGGTCCTGCATCGATGCGCTGTTCTCCTGCGCCGCAGCGTCCTTGAAGTCTGTGACGTCTGCATCGCCGGTGGCCGAGTCGAGCGCGCGCGTCTGGTCTGCCAGGAGCACGCTTCGCAACTCCGTCTCGCGTTGTTGCAGCAAGGCGTACAGGCGCCAGTGGAGCGGTGGTTCAGACGCGTTCGACGCGCCTGGGGTGTTGTCGATCATTCGGACTCCATGTGTATGCCTTCGGGTGCGTCGACACTGCCGGTGTCGTTCAGGAAGCTGCGCGACCCGGACAAAGTGTGGCGCCGCGGCGTGCCAGTGGGCTTGACGAGCGTCAAGGATCCTGGAGATGGACGTTCCAGCTGCCGCCGTGAAAAAAACGCGGCGCATTGCTGTCGGCGGGTCGAACCGCGGTGTCAGACCGGATAGGTTCCGAGGTGCTCTGGCACACAGACCGGCCACCCCAGGCTGCGTTCGATGCGCTGGCGCATGGCGTCGGCGGCAGCCGGTTCACCGTGGGTCACAAAGGTGGTTTTGGGTGCGGCGCGCATTCCCCGCAACCAGGCTTCGATTTCGGCGGCATCGGCATGGGCAGAGGCGCATTCCAGCTGCGCAACCTGGCACCGCACTGGCACGTCTTCGCCGAAAATGCGGACCGACTTCGCACCGCCGGCCAGCACGGCCCCTCTTGTGCCACCGGCCTGGAAACCGGTCAGAAGGATGGTGTTGCGCTTGTTCGGCGCGAAGGTCTTGATGTGGTGCAGGACCCGCCCCCCGGTGGCCATTCCGCTGCCCGCGATGATCACCATGGGGCCGTGGCGCGCATTCAGTTCCCTGGACTCTTCCACCGATCTCACCTGGAGCGCACTCAACGGCAACTGGGCGCATTCCTCGGGCGAAATCCGAAGTTCACGCTGATGGCGCACGAACACCGCTGTGGCCTGTTGCGCCATGGGGCTGTTCAGGAACACCGGCACGGGAGGAATGGCGCCGCGCTGTTTCAGCAGATGGATCATGTGCAGAAGGGCCTGGGCGCGTCCGACCGCGAACGCCGGAACGATGACGGCGCCGCCTCGTGCCGAGGTGCGGTTGATGACGTCTGCCAGCTGCGCCAGGGGATCGACGGCGGGATGCAGCCGGTCCCCGTAGGTCGACTCAACCACCACCCGGTCCGCCTGAGGGACGGGATCCGGCGGACCCATCAGCAAATCCTGCGGACGTCCCAGATCGCCGGAGAAGAGCAGGGACGAGACGCCGTTGTCCAGCAAGACGCAGGAGGCGCCCGGAATGTGCCCTGCTCGGCGCAGGCGTGCCTTCACACCAGGCATCGGCTCCCACGGCTTGTCCCAGGGAACGGTCTTGAAGCGCTCGAGGCTGCGCACGGCGTCCTCACGCGTGTAGAGCGGCAATGCGGGCGTGTGCCTGCTCAGACCGCGTCTGTTCACAAAATCGGCCTGCTCCTCCTGGAGGCTTCCGCTGTCGGGCAACATGATGCGGCAGAGATCGCGCGTGGCGGTCGTGCTGTACACCACACCCCGAAAGCCTTGCTTCACGAGCAGGGGAATGAAGCCGCTGTGGTCTATGTGAGCGTGCGTCAAGACGACCGCATCGATCTGCGACGGCCGCGCCGGCAGTGCGGCCCAATTGCGCAAGCGCAGCTGCTTGAAGCCCTGGAACAATCCGCAATCGATCAGGAGCCGCGCCCTGCCGTGTTCCACCAGGTATCGGGAGCCTGTCACGGTGCCGGTGGCACCCAGAAATTGAAGCTGCATGCGCCATTCTTGAAGAATGTGCCCCACCCGAATTGCGCAAGATCAATCCTGCAGCGGCTTTCTTCCGTTCAGCGCCGATCCGCCTGCGTGCCGAGCGCCTCGTGCAGGCTTCGGGCGATCTGACGCACTTCCGATTCGTCGAGCTGCACCAGCTCCAGCTGGAGCGTGCCTTCGTCCATGCCGTGTTCCATGGTCCAGATGCTGGGCCGACCGGACTTGAGACGTTGAACGAGCGCCCTGGTTGCCGCCGGGCCACCCGCCGGTGCGAGCCGGACGCGCTGGAAGGGCATGCCCACCGGGTCGTCCTGCGCCCACGCCCGCAGGCCCTGGCAGCCTTGCAGCAAGTCCAGCAACAGATCGACCTTGCGCTGTTGATGAAGCCGCCACGCCGAGCCGTCTTGCCTGGCCCGTTCCTCGAGCGCCGCCAGCACGCCCACGATGGCTTCTTTGCCCGCTTTCATGGCGCGGCCGATGCCGCGCTCCTGGGCCCTGAACGCGTTCACGAATTCGTGGGTGCCCAGCACCAGCCCCGCGGTGGGCGAGGCGAGGTACTTGTGCGCACTCACGAGCACGGCGTCGGCCCCTGTGGCGAGCAGGTCACGGACCCGCAGGTCCTGTGCGGCGCCATCCACGATGGTGAGGATGCCTCGCGTGCGCGCGGCCGAGACCGCGGCGGCGAAGTCCAGCTCGTGGAAAGAGGTCAGCCGCGATGACACCAGCAGCAGGCAGCACACGCCCGGTGTGTCGAGGCAGCGCGCCAGTTCTTCCCTGTGCAGTGCCGCGCGGTCGCCGGCCTTGAGCACGCGACCCCCGGCCAGGCGAACGTCGGTTTCGATCGGGTGGCCGTAGTTCACGCAGTGGCCTTCCGGAATCACCACGAGATGCTTGCGCTGCCCCGGGTCGGGCAACGCCGCCACCGCCGCCGGGTCGGTGCCCGCGATGCAGGCGGCCACGGCCTGCGTGATGGCCGCCGACACACAGTGCGTCACGGCACCCGCCTGGCAACCCGCGAACGAGGCCAGCCGTTCGGAGGCGAGTTGCTGGAGCTCTTCGATGACGACGAACGCGCCGAGTGCCTGCGCCACGCTCTGCGATACGTGGTCCGACGATCGTGAGACGCCGAGTGGTGTGAAGGTGCCCGCCGCGTTGATGACGGGCGTGAGCGGGTACTTCTGGTGCAGGCTGTCCTGGCGCATGGCCCCGGGTCTGCCGACCGGTTCGAACATCAGTGAGGCTGCGCGAGGTGAACCGCCAAGCCGCTTTCGCGCCGGTGCGCATCCAGCACCGCCTGCACGCGTGCCGCGAGTTGCGCGCGGTTGTCGGTCTGGAACTTTCGGAATGCGTTGGCCAGGTGGAAGCGCACCGTGGGGTGGCCCACCGACAGACGCTGGGCAATGATTTTGTCGGGGCAACCGCAGGCCACCAGCCAGGCCACCTCGGCTTCGCGCTGGCTCAGGCGCGCGTGGCGCTGCAGCAGGTCTTCGGCGCGTTCGTCTTCGGCGGGCGGGGGCGCCAGATGCGATTGCCAGCGCAGCCGCGCCAGCGCAGCGGCCAGCGCGGGCTCGACCATGCGCAGCACCTCGATCTCGTTGCTGTCGAAGTTGCCCCGGTGGTGCTGGCGCCAGATGCGCAGGTCGCCCACGCATTCGTCACCCGCGTAGGCGTACACGTTCACGCCCCAGTACATGCGGTCGCGTTGCAGGAAATCGTTGAAGAACTCGGTGCGCATCAACTCGGGCTGCCGCAGGATCTGCGTGGCCACGGTCGGGCGCCGCCGTTCCATCATGGGGAAGGTGAGCGGGTCGACGAAGCGGTAGTGCTCGTCCCAGGCGCGCAGGTTGTCCTGCGAGATGTTGATCGACTTCACCCGCTCGAAGCGTTGCTGGGTGCCGTTCCACACGAAAGAGACGTAGGTGTCGGCGCCCATGAGGTCCAGCATGGGAAGGGCGAGTTGTTCGCGCAGGGTATCGGCGTCGGTGGCGTCGGCCATCAGTCGCATCACATCGCGCAGCGCGCGCGTCTGGGAGGTGGACAGGTGCATGCCCAGAGTGAAGCAATAAACGTGCTCGAACCGCATCGGGTCTTTCCCGCCCCCAGGGCGAGGCGGGTTGGCCACCCCTAGCAATCCTGATAGGTGTGCGCGCCCGCGCCGGACCCTACGCTGCGTCGGTCGGATCAACGTACGGGAGTCAGACCCATGTCGGAAACGGATCTCATCGGCCAGGGCGTGGTCGCCTTGCGCCGCCAGTTGCAGGCGGGCACGCTGACGAGCCTGGCGCTGGTCAACGCCCTCATTGCCCGCACCGAGGCGCTCGCGGCCCTCAACGGCTATGTGGCCTTCGATGCCGATGCCTTGCGCGACCAGGCTCGGCAAGCCGATGCGCGCAGGGCCGCCGGTGAAGACCTGCCGCTGCTGGGCATTCCGATCGCGCTCAAGGACAACATCGACGCCCTCGGCTGGCCTTGCGGAGCCGGCACCGGGGCGCTGCACGGCTTGCAGCCGGTGCAGGACGCCGAACTGGTGCGGCGCCTGCGCGCCGCCGGTGCGCTGATCACCGGCACGACCAGCATGCACGAACTCGCGTTCGGCATCACCACCCACAACGCGGTCCCCGGTGCGGCACACAACCCCTGGAACGCCTCGCGCAGTCCCGGGGGCAGCAGTGGCGGCTCGGGGGTGGTGGTGGCCGCGGGCATGGTGCCTGCGGCCATCGGCACCGACACC
>SXGT01200265.1_pt1 | contig 25234 bp, 22 predicted proteins | sample 3176221 | NCBI WGS metagenome assembly SXGT01 (sample SAMN11356862, study PRJNA531348) | freshwater metagenome | isolation source: freshwater sample F1-120 | place: China: Fuxian Lake, Yuxi | collected 2017-12-25
ATGCGAAGGTCGAGGGTTCGACTCCCTTAGCCTCCACCACCGCACGACACGGGCTCGGCTTTGGCCGGGCCCGTGGTGTTTCCCGGCCCTACCCCGCGCAGCTGCTGTTGAGTTCCACGCTGGCGACGTCGACCTGACGAGGTCGATCGACGCCGACAGGGCGGCCGAGGGCCTAGGCAGCCCGCGCCGCGCGCCGCACGAGGGTGGCGAGCACCATCGAGGTGAGGATCGCGGCGCAGAACCAGTAGATCCCGCGCTCGGCTGCCACCTGCATCTTGTTGGCGACGATCAGGATCGCCACCGCGAAGACGTCCAGCATGGACCAGCGGCCGACGGCCTCCATGGCCTCGAGCAGGCGCTGCCGCAGGCTCGGACGCGTCGGGAGGAACCACAGCCAGCCGAGCAGGGCGAGCTTGGCGATCGGGGTCACGAAGGAGAACAGGAACACGACCACCGCCAAGGCGCGGTCCTTGTCCTCCCACAGGCCCTTCACGCCGCCCCAGACCGTGTAGGGCATCTTGCCGAAGATCAGGCGATCGACGGTGATCACGGGCTCGGAGAGGCCGAACCACAGCGCCACGGCGCAGACCGCGAGCAGGACCGGGATGTCGAGGCGACGGCGATGCTCGCGCACGAGCGCCTGCGGGGACGAGTTCTCGAAGCTCACCGCCGCCCCCCTCGCGCGCGCCTGCGCGCGCCGTCGGCGAGCTCCGCGGGGATCTCGCGCAGGCCGTGCCTCACGACGTCCAAGAGCTCCGGCCCGAACAGGTTCACCTGCCAGCCGAGCAGGCCTTCCGTGCCGACGAGCGCGGCCTCGTCGACCGGCTTGAGCTGAGCGATCCGCGCGAGTACGTGGCGGTTCAGCACCAGCGCCGAGTCGAGCTGCATCTGCTCCGCCCGGTTGCGGCGCCACAGCTTCAGCCGCTCGTGGAGCTCGAACTCGAGCTCGTCAAACTGGGGCTCGCCGTCCTTGGGGGCAGGCCGCGGCGGCTGCGTGATCGGCCCGAGATCCTCGGCGCGGTCGAGCGCATTCGCGATCGCGTCCCACAGGCGCCGCGCCTGCTTGGGCGAGACGGTGGGCACGCGCGCGAGGTCGTTCTCGGTGCGCGGGTCGACGCGCGCGATCTCGACGAGCTGCTCGTTGCCGAGCACCTTGAAGAGCGGCAGGTCGAGCCCCTGCGCCACGCGCTGGCGCTCGGCGAACAGCTCGCGCAGGCGCCGCTGGCCGTGGGGATCGAGCGTGCGCGCGCCCTTGAGCCTGACGTAGTCGTCCGCGCTGAAGACGTTGGGCGCGGGCATGAGGTGTTCGAGCCGCACGCACTCGCCCTCGAGGATCATCAGCCGCTCGCGCGACGCAAGCTCGGGCCGCTGGGCCTCCATCAACGCCACGAGGAAGCGCGTATCGAGGCGGGCATAGGCCACCTGACGCTCCGAGAGTGGCCGCGCGCTCCAGTCCGAGCGCTGCATGGACTTGTCGAGCTCGATCCCGAAGCGCGCCCGCAGCACCGCCGCGAGCCCCGGCGCCTCGACACCCAGCGCCGCCTCGGCGATGCGCGTGTCGAACAGGTTCCTGAACTCGAAGCCGTACTCGCGCTTGAGGATCAGAATGTCGAACTCGCCGTCGTGGAAGATCTTGGTCTTCGAGGGATCGGCGAGCACGGCCCCGAAGGGCCGCAGGTCGAGCCCGGCGAGCGGGTCGAGCAGGTAGTCGCGCTCGTCCACGGTGACCTGCACGAGGCAGACCTTCTCGCGAAGGCTGAAGAACGAGTCGGCCTCGGTGTCCACCGCGATCTGGGTGGCCCGGGTGCAGTCGTCCAGCACGCGCTCCAGCCCGCGGGCGTCGGTCACAAGGGTCGGGGGCGGGAGGCTGTGCAGGTCCATGGGAAGTCAGTCGAGCGTAGCCAGCCCGCTCGGATGCGGAAAGTCAGCGCTCGGCTACGAGACGCCGAGCCCGAGGCGCCGCCTCGCGCCGCGCACGCGCGAGAAGGGGCCGGGAGGGAACAAGAATCGACCGCAGGGAAAGGAAAGGCGACGAGGCCCGCCGCGTCGATCTCGCGGCAGGCCTCGGCTTGGGGGGAGTGGCGAGGACGACGGGACTCGAACCCGCAACCACCGGCGTGACAGGCCGGTACTCTAACCGATTGAGCTACGTCCCCGCCTTGTAGGGCGAAGAAGATAGCGGCTCTGCGGGGGCCTCGTCCAGCCCCTTTTCGCTCGCGCCCTCAGCCGCCGAGCCGCACCGCCGCGATGGCGTCGTTGCGATTCATGCGCCAGATGGGATAGAGCCCCGACAGCACGCCCACGACGATCGCTCCGCCCCAGCCGAGCGGCAGCCAGATGCCCGGGCCCACGGACGGCAGCGGCAGTCCAGAGATGACGGTCAGGGCCTGCACGATGACAGGGATCACGGCGGCGCCGAGCGCGGCACCGAGGCCGCCCCCGACCACCCCGACCACCAGCGACTCGAGCAGCACGCTGCCAGCCACCTGAGCCCGGCTCATGCCGAGCGCCTTGAGCACCCCGAGTTCCTTGCCGCGCTCGAGGGCCGAGAGCAATTGCCCGTTGAGCACGCCCAGGCCCGCCAGCGCCATGGTCAGGGCGAGAATGATGTCGAACAAAAGGAAGTCGCGCGCGATGTCGGTCGAGTGCCACCAGTAGAGGAACTCGCCGGTCTTCACCGTCACGCCGCGCGCGGGCAGCGCGAGCGTCGAGCGCACGAGCGCCTCGGCCGCGTCAGGGTCGGTGCCGTCGGCGAAGCGCACGGAGAAGCTGCCGACCTGCTCGGTCTCGAGGCAGAACTGCTCCTTCATCCAGCGGTCGCTGACGATCCCGTACAGGCGCTCGTCGGGGTCGGGGAAGTAGCCGTAGGAGTCGCTGATCGCGACCACCGGGAAGCTCTCGACGCTCCCGCCGGGAGCCTCCATGTGGACCATGTCCCCCACCTCGTACTCGCGGTGCTTCGCGAGCCGGCGCGAGAGGATGATGCCGCGCCGCTCGCGCAGGGCCTCGATCAGCGCGGGATCTTCCTTGGCGGGCCCGTAGCCCGCGAGCTCCGACTCGCGCATGCCGACCACTAGGAACGGCTCGTAGCAGCGCGCGACGTTGGGCTCGACGCCGAGCACCTCGGGGTGCGCGTGCAGCGCCGCCGCGAGCTCCTCGAACGGCCGGGGCGGCATGTCGCGCACGTAGACGCGCGAACGGAACGCCTCGACGCTCCACAGGTCGATCTCGGCCTCGAGGCTGCGCGTCATGCCGTGCAGGCCGACGAAGCCGGAGGTGACGAGCGCGAGGCCGGCGACGCCGCCCGCGATGCGCGCGGGGCCCTGCTGCATGGTGCGCGCGGCGAGCTGTCCCGCGAGCGGCCAGCGTGCCTCGAACGGTCGCGCGAGACGCGCGCACACGAAGCTGATCAGCGCCGGCGCAACCAGCGGCACCGCGATGAACAGCGCCAGCACGCCCAGCCCGAGCAGGATCACCTTGACGAGTTCGCCTTCGCCATCGCCGATCACCGGCACGACGAAGAAGTAGATCGCGGGCATCACGAGCGCGAGCAGCGCGGCCGCAAGCCACTGGAAGCCGCGCGCGCCGCGGGCGTGCCGCGCGCGCGAATCCTCGCCGCGCAGCGCCGCGACCGCATCCGTGTCGCGCGCTCGCACGAGCGGATAGATCGAGCCGACGAGCGCGATCGCGACGCCGGCGATCACGAGCGGCCCGACGACCTCCCACGGGATCTCGAACAGCTCGACCATCTTGTGGCGCGGGAGGCCGACGCCGATGCCGACGGTCGTGACCTGCTTGCGCAGCAGGAACCACGCCAGACCGACGCCGCCGACGAGCCCGCAGGCGCCGCCCGCGCCGGAGACGAGCGCGGCCTCAGTGAAGAACACGCGCGCGATCTGCGCGCGCGACGTGCCGAGCGCGTGCAGCACGCCGACCTCCCTCACGCGCTCGACCACGCTCATCGAGAGCGTGTGGAAGATCACATACAGGCCGAGCACGAGCGCCAGCAAGCCCGCGAAGCGCACGCCGTTGCGGAACGCCCGCTCGTCCGCCGCCTGTCCGATGATCACGCTCTTCTTGAGGTCGTAGCTCCACGCTTCCCCGAGGTTCGCCTGCAGCGTCTCGAGGTTGATCTTCGGATCGCGCCGCACCCAGAAGCGCTTCTGCACGCGTCCGTCGGCGAACAAGGGCGCCGCGACGTCGACGTCGGCCACGACCACCTGACCGCTCGCGCGCCGCCCGATGCCATCGCGCGCGAGGATCCCTACAACCTCGAACTCGCGCCGCGGCGGGTCTCTCGACTCGAGCTCCTTCTGGACGAGCTTGCCGCCGACGCAATCCTCAGCTGGCACGACGCGCGGCGCCGAGAGCCCGACGCGCGCGCCGAGTCCCAGCCCGAGCTCGAGCGCAAGGTTCTCGCCGACGAGCAGCTCCGCGCGCCCAGCCTCGAGGTCGCGGCCGTCGAGCAGCGAGTACTTGCCGAGCGCGCGCGCCTGCGCGGGCTCGAGACCGACAAAGTACGTTCCGCGCGGCTCGCCTCCGTCGGGCCACAGCGAGGCCTGCGACTGGAACACCGACGACACGTCGGACACACCGACCACGTGCTGCAGCTCCTCGCGCGGGTTCTTCACGCCCTCGCTCGGGCTGACTTGAATTTCCGCCTGCCAATCCGGGTCGTCGGAATGCGCGCGCAGGATCAGCGTGTTGTGATCGAGCGTGAAGATCCCGACCACGGTGGCGATGCCGACCGCGATGCCGAGGATCGAGAACAGGGTGCGTCCGGGCCTCTGGAGGAGGCTGCGGCGCGTCAGGATGGCGGCGAGTCCCATGGTGCGAGAACAGCGCGTTTCTAGCGGCCGCGCACGGCCGCGAACAGTTCCGCGAAGGTCTCGGGGCCGGCTTCGCCCTCGCAGCGGGCCACCTCTCGGCCGTCCTTGTCGAAGGCCAAGGTCAGCGGAATCGGTCCGGGCAGGTCGAGACGCTCGTTGATGGCCTCGAGCCCCTTCTCGCCGTAGACCGCGACCGGGAAGCCCCAGCCGCGGGCCGCGACGAACTTGCGCACGCGCTCGACCGCGGCCTCGCGATCGGCCTTGGGCACCTGCAGGTCGTAGCTCACGAGGAGCACGTCGACGCCCTTGTTGCGCTCATCACGGGCGACCTGCACGAGGTCGGGCATCTCCTCGATGCACGAGCTTCACCACAGGGCCCAGAAGTTCAGCACGAGCGGCCGGCCCCGGCGCGCGGCGAGCGCGGCCTCGAGGCCAGCCATGTCGACGGTCTCCACCGAGACCGCCGCGGCGCCCGGTGCCCCGCCGCCCGCGGGCTCGCCACAGGCGAGGACCGCGCACAGCGCGAGGACCGGGAGCAGGTTCTTCATGTCGGAATCGTTCAGGAAAGTTCGAGAGCTTCGAGCGCAGGGGATCGAGTGGCTCGCTCCGCACGGGAGCTAGCGCTTCTTCTTGATCCCTCACCCATAGGCGCGCGTCTCGGTGACTTTGACTTCCTTGCCCGCGAGCAGGGCATCGGCGGCGTCGCGCACGTACACGACCGCATTCTCGCCCTTTTCCTCGCTCGGGTCGTCGTCGAGCGCGCCCGTGTAGCGCAGCACGCCCTTGGCGTCGATCACGTAGCAGTGCGGCGTCGAGCGCGCCCGGAACAGATCGCTCACGACGTTGCCGTGGTCGACGTAGATCTTGTGGGTGTAACCGACCTCACCCGCCTTCTTGCGCAGGTTGACGTAGTACTTGGACCAGTCGGTCGCGTCCGCGGGCGGCTGCTCGCCAAGCTCGCCCTGGTTCGAGGCGATGCCGACGATCACGACGTCCTTGCCCTTGTAGTACTCCTCGAGCTTCTTCACGACCGGGTCGGCGTGGCGCTCCGCGGGGCAGCGGTCCGACCAGAAGTGCACGATGACGACCTTGCCGCGCAGCTCCTTGAAGCTGATCGACTTGCCGTCCAAGTCCTTCATGGCGAGCGTCTCCGCGACGGTCGAGCCAAGCTTGAGCACTTCGCTCTTGGGCGCCTCGACCGGCGGCTTCTCGTCCTTCTTCTTGTCCTGCGGTTCCTGCGCGAGAGCGGCCGGGAGCCCGACAAGGGCTCCAGCGGCGAGCCACGCGATCCAAGACTGCTTCATGGGGTCCTCCTTGGTGAGAGTCAGTAAGTCCGGCCCAAGAATAGTCGATGGGCGTCGGCCGAAGTCGCCCCCAACCTCAAATATGGAGCGTGGCGAGCCGCTCGTGCACGGCCTCGACCGTCAGATTCGGCCCCCGCAACCCGTGCTGGACGTCGAGCGAGCCGTCGACCAAGAACAGCACCCGGTCGGCGAAGGTCGCGTCGCGGGGGTTGTGGGTCACGAGCACCACCGTGCGGCGGTCCTCATCGCAGACCTGCCGCAGGATGCGCATGACCTCGAGTCCGGCCTTCTGCGACAGGTTGCCCGTGGGCTCGTCGCACAAGAGCAGCGGCTGGCTGCCCGAGAGCGCGCGCACGATCGAGGTGCGCTGCATCTCGCCGCCCGAAAGCTGGTGCGGAAACTGTCCCTCCTTGCCCGCGAGTCCGAGGCGCGCGAGCAGCGCCCGGAGCTTCGGCTCGTCCGCGGACGGGTGCGTACCTTGGATCGCCAGCGGCAGCCCCACGTTCTCGAGCACGTTCAAGTTCGGCAGAAGGTTGAAGAACTGGAACACGTAGCCGACCTGTTCGCGCCGCAGGAGCGTGCGCTCGGAGTCCGAGAGCTCCTTCAGGTTGCGCCCCGCGAGCTCGACCGCGCCCCCGTCGGCCGCGTCGAGGCCGGAGAGGATGTGCAGCAGGGTCGACTTGCCCGAGCCGCTCGGCCCCATGATGCATACGAACTCGCCGGGCTCGACGTCGAAGCTGATGCCCTTGAGCACCGGCGTCGCGCCCTCGCGCTGGTCGAAGAACTTGTACAGCTCGCGCAGGCGCAGGATCGGGGCCATGGCTCCATGGGACCATCCACGCGGAAGCCGCACAACGCACGCCTCGGCAAAAGGCCCGTCGGCGTGCTCTCCGCCGCGCCCTACGCGCTTGGGCCCATCGAGCGCCCGGCGCGCACGCCCAAAGAACTCCCCATGAAGACCGATCCCAGGGTCCTCCTGCGCGAGTGCGGCGCCTGTCGGACCCTGCTGCTCCCCGTGATCGAGCCGCGCGAGGTCGACGAGGCGAGCTTCCACTCGATCGTGCACTCCACGGCCCTGCCCGTGCTGTTCGAGTTCTTGGCCCCCTGGTGCGGCCCCTGCCGCGCCGCCGCGCCCATCCTGCGCCAGGTCGCGGGCGAACTCGCGGGCCGCGCGCTCGTCCTCAAGGTCAACGTCGACGAGGAACCGGCCCTCGCCGAGCGCTTCGGGGTGCAGGGCATCCCCCACTTTCTCGTGCTCCATCAGGGCCGCTCCATCCGCCGGCACTCCGGCCTCGTCGACGCCCACACCCTCGCCCCTTGGCTCGCCTGACCGCCCTCCCCGCCTCCCACCGGAAGCAAAACGGACACAAGTCCCCTGTCCGTGTGGGGCGGGGAGAGCATTTCGATCTCGCGTGTCCGCCCCGTTCGCGCGCCTCGTTGTCCTTTCGAGGCTTGCGCAGGGGCGCGAGCGCCCAGAGGCCGGAGGGTCCTGCTTGCGCAGTCCCGTCGCCTCGGTGCCACCTCCGCCCCTCGCTGCGTGCTCGCTGGCATGGACTCGGAGACCAACACATCGGATCGATCGCCGTCGAGCGAGCCCAGCGGCCTTCGACATGTCGCTCGTACCGCGGGAATCTCCGCGGCGCTCGCGCTCGGTGTCTGCGCACTCCTCGTGCCGACCCTCGAAGGCATGCGCCACGGGTACGGGACCGACGAGGCCTACTACCTGCGCTACATGGAAGCCGTGCACGAGCACGGGCTCGCCGTGCTGCCCCGCGTCACGGAGGAATGGAACTCCGGAAGCGAGAACTGGATCTACCCGCCTCCGACACGGATCGGACTGAGCGCCGCGACGGGCCTGTGGAGCCTCGTGCGTCCGCCGTCGATGCGTTCGCTTTCCGAGTTCTCGATCGCGTGCACTGCGGCCTTCGTGGTCCTCAGCTACCTGTGCGCGCGGCGCGTGATCGGCGAGTTCAAGGCCTTGCTGCTAGCCGTGCTGCTGATCGGCAACTGCCTCGCGCTGGGCCTCGGACGACGCGCTCTCAGCGATGCTGCGAATGTTCTCTTTCAGGGCGCGTCCATCTGGTCGTTCTACTTCGCGATGCAAGCGCCCGCGAAGTGGGGCCGGCGCATGCTCTTCACAGCCGTCTTCGCCGCGACGATCCTGACCAAGGAGATCGGCGCGCTGCTCTCGCTGGCGTTCCTCGCGTCCGTTCCCGTCTGCTTTCCGAGAGACGAGCTGTGGACGCGCCTGCGGGTTGCCGTTGGCTCCATCGGTGCCGCGGTCTCGCTCTCGATCCTCGGGTGGGTGACCGCCGCTGGAGGGCTGGATCCATGGCTGCTGGCGATCTCGAAGCTCCTCGGATCCCCCGCCACCAACGAGTGGGCGCAGGCCTTCTGCTCAGGACCATGGCAGCGCTACGTCGTGGACCAGTTCCTGCTGTCTCCGTGGACATCGGCCCTCGGACTCTTGGCCTTCGGCGCGACCCTGCGCGGGCGAGCGGAGAAATGCGCGAATACGCCGTTGCTGTACCTGATCGTTCTCTATGTCGTGCAGCTCACCGTGCTCGCACCATTCATGAAGAATGCCCGTTTCGGGGCGATCCTCGAGCTGCCCCTGCGCTTGGGGGCCGTTGTTTTCCTCGTGGAGTTGCTCCTGCGGCCCGACAACCTGCGTCGCCGGATCGCGGTGGCCGCCGTGGTGCTCGCGGTGGCCGCCGCGCAGGTCCGCGACTTCCGTGCGATTTTCGTGGAGGGCCAGCTCTACGATCCGCTGACGGTTCATCTCGTGCGTCATCGCGAGATGTCTCCTCCGCTCAAGTCCCAAGCCGAGTTTGGCACCCTGCCGGAGAGCGGACGCGCCCGCGGGCGACGACGCGCGAGCAACGTCGCGCCGCCCGAGGACGAGTAGGCGCCTGCGCTGCCCCTCCGGCCCTTGCCGATGCACGTTCAGCGGGGTTTCGTCACTCGAAGTCGCCGCGGAGCGGGCCCTTGGCCGAGCGAGTGTTCACTGCTTGGCCGGGGGGGCGGCGGGTTGGGGCGCGGGTTCGGCCGTTTCTTCGCGACGGGCGCATGCCGCGGCGTGGCCGCGTGGCTTCTGGCTCGGGCGGCAGCAGGAAGCTGAGGTCGCGCAGGGCTCCCGAGCGCTCGCGGATCAGGCGGACGTGCTCGATGGGGTACAGCACCCCGAAGGCATCGAGCGCGGTGCGCGGGTAGGCGAGCCACTCCGCGCGGGCTTCGGCCCGCGCAGCGCTGCGCATCACCGCGCAGTTCGTGCTGATACAGCAGGTCGCCGCGTGGGCCGACACGGCGAGCGCCGCGAGCGTCACGGCGAGTCTGCGGCTCCTGCGAGACGCCGTCGCGCGCCCGCGACGGTCCCAAGCGAGCGCGCACGCGACGAGAGTCGCGAGGAGCAGCAAGTTGGCGAGCGTGGCGCAACGCGACGCCACCGTCTGCTGCGCGCCGAAGCCCACTTGGCCGACGCCCGTCGCCGCGGCGCTCAGCAGCGCGAGGAACGCCAGCGTGAGCCACGGCAGGAGCCGCGGGAACTCTCCCCGATCCCGACGCACGATCACCGTGAACGCGAGTGCCAGCACGAGCACGGTCGTCACTCCGGCCACCGGCACGAGCACGGGATCGCAGGCGCCGAGCGGCAGGCCGAGGTACGTCGCGACGTAGCGCAGGAAATCGAGCGTCGTCGCTAGAAATGCGCTGCGCGACGGATGGCTCCGTGGTGTCTCGAACGCCGCGAAGTTGGCGGCGAAGACCGCCAATGCTGCGCCGCAATTTCACAGCAGCCGGCGCGGTCCGTGCGAGCGCGCGAGCGGCGCGAGCGCGGCCACGAGCACCCCGCGCGCCTGTCCCGGCCAGCGCTGCAGCGCCCAGACGGCCAGCACGCTGCCGAAGGCGACCATGAACCGCTACAGCTGCCAGCCCCACAGCCAGTTCTCGTGCTGGGAGAGCGAGAACACGACCAGCGAGAACGCCGCGAGCAACCAGCGCGGGACCTGCCCCTCGAAGGTCGCACGCAGCCGCGACGCCAGCGGCGCCGGGGTCCCGCACGCGAGCAGGAAGCTCGCCGCGAGCTCGAAGTAGATGTTCCAGCCGGAGAGCGCGGCGAGCGCGACCATCAGGGCCAGCGGCGCGACGAGTCGCTGCTCGTCGTGCTGCTTCCACAGGTCGTCGAACGCGAGCTCGCCGCCGCGGCACTTCTCGAGCAACGGCAGCAGCTCCCACTGATCCCACACCGGAAGGGGCACGCCCTGCGCCGCGATCAGGGCGAGCACGGAGAGTAGCGCCGCCACGCCGACGAGCACGAGCGCGAGGCGGCCAAGGTCCGCACTCGCCCGCTCCGATTGCCCCAACGGCCGCGAGTCCGTCCGGGTCCGACCCTACTCCCACCGCGCGCGTCCCGATAGCGCGCGTTCCGGTGCTACTCGGCGGCCTTGGCGCGGCGCCAGGCGGCCATCATCTCGTCGAGGGTGCAGGCTGTGAACGGGCGCGCGAGGTCGCGTTCCATGACGCGGAAGCGCGACTCGAAGCGGCGCAGGGCGGCGCGCGTCGCGCGCTCCGGGTCGAGCCGCAGGTAGTTGCCGAGGAACGCGCCGGCCATCAGCACGTCGCCGAGCTCGGACTCGAGGCGCTCGCGCTGGGCGTCGCTGGGCTTGCCGTCGCGCGCGGCGAGCAGGCCGGCAGCCTCGATCTCGCGCGCGAGCTCGTCGACCTCCTCGCGCAGCTTGGCGAGCGCGCCCTGCACGTCGTCCCAGCGGAAGCCCGCCGAGAGCGCCTTCGAGCCCATGCGCTGGGCGCGCTGCAGCGCCGGCAGCGCGACGGGAATGCCCGCGAGCGCGCTCGTGTCGGCGCCCTTCTGCTCGCGCTCCTTGCGCTTGATGGCGTCCCAGCTGGCGAGCGCCTCGCTGGCGTTCGACGCCACCACGTCACCGAACACGTGCGGGTGCCGGCGCTCGAGCTTCTCGCTCACCGCGAGCGCGACCGTCGCGAGGTCGAAGCGCCCGTCTTGTTCCGCGATGCGCGCGAGCAGCACGAGCCCCATCAGCACGTCGCCAGCCTCCTCGACCGCGTGGTCGAGGTCGCCCTGCTCGACCGCCTCGGCGAGCTCGTGCACCTCCTCGATCAGGTGCGGCACCGTGCTCGCGAGCGTCTGCTCGCGGTCCCACGGGCAGCCGTCCGGCGCGCGCAGGCGGTCGACGATCGCGACGAGCTTGCGCAGCGCATCCGCGCGCGGCTCGCCAATCGGCGCGGGAACCTCGAGGGGACGGGGCGCGGGCTTCGCTTCGCTCATTCGCGCAGCATGACTTGCCACGCGCCCCGTAGGGAAGCGGCGGCACCGCCGTCCCGCAGGGATGCGAGCAGGAGTGCGAGCAGAGTCGCGACCTTGAGCGGATCGAGGCGCGGCAGCTCGCAGGCGCGGCGCAGGGAGCCCAGCCAGAGGCGCAGGCACAGATTGGCGGCTGCCGCCCCGGCCACGAGACTTGCGAAAACGGAGAACGGGCGGTCGAAGAGCGCCCGCGAGCTCGCGGCGAGCACGCACAGGACCGCGAGCGCAGCGAGCACCCCAAGCCGCGGGACGGCGGCGCGGCGCTCGCGTGTGCAGGCAAGCCGCGGGTCGAGGGGCCGGCCAAGGTGCAGCAGTCCGGTGACGAGCAGCCCGAGCAGGGCGTGCTCCGCGACCCAGTCCGCGAATCCAAAACGGGGCTGTGCACCGCTCGCCTCGAGCGCCACCCCCACCCCGGCGGACAACAGCGCCGCCGAGAGTCCGCCCGAGAGCAGCGCCACCGGCCAGACGCTGCCCGGCCCCTCGTTGGGGGTGCTCGAGGCGAGCGGAAGCGGCGCGAGTGCGGCCATCGAGGCGCGGGAACGTAGCGGTGAGCCCACGGTCGACCCAGCGCCTATTTGCAGCTTCCTGGGTCGGGCCCCGACGCGTACCAACACGCCGGGGAGCCGTCCCCCGACGACTCCCCGGCTCGCCGCGGCCTCGCGGCGCGGTGCTCGCGACCGTTGCCGGTGCGCGGCTCCGTCTCAGTCTCAGGAGCGGCTCGCGCCGCCACTTCGGTCGACGCCATGCCCCGAACTTCCTTCCCGGGATTCCGGCTCCCCTATGCCCGGTCCCGGGTCGAGGCGCGCCTCCCTTCGCGGGCCTTTGATTCCAACCCTCCGCCGCCCGATCATGCTGTCACGATGCGCGTGGGACTGATCGGTGCCGGCAAGATCGGCCAGCTGCGTGCCCGCACGCTGCGCGAGCATCCGCGGACCGAGCTCGCCGCGGTTTTCGACCTGAACGCGGAGCTTGCGGCCAAGGCCGCAGCGAAGAGCGGCGCGCGCACCGTGCGTTCGCTCGAGGAGTTCCTCGACGTACCCATGGATGCGGTGGTCATCTCGACGCCCGTGCACGTTCACGAGGCGGCCTGCCTCGCGGCCTTCGCGCGCGGCCTGCACGTGCTGCTCGAGAAGCCCGTCGCCAACACCGCCGCCGGCGCGCGCAAGCTCGTCGACGCCGCACTCGCCGCACACCGCGCCCTCGGCGTCGGCTTCAATCTGCGCTACTACCCGGCCTTCCGCTGCGTGCGCGAGACGATCGCGGAGGGCCGCATCGGCAAGCTCGATCACCTGCGCGTCTATGGCGGCCACGAAGGGCTCCCGAAGTTCGCGCACGAGTGGGAGTACAAGGCCCCCATCTCCGGCGGCGGCGCGCTGTGGGACGTCGGCATCCACATGACCGACCTCGCGCGCCACTTCCTCGGCGAGATCACCGAGGTCTACGGCGTGGCGACGGAGGGCATCTGGAACGTGCCGGGCTCTGAAGACAACGCGCTGGCGCTGCTGCGCTCGCCGGCGGGCGTGGTGGCCTCGTACCAAGCCACGTGGACCGAGTGGAAGGGCTACGGCATCTTCGTCGAGGCCTACGGCGACAGGGGCATGGTGCGCGGGGCCTACGCGCCGATGTCGAACCTCCTCGTGCTGCAGGAGAGCGCCGGGGCACCGCGCACGACGACCAAGCTGCGCTACCCATGGATCCAGCTCCGCGAGAAGCTCTTCTCGTGGCAGTCGACGGCCCGGCAGTCGTTCTGCGAGGAGCTCGACGACTTCCTGCTGCTGTGCGAGGGCCGGCGCGATCTCGTGATCGCCGACGGCTACGCGGGCTTGCGCGCCTGCGAGGTCGCGGAAGCGGTGCGGACCTGCACGCGCACGGGCGAACGCGTCACGCTGCCCACGCTCGGGACGATGCCGGCATGAGCGCGAGTGCGTCGCCTGCCGTGGTGCCGGGGCGCATGAGCCTCGTGATCACGGTCGTCGAGGGCGGCGACACCCTGCGCGGGATCCTCGACGCGCTGCGCTCGCAAGTCGAAGCGCCGGAGCTCGAGATCCTCGCCCCCTACGACGCTTCGCGGCCCGACATCGGCGCGCTCGCCCCGGAGTATCCCGAGGTGCAGTTTTTCTCGATCGGGAGCGTGATTCCGCGCCACCCGATCGCATCTGCCGGAGGTCAGCACGAGCTCTTCGACCGTCGCCGTGCCGCGGGCCTGCAGCGCGCCAGCGGAGAGCTCGTTGGCATCCTCGAGGACCGCGCGCCACCGCGCCGCGACTGGTGCGCGACCATGGCCCGGCTGCACCGCACGACCACGCACGCCGCCATCGGTGGCGCGATCGATGTCGCCGCGACGGACCCGCTCAACTGGGCCTTCCACGCCTGCGACTTCAGCCGCTACGCGCCGCCCTTCGAGGCCGGTATGCGCGAGTGGATCTCCGACGTCAACGTCTGCTACAAGCGCCGCGCCGTCGAGCTCACGCGCGACCTGTGGCACACGCGCTTTCACGAGCCGGAAGTGCACTGGCGGCTCCTGCAGCGCGGCGAGACGCTGCTCCTCACGCCCGAGGCGGTCGTCGACTACCGCACGCGCTACACGAGCCTGATCGGCGTGCTGCCCGAGCGCTTCGGCTGGGCGCGCCTCTTCGGTCACGTGCGAGCCCGCAACGTCTCGACCCTCGCGCGGCTCAAGTTCATCCTCGCGGGACCGCTGATCCCGTTCGTGCTCTTCGCCCGCCACGCGGGCGTGCAGCATCGCCGCGGCTGCGCGGGCAAGTTCTGGCGCTCGGCGCCGTGGATGTTCCCCATGCTGTGCGCCTGGACCGCGGGCGAGGTGTGGGGAGCGATCGGAAGGCGCGGATGAGCACACCCCTCGACTTCGACGCGATCGTCGTCGGCTCGGGCGCCGCCGGTGGCTGGGCCGCGAAGGAGCTCTGCGAACGCGGCCTGCGCACGCTGCTGCTCGAGGCGGGGCGCACGCTCGACCCCGTGCGCGACTTCCCGCCGCCGCCGGAGAAGGACACGTCGAAGCTGCAGGTTTGGACGCGCGGACGTGCCTTTCTCGAAGGGCAGGGCATGCAGGCGCGCTGCATGTCATTCAGCCGCATGACGCGGCATCTGTTCGTCAACGACCGCGAGCATCCCTACACGACCGAGCGCGGTGCGCCCTTCAACTGGTACCGCGGACGGCAGCTCGGTGGTCGCATGCACCTGTGGGGCCGCAACGCGCTGCGCATCGGCGACAGCGAGCTGCATCCGCTGGACGGCGCGAGTGGCGGCTGGCCGATCTCGTATGCGGATCTCGCGCCGTGGTACGAGAAGGTCGAGCGCTTCCTCGGCGTTCACGGCAGCCCTGCGGGCATCCCGAGCATCCCCGACGGCGTGTACGACCAGCCGCTGCCGCTCACGCGCATCGAGCGTGGAATCCTCGATACGCTCGGCGAGCGCTGGCGCGACCGGCCCGCGACGACCTGCCGCATCGTGCGCCACACGACCGATCGCCGCACGCTGCCCATCGCGGCCGCGCTCGCGACCGGCAAGCTCACGCTGCGCAGCCTCGCGGCCGTAGCGCGCGTGCTCGTCGACGCGCCCGGCCGTGCGAGCGGAGTGGAGTTCGTGGACGTGAGCACGCGCGAGCGCCACGAGGCCCGCGCAAACGTCGTCGTCCTCGCCGCCTCGACGATCGAGTCGCTGCGCATCCTGCTGAACTCGCGCTCGAAGGAGCACCCCGCGGGACTCGGCAACTCCAGTGGCCTGCTCGGCCGCGCGCTCACCGACCACGTGATGGTGTTCAACGCCGGCCCTGCGCCCGTCGAGGGCGCCCCGCGCACCGACGCCTACGACTTCGGCTCGCAGTCTGGCCTCTACATCCCGAGCTTCCGCAACGCGCGCGGCGCGAGCGACGTCCCGTTCCGGCGCGGCTACTCGATCCTCGGCTCCGTGGGCCGCATCGAGCCCGGCTGGTTCTTCATGGCCGTCGGCGAGATGCTGCCCGACCTCGAGAACCGCGTCACGCTCGATCCCAAAGTCGTCGACCACCTCGGAATTCCGGTGGCGCGCGTGCGCTGCGTGCACGGCCCGAACGAGTCCGCGATGGTACGCGACATGCACGCGACGCTGCTCGAGCTGGCGAGCACCTGCGGCCTCGAAGTCGATCACCTGCGGCGCGAGAGCCTGCTGGCGAAGCTCGTCCACGGTGCCACGCGGCGCATGGTGTACACGCGGGATGGAGCCCTGCTCCCCGGCTCCGCGATCCACGAGGCCGGTGGTGCCCCGATGGGAACGAGCGCGGGCACGTCGGTCGTCGATGCGCACAACAGGCTCTGGGACGCGCCCAATCTGCTCGTCACCGACTCGGCCTGCTTCCCGACGTCCCCGTTCCAGAACCCCGGCCTGACGATCATGGCGCTCTCGGCCCGGGCCGCGCACCACGCTGCGGACACGCTCGGCGCCTAGGACTTCTTCGGTACCCAGCCCAGCGTGCGCTGCGCGGCGGCGCTCGACCAGACGAGCGGACGACAGCGCGCCGCGAGCCGCGCGGGATGCAGCATGCCGGCGCGCACGCCGACGAAATTCGCGCAGCGAACGAGCAGGCGCAGGACGGCCCACGGCAGCGAGAGCACCCACTTGTGAGGCGTCGAGCGCGCGGACAGGGACCGCAGGTAGTCCGAGCGTGTGGGCGCGCGTTCGTCCACGACGTGCAACGTGAAGCCGCCGCGCTCGACCTCGGCCGCGAGCACGAAGGCTTGCGCGCAGTCATCGACGTGAACGAGCGGCAGCCGCGCCGAGCCTGCGAGCGCGACCCACAGGCGCGAGCCGAGAGCGAGCCCGAGCTGGTAAAACCACTCGCGCTCCGGACCCTGCACGAGCCCCGGTCGCAGGATGCGCAGGTCGAGTCCGCTCGCGCGCGCCATGCGCTCCTGTTCGAGCTTGGCGCCGATGTACGGGCCGCGCACGGCGGGATCGGGCTCGAGAGGCGCGCTCTCGTCGACCCCCTCGCCGCAGCGCAGGTGATCGATCACCGCGATCGAGCTCGCGAGCACGAGACGCGGCACCCGCGCGCTCGTGAGCGCCGTGAGCAGGTTGCGCGTGGCATCGGTCGTGTCGCGCTGCTGCTCCGCGGCGTCCGTTCCAAGCGAGGCCGCGCAGTGCACGACGACGTCTTGACCAGCGACCAGCGCCGCGAGCCCCGCATCCCGCGCGAGGTCCGCGCGCAGGACGCGCACCTCGGCGGGCAAGCCATCGGCCGCCCCGCGCACGAGCGCCGTCACGGCGTGCCCGCGCGCGAGTGCAGCGCGCACGACGGCGCGACCGAGGACTCCGCGGGCGCCGGTGACGAGGATCCGCATAGCCCCCACTACACCGCGCCGGGCTGCGCAACTCCAGCGCCGCGCCCGCCGCTACGCAGCATGAAGTTGATGCAGTATCCGGCCTCGTTCCAGAGTGCGCCCGGCCCCTGGCACTGGTGCCGCGGCGGCCCGAACTCGCTCAACGGCCGCGGCTTGCCCCGCTCGACGAAGTCGCCCCCGTGGCCGCGCTCGCGCAGCCACGCGAACGGGCGCGCCACGCCGCCGGCCCCAAGATGCCGCTCTTCACAATCGAGCGCGAGCAGCAGCCGGTGGTCCGCCAGCGTGTACGGGGAACTCCCCTTGCACGCCCCGGCGTCGATCGCGAGCTCACCCGGCGCGATGCCCCTCGACAGCGCAGCGAGCTCCGCGCGATGGTCACGCCGGCGCACCTTCCATGCGCGGAACAGAAAGCGCGCGAGCATCGCCTCTCAGGCCGCGTACGGAAGCGGGTCGCGCACGCCCGCGCGCGCGAAGCCAGCAAGGCGCAGGTGACAGGCATCGCAGCGTCCGCACGACACCCAGCGCCCGTCGCGCGCATGCGGGTCGTAGCAGGTATGCGTGAGCGAGAAGTCGACGCCGAGCTCGAGACCGCGCGTCACGATCTGCGCCTTGTCGAGCTCGAGCAGGGGTGCATGCACGCGAAAGCGCGCGCCGGCTTCCGCTCCCGCGGCCGTCGCGACGCCGGCGAGCGCCTCGAACGCGCGCAGGAACTCAGGCCGGCAGTCGGGGTAGCCCGAGTAGTCGATGGCATTGACGCCCACGAACAGGTCGCGCGCGCCGCGCGCCTCGGCGAGGCCGAGCGCGATCGAAAGGAACACCGTGTTGCGTGCCGGGACGTACGTGACCGGCACGTCGCGGCCGAGCTGCTCCGCGGCGCGGTCCTTGGGCACCGCGATGTCCGCCGTCAGCGCCGAGCCGCCGATCTGGTCGAGTTGGACCGCGACAACCACGTGCTCGGAGACGCCGAGGGACTGCGCCACACGCTGGGCGGCGTCGAGCTCGCACGCGTGCCGCTGGCCGTAGCGCACCGAGAGAGCCAGCGTCTCGAAGCCGCGGACCCGCGCCTCCGCGAGCACCACGGCCGAGTCCATGCCGCCGGACACGAGGCACACGGCGCGCGGGGGGCGTTGCGGGGACGTCACCGCGATAGGGTAGCAGCCGCGCTCGGGCCTCGAACCGGTGCGCGGCGGTGCTAGGAAGAGGTCTCCCGGTCGCCTGCTAGACTCCTCGCCCACGTTTCCGTCCCTAGCCCCTGTCGCCCCCATGCCCGCCACCACTCCGGCCCAGATCCTCGACGCCCTCCGCAATGTTCAGGACCCCGACCTGCATCAGGACATCGTCAGCCTCGGCTTCGTGAAGAAGGCCGAGATTCAGGACGGCACCGTGTCCGTCACGATCAACCTGACCACCCCGGCCTGCCCGGTGAAGGACCAGATGAAGGCGCAGGCCGAAGGCCTCCTGCGCGCGCTCCCGGGCGTGCGCGAGGTCAAGGTCGAGATGACGGCCGAGGTGCGCGGCCAGCAGGGCGGCGCGCCGCGCGTGCTCGCGCCCGAGGTGCGCCACATCCTTGCGGTCTCCTCCGGCAAGGGCGGCGTCGGCAAGAGCACCGTGGCGGTGAACCTCGCCGTCGCGCTGGCCCAGACCGGCGCCAAGGTCGGCCTGCTCGACTGCGACATCTACGGCCCCGACGTGCCGATGATGATGGGCCTCTCCGGCGCGCCCGATCAGGTCGGTCGCAAGCTGCTCCCCAAGGAGCGCCACGGCATCAAGACCATGTCGATCGGCTACCTGCTCGACGACGAGAAGCCCGCCATCTGGCGTGGACCGATGGTGCACAAGCTGATTGAGCAGTTCCTCGGGGACGTCGAGTGGGGCACCCTCGACTACCTGCTCGTCGACATGCCCCCGGGCACCGGCGACGCGCAGCTCTCGCTGGCCCAGATCGTGCCGCTCTCGGGTGCCGTGATCGTGACGACTCCGCAGGCCATCTCGACCTTCGACGTCGGCAAGGCCATTGCGATGTTCCGGCAGGTCAATGTCGAGATCCTCGGACTCGTCGAGAACATGTCCGGCTTCGTGGTCGAGGGCCGGGTCGATGGAGCCAGCGCGGGCCAGAAGGTCTCCTTCGAGGTGGGTGCGAGCACCCAGACCGTCACTACCAACGAGGACGGCCGCTTCCACGCGGTGTTCAACCTCTTCGGCGCCGGCGGTGGCGACATGCTGTGCAAGAAGCACGGCTTCCCGCTGCTTGGCCGCGTGCCGCTGAACCCGGTCGTGCGCATCGGCGGTGATGCGGGCGATCCGGTCACCATCGTGCACCCGACTTCGCCGGTCGCGGGCGCCTTCCGCGACATCGCTGGTCGCGCGGCCCAGCGCCTCGCGATCAAGTCGATGCAGGCGCTGCCGATCCTGCAGTAACCCGCGCAAGAAACAGCCCGGCCCCGCCGTGAGCGCAAGCTCGCGACGGGGCCGGTGTCTTTCGGCGCCCCTAGGCGCGCGCTGTCAGGGGCAGAACGTGACGCGCAGGGCGTCCGAGGTGTTGCTGAAGCCCGGCGAGGCCGACGAGTCGCGGTACCAGAACTGGAAGCTCCACGCGGAGCCCGCCGTGATCTGGCCCTGGGGCGCGGGCGGGTTCCCGAGGTCGACTGCGAGACTGGCGGCGCCGCTCGCGCTCGTCGAGACCAGCGGCAGGCGCAGGATGCCGCCGCCGATGCACAGGAATCCGTTGCGGAAGGGCTGCGCGGAGCTCGAGTTCGCGGCGTAGAAGAAGATCCCGCTCGTCGAGGGCGTGGCACCGGTGGTCGAGAGCTGCAGCGCATTCGCCGCCACTGAGGTCGAGCCACCCCAGCCGATGCTCGCGCCCGGACCCGTCGAGTTGGGTGCGCCCACGCAGTACACGACCGGCGCGGGGCAGGGCGGATTCCCCAGAGTGCCGTCACCGTTCACGCGCTGCGCGTAGATGTCGCCATTGGGGTCGCTGCGGTTGTCGTCCCACGTGTAGCAGACCGCGCCCGACGGCGTGAGCGCGAGCTCGAGGTCGTCCTTCGCCGCGAGCGTCGGTGCCTGAGCGCTCGCGAGCACGTTGCCGCCCGTCCACTGGCTCACGCCCGCGGAGTTGACTCGCTGCACGACGACGCGCGCGTCGGGAATGTTGCCGCTGGGGTTGTCGAACCACGCGCAGATGGCGTCGTCACCGACCGCCACGATGCGCTGGAACGACTCGTTCTTCGTGTCGAGCGGCTCGAGGATCACGCCGTTGTCCGTCCACAGGCGCACACCGGCCGCGCTGATGCGCTGGGCGCCGACGCCCCAGGCGCTCTGGGTCGTATTGCGCCGGTTGAAGCACACCACGACGTCGCCCGAGGGCTGCACCACGTCGATCGACGGTTCGAGCTTCATCAGGCCCGCCTCGAGCGACACGGGCACACCGTTGTGCGGGAAGACCTCGAGGCCCGCCGAGCTGACCTTCTGCACGAAGCACTGGAAGACGTTGCCCGGCGCGTAGTGCCACGCGACGGCAGCTCCCCCCTGACCGTCGGCGCGCAGCACGGGCCAGTACGCGATCGGCACGGCCGCGGCGTCGAACACGCTCACGGGGGTGCCTGCGTTCCACTGCGCGACGCCAGCCGCGTTGAACTTCTGCAGCTTGATGTGGCGCGGGCTCGAGAAGCTGGCGACGTTGCGCAGGAACGACACGATGTACGCGCCGCCCGGAGCCCCGACGACGTCGGCGAAACCCGGGCGTTCGTTGGTCAGGCCGCTGATCCCGAAGCCATCCATGGGGAAGCGCGGCACGCCGCCGGCGTCGAGCACCTGCACGCGAATCGAGCCCATGCCACTGTTGGGCATGCGCCCCCACACGAAGGCGGTCGAGCCGTCGTCGAGCACCGTGCAGCGCGGCGAGGGCTCGTACTCGCCGTTGGTCGAGAGCGTCACGCCGTTCGCGCCCCAAGCGAAGGTGCCGCTCGGCGTGATGCGGTAGGCGTACACGTCGAGGTCCGTGCCGGCGCGCGAATCGGTGAAGACCAGCACCGCGTCCCCGTTGGCAGCGACGTCGAGATCCCAGTCGACGAGCGAGGTACTCTGGGGCTGGTTCGAGACGAGCAGGCCGTTCGCCGGGAACTGCGGATTGCCCGCGGCATCGAGCAACTGCACGTAGACCGCGTAGCCGGCGCTTCGGCCGTCAAACCAGCCGTGCCAGGTGCGTCCGTCCGCCGTGACGCCGAGCTTGGGCACGGCCTGATCGTTGGCGGCGATCCCAATCGGCGTGTTGAGCGCGGGGTCCGAAGACCACTGCGCCGCGGCCAGCGGCGCGACGATCAAAGCGACGGCAAGCGTGAAGTGGGACTGCACCTCCGGATGCTAAGCCCAAGCTCCGATTTCAGCACCTTTCATGAAAAAAGAAGCCGGGGCCGGCCACCTCACGGTGCCCGGCCCCGGTGTCCGTGCCTTGGAATGACGCTCAGGGGCAGATCGTGAAGCTCACGGCGTTCGTGAGGCCCGTGGTGAACGCGTCGTTCGGGTCGCGGTAGTAGTACTGGGCGCAGATGAACTGGCCGGGCACCAGCAGGGCATCGGAGCCCGAGCGGATGCGCGTGTTCATGTCGAAGGTGAACGTGCCCGAGCACTCGCCCGAGCTGACGCCACCCGATTCCAGCACCGCGGTGCGGCGGAGCGGCGACTCGACACACATCGTGCCGCCTTGGAAAGGCAGGTTCTTGGTGGCGTAGCCGTAGTAAAGGAGTCCCGTCTTGTTGCGCAGGATGTTCGTCGCCGTGATGTCGAAGGCGACGCCCGACGAGACGCTGGGGATCCCGGCGAAGTCGATCGCGGGCAGGCACAGCTCGCTGTTGACCTTGGCCACGCAGTAGGTCTGCACGTTGCCTAGGCAGCCGACGGGGCCGAGCGTGCTGACGCACACGTCATCGATCGCGGCCTCGGTCACCGAGTTGTTGGGGTTGTCCGCGGCGCTGAAGCGAATGCGCGTGGTCGCCGTCAAAACGACCAGCGAGTCGATCTCGACCACGGCCGTGTTCCAGCCGCCCTCCAAGCCCGTGTACGTTCGAGCCAGCACCCAGTTGGTGCCGGCCGCGTTGGTGGCGATCTCCACCTTGAGGAAGTCCGCATCGTTATCGTCGTTGTAGAACCAGTAGGCGAAGCTCAGCCGCGCGTTGCCGATCGACAGGTCGAGGACCGGCGAGGTGAGGACCGTCGGGCCTCCATCGAGGTCGGCCTGGCCGACGTTGTTGCTGCCCGCGGTGCCCTGGCCCGTGAAGAAGCAGTTGACGCCCGAGCCCGCCGGATTGTCGGTCTCAGGCTGGGCCTGCGCGCCGTTCTGCGTCGTTCCGATCGGGTCGCCGCGCTCCCAGGCGCCGGCGGACACCGCCGTGTTCGCCACCGTCCACGCATTCGCGCCGGTGTCGAAGTTGTCGCAGAGCACCGTGTTGAGGGCGCCGACCGAGAAGCTCAGGACCCCCGCCGTCGGGGCGTTCGGGGGGTACGCAAGCGAGTTGCCGCTGCCGTCCGTGCCGCGCACGTAGTACGAGACGACCTTGGGAGCGATCTGGCCGGGAATCGAGGCCGAGAACACGTTGCCGCCCACGGGCGCCATGGTCACAGCGGTGTAATTCGCCGCGGAGCCCGACTTGTAGAAGAGCTGGGCGCTGGAGACGGACAAGCCGAAGTTGGAGACCATCGTCGCGTTGACGACGTAGGGTCCGTACTGGTTGATCGTGTTCGACAGCTGGGTGACGTTCGTGATGGCGATCGAGTTCAGCGTGATGCCGGGGAAGCCCTGCTCACGGAAGCCCGAGTCGATGTCATTGAAGTGCGGCGTGCCGTTCAGGATGTTGCCGTCGTCGTCGTCCAGCGTGAGCCACTGGGTCTCGATCACGCTCTTGATCTGCGTCTGGTTGTAGCTGTTCATGTAGCCGAGGAAGATCGCGTTCGCGATCGCCCCGCCACCGTTGACGCCGTTCGAGGTCTTCAGGTTGCGTCGCACCTTCCACGCCGCCCCCATCAGCGGCTCGCCGTCGGCGTGCACCGCACCGTAGCAGGCACTGCAGCAGTCGCCGCAGAACTGGCGCGTGTTGAGACCCGAGCGCACCGGGTTGCCGTTGATGAAGCCCTGGCCGACGAGCGGCGTGTCCCAGATGTACATGGCCCACACGTCGGCCGTGGCTTCCCCAGTGCCGTCGGAGCCGTTGCCGGTGCCGTAGAGCACGTTGAGCCAGTGGCCATCCTCGTGGGCCACGACCGTCGAGAAGGCCGTGTTCACGCAGCTGCCACCGGCCTGATAGAAGTTGATCGACGAGCCGTTGAAGAACGCGTTGCAGGTCGAGCCGATGTTCGCGTTGGCGGTGTGGACGAAGTCCGCCTTGCCGTCGAGCGGGTTGACCGAGCGGACCCAGTCCCGCTGCACGTTGATCGACTGGAAGATGTTGGCCTGGGCGGTCTCGAGCGCGCCCGAGGCGGGGTTGAGCAGGATGTTGGTGCTCGTGCCGACGGGCACCGAGGTCACGAGCGAGTACGCGGCGCTCGGGACGTTCGCCACGTTGTTGTAGGTGCCGGCGTACGAGAACGTGCAGTTGAGCGGGGCGGTGGCGCCGACGAAATTGAAGTCGCCGTTGGAGTCCGTGAAGACCGTGCCCGCCGAGCTTTGGACGCGGGCGTACTTCAGGGGCTGCTGGGTCTCGGGATTGGACGCGATATCCGGCGCCGAACCCGGCGTCGCCATGGTGAACGCGCGACCGCCGACGTCCAAGTAGTGGATGGCCTCGTCGCGATCGACGGCCTCGCCCGAGCGGGCGTCGAGGAAGTAGACCGTGCCCAGCGGCTCCATGTCCGCCGGCAGGTAGAGCACGCTGACCTTGTACGCGAGCACTCCGCGGCGCTGCTCGCCGTCCTCGACCTGCGCGATCACGAGCTGCGGTTCCTCGGAGACCGAGCCCACCACGCCCTCATCCAGCTGGAACTGCGCCACGCCACGCAGGGCCGCCTCGTCCGTCGTGTAGGCCGGGGTGACGTCGAGGCCGGCGATGCCCGGGAGGGCCCGGGTCTGGATCGAGAGCAGGTCGCCGCGGGCACTGAAGAGCACGTTGACGAAGCCACCGTCGACCGGGACGCCGCCGACCATCTGCTGGAACTTGACGGTCTGTTTGTCGCTGGAGCCGATCATGCCGAGCGGCTCGAACAGCGTGCTGTACTCGACCAGCGTCGCGGGCTCGATCCCGTGCAGGGCTTGGGCCTGCGCGAGCGCCCCTCGGGCAAGGGTGAACCAGTCGGCGTCGCTCACGGGCTCGAAGGTCGCCTGGACCGAGCCGCCATAAAGGAAGTCCGCCTTGCCCGTACCGGTGTCCATGTTGACGGCCCAGTTCGAGCCGTGCTCCTTGCGCCAGTTGGCGAGGGCCGCCGGGATGTTCTGGCTTTGGGCGCGTACGGGCGACAGGGCAGCGCCGAGGGCGGCGAGGAGAACCGAGATTCGGATGTGCATGGAGGGGGATACCTGAAAACGGGACCTAGCCGTCGGCGGACCGCCTGAGCGGAGGAGATCGTCTTAACCTGCGGACAGGGAAAAAGTTGTGCGTAGGACGCGTTTCGGGCTGACTTTGTTTCCCTTAGTGTAAGGGTCCGGAGCAAATCCGGAGGCCCGGCGGGATGAACGAAGGGGCGCCCTGTGCTGGGAACGGAAAGCCGTTCCGTCTCCGGCCCCACCCCGGGATCCTGCGCTGGCCTCCTACCGTCGCCATCCGGAGCCGGAGACGGAAAATCCGACCAAACTAATCCTGCGCGTCCCGCTAGACGCGCCGCACGGCGGCGAGTACCGAGCGCGTCGCGAAGCTCTTGTTGAGCGTGTAAAAATGCAGGCCCGGAGCGCCCCCCTCGAGCAGGGCCCGGCACTGCAGCGCCGCGTGCTCAATCCCGACTGCCATGACCGCAGCCGGGTCGTCCCCGGCCGCGCGCAGGCGCTCCCCGAGCTCGGCCGGGATCTTGGCCCCGCACATGCGCGTGAAGCGCTCGACTTGGGCCACGTTCGTGATCGGCATGATGCCCGGGATGATCGGCACGCGGATGCGGGCGCTGCGCGCGCGCTCGACGAACGCGAAGTAGTCGCGGTTGTCGAAGAACAGCTGCGTGACGAGGAACAGGGCGCCCGCCTCGACCTTGAGCCGCGTGTGCTGCAGGTCGAGCTCCGGGCTCGGGCTCTCCACGTGCCCCTCGGGGTAGCAGGCCGCGCCGATGTCGACCTGATAGTTATCCTCGAGGTAGGTGATCAGGTCGCAGGCGTGGGCGAAGCCGCCCTCGACCTGCTGGAAGCCGCTCGCGCCCTTCGGCGGGTCGCCGCGCAGGGCGAGAATGTTCTCGATGCCCTGCCCCACCAGCGTGCCGAGTTCCTCGCAGATGTCGTCTTGGGTGACGCCCACGCAGGTG
>SXGT01401812.1_pt1 | contig 25233 bp, 18 predicted proteins | sample 3176221 | NCBI WGS metagenome assembly SXGT01 (sample SAMN11356862, study PRJNA531348) | freshwater metagenome | isolation source: freshwater sample F1-120 | place: China: Fuxian Lake, Yuxi | collected 2017-12-25
CCGACCACGATGTCACAGGCGGGCACGGGGCCGGCGCCGAAGGCGAGCGCGGCGACGGCCAGCGCGCCGCCGACCGCCAGGAATCCGTCCGCACCCGCAATATGGGCGGCCGCGAGGGTGACCGCGGCGGGACGCGGCGAGGCGACCCACACCGTGTCGACGCCGGCGGCGCGGGCCGTGACGACCGTCATGATCACCGAGGAGGGAAGTGGAAAGCGGCCGCCGGGGGCGTAGCAACCGGCGCGCTCGATCGGGGCGACCGTGTGGCCCGCGCGACCGCCCGGGATCCCGACGACCAGGTCGCGAAGCGCCGAGCGCTGCGCCTCGGCGAAGGAACGCACGCGCGCCACCGTGCGCTCGAGGCAGGCGCGCTCGGACTCGGCGAGGCCGCGCCAAGCCGCTTCCAAGACGCTCTTGGCGAGGACCAGCGGCGCCCCGGGCAGGACGTCGCCGAGGCGCTCGGCGTGGGCGCGCAGCGCCGCTTCGCCACCCGCTTGCACGTCGTCGACGATGGCCTTGGCGGCCACGAGCGTTGCGGCATCGACGGCCCCGCGCGGGCGCGCCGCCAATGCGTCCAGGCCGATGCGCTTCATCACGTTCGGCAGCTGTGTCGTCGTCGTCGTCGTCGTCATTTAGGCGTCCTCCCTGTCGGCATCGGGCTTCGCGTCGCCGCGCCGCCGATGAACCTTGAGCGCGCGGCGGTCGAGCTCCGCCTCGATGTCCGAGAGGGGCACCCCAGCGCGCGCCAGCGAGACCAGCGAGAAATAGAACAGATCCGCCGTCTCCCACACGACCTGATCAGTGCCACGCGCGGACGCGAGCTCGCGCGCCTCCTCGACCAACTTCGCGCGGAGCAGCTTCGGATCGTCGAGGAGTCGCCGCGTGTACGATCCGACCGGGGCCGCTTCGACCCGCTCCAGAAGGCGACGCGCGAGGCCGCCGATGCCGGCGTCCTCGCCCCAGCACGTCCAGGTCCCCGGGTGACAGAAGCCGCTGCCGCGCTGGCGGACCGTGAAGCGGAGCGCGTCGCGGTCGCAGTCGAGGTCGATGGCGATGAGCTCTTGCAGAGCGCCCGAGGTCTCGCCCTTGACCCACAGGGAGTTGCGCGAGCGCGACCAGTAGACGCCGCGACGCGTGCGCACGGCCTCGCGGACGCTCTCGGCGTTCGAATAGACGAGGCCCTGCGCGCGCCCGTGCGGGTCGCAGACGACCGTCGGCCAGAGCCCGTCGGGGCGATCGGTGACGAGCGGGGCCGCGATGGCGTCGCCCAGATCCAAGGACCCACTGTAGATGGCCATCCCGACCTGCGCGTCGGCGCCGAGCTGGTCGAGGGCCCGGATCTCCGCCGCCGTCGTGACCCCGCCGGCGATGGTGACGCGGGCGGATCCGGCCGCCTTGACGAGCTCGGCGGCGGTCTGGAGATCGGTCCCCCCCATGCGCCCTTCGCGCTCGACGAACGTGACGAGGAACCCGCCGACGAGCCCGTCGAGCTCGCGCATGCGGTCGAAGATCCCGCGCCCGGTCTTGCGCTGCCAGCCGTGGTCGACGACCTCGCCGTCATAGGCATCGAGCGCGGCGATGACCCGCTCGCGCGGCAGCTGCGAGAGGATCTCGGGCCTCGCGGCGGTGCCGATGATGACCTTGGCGGCGCCCTTGTCGAGCCAGGCGAGGGCCGTCTCGACGTCGCGGATCCCGCCTCCGACGCGGCAGCGCGCGATCGGCAAGAGCGACGCGATCGTGTCCTTGTTCGACCCCTTGCCCATGGCGGCATCGAGATCGATGACGGCGATTTCGCCTGCAACACCGAAGCGCTGCGCGATGGGGACCGGGTCGCCGGCGTGGATCTTGAGTTCCTTACCGCCCACGAGCTGGACCGCAGCGCCGCCCTGCAAATCGACGGAAGGAATGATCACCGACGCACCTCGAATCCCTTGGTGTACAAAACGTTTTTCACGTCCGCGACGGTCGTGTCGCCATCGTGGAAGATCGACGCCGCGAGCACGGCGGAGGCGCCTGCGCCGAGGGCCTCGGCCAGATGCTCGGCGTGCGCGGCGCCGCCCGAGGCGATGACCGGGACCTCGACGGCGGCCGAGACGGCGGCGAGCAATTCGAGATCGTAGCCGCTGCGGGTGCCGTCGCGGTCCCAGCTCGTGAGCAGGATCTCGCCCGCGTTGCGCCGGACGCATTCGATGGCGAATTGCACCAAGTCGACGCCTGTGCGCTCGGTGCCCGACTTGACGACGACCTCCCACGGGTGGCCGCCGCCGGCGCCCGTGCCGTCGCCGCTTACCCCATCCCCCCCATCCAATCGCCGGGCCGCATCGAGGGCGACGATAGTGCACTGCGCACCGAAGCGGGCCGCCATTTGGTCGATGAGCCCGGGGTTGCGGTAGGCCGCCGTGTTGATCGAGACCTTGTCGGCGCCCGCTTCGAGAAGGGCCTGCGCGTCGGCCAGCGTGCGCACGCCGCCGCCGACCGTCAGCGGGATCGAGAGGACGCGCCGCACGCGCTTGACCGTCTCGACCGCGTGACCGCGACCCTCGGGCGTCGCCGACACATCGAGAAGCACTAGCTCGTCGGCGCCCTGGGCCTCGTAGCGGGCGGCGAGCTCGGCCGGATCGCCGGCGTCGCGCAGGCCCTGAAAGCGCACGCCTTTGACGACGCGACCGTCACGGATATCGAGGCAGGGAATGACGCGCGCCGTCAGCATCACGCCACCTCCAGCCAACGCCCGAGCAGCGCCTGACCCCACGGACCCGAGAGCTCGGGATGGAACTGACAGGCGAGGAGGCTGCCCTTTTCCATGGCGCCGACGAATGTGCCGCCATAGTCGGAGTGTGCCACACTCCAATCTGGTGGCCTATCGTCGCGGGCAAGCGCTCCGCGCTCTTCGCGAGCGACTTCGCCCAGTCGGAACGAGTTCGCGTAGTACGCGTAACCGTCGGCGAGGAAACGCGGCGCGGCCGCCTGTGAAGCGTTCGCCACGCGGACCTGGTTCCAGCCGAGTTGCGGAATCCGCAAGCGCGCACCCGCCGGCGCGACGAAACGCCGAACGGTCCCCGGTACGATCCCGAGACCGGCTACGCCCGGCGATTCCTCGCTTGCATCGCAAAGCAATTGAAGTCCGAGACACACGGCGGCCAGCGGGCGGTCGGCGGCCGCGCGCTCGCGTAGAACCTGGTCGAGACCGTGCTCGCGCAAGGCGGCCATGCCGGCGCCGAACGCGCCGACTCCCGGCAAGACCAGGTGCGAGGCGGCGCGCGCGACCTCGGGAGAGGACGTCACGGTCACGCGCGCGCCGAGGCGCTCGAAGGCGGCCGACACCGACGCGAGGTTCGCGATGCCCGTCCGAAGCAGGACCACCTCGCGCGCACCGATCGCACCGGCGGTCGCGGCCGCGGTCACAGGACCCCCTTCTCGCTGGGGACGTCACTTCCAGAGCGAGAGACCGCCTGGCGCAAGGCCAGCGCGACCGCCTTGAACGCGGCTTCCGCCTTGTGGTGGTCGTTCTCGCCTTCGAGCACATCGACATGAAGCGCCATGCGCGCGTTCATGGCCAGCGATCGGAGAACGTGTTCCAGATTTTCGCTGGCGATCTCGCCGAGCTTCTCGCGCCCGAGCCCGAGCTTCACCTTGGGCCACGGACGCCCCGAGAGGTCGACGACCGCGCGCGCGAGCGCCTCGTCGAGCGGCGCGTAGGCCGAGCCGAAGCGCGTGATCCCTCTCCGATCGCCGAGCGCCTGATCCAACGCCGACCCCAGCGCGAGCGCGCAGTCCTCGGCGGTGTGGTGGTCGTCGATATGGAGGTCGCCGTTGCAGGTCAGCTCGAGATCCCACGCCGCAAAGCGCGCGAGTGTCCCGAGCATGTGATCGAGAAAACCGATCCCCGTCGCCACCCGATGCACGCCCGTCCCGTCGAGCGCGAGCACGAGGGTGATCTGGGTCTCTTTCGTCGTTCGCTGGATCGTCGCGGATCGGGTCATAGAAAGCTCTCCTCGAGGTCCTCGCGCCGCTCGACCACGCGCGCGACACCGGCCCTCATGAGATCGTGCGCCGTCGGCGCGTCGGGGTCGCCGAGGGCGATGGGGATTTGGCCGGCCGCGCGCGCCGCCATGAGCGCATCCAGCGAGGCGCTGAAGACCCAGTGTTCTTTGCGACATGCGGCCGTCAGCGCCGCTGTGAGGCGCTGGAAATCGCGCTCGCCACCCGGGCAGGTGATGCGCACGCCCTCGCTCATCGTCGGGTCGCCCGGGAAAGCGCGCACGCCGATTCCCGACGCCGCGAGCGCATCGCGCACCCACAACGCATGCCCCGTTCGCGAAGAGCGCGAAGCGCTTGCCCGCGACGGCGCCGACGAAAAACGCGCGAAGACGAAGTTCGCCTGGGAGCGCACCGGCTGCGCATGGAGCGCAACCAAATGGTCGTAGAGCCGCACGCGCTCGTCGCGCACGCGTGCCACGTAGGCCCGCATCGCGTCCTCGCCAGATTCCAGGCGGGCCAGCGCGATCGCGAGCGACGGCGCGGGCACCCCATAAGGAGGTCCCGCCGCCCGCAAATAGCGGATGACCTCGGGCGCCCCAACGACGTAGCCGACGCGCGCCCCGGCCAGGCCCCAGGCCTTGGAAAACGTCCGAAAGACCAGCACGTTCGGATACGCCAGCGCGGCCGCCGTCGGGTCCTCGTCGGCCATCTCGACGTAGGCCCCATCGACCAACATCGCGACCGTCGGGTGCCGCCCGGCCAGCCCGCAAATCGTCTGCACGCTGATCATCGCGCCGGTCGGATTGTTCGGCGACACCAGCGCCACGGCGCCGGTCTGCGCGTCGATCGCCGCCTCGACCGCCGCCGCCGGGAAGGCCTCGCCCGGCCACGCGATCGAGCGAACCGCCGCCCCGACCAGCCGGGCATAGTGCGGCAACATGACGAACGTCGGCTCGGCCAGGACGACCTCGCGCCCCGGCCCGAGCAGCACGCGAAAGGCCCGATCAAGCGCATCGTCGGCGCCCGCCGTGACCAGGACACGCCCAGGCTCGACCCCGAGACGCGCCGCCAGCAGCGCTTCGAGATGGGCCGCGGACGGGTAGCGCCGCACCAACTCGGAGGTCGCGGCGCCCGATGCAAACACGGTCGCGATCGCCTCCGGCGGGGTCGCGGGGCCCTCGTTGCCATGCAGGATCAGATCGATGGGCGCCGGGTGGTGCGGGACCTTGTACGCGCTCAGACCCGCGAAGACCGGCATCGGCACGAGGCGGGAGGCGGGACGGGTCACGGGATGGCTCATGGGATGATTTGGGCGAGGCGCGCGACGATGATGTCGGTCCCGCCGCGCGCCCGCAGCTGCGGGATGAGGCGCGGCAGGTCCTTGTGCGGCACGGCCGCCTTGACCGCATAGCCGTTGTCGCCGTGGAGGCGCGCGATGGTCGGCTGGCGCATGCACGGCAGGACCTCGATGAGGCGCTCGAGGTCTGCGGCGCTGACGTTCACCTCGAGCAGGACGCGCTGACGCGCATCGAGCACCGAGCGGAGCAGCATCACCAGATCCTCGATACGTTCGCGCTTCACGGGGTTGTCGAGGGCCCGCGGATGCGCATAGAATCTGGTCGAGGAGCGCATGATCTCGTCGACGATCGCGAGGTGATTCGCCTTGAGCGTATGGCCCGAGGCGCAGTTGTCGACGATGACGTCGGCGTCCTCGGGCGGGAAGACCTCGGTCGCACCATAGGATCGGACGAACGTCGCCGACATCGCGCGCGAAGCGATCCAGCGCCGCGTGAGCTGCTCGTACTCGGACGCGACCGTCAGCGGCCGCGCCGGAAGCTGCCCATCGACGACCATCGACTCGGGCGCGGCGGCGACGATGCGCACGGGATCGAGCCCCGTGTCGAGCAGCTCGACGAGGTCCGCGCCGAGCTCGGAGACCCAGTCGGCACCCGCGAACCCTACGTCGCGCCGGCCGACGTGCAGCATCTCGACGATGCTCTGGGGCTTCAGGATCTTGGCGTCGAAGCCGGCCATGCCCAAGGTCGGCCGGTAGCCGCGCTCGTCGACGCGGATCTTGATCCCGGCGTCGCCGAATAGCTGGAAGATGCCCTCCTGCATCCGCCCCTTGGGGAGCGCGATGTGGACCGACACCTCGGAAACCCCTTCGACTTTGGGATCCATCAGACCTCCAGAACGGCGGCATCACGGATAGCGCAAGCGGCGCCGCTTTCCAAGCGCGCGCGAGCACCCTCGAGCGGGCGTCAAACGTGAATTCGTCGCGGGCAAGCGCTCGGCGCGCTCTTCGCGAGCCAATTGACTCCCGACGGGACGTAGGTAGCATCGCGCGGCGCCGCGAATCTCCGCGCGCGCCGCCAACAAGGAGCCGCGATGTTCTGGTACATCTTGCTCGGGGGATCGATCGCGAGCGCCCTCTTCGCCTTCATGACCGGACAGAATCCGCTCATCTGGTTCTTCACGAGCGTGCCCGGAACCCCGATTCTCGGGCTGATGAAGCCCAAGGGGAAGCTCCTCTCCGAGCAGACGCGCGCGCGGCGCGAGGTCGGTAACAAGGTCGGACTCACCACCGCCGGGGTGGTCGTCGGGGTCGCGCTCGTCCTGAAGCTCGTTGGCGTCGTCTGATGTCGGCGCCCAAGGGATTCGCGCCACGCCCGACGACGGCGTACGACCCGGCGCGGATCCCGGGTCAACAGGCGATGCTCGCAAACCGCCTTCGCAAGCGCCTGAGCGTGCTCTTGCGCTGGGCCAAGCGCGACGGTGTGAGCTGCTATCGGGTGTACGACGCGGACATCCCCGAGCTGCCGCTGGCCATCGATCGCTACGAGGACCGAGCGCTGGTGGCGGTGTATCAGAGCCCGGTCGAGCGGCCGCCGGCGTGGCTCGAGGCGATGTGCGATACGGTCGCGACCGAGCTCGGCGTCGCGCGGGAATGCGTCTACGAGCGCGCGCGGGTTCGGGCAGCCGCTGAGTCCGGGCAGAGCCAGTATGTGAAGCTCGGCGAGAGCGGCGAGCGCTTCGTCGCGCACGAGGGTGGCGCGCGCTTCTGGGTCAACCTCGCGGACTACCTGGACACGGGCCTCTTTCTCGACCACCGGCCGCTGCGCCTGAAGGTGCGCGCCGAGGCCGCGGGGCGGGACGTCCTCAACCTCTTTGCCTACACGGGTGCCTTCACGGTGCACGCCGCAGCGGGCGGCGCGCGCACGACGACCAGCGTCGACACCTCGCAGACCTACCTCGACTGGGCGCGCGACAACCTGCGCGAAAATGGTTTGCACACCAACGAGTCGCAGCACGTGTTGGTCCGGGCCGACGTCATGACGTGGCTGGCCGAGCGCGCCGGAGAACGCGCCGCACCCGCCTGGGATCTGGCGATCGTCGATCCGCCGACCTTCTCGAACACCAAGGGACGCGCCGAGGTCTTCGACATCCAGCGCGACCATGTGCCGCTCTTGGATCGGGTCCTCGCCGGGATGCGTCCGGGCGGGACCGTCTACTTCTCGACGAACTTCCGGCGCTTCAAACCTGCTTTCGAAGCACTCGCCATGGGCGGCGTGCGCGTCACGGACATCACGCAGGCGACGATCCCCTTCGACTTCCGCGACGACAAGATCCACCGCGCCTGGCGGCTCGACCGCGCGACGACCGGCGCGTGAGCCCGCTGCGCCAGCTCCAGGTCGCGCTCGTCAAGGGACCGCTCGGGCTCTTTCGCATGTCCGCCCGCGCCTGGGGCCAGGCGGCACTCTACGCGCTCTCGGCCGCGCTCCTGCTGGGTGGGCTGCTTGCGCTCTTCGCGTTCACCCAGGACCGCCTCGGCGATTCGCTGCTCGACTTCGTCGTGCCCGAAGAGGGCCAGACGGTCGCGCGCATCTTCGTCCGCTTCTTCCTCGCCTCACAAACGAACCACATCACGATCAATGCGCTCGTGACGTTCTCGCTCTTGCTGGTCTCGCTGAGTTTCTTTCATTTCAAAGAGCGCCTCTCGCGCGCCGTCGAGACGGGCGCCGGGCTTGGCAAGCCGGAGGACTGGAACCCGCCGACGTTCTGGCGCGAGGCGCGCTCGGAGGTCTCGCTCGTCTTGGTGTACGTGGCGCTGTTCTTCGTCGTGCTCTCGGTCGGGCACTCGCCGTATCCGTGGCGACGCACGCTCGCGACGGTCCTCTCGTATGGCATCATGTTCGGGACGTGGGCGGTCGACTTCGCGACGCCGATCCTCATGCGTCGCGGCTACGGCTACCTGCAGTCGGTGAAGGCGATGGCGCGGCGGCCGCTGCTCGCCTTGGCCTTCGGCGCGGCCATGTCGCTGCCGCTGGTGGGCCTCACGCACGCCTTCGGGCGCCTCGACGGGCCCGCCGTGCCGAGCATCGCCGCGCTCTTCGGCGCGAACATCGTGCTCATCTTGTGGGCCGCCGTGGCCGGGACGCACGTCGGCGCGGCTGTGGTCGAGGTCGCCGCACGGACGAAACCCGCCCGCCTTCCGACGCGCCTGATTCTGTCCGGCGCGGTCGTCGCCGTGCTCGCGGTCGGCGGCTGGATGGGCGGGCACCTGGCCGTCGTGCTGGCCGAGAAGAGCCAGATCCTGAAGTGTCGTTATGCTCCCGACTGGGCCAGTATCAAGGTCACCAAGCCGGCGTTATCCCGTTTGCTCACCGGCCGGGTCGGCGTGGGCGTCGAGCTCGACATCGACATCACGAACCCGAACACGCTCGCCGTCGCGCTCGAGAAGAACCGGCTCGTCCTCTCGGATGGGACGCGCGATCTGGCCGAGGGCCACCTGAGCCCGATGCGGATCCCCGCCGGCGAAATGCGCCGTCAGCACCTCGCGCTGCAGATGGATGTCGAGGTCACGTCGCTGCTCGCGAGCATCGCGCATTGGGATCTCGGCGACCTGCGCATCACGCTCTTCATCGAGATCGCCGAGGGCCTCGAGTACCCGATCTACTTGCGCGGGGCGCGCTGACGCGCACGGCGTCGCGGGGGGCGCCGAGCGCGGGCGATCGTGCGGCGCGGCGCGGCGCCGCGGTCAGAACGAACCGAGGACCTCGAGGGCACCGCCGAGGATCTCGTCGGCGTCCTTGGGGAGATCGGCGCGCACCTCGGCGATGAGGTCGAGCCCCTTGGTCAGGTTGACGCATGCCGCCACGGTCGCGCTCATGCCCTTGTAGGGGTTGTCGGTGATCTCGCGGTCGAGGAAGTCGAAGCGCGCCGTCAGGCTGAGGCGGTCGCTGAGGAGGTAGTTCGCCGAGAGCAGGAAGCCGATCGACGTGAGGCTGCCGAGCTTGCCGAAGTTGAACTCGCCGCCGAGCTTGAGGCGACCGAAGACGAAGGCCAGGTCGAGGTCGGCCATGAAGCGCATCTTCTCGTCGTTGAGCGCGCCGAGGGTCGATGACACGCCCACGGTGCCGGCGCTCCCGATAGCTTGCTGGACCCGCAGCCCGAGCGTCGCGTCCTTCGGGGTCGACGGCGTGTCCCAGTCGTTGCTGACCCAGAGCTGGGCCTGGGTCGACGGGCCGACCCAACCGAGCGCGAACCCGGTCAGGTTCGACGGGGTCGCCTTCATGAACAGGAGGCCCTGCGAGTATTGCCAGAGGCCGGTCGGGTCGATCACCTCGAAGCCGACGGGGGCGTTCCATTTGCCGGCGCGCAGGAAGAAACCCTTGTCTTCACCTGCAAAGAAGAACTCGGCGAAGCCCTGCTCGACGATGCGATCGAAGACGAGCGCGCTGGCGCCCTCGGCGGGGAAGAGCTGGAGATCGGTGCGCACGCGCAGGCCGCCGCCGACGGCGACGCTGACGTCGAGCTCGACCTGGTCGAGGCCGAGGCTGACGCCCTTCTTGGCCTCGGCCTCGGGCAAGAATCGGTAGGTGATCGAGCTGTCGATGAAGCCGCTCAGCGTGACCTGAGGGTCGGCGTGAGCCGAGCCGGCGGCGGCGACGGCGGAGGCGAGCGAGGCGGTGAGCGTGAGAAGCGACGCGAGACGGGGGGGGAGGTTGGGACGCATGTTTCTCCAATGTTTCGGGCCGGGCGCGCCGAGGGTTGAGAACCCCGAGCATGGCACACCTTGGACCGAATGCTGCGGCGCGTCAACCCGCGGGCGCGTCGCCGAAGACGCGGCCGCACGCGCGAGAGGCCGTCAGGGCTTGAAGAAGAAGAAGTGTTCGCTGCGCAGCTCGAAATCGACAGGCTTCCCGGACGGAAGCGCCGTGGTTCGTGCGTAACGGTGGATACGTTGGACCGGGCAGCGCCCGCAGCCCCAATGACTCGGATCCGCGAGCGCATCCACCATCGCAACCGGCACGACGAGCTCGCCGTCGGCGTCGGGAGCGTCGCATTCGATGCGGACGCGCGCGATGAAGCCGTGATCGAGATCGGCCTCGAGCAGAACGCGCACGCGGGTGGCCGGATCCGCGGGCGTCCAGCGGATCGTGAGCGCCGCGCCGGACGTGACGGTGATGGTGTCGGCGTCCGCGACCACGAGCGGCGGCACCATCGCGAGGTGCGCCTCGAACGCCGGGAAGGCGTCGCCGGTGGCCGCGACCACCACCGCTGCGCCGGCATCGACCAGGGGCATCCGTTCCGGGCTGTAGTAGCTGTCGAAACCCTGGACGGCGACGAGCGTGGTCGTGCCGGCAGGCGTCGCGAGCGTGACGGTGCCCGCCGAGAGCGGCGTCGCGAAGGCCGTGCACGTGCCGACGCACCCGCTGGCCGGATCCGCCGCACAGGCCGCATCGCCGGTGCAGAGAGCCCCGGGCGCGCACGCGGGATCACAGAACGCGCCGACCGATTCGCGCATCCGACACGCACCCTCGACGCGCGTGACCGGACCGCTGGGGTCGGGGGCATCGCGGAAACGCGCCGCCGCCGTCATCGCGTCGTCCGTCGCGGTGACGGTCACCGAGGCAAACGCGGTCGCCCAGGGATCGACGCTCTCCTGGGCAACAGTGTCCTGGGTAACGGTCTCCTGGGAAACGGTCTCCCGAGGGGCCGTCGCCTCGGCACTCGCGTCCCCGACCGCGGCCGTGCCGTCGCTGACGCAGCCCATGGCGGCCGCGCCGAGGGCGGTCATCAGGGCGCGTGCGAGGGCTCCGGTCAAGGCGAGGTGCACTCCGCGGCGCAGTGCCCTTCGACGCAGTCGTGGCTCTCGCACTCGCGATCCGCGGTGCACGCGCCGCCCGCGGCCAGCCGCGCCTGGCAGGTCCCCTGGATGCACGCGAGGTCGTCGGCGCACGTGTCGGCGCATGCCTGCCCCTTGGCCGGGATCGTCGCGCACTTGTTGGTCGCGTCGCAGTAGGCCCCGAGGCCGCAGACGTCGTCGTCCTCTGGACAAGCTGCGCCCGAGGGCTTCGGCGCCCCGCAGGTCTTGGCGGTCGGATCGCAGACGAGCCCGAGCTTGCACGCGCGGGTGACGTCCTCGTTGGCGGGCTCCTCACTCGAAGGGTCGCACGCCGCGCCCGACGCACCGAACGTCCTGTACGTGAACTGGCAGACCGACGTGCCGCCCCCGCTGCCACTACAGCTCATGCCGCCGACCACGCAGCTCGGGTCCTCGACCGGACAGGCGGCCAGGATCTCCTCCTGCGTCTTGCAGAGCGCCTCGTCGCACGCGAGCCGCTCGCCGCACGGCGCGTCGAAGCTGCACGCGGCGCCCTTCGCAGCGCCCTTGGCGCATTTGCCGTCCAAGCACAGGAGGTCGTCGGCGCACTCGGACGAGCTGCTCTCGCACGCGCCGCCTTCGGCGCCGACGGCGCTGCAGAGGCCGCCGCACGCGTCGCCTTCGATCTTGCAGAACGCGCCCGTGACGCACTCCTGCGAGTCGCCACACGCGGCGCCGATCGCGCGCTGACCGACGACCACCTCCGCCTCGCGGGTGCAGAAGTCGAAGCTGGAGACGCAGCTCGCGGCGACCTCCGCGAGGCACGCCGAGGCGGCGCTGTAGCTCAGCACGACCGCGCCTTGGTCGACCTGCGCCTGCAGCTCGCTGGTGCCCCGCGCGCAGCCGGCCTCGAACTCGGCGGCGTACGGCGCGCAGTCCGCCTGGTTGGCGGCGATCCCGCATGCGACGGCGCGGTCGCAGATCGCGTTGCCATATTGCTGGCACAGCGCAGTGAGGTTCGAGGCGGCGTACTTGGCCGTGCTGGCGGCATCGTCGCCGCACGCGACGCTGGCGAGCGCGAAGAGAGCGAGGGAGGTTGCGTGGGGAGCGAGCGTCTTCATCAGACAGTCCTCGTGGGGGTGTGGGGATGGGTTCGGCGCGCGGGTGGGTCGTCGTATGCCACGCGCCCGCGCGGAGCGAAAGCGTGGTGCGACGGACTGGCGGTACTCACGGTCAGGGCGCCGGCGTCACCGCGACGGTCGGACGGTCCGCGGTGAGGAGGGTCTGGAGGAAGTTCACTACCGTCGCCTGGTACGGAGCCTCCGACGACACGAAGTGCCCGCCGTCCAGAACGGTGAGCTGCACCGCCGTCACGGCTCCCGAAGCCGTCGCGACGTTGCCGCGCGCCGGGAGATCGACCGGGGCGATCGCCAGGAGCGCATGCGCTGGACTCGGGACGGCGGGCGGATTGGCGAGCTCCAAACCGCCGGCGGCCGACAGCGCGAGGGCGGTGACGATCGGTGTTTGCGGGTCGGCGGTGCCCGACGTCATGAGGACGTGGCGCGCGGGGAAACCGTCGATCGAGGCGAGCCAGGCGGGCGCGTAGTTGATGGGGTCGGAGGCGTCGCCGATCATTTGAAGGAGCGACAGGACGGGGTGGAAGGTGTCGAGGTTGGCGGCGTCGTCGTCGACGATGGCGGCGAGGGCCGGCAGATAGGGCGCGGCCTCGACGCTGGCGAGCGCGCTCTCGGTGATGAGCCCGCCCGCCGACGAGAGGACGCCGCCGCTGAACTCGGGCACGAGCGCCAGCGCGAGGGCGCCGGTGAGGGCGCCCTGCGAGTGACCGAAGAAGGCGATGCGATCGGGGTCGAAGTGCCTCGCGAGCCCGTCGGGAGCGGTGCTGGCGGGGATGTCGAAGCTGCCGGCGCGCAGGGCGCGCACCAGCGACAGGTTGTCGATGGCGGACTGGCGCATGGTCGTGCGGGCGGCGACCGGGTTGCCGATGTTGATCCAATCGGGCTTGGTGCCGTCACCGCGCTCGCCGACGCCGGGTTGGTCGATGCAGAGGACGGCGAGGCCAAGCGGCGTGACGTGGGGTCCGGGGCCCGCGGTGCGGGTGCACGATTCCCAGCTTCCACCGGTGCCGTGCGAGTAGACGACGACCGGGTAGCCGCTCGGGGGTTGGGGGGTCGCGGGCACCCAGAGGAGGTAGCGCATCGACTCGACGCGCTGGATCTCGGGGCGGCCGTCGGGGCCGAAGACGAAGGCGCCGCCGCTGTTCGTGTAGGGCGCGCTGCCGGTCTGGAAGTTGGGGGCGTCGTAGTGGCCGCGGTAGTCGTCGACCGCGACGCCGTCGAAGGTGCGGGTCTCTTGGAAATGCAGCTCGGTCACGGCGGGGGCGGGCTGGGTGGCAAGGAAGGCGCGGATGGCGGCGAGCTCGGCGGTCGGGGTGTCGGTGGTGAAACAGGTCGCGGCGGCGAGGTCGATGGGGGAAAAGGGCGGGGCGACGGGGGCGCTCGGGGCCGCGAGCCAGTCGCGGAGCGGGGCGAGTCCGTTGGCACCGGCGGCGAGCTCGGCCGCGAAGGCGGTCGCCCGCTGGAGGTAGCGGCCGTCGGCGTCGAGGAGCGTGCGCGCGACCACGAAGCAGTAAGTGCGGCCGGCGCCGAGCGGGAGGCCGCGCGCGGGTCGGAAGGCGAGCGTATGGGGCGCGACCCAGCGCGAGGTGAACTCCTCGTAGACGCGGAGCTCGATCGGATGCGAGCGCCCGTAGGTGGGCGACGTGGGGGAGAGATCGACGAGCTGGATCGGCGCGCGCGGGTCGTCGCGGGTGGTGGCGGGATCGGGGAGGCGCGCGGGGTCGAGGGCCGCGTCGAAGGCGAGGTAGCCGGCGCCATTGAGCCCGAAGCCGCTGAGGGTCGCGCCGACGGCGATGTAGGCCTGGAAGAGGTCGGCCTCGGGGAACGGGAGGGCGTTGAGATCGATGTGCGCGACGCCGTCGGTGAGGGTGCGCCAGCGATCGGAGGGCCAGGGGCGATCGAGCCAGTCGGGGATGGTCGCGTCGGACGCGACATAGCGCGGAGTGGCTCCCGACGGGCTCGCGGCGTAGTCGATGCCGAGCTTGCTCGGTGGCTCGCCGATCGTCTCGGACTCGACCGCGGACTCGACCGCGGACTCGGACTCGAACTCGGATTCGGACCCGGCCGCGTCGAGCGCCCCCGCCTCGGTCTCGCACCCGACCGCGATCGCGGCCGCCCAGATCCCGCACCAACCCGCCCAGACCTGTCTCACGCGCGCCCCTCCGACCGTCGGCGCCCGCTGGCTGGCCGCCGCGTCTCATGATAGCACGCCACCCCCGTCGTCGGGTCGAGCCCGTCGGCGACGGCCACTTCGGAAGCCTGGCCGGCGGCGAGAGCTGGAACGAGGTCCGCTGCCGCGCCTGCGGCGCCGTGACCGAACACCGTCACGAATGGGGCTGAAGTCCCCGTGAGCGCCATGCCCACGCGAGGGCCACGAGCGCCAACACGCCCCCGGCGGCCGGCTCGCCACCCATGCAGCCGCCGTCTTTCGTGGGTGGTGTGACCGCCTCGGCGAGTCCGTCGGGAGCCGTCGTGGCGTCGCTCGCACTTTCCACGACGACCTCGGCCTCGGGCTCGCCGGGTCCGACGTTCTCGGCCGGCGTCGGAATGACCCCGCTCACGCCCGAGGCGCTCGAGGCCTCCGCGGGCAGCACCGCGGGCAGCTCGCCGCCCGCCGCTTTCTGCGCGAGCACGCTCGTCGCGACCGCCCACAGCTCGCTCCCGTAGTCTTCGTTGAACGCCTGAAAGAACACCCGGTCGTCGACCTGCACGAAGCGACGATAGTGGCCGCCGTCGCGGATCGCCGTGTCGGGACCGGGGTTGAGGTCGGCCACCAGCCAGGTCCCGGCGTCCGTTCCGTCCGACACCCACACCTCCTTGCCGTGCGTGCCGTCGTCGGCCGAGAAGACCAGCAGCTCCTTGCCGGGCCAGATCTCGACCGCCTTCAAATAGAAGGGCTGCGAGCTGCACTCGCCCGGGCAGATGTCTTTGACCATCGAGGCCACGCCGTCTTTCAGCTTCCAGAGTTCGATGCCGTTCACGAGATCGTTGGCGCGGAAGAAGAGCGTGTCGCCGACGACCGTGAGATAGGACGGCTCGGAGCCGCGGTCCGCGGTCGGGACGATATCAGCCGCGAGCGCGATCGTCCGCGAGTTCGGCTCGAACGTGTAGAGCTCGATGCCGACGTTCATCCCGAGCGCGCTGAAGTACACGAGCCCCTCGAACCAGGTCAGCTCGGTCGGCCACGACGACCCTTCGCCGGGCATGAGATCCCCCGCGAGCGCCATCCCGCCCCCGTCCTGGAACCAGAGCTCCTCGCCCGTCCCGTCGCCCCGGCCGTCGCAGTAGAGCCGGTTATTGACTGCGACCAGGCTGTGCGCGCCGGCCGGCTCGAGGGGCGCTGAAAGAACCGTCGCGGCGCCCGCCGTCGCGCGCCAGATCCGCTCGTATTCGCCATCGAACGCGGTGAAATAGACCGTGTCCGCGATGGCGCGCAGCCACATCGGATTGGCGTGGAACGGCCGACCGTAGCCGTCCTCGCCGGGATAGATGTCCTTGACGAGCGCGGCCCCGACGCCGGGGCGCCATTGCCAGAGCTCCATGCCGGTCTCGCCGTCGTCGGCCGCGAAGTAGAGGCGGTCCCCGGCGGGCGTGAGCCAGCCTCCGATAGCGCCGTCCTCGCCGCCGAGATCGGTGAGGCGCAGGGTGCTCGTGGCGAGGTTGTCGGTGACGTAGAGTTCCCGGCCCTTGCCGGCTTCGCTAGCGAGGAAATAGAGCTTCGCGTCAAACGCCTCGAGGTCCTGCGGGTAGTCGATCGCGAGGTCGCTGAGCGGCACGGTGCCGAGGCTCGTCCCATCGCTGCGCCAGAGCTGCGCGTCGCCCTCGCCCGGGCGCGCGACGAAGTACAGCCGATCGCCGAGCGCCGTCAGCTCGTACGGGGTCGCGCTGTTACCGAACAGGGCGATGTCCTTCACCAGATAGGGGGCCGGTTTCGGCGGGACGACGACCTCGTCCTCGACCACCATGCGCCACAGCTCGTAGCCGCCGCCCGCATCCTGGGCCGTGAAGTACATCGTGTTGCCGACGCTCGTCAGGAACTGCGGGTTGCCGTCGAACGCGCCGGGCCAGAGGTCGGCCACCAGCGTCGCCGACACGCCATCGTACTTCCAGAGTTCCTTGCCGTATTCGGAGGTGGACGACGCGAAGTAGAGGGCATTTGCATGGACGTGCAAGCGATCGAACTCGCGGTCGGGCACCAGCACGTTCGACTCGCCCGGCACATGGACGCAGAGACCGCGTCGTTTCGCGCCCACGGGCCCGGTGGTACACGCGAAATAGAGCAGGTCCTGCCACGGCGTGAGCCAGTCGAGGGCGCTCGAGTCGGGGCCGGGCGAGAGATCGGCGGCCAGCTCGACGCCGGTCGCGGGCGCGTAGCGGAAGAGCTCGCGCCCGCTGGCGTCCGAGCTGGCGACGAAGAAGAGCTTGTCCCTCCAGACCGTGAGCTCGCTCGGGTTGCTCGAGCCCGCACCGGCGACGAGATCGGAGACGCGCGTGTACGTCACGCCGTCGAAACGTGCGAGCTCATCGCCCGCGGCGTCCGCCGTCGCCGAGAGGTAGAGCGCACCGTTCCACGGCACGAGCGCGTCGAAGCCGGTGATGTCGGGTGCCCCCGCCAGCTGGGGGCCGACGGCAACGACGCCGTCGTCGGTCAACACGGCGAGCTCGGCCGTGAACTGGTCGCGGAACTTCCAGAGGTAGAGGCTCTCGCCGAGCACGGTGAGGTAGCTCGGCGCGCTGCCCCAGCCGCCCGGACGGATGTCGTCGACGAGGACCGCGACGCCCCCCTCGAGCTTGAAGAGCTCGTTGCCGATGGCCGGTTGGGTGCCCTGGAAGTAGAGGGTGCCGGCGAACGGCGTCATGAAAAACGGGCTGCCGTGGCCGGGCCCGGGCAGGATGTCGACCACGCGCACGGGCGTATCGCCGTCGAGGCGCCAGAGCTCGGCGCCCGCAACTCCGTCGGTCGCCTGGAAGTAGAGTTGGCCGTTCCAGACCGTGAGGTGATAGGGCACCGAGCCGTCGGGGCCCGGGTTGAGATCGGCGACGCGCTCGGCGCGCTCGCGGGCATGAAGGGACGTCGGGACGAGCGCGACGACGAGCGTCGACACAGCCAAGAGCAAGCGGCGCATGGGGACCTCTGGATCGTGCGAGGGGGCTCGGCGGCCCCTCCGAGTGCAACGCACGTACCTCAGCGCCGCCGGTGCGCCGCGCCGTGGCAAGCCGCGCTGCGGGCGTCGCTGCCACGGGACACGGGGGCGTTCGGCCCGCGCAGCGTGACAGCGTCCCGGCCGGTCCCGACTTCTTGCGCAAGAATGTGGACCTTCTTGCGCAAGAAGTCCCCGTCACCGCATGCCAAGCGGGTGCGCGCGCACGACCCCCTGTTTGGCGGCCGGCTCAGGGGGTCGTGCGACCGAACCGACGCTGCCAGACCGGCCACGAGAGGACGACGATCGCCAGGATGATGATCGCCGCGCCGCCGAGCTCGGACGCTCGCAAGACGCTCGCCTCGCCGAGGGCGACCAGCACGAACGACGCGACCACGCCGGCGAGCACACTGGCCGCGCGGTTGACTGGCACGGTGTAGGCGTTCTCCTGCGGCTCGAGAAGCACCAACGCCCCGAAGGCCCCCGTCCCCTGCGAGCACAGCCCGGCCAGGACGACCCAGAGGATGGCGGCGACGTCGCCGTCCAACCCGGCGACGCCGGCTCGGAGTTCGGCGCCGAACGAGGTGTCGGTCGCGGCCAGGATCCCCAGCACGAGAAGCGCGAACGGGGTCGCGATCATCTGCTCCTCGACGAAGAATGCGAGGCGTTGCTCGCGCCCGCCCGGGCCGAACGCCTTCGCGCGCGACGACATCCAGCTCAGGCGGAAGAAGTATCCGCCGAGGTAGATCACGACGACCGCGGTCGACGCCACGGTGAGCTCCGGGCCGCCCGCCGACGACAGCCCGAACGCGACCAAGAGCGACACGAGCGAGAGCCCCGAGCCCGCCCAGGACCACCACGGAATGCTCGCAAACGTCCGCCCGGTCAGCCGATCCACGATCGGCGCGAGGAGCAGCACGCCACCGCGCATGAGCAACATCATGAAGACGATGCTCAGCTTGTCGAACGTGTAGGCGAGCGTCGTCGTCAGGATGATCCCCGCCGTCGCGACGCCCGAGAAGAACGTGACGAAGCGCGGCCGGGGCAAGGAGAGCGGCCCGACGCGCGTGTGCGGCGCGTACTTCCACCAACCCATCGCCGTGATGAAGACGAGCATGCCGACGGTCGAGGCGAGCGTCGCGATCGGCAGGATCGCCATCCCCGACCAGGCGTGGTCGAGGCCGTGGCCCGACGAGACGCGCTTGGTGACGAGCGCATAGGGCACGTAGGCGGCGAAGTAGCCGAAGGCGAAACCCCAGATCCGCAGCGAATGAACGTGGCTCATCGCTCCGCCCGATCGCGTGGGTCGCGCTCTGCATCGGACATTCGGGCTCTCGCGGACATACGCGCCTCCGGTGGCCGGAGCATACCACCGACTGTCGACGCGCGCCGCTCGGTCGCCGCTCGACCGCATCGGCGCGCCCGCACGCGACCGCGCGCGTTCAGCGGTCGGTCCCGACGAAGGCGCGCGCCGCGACCCGCACGCGCTCCTGCACCGACGGCGGAACCGCCGCGGCGCGGGCGCTCCTACAAGCGCTCAGCGCGCGCTTGAGCGCATCGCACGCCGTGGCGCACGCATCGCACGACGCGACGTGCGCCTCCATGCGCGCGCAGTCGACAGCGCTGAGGTCGCCATCGAGCTTCTGCGACCAGAGCGCGACGACGTCGGGACAAATGCGCGCCACCTCGACCTGCGGCGCCTCGAGCCAGGGCCGCAGCGCCGCGCGCAACGCCGCGCGCGCCCGATGCAAGCGGCTCTTGAGGGCCCCCTCGCTGACCCCGAGCGCCTCGGCCGCCTCGCGCGCGCTGAGCTCCTCGACGTCCCGCAGGACGAGGACCTCGCGCTGCTCCTCGGCGAGAGTGTCGAGCGCCCGAACGACCACCCGGGCCAGCTCGCCGTCCGACGCGCACGCCTCGGGATTCGGCGCCTCGTCGGCGCGCGCGTCCGGATGGGGGTCCGGCGCGGGCGGCTGGTTCTTCAGCCCGCGTCGCCGGCGCACACACGCGCTCCGCGCCAACGCGAAGGCCCAGCTCGTGAACGACGCGCGCCCGGCGAACCCGTCCAGGCCGTGGGTGATGGCGATGAGCGTATCCTGCAGGACATCGTCCGCATCCGCATCGTGGCGGCACATCCTGAGGCCGAAGCGATGAACCGCCGGCGCCACCGCGGACAGGAGCGCCTCGAGCGCCGCGCGATCCCCTCGGCGCGCGTCCGCGACGAGCTGCGCGATGGGGGGCGCCGGAGTCGGGTCGCAGGCGGGGGTCTCGGAGGGCATCGGCGGCTCACGCATACCCGAAGCAACGGCGCCGTGACCAGCCTCCGCTTTTCGGCCGCCCCGACGCCGGTCGAATCCCCGCGGGCACCTCCGCCCCGACGAGCGCCCGAGAAGCCGCTGTCGCGGGCCTTCAAAGTCCCGACGATTCAGCATACTCTCATGCGATGCGTGGGTTGCCTGCGATGGTGTCCGTCATGACGCTGGGGCTCGGGGGATGGTCGACGGCAACCGCCGCGGGCCCGGATCCGCGCCTGTTCACGGCCGCGGAGTCGCCCGGGGCGATCTTCGGTGTGGACACGCCGCGGGTGGTCGGCCACCTCCGACCGTTCGTGGCGGTCGGATTCGACACGGCCAACGACGAGCTCGTCAGCGTCTTGGACGGGACGAAAGTGCGGCTCTTGTCGCAACGCTCGACCTGGGACTTCGCGGCGGGCTTCGGTGTCACCGATCGGCTCGAGCTCGCGCTGGCGGTCCCGGTCCTGGCCATCGTCGCGGCCGAGGGTGCCGACGTTGCCGCGGACGTAGGCGATCTGCGCCTGCGCGCGAAGGTGCGCCTGCTCGGAGGCCGCGCCGGCGAGTCCGGCCTCGGCCTCGGGCTCCTCGCCGAGTTCGGCTTCCCGACCGGCGGCGACACTCCGTTTGCCGGGGCAGGCGGCTTCAGCGGGACGTTCGCGGCGCTCGCGAGCTATGGGCTTGCCGAGGGCCCGGTCTTCGCGGCGATGCTAGGCGTGCGTGGGCGCGGGGCGGAGCGCATCGAAGGCCTGGCGATCGGCTCGGAGCTGCGCTGGGGCCTGGGCGTCGACGTGCCGCTCGTCAAGCAGCTTGCGCTGATGGGCGAGATCGAAGGCGCCGTCGGACTCGTGTCGCCGGACCAATTCCCGATCGAGGCGCGCTTCGGCGCACGCATGCATGTCGGTGCCGGTGTCAGCTTCGCGTTGGCCGGCGGGGCTGGCCTCACCGAGGGCTACGGCGCACCCGACTGGCGCGTGCTCGTGGGCCTGAGCTGGGTCCAGGGAGGCGCGACGCCGGTGGTCACGTTGGCACCCAAGGAGCTGACGCCGGCCGAGCGGCTGAGGAACCGGACGGGCCAGAAACCCGACCCACAGCATCCCGATCCGAACACGCCCGCGGTGCCGTCCGAGACGCCGGCGATGGATCTCACGGCATTCGACACCGCGGCGGACCTCGATGCCGATCCGGACCAGGACGGCGTGCTGGGCGAGCTCGACAGCTGCCCCGTCGAGCGCGAGGACGTCGACGGCTTCGGCGACGTCGACGGCTGCCCCGACCCGGACAACGACGGCGACGGCCTCCTGGACGCTGCCGACAAGTGCGCCGAGGCCGCCGAGACCCTCAACGGCGTCGACGACTACGATGGCTGTCCCGACGGGGCGGCGCCCGACGTGATCGATCTGAGCTCGCCCGATCTGACGCAAGCGATCGTCTTCGAGTCGCGCAGTGACGTCCTGCAGGCGGCTTCGGACGCGCCGCTCAGGCAGATCGCCTTGATCCTGCGCGCCAGCGGCGCCAAGACGCGCGTCCGCATCGAGGGTCACACCGACAGCCAGGGAGACCCCGAGTTCAACGTCGATCTGTCCCAGCGCCGCGCCATTCGCGTGCGCATGCAGCTCATCGCGCTCGGGGTGCCACCCGAGCGCATGGTCGCCAAGGGCTTCGGCGCGACGCGCATCATCGCGAACGAAAAGGACGAGGCGGGCCGCCAGAGGAACCGGCGCGTGGTGATCGTGCCGCTCTACGACGACTCCGGGCCCAGACCGGGAGGCGGACGATGAAGGCCGCATCAGGCTCGCGCTACTCGCGATGGCTCGTGGCGCTCGCCAGCGTCGCCTGGCTCGCCTCGGCCGGCGCCGCGCGTGCCCTTCCGCCGATTTCGCCCGACACCCCGGTCCGCCTGTACACCGTCCTGCCGGGGGACTCGGCGTGGAGCATCGCGGAGCAGTTCCTGGGGTCCGGCGACCGCTACCCCATCATCTATCAGTACAACAACTTCATGGCGAAGCCGCCGTTCTTGCTGAAGCCCGGCGAGACGCTGCGCCTGCCGATCATCGGCGGGGGTGGCGGGCCCGAGGCCGAGGTCGCCTGGCTCGTCCGCGACGTCAAAGCCAAGCCGCCGCGGGCCGTCGATTGGCTGACGGCGCGCGCGCCGATGAGCCTCTGGACGCTCTACCGCGTGGCGACCGGGAACGCGTCGGCCGCGCACATCGTCTTCGACGACAAATCCGATCTCCGGCTGCGCGAGCGAGCGCTGCTCGTCATCTATGGCGCGTCGGCCAGCGCGGCGCGCACGACCCGACACGACAAGACCGAGATCGAGCTGGAGCAGGGCACGATCGTCGGCGGCCTGGCGGCGCTCGACGCCGCCGGGGGGAGCACGTTCAAGGTCAAGACCGTGTCCGGCGCGGTCGACGTGCTCGGCAAGGCGATCCAAATCCAGGCCGACGCGGCGGCGACGATGGTGTCCGCCTTCCTCGGCAGCGCGCGCGTCGCGACGCAAGGCGGCACGGTCACGGTGCGCGAATCGCAGGGCACGATCGTCGAGCGCGGGAAACAGCCAGAGGCCCCGCGCCCGCTTCCGACGGCCCCGCGCTGGGTCGATCATCTGGGGAAGGCCACCGACGAGGCACCGCCGGTGATCGTCGCGCTGATGCCCGGGCAGAAAGCCAGCTGGGAAGCCGCGTGGGAGTCCGTGGCGCGGGCGGCGCGCTACCGCGTGGAGCTCGCCAGCGACGAGGAATTCCACCAGGTCCTCTATGACGTCGAGGTGGGTGCGGGTGTCACGCGCGTGAAGCTCTCGGATCTCCAAGGTGGCCGATACTACCTGCGGGTCGCGTCGCGCGACCAGCGCATGCTCGAGAGCAAGCCGGTCGCCGCACGCCGACTCGATGTCGTTCCGCTGGAGCTCGCCCGCTGGCCCGTGACATCGGCGGCCGGTGTCCTCGAGGTCGTCGGCTACGGGCGCATCGCCGTGCCCGAGGGGTTCCTCTTGCGCGACAGCGCGGCGCCGTTGGGCACCGAGCCGAGCAACGTCGCCCGCCTCGTGACACCCGGCCGCCACGACCTCGACCTGTACGCAGACGACTCGCCCAGACCGGCGCGCCTCAGGTTCGAGGTCATCCCGGTCACCCCGCGCCTGGCGGCGCCGACGCCCCCCAATCCGACGGTCCCGCGCGAGCCGCACGTCGATCCGCTGAAGATCGGCGTCAAGCTCATCGACGCGCGGGGACGCCTCGCGACGCTCCCGAACGTGGCGATCGAGCAGCTCGGGCCGGAGCCAGCCGACCCGCCCGTTGCGCTGCCGGTTCGGATGCTCGACGGGGTGTATCTGACCGAGGTGCCGCCGATGCCGGCGAAGGGACCCAACAACGTCGCGTTGCGCGTCCGTTGGCCGGGCGGCGTCTTGGGCGAGGCAAGCCTGCCGGTCGAGATGCTCCAGGCGCCCGACGACGCCGGAATCCATGAATGGCAGCCGGCGCTGGCGCGGCCCGAGCGAGGCATCCGGGGGTGGGCGCAACCCGCGCCGCTCGCGCCTGCCCAGGCCCGCATGGGCGTGGCCGTCGGCGTCGCCGGGCGCGACCCGACCAGCGGCTTGGTCGACCTCGTGTTCTCGGGCGAGGTCCCGCTCGGCGAGCGCCTCGCCCTCTGGAGCGACTTCACGTTCCAGTCGATCTGGTTCGAGGACCAAGGCGCCGGCCAGAGCCACATCGGCGATGTGCAGCTCGGCGGCCGCTGGCGGCTCACGTTCGGGCAGCTGACCCTGGCGCCCTATGCGCGCCTCGGGATCCCGATCGGGCGCGGCGAGGTCGCGCGTCTCCTCACGCTCGAGCCCGGCGTGACCGCGCGCCTCGAGCTCGCGACCGGGCTCATGCTCGATGGGCGCGTCGCCTTCACGACCGGCACGGACTTCGACAAGTCGGGCGCGGTCGCGCTCGCCGGCTCGGTGGCGATCACCGGGCACCCGGGGATCCGCGCCTCGCTCTCCCTGGGCTGGGAGACGCAAGGCATGGCGTGGGCCGACGGCGACACCTCCCCCAGCGGCGCGCTGCTCAATTCGGCGGGCCTGGGGGTCGGCTTCTATTTCGGGCGCGCGCGGCTCGCGCTGTCGGTCGGCATGGGGATCGGGGACGAGTCCGAAGCGCGGCTCGGGCTGTGGCTCGTGCGCGCGGTGCTCGATATCGGTCTTGGGGCCGACTGATGCGCCTCTGGCAGCGGCTGGCGATCGCGCTCGTCGTCGGCGCGCTCCTGCCACTGGTTGTCGCCACCTTCATCATCGTCGACGGGGACGCTGAGCGCCTTACCGAGGGCGCGCGCGCACGCCACCTCGCGATCGCCGACGTTGCTCTCGGCGAAATCCGGAGCCTGTTGGCGCGGTCGCTGGCCGAGATGCGCGTACTCGGCCACACGCTCGCCCGGGCGGACGAGGCGCTCGCGGAGCGCGACAAGGCCTTTCGCGCGCGACTGCTCGCCGCCGAGCTCGTCGACCAAGTCGCCGTCTATGGCCCCGACGGACAGCGCGTGTTCGTCGCGCGCGCGCGCGGCGCCGCGAAGCCGTGGAACCCGCCCGAGCGGCTGACGGGCGAGCAGATGGCGGCGGCGGCGCCGACCTCCGCACGGGGCTTCGCGGCTTGGGCCGTCGCACGGCGCGAGGACGGGAGCTTCGTCTTGCCGCTGGTGGTCGCGGCCACGGCGACCGCTTCCGACGGGCCCGCGGCGCTCTCGCTGCCCGGCGCCCCCGCGCGCGTCTATGCCTACCTCGTCGCGGACATCGCGCTCGAGCCGCTCGTGACGCTGGTCGGCGGCCTTTCGGAACGTCACTTCGCGCGCGTCGATCGCGTGCGCGTCGTCGGCGAGAACCTGCAGGTGATCGCCGCCGGCGATGCCCGCCAGCAGGGCGCGTCGATCGCCGGATCGCCCGCTCTGGCCGAGGCCTCGGCCGGCTCGACCCCATTTCGACGCGAGGCCGCCTACGCGGTCGACTACGTCGAGCCTCTGACGGGTGATGCGCTCGTCGGCGCGGTCGTGCCGCTGCCGGAGCTCGGCTGGGCGGCGCTGGTCGAGGAACGACAGAGCGAGGCGTACGCGGCCATCACCGCCGCGTGGCGGGCGGCGCTCGTGGTCGGAGGCGTTGCGACGGCGATCGCGATCGTCATGGCACTCATCACGGGACGTCGGCTCGCCAAGCCGGTCGCAGCCGTTGCACGCGCGGCCTCGCGGGTCGCCGCCGGGGACTTCGCGGTGCGCATCCCGACGCGCGCCGCGGGCGGCAAGAACGAGGTGGCCGAGATGGGCCACGCGTTCAACCGGATGGCGGCCGACCTCGGCAGCTACCGCGAGCGCCTGGTCCACGAGACGCGCGCCCGCGAGAACCTCTCGCGCTTCATGTCGCCCGAGGTCGTCGAGACGATCGTGCGCGGCGACCGCGCGCTCGCGCTGGGCGGCGAGAGGAAAGAGATCACGATCCTCTTCGCCGACGTCGTCTCGTTCACGCGCCTGACGGAGCGCCTCGAGCCCGAGCGGGTCGTCGCCATCCTCAACGAGCTCTTCACGATCATCACCGAGATCGTGTTCCAGCA
>SXGT01631521.1_pt1 | contig 25228 bp, 23 predicted proteins | sample 3176221 | NCBI WGS metagenome assembly SXGT01 (sample SAMN11356862, study PRJNA531348) | freshwater metagenome | isolation source: freshwater sample F1-120 | place: China: Fuxian Lake, Yuxi | collected 2017-12-25
AAGAGGTTGCTCGAGTATGCAAGTAACCATTTTTGATTTTCATTGTAATATCAGAAAGTTGACCTGGTGGGTCTGTCCGGGCTCGAACCGGAGACCTCTACCATGTCAAGGTAGCGCTCTAACCAACTGAGCTACAGACCCTCTAATAAATAACCATCTAATCTGACTGACAGATCCTCTGAGAATCTTTTCCACTAAGGCGTTTCGGGTTCCATCACTTTCTTTCAGTTTTCAGTCTATTTCTATTCTGTTTTGTGTAGTTTGGTTAATTTTGGTTTAAACGTGGCAGCTAATGGCAGTGGCGTATTTATCCAAATCGAGCGCGTATAACTTGAAGATTCTTGATCGCCTCATCGAGGACTTCCATATCTCCCTTTGCTTTAGTTAAGTAGATTCCTCCAAGTAGCTCCGAGGGTTTCTTGCCTAGTGCTTCAGCAATGCTCTCTAATATCTCCAGGGTAATATTCTGAGGACTTATTTCTAACCTAGAAATGTAACGGACATGTAAACCGGCCTTGGTGGCCAACTGTTGTTGAGTAAGTCCGGCCTCCAGTCTAAATGCCTTAATATTTCGTTGTACTAATCCGCTAATTGAAGACTTGGGGCTACGAGGCATCCGATCTCCTTGTTGATTTTATCGTGTAGTATCTTATGGGATACAATATATTCTTATAAGTTGACAATACCATGTGAAGTGTTAAGTTCAAACTGGAAAGATGAGGGGGGGAAAACAATGCCTCGAATAATTGAATGGTTCGGTAGTTTAATGTTTATCGTAGCGCTGATTGAGTTTGCTCCCAATCCCAAAAAGGCACTTCAAAGTATTCCAGACGTGTTGTCTATGAATCCGAAAATGGTTAATGGGCATCTCGTAATGCCTAAGGTGATTTCTACGAAATCAAATTTAAAACCAGTACTATCGCTTGACGAATAGTAGCAGGGAAAAAAGTGATTGGTTAAATTGCTGGACACTCAATCTGTATTGGTATAATTTACCAATATGAAGGCGGTTCTTGTTCGGCACGAAAAATTTGTAGTTCGAAGGCGATATGTGGTCGAGATTTTCGTACATCAAGTTCCACATTCTACTCATTATACGGATGGGCTCAAGTGGGGCCTGATTTGTGTAGATAGAGTTTCGGGAAAACGTGTTCTTATGGACAATCATTATCCCAAAGGCGCTCATATTCACGTTGATGACAAAGAGCTTCCCTACGAATACGTGGGACTAGGTGAGTTGGTTAATGATTTTAGAAGATTAGTTACTGAACATATGGGAGTTCAAATATGAAACGATTAGTAGTGTCGTGTAAGACAGCCGATCAGGTATTTGATGATTTTAAGGGAGCCATGCTCCGTGCGCAAAAAAGGAAATTTAAAGGCGAACCTGAATATGAAGTGAGTTTCGATAATAAGGCCGACTTTAATCGGTTTGTTCGCAATATTCCAATTTTGTCTGCAATTATCGTTTTTAAACCCCGCTCTGTTTACGAACTGGCGAAATTGACTGGTTTGGATGTTTCTAATTTGAATAAGACAATCCAGTTTTTTGAAGAGATTGGCGTTATTCGGGTGAAAACAGCTAAGGTTTCAGGTCGAGCGGTGAAACAACCTCATGTGGAATATGATGAAGTTACCTTTCGGCTTGCCGCTTAAAAATGTAAAATTTCCTCTGAATGGGGCCCCCCAATTTCCATTGAATGAGACCACTCGACTTCCACTTATTGAATTCACTTCAAAGTGCCAGCTAAATCATAGGATCTACCATTTTAGCCAATAAAAAAAGTTCATATAGATAGATTGAATGTCATAATTTACCTACAATCGAATAATTTTCACCGCAACCTGATTGGCTGGTATTGTCTTCGACTCCAGACTCGGCTTCGTCTCAAGCCCTTTAAATACAAGATAAATAGAAAAGAACATTAGAGGAAGAGCTAGGAGCATATAGCCGCCCAGTTTTTCCTGAATCGATTGTTTCAAACGAAACAAGAGGAGCGTTGTGGGGTAGAGTCCGTAAAAAAGACAAATCAACATCAACGCAAAACCTTTTCCGATTTGCCAAGGATCTTCAAGATGGCTCATAACGTGAATGACACCTAGAAATCCACCCATCAACCCCTGCACCATTCCCAATGTTACCATTCTTTGGAGAATGAGTTCATCGCTTTCGTTGGTATGAGTGTAAAAAACCCGTTTTAAAAAAGGGATTATTTGGTGCTTTTCATGGCTAAAAAACACAATAAGAATCTGAGGCGCAAAAACAATGCATAGCGCTTTTAAGTTGAAAAAAGCGATGGGCTTAATTCCAAACCCATTTGCAATAAGGAGTAGTATAAAAAAATTCAAACCAAGAAAGGCCAATGTTTTCATCTCCAACCTCCATGGTTCTATTTAAATCCATTACTCTGTCATTAAAGGACAGTCGTGCCCAAAGTATTTAAAACTCCGACACATCAAAATAGATAATCTATCTATTTGGTAGGAGTAGAAACCCAATTAGTGGAATGGTCTTCCATTAAAGTTTCGGGGATGTCCGCCGCATAATCTCCTGTCGAGGGTGTTTTTTTAGTAGGGAGTAGGAATGGGGGGAGCCACTTGAGGCTGTTTCTGGAAAATAGAACTTCCCATATTCACCTTATCTCAATGTGAAAGATAGTAGTGATAACTGATAACAAGAGGGGGGGCGTGACCCTAACTGACACAATCATCCTTAAAATAGGGTTAATGGAGGTACTAATGAAATCTTTTCTTTTTGTCTCAGTAAGTGTCTTAGTTTTTTTGGTTGTAGCCTATTTTCATCAAATTCCCCTGATTAGCTTTTTTGCGCCTACGGCCATCCTGTTAGTGTTTGGTCCTTTGGCTGTCTTCCTACTAGTTCATGTGGGTAAGAATAATATAGGTTCTTTTTTTAGAAGGATTCACAGAAATGAAATTAAACAAGAGGATGAAGACATTATATTCGGTCTTGCTTGTATTGGCCTTATTATGGGGTTTGTAGGAACGGTTCTTTCGATTGTTTCGCTGCTCTATCATCCGGGAGCTAAAGGGAGTGTTGCCTCTGCATTAAACCTTGCTGTAGGTTCGCTTCTTTATGGGCTGCTTCCCCCTATGTTTATGTTTCCTTTTAAAATGAATCTATTTCGAGATAGGCAGAGTGGGCTCAGGTTTTATAGTCTTGCCGGGACCTGTTTACTTATTCTTATATCTTACGTTGTATCAAAAATATAATTCTTACATTTGGGGGGCTTATTGAAAGCTACCCAAGTTTCTATCAGGGAATAGGGAGTTAAATTAGGCCACTTTTCGAATCTGTTCATACATCGATATGAGTGCTCTTGAGTGTTCAATTAATTTGTCCTTTAGCTCTTTGGGTTCAATGACTCTGCAATTAGGACCAAATCCCAAAACCCACTGAACCACTTCTGATGTAAGACTCACTTCCATCTCAAATAGAATAGAGCCGTTACCTTTACTGATAATTTTTTGTGTGGGATGCCATCCCCGCTCTTTAACAAAAGGAGCAATGACAGGGGCGAATTCTAATCTTACAGTTTGGGATTTTCCACCAATAAAGACACCAAATGCACTTTTAAAATACTCTTCTGGGTTAACAGTCGGTTTTTTATAAACTTCTTCTAGGAATTTAGCGTCACTCATCCTTGCGACACTCCAAAGCTTAACCGTTTTGTCCTCTAGGTCCTCGGCAATTAAATATATAGAGCCTTTAGCAAAATAAAGAAAATGTGGACCTAGTTTTCGTTCTCTTTTGTCCCTTCCATTTACCGAAGAATAGGTGACTTTTAAGACCTGTTTCTCAGCAGTGGCAGCTCGTATCGTTTCCACAGTATCAGAATCAAGCCCGAGCCCCCACTTAGGTAGTGGATCAAAATGGAAGTCCTCCATTAGCTCTGTTAGGTGCTTTCTAGCTTTGCCATCAATGCGGGTTTCAATTTTCTTAAATATAGATTCTAAATCGCTGTAAAAAGGAGTGTCTTTTAATGGTGTTAAAACACCACGAGCCAAGAAAAGAGCTAAGAGCTCTTTTGAATTCAAAATAAAATTGTCAGTGATTTTAGCATGTCTTTCTAATTTCCATTTCTGAGCTCCTTCTTGAACACTGTCATTTGGATTTGAAAGGGGAAATCCCGATTGCTGAAGGGCTTCAATATCCCGGTAGATGGTTCTTTTACTAGCCTTATGTCCCGCCTCTTTAACTCGTTCCCAGATCTGATCTGCAGTAAGCCCATAATTTGAGGCTTCAAGAATATTTAGAATGCAATAGAATCGCGATACTTGCCCATTTCTTCCAGACATAAAATCCCCTTGTCTAATTTTAAGACAAAATGAATCATAAGACTGTGAGAAGGTTGTGAAAATATTGTGTCGTTTTTAGCGTAATCTGGCAGAGTAAGGATAGCCCTCTGTAAGTGGTTGAAAGTGTAAGCCAGTATTATATTACGTATGTTATTCGGGAGAAAAATGAGCGAAATTAAAAACTAAGCTGCTTTTTTCTTGGCTTGAGGCTTTGTGATCTCAATCCAGTGTTCGTAGAGCATTACCATAGCAAGGGTATCGAGCTCGCAGTAACGAAGAAGAGCATTTTTTAGCTCTCCCCGTTCGATATCGGTCATGCGGGTAAATTGCATTTTTGTATAGGCGGTCATAGCAGCTCCACCATCGTTGAGTTGATCTTCATCAGTCATAAGACTATCAAGTTGCTCAATTGAGACATTTTCAAAAAGCTTGGGGAGTTGTTTGTAGGGATCAATAATCTCACCACTATCATCAAGTTTTAACCAAACCCATTCTTTGAAGTTTAGGCTCTGGATGCCCCCACGGGTACCATAGATGGGTTTTTGGTATTTTGTTTTTAGAAACTGAGATTCTCTTAAGATGGCTGGTAAAACCTGTTTGATACTATTCGAGCCGTTTGTGAAGGGGTGGTAATAGTAGTTCTTTACCATTTCACATAGGTCCACCATGCTGCGTTTCCCTTTCCAGAGCATATCTTCCGATTTTTTCTTGCTACTGGAATTTTTTGACTCGGTAATGGTTTTAATCCATTCCATAAGTTCTTCACGATCAGGTTCGGTAGAAACTTTTAGTTGAGAATAGATTTGGCAAAGAACTGTATTTTCGTGGGGTGCATATTTAAAAATGGTCCCTTGATCTTGTTCAAGCTCTTTTTTTAGGGCGCGAACAAAGTCAAAATTGGGGAAGTGACCTCGTTCAAAATTGATGTATTGGCCCACATGCTCTATTTTTCCAGCTTTTTGGATAGTGTGGTGGGAGAATTGAAAGGCGGTGACTTCGTAAGGTCGTCGTCCCTTGTTAAAGGGAAGGGCGGTGGTGCAGGTTTCAAAATCGATAAAGTGGAGGGGGAATTTCCAGGAGGAGATCTCCTCTTTTAAAGCTTCGAAGTTAATATAGGGGGAATTATCTTTATTCGTAACTCTCTGAACTTGAATCCATTGTCTTTGAGATTGTGTGAGCCCCGGTTTCTCAGAGTCCTCTTTGGGATCAATATCAGTTTCTAAGATTTGATTCATTAAGTACTTTCGAGAGGTCATAAAATCAGCGGACTTACGAAAATTCCAAATATCAAACACAAAGGGGTTATTGATATTTTTTTCTGAGACTATGGGGAGCCAGCACTCGTGAAATCCATTTTTTTTCTCAGTGGATTGGGTTCGAAACTCACATTTTTTGCATTCAGAGCTTACTTTAGGATTTGCCTTTTGGTCCTTTTCGTAAAGTTCTGCTAGTTGTTGAATCTCCTCTTCGAATGAGGGGATTTTTAATTCTAACCGACTTTTTTCTCCTAAATTCTTGCCTGCATGAATGAGATTCACCTCTTCTTGGACGTTGATCTCCTTTAGGATTTTATCTCCTACCGTTTCAAGAGTGGTATTGGGCTCCACTTCGACACGGGTTCTACCATTTTGATCTAATAGGATAAATCTCTGATTAAGCCCTTCTATACTGGCGGTTTTAGTCTTGTCTGCGAGCATAAGGTAAGGGGTAAATTTGAGATCGGATCTGGATTTTTTGCAAACGTAGGTTTGAAAACCAATGTCATAGAGGTATTCCTGCCAATTAGATTTTATTTTGTAGATTCCTTTTTTTTGAAGTCTTTTGTCATAAAAGTAATCTTCGGTTTCATCGTAAGATTTGGCTTTGACTTCGATGAGGCGAATAAAATTGCCTATTTTGACTATGATATCGGTGCGGACAAAAAGATTTTGATAGCGAAAGGCGGCTTCAAAGATAGTGACATTTTCTTGGTTTAGTAATTCTTCGGTCTCTTTGACCGATTGATCGTGATCTTTAGTGTTAATCTCAATTCCGCCCGGAAAGTAAATTTGCGCCAACGCTCCAACTTGGAAGCCTCCGTCGGCTAGAGCTTCAAGAAAGGGATTATCTAGTTTTTTATTTTCATACTCATTAGGTCTATTACCGTAGAAGAGTTTAGTGGGGCATTCTTGAGCCGTTTTGAAACGGGACTTCGTGAGATATCTGGTTTTTGACACAATAATAACTCCTAAAATAAAGGGATTTCCATTCTTATCGGTAGTGGCGGTGTCGCGCTGAATAAAAGAATCAAGGAGGGATCGTGAGAGTGAGGGCACACTTTTAATACGATTTTGAGTCAGTTACTGAGTAACTCATAAGAAAAGCACTTTAGAATTTTTTGTTGCGACACAAAAAACTAAAGGAGGCTCTTTGATCCTCCTCAAAAAAGTGGACGCATAGAAAAGACGGGGATTATGACGCCTTTAATATGTAGTCATCATCTTTCTGTTCAAGTATTTGCTCAATGTGTGAAATTACTTTCTTCATTTCTCGTTCGTGATCTCTGTACCAATCAACGGACCAAATTCGATAGATTCGCCAACCAAGAGACTCGAGTATCTCTTGACGAATCCGGTCTCTATCTCGAGCCTCCCTTGTTGAATGATAAGGAGCGCCATCACACTCAATCCCAAGTATGAATTTGTTAGAGAATTCGGGATGTCTGATTCCTAAATCTATTCTATATCCCCCAACTCCAACCTGAGGTACGGGCTTGTAGCCGCGTTTTATAAATTCAGACATTACGAACTCCTCAAACGGGCTGTCCGGGGGGGCAACGCTATCTGTTGATTGCGGATTAGGGAGTACGCCAGTTTCACAGTACTTTAGAAATTCGCTGAAGGCGCATTTACCATTGGACTTTGAATCGTCATGAGTAATCGCCCCTGAGTCAAGAGAACTGAAGACAACCATCTGATACTTGGCTCGCGAAAAAAGAACATTGAGACGTCTGTGTCCATATCGACCATTGATAGGTCCAAATCGTTGGTAAGTAACTCCTTCTTTATTTGGCCCATAAACGGTAGAAATGAATACCACATCTCGCTCATCCCCTTGAATGTTCTCCAGGTTTTTTACGATAAAGGGTTCCAGTGTACTTTCCCATTTGGCCCTATATCCTGCGATTACCGGATCAAATTTTGCCCTTTCATCTATGATTCGCTCTATAAGCTCAGCCTGAGGACGATTCATTGCCACAATAGCCAAGCTCTTATTTATATTTGCTTGCATGAACGTGGAAATTTCTTCAGCAATAGTCTGCGCTTCAAGCATGTTCAGCGAATTTTCGTAGATACCTTTGCACTTCATAAGCTTTATGCCTGTGTTTTGATCTTCGCCACTAGGAGATGGAAAAATTATCAATGAATTTTGATAGAATGTACGATTCGAAAACGCTATTAGACTTTCATGCCGCGATCTATAGTGCCACAGTAGTCGCCGTCGTGGGCACACCCGAAATGCCAAATCAAGTATGGACTCTTGATTTGATTCATTAAGTTCAGAGTTGTTATCAATGTCTTCATGAGATGCTTCAGCTACATTTGTCGGAGGAAGCTGCATCGGATCCCCAACAACCACCATCTGTTGAGCACGCCCAATAGCTCCAAGAGCCTCTTCTGGTCGTAATTGTGAAGCCTCATCCATGATAACAACATGAAAATGTTTTCGGTTACTTGGAAGAAACTGGGCAACTGATTGTGGACTCATCATCAGACATGGCATTAAATTGAGTATTGTATTTCCTGCTCTTTGAAAGAGTTGTCGAATGGGTATATGGGCTCTGCTCTTTGATAGTTCGTGCCGAATGAGGCGTAGTTCTGTTCTGTCACTTGCACGCTCTCCTCGAATTCCTTCATCCAAATATCGGAGACTTCGTAATCTACTTGAAATCGTCCTTCGCTCAATTTCCTGTAATCTTCTGTCTATCACACGAAATGCCTCTCTAATCTCATACATACTTCGTCCTGAAATGGATCTCATTTCCGGATTCTTTTCAAAAAATAACTGTAGAGATCTTGATGATACTAAGAATCTATACATCAAATCGTAGTCCCACAACTTATCGCTTATGCTGCCAAGTCGCTCAATATATTCACTCAATCCCTTTTGTTTCGCATGGGCTTCTTCAATAATAAATTGCTCAATCTGCGGTATGTGGGATTCAAGCGCAATAATGTTACTGAAGTAGTCAAATAACTCAGCAATCGAATATGGAAGTTGTTTTTCGAATGTTTTCTCACCTGTTTGCTGAGCAGCTCCCCAATCACCAAGACTCTTGATCAGACCTATACTCTTTGAAAGAGGGTCTCTGATTTTTGACGTTGTGTTCGTTATTGTCAAAAGAACTTGTGGCCCAGTTTCAGAAATCAATACATCCATTAGAGGCGCAAGCGATTCATTTCGGAATATAAATTCCAGATATTTTGCTGTTTCTTTCATCGAAACGACAATTTCATTGGATGCTTCATCAATGTTATTTGAAAACATTAGCACCACACTGTTCTTTAGAATGCATTCTCGAAGTTTATTAAATCTCTGAAGATTCATGTTAATATTTTGAATCTCAGCAAGCTGACAATCATCATGAAGTCCAGTGCGAGAAGCGAGTCCATATAATTCAGTGAGAATCCCTATCTTAGTCGATATTTCGCAAGAGACCTGCTCCAGAGTTATATCATGTTCTCTTGTCTCTATTCTTTTACATAGCCGAAAGTATTCTAGACAGTTGCCAATCTCCACTAAATCTTCAAGTTTTTCCACGGATTGACCAGTTAAAATGTCGGTAAAAACCAAGGAAATTTGCGATTTTGAAAAGAAAGTTATATTAACTTTATTTTTCCATCGACAAATCGCAAGAAGCCTCCCGAAGTCAGAGCCTAATCCTGTGTCAGGCTCTCCGATTATCTGTCTAACCTTCGTATTTACACCAAACGATCGTTTGTACTCAATGTGCTGGGCAAGGGCCAATAATGTATTGCCATGTTCAAATCGTTCTCCCTTTGTGAGTGCTTTCGATATCGATCTGAGAAATGTTCTAGCGTCACGATTACGTTTAGCAAAGTATGAGAATAGAGACGTGGTCTTCAATGCTGTGGCGTGTGTTCTTATTGTATTTATGTCTGGCAGAAGTTCCAAAAAGAATAGTTGAGAGAAAGTCACTTCAGCTGCATTTAATTCTTTTGCCTTGCTATCCAATTCGATCAGCTCTTTCTCTATCTCTTTCCCCTCCAGTTTGAGATGTCGAGAATCTCTGAATAAGGCAGCTTCTGATGCTAATGAGGATGCCTGGCTTACAACACACAATTGGGCCTTTGAAAGATCAAATAAGATGCCAAGAGTTACAAGTCGGCTCTTAATTGCGAACAGGTCTTTATTCCACTCATCGAGTTCCTGTGTTTTTTTCTTTAGAAGACACGATATGTCCGCGATACGGCCTAATGAATTCTTGCTTTCAAGTTTAGTAGCCAAACGCGATATTGCATCACTCTTTAAGGGGGTAATAGTTGGAGTGTTAAAATAAGTAGAAATTTTACTCTTTAAGAGCATATAGGAATTCATAAGATCCAAGGTTGTATTTAATTCTGATAATAAGTTCTTTGGATCTGGATTTGATAAGAACCGCAAAGTGATGTCAGAAATAGAAAACTCACTTTTGATATCAATTGAGATCAGTTGGAATAGTAACTCCGGACTGAATCTGTGAATTAGGGAAGCACAAGTAGTATCTTCAATCAATGCTTCATATAAGAGATTTAGTTGTGCCTTTAGCTCCTGGCAGATTTCCACTTTTTCTTGTGCTGAAAGATTAGGATTTGAGACCTTCAGTAGTCTATAGCAAGGATGTTGAAATGGTAAATTACCACCACATGGAATTTCCCTTCCTAAATGTTCAAGTACGCGTAGCAAGCGCAGTTGCTCCATGAATGTTTTCTCGTCAAGCTCTGTTAGTCCTGTTAACTCCAAATTTTCCAGCTCTTTAGGTATAAAGGGTAATTTTGACCTTAGTGACAAAAGTGTCCAGATATGTTGATGAGGAGATTTTCTCAGTGTTCCGAAGGGAGTGTTCAGTTCCACGGAGTATTTAACAAGATTCTCTTTAGATTCTTTTAATTCACTCTTCTTAATAGAAAGCTCTCTTTCAGACCCCTCAAATGGCTTGCTTTCTAGCGATTGCTTAATTGCATTTAAAACATCTGTTTTTTTTGTTTTGTCGGAATGAAGCTCAAGGCAGAAGTCACCAAAGCCAGCTTCATCGAGTCTTTTTTTTACAACATGTAAGGCCGTCATTTTCTCCGCAATAAACAGAACTCTTTTTCCCTTGGCTAGAAGGTTTGTAATTAGATTTGTAATTGTCTGGGATTTGCCTGTGCCAGGCGGCCCTTCAATGATTAAATTTTTCCCTTTCAATGCTTCGCTAATTGCTTCAACCTGAGATGAATCCGCGTCCCGAATCAAACACTCAAGTTCCTCGTTGATGTGTTCTTCAGATTGAGCGTTCTCCACGCCGAAATTATCTTTCTCTTCTAAAGGCGTTCCAGTCAGAAGGCGATTCAATATTGAGTCACTATCAGAAACTTCAGGCCAATTCGTACCGAGTAAATCTTGATAGAGGACCAGTTTTGAAAACGGAAAGAAGCTAAGTGTAATAAAGCGCCTCAGGCTCCAGCGAGTTTGTTTTGCTATTATTTTCTCAATCACTTCGAAATACTGCTCTAGTCCCATGTCTGTTTCCATGTTTGGTATTATGAGACCAAAGTCGGATTTGAGTTTCTCTCGTAACGCATAGTTAATCACGGGAAGTTCTCCGAGACTTTCTAATTCAAAAGTGTATCTATCTTTGATTGGTATTCGTTTTAGGCGAACAGGAATCAGTACCAAGGGAGAGGTTAATGAGAGATCTGAATCTGTAGATTCAAACCATTCAATGAATCCAAAGGCCAAGAACAATGAAGTTGAACCACGTTCAGCTTCATCCGAAGTAAATTGGCGATAAATTAATCCAAGACGGGCTTCGAGAGTCTGTGGATAGTATGGCGTTTGAATAAAATTATCTATATGATGTACTAGAGGACGAGTTGAGTTTGGTTTTGGAAGCTCAGTATTAAAGTCTATTCCCAGAAGTCTTGCTTGTTCCTCAATAGCAAGGCGTGCTTGCCTTTTAATAGGAGGCATTTCGAGTTGCTTACGAATACGATCTCTTAGTGCATTTTCTAAATCACATTCTTTGGTATCGGTGGAGTCTATTCCGAGCTGCATGAGTGCATTTAGATATTCTTGGTCGTGCGCTTTTGCTAAGTTTAGTTCTTTTATGAAAGTATCTGATTTTTCATCCGCTAAAGTGGTTTCTGGTTCGGGAACTGATTTGAATTGAAGTTTTACCTCTTCGCTTAATTTCGCAAATAGAATCTCGGGCTGCTCGTCAATAATCTGTACCATTCTTTTGTTTCTTTGGTGGTGGGTGAATGATATTAGTCGATTTCGTTTGCTCAGATCTATCAATCTCTTGCGGAATGCCTCCAATTGAGAGGTTGCATATGTGTTTTCTGTAGAGTTAACTGGTGACTGTTGCTCTTCGACTGGTATCATGACAAATGGGTGCTTGGCACAAGTTAAAAATTCGTGGTTATCTTTGTACTTGCTGGTGAGTGATGTATAGCACATTGAGCACAACATAAAGTCATTCCAATATCTTTCTCGTTATACTGCTTTTCTTCGTTTATATATTTCTAAAAACTGAGCCGCTGTTTGGGCAGTACTTAAAGCTTCAAGATCGCGACAGACGGTGCGCTTGTTAGCCCCTACATCGCGAACCTCTAAGCGTTCCGTTAGTTCCTTTACCGTAAGACCTTGAGGCGCCCCTTCAAGGATACTTAGGGCCGTATAAATACGGATCATTTGTGAGTTTCAGCCTGCTACAATATTTTTTAATTTATCGACCATATGTTTCATTTTCTTTACGTTTTGATTATGGTGTTTTTTTCATAATTGAAAAAGGCGATTCATGGCTCGTCCCGAATATGCTTATTCTTGTTTTATAAGTTCTGGATTTATTCCGCTACCAAAGAATTCAATTTGTTTTTTTGTAATGGCCTCTTTAATTTTAGGATCTGCAGCTACCACTCGATCAATTACCTCCTTTTTAATTCGGTCATAATCAGTACGTTTAATTTCGCTTAAAGTGTGGCAATCAATTCGTTCAATCTCACCAATAAGATATCTTTCGAAATACTGATCGGTGAATCTAAGCCCCAAGATGCGTCCATGAAATTCAGAGGCTCTGACTTTGCCTAAAACGACTTCTGCATCTTCAGAAATAGATTGTTGGGCATTATCAATGGATCCTTTTACTTCATTCGAAATTTCGGAAAGGATATTTTCTTTGGAGTCCAGTTTTGCTAAATCAAAACATCCATTGATACGCTCGTTTCCCTTTACAGAGTGGGTAGCTCGGATAAATACCTTCTCCTTGCTCTCCCATGTAATCTTTGCTTCTTTTACCCAGTCTGGAGGAGAATCATCATGTGAAGTAGAATCTAAAAAACGTCGTTTTTGGAGATCAAGACTAGCGCAAGCAACAAAACTAAGAATCACGATTAAGTAAGTTAGATTTTTCATATTCACACTCCTTTTTCTCTTAAAACCAGTTTAGGTATGGGCTGTGTCATCGAAGGACTCTTCTTTTTGGGATGTTCGTGGCATTACCCACTGCGACCTCGGCTGGCACCATGTTTTTGTAATCTAAGATATAGAAAGGGGCTCGTATGTTTTATATTAGGTTTGCTCGGCTCTTAATGGTGTTAATTGTTACTAGCTGTGGTTACGATGGCGGCAAAAAGTCGGGATCTTCGTCTGGAACTCCCACAGGGGCTTCACCAGATTCTCCTTCATTTAGTATCTCAATGGCAAATACGGATGTGAATTTAGGAAGCGTATCTATTGGTAGCCAAACTTCTATCTATACATTAACGGTAAATAATACAGGCACAATATCCGGGTACTGTTATGGACCTTATAAAACTGGCTCAGAAAGTTGGGAGTATACGATCGTGCAAGATAACTGCACTTATCGAACTATTCCTGGTGCTTCTTCATGTACAGTCAAGGTACGAGGTATCCCCAATGGTAAAGGTCTTCGCTTCATGCAGCTGGAACTATCCTGCTACGATTCCTCTTACTCATATAGCTCCAATATAAGTCTTTTTACAAACTTCACTATGACTGGGATCTAAACAAGCCTGTGTCCTTAGGTGACACATTTTCTAGTTACTCTCTTAAGTAGAGAGGCCGTTATGACTGTTTACCGCTTATTGGTTAGGATATTAATTTTCGTTATATTATTTCCAAACCTCTGTTACGCAAAACCAAATTGGGTTTCAGCACCTCCGCCATCGGATTCAGTTTACAAGTTTTATGTTGGGCGTTCTAGTGAAGCACCAACTGAAGAAATAGCTTATAAAGAAGCAACTCAAGATGCTTATGATCAAGCTATCCGTGAAAATTTTGGCGTTAGCACTAGAATTGATACAGAAACTTTTGAATCTGGAAAAGAACTTACTTGGACAAAACGCATGCAGGGGCATTCGAATATTGTTCAAATAAAGAGGTTTGAAAAAACAGAGGAATATAAGGAAGAAGCTGAGGGTAAGCATTTTTTGTGGGTACTATTTCGGTACCCAAAATCGGAAATAGATGTTGAACAGCATCGTTTGGATTCCCAAGCCACTCAGAAGGAAGTTGTGTTTTCGGAACTTGGTTCACCTGATGATATCGAACGTGGAACTCTTGAAGTCATCACCGATCCCTTAGGCGCTTCAGTTATTATTGACGGCGAGCAGGTTTCCTTCGCTGACACTCCTCTTCGACTTTTTGGAAAGTTGTCCTCTGGCAAACATATTGTCCGTTTGTCTCATCCACTTTATGAGGATGTAGAAGAGGATGCTGTTATTGTTCCAAATAAAATTACACGTCTTACTAAAATACTTAAGCGTGCTTCGGGAAGATTGAAGATCACGTCTACTCCAAGTGGCGCCGAAGTTTGGGTTGATCATAAACGTGTTGATCGCACTCCTACTAACTTTTTGACTGTAATTGCTGGAAAAGAGCTGAAATTAGAAATTAAGCACAAAGAGGCCGAAGCCTATGTGCAGAGTCTAACTTTAGGAAAGAACGAAGAGAGAATAGCTGATATTCAATTACCACTAAAGCCAGCTCTTATAAGTATTAGATCTAAACCTCAAGGCGCTGAAATTTTCCTAAACGATGAATTAAAGCCTTTCAAAACGCCAGCGACTTTTTCGGTGGTTCCTGGCAATTACCGCGTGCGCGTGTCTAAGGGCACCGAAGGAGTTGCTGAAACTACTATAGAACTTCATGGTGGAGAAAACAGAAAACTTGCCTCGCTAGTTCTTGAAAATAAAGAGCCGGAGGTTAAAGAGTGGAAATCGTATAAACCGAGTACTCCTGCTTCTGACTTAAATATAAATACTTATATCGGATTTACATTTGGCTATGCATTCGCTCCGTACAAGTACTTTAAAGACGGTAGCATTACTGTAGGTATGCCATTTCAGTTAAGATTCGAGGCTTATGTTGGGCTCGAAGTAGAACCCTTTTTAATGTACGGACCAAAATCTTCAGGTGCCCAAACCCAAATTGAGTATAAGGCATTTGGAGTTCGGGCAGGATTGCCTCTCTATATCCTGCCCGAAAATGGAATTGCACTTGTTCCAGAAATCATCACGCACAGCCTAGCCAGTAAGTCTAAGGATTGGCTGGCATACAGCGATGAAGACGCGGATGTTAGAGAAGATACGGTTACTGCCCTGGGTGGCACCTTCCAGTGGGTTCGGCCTTCAGGATTCGGAAAAGTAAGAGATGAATATGGTTTTCGTGTTTCAGCCCATCAGTACTCGAATTCAAGTGCGTATGGAACTGGGAGTACTTCAGTGCGCGCTGCCTTCATTTATATGTTTGGAGTACAAAAATGATAGATAAAAAAATAAAACTGACTGGTGAAGTAAGTATAAAAAATAAAATCACGAAATATGGTGGATACATATTAAGTGGATTTTTGATCATGTTTTTTATTGTCTTTATGTTCTTCATGTACGGAACACATCTGTGGTGGCTGTGGTTTCAGTTTAATGGGTTTCTAGATTGGATAGCGACTGTTCATAGCTTCGAAGACATAGTTAATGGACGTGGATGGGTTTTTTTGGCTCTTTTTTTTGTTTTTATTTTCATAAGAGCAGTAGCTGTAGAATTGGATGACTACTGTACTAAACGTGATAGCGAGCAGTTTAAACCTGAGCCACAAGATTGGGAGCGTGTAAAACCCTATGCCACACTGGCATTCGCAACTACCAACAAGGTGCTTTATCAAATAATAAAAGAACCTAAGCCTTACGATATTGAGAAATTGTACTTTGAAATTCTGGGTTATTATGTGTTTTTGTTTTGCTGTAAAGAACGTTCTTCTTTGCCATTAGAATTACGATTTATGCGATCAGTACTAGCAGTTCAAAATCAACGACCACTTTCAAAAGGAGTTCTTGATCATCTAAGTCGCGACAGATTTAAATCTCGCGCTGGAATCCAGTATGAAAAATATATGAGGACTGGCAAGAAAAGTGACATTGCCTTACTTGGAGTACTATCTGACTTGATTTCAGAAGAACTCAGATTGGATATTCAGAAAGAAAAAGTGTTTAGTATCTTAAGAGAAATAACACTAGATCAGTACCTGTGTCTCTCTTCGGGTTCTTCTATCGTGGGTAGTTCAAAACGCCATTTTTGGTGGGAAATTCGAGGCTATTTAAAGAGATTCATCGGAACTGTTTTAGCATGTACGGCCATCGGGATTTATTTAGTTCTTATTGCGGGTGCTATTTTGTATATATTATATCAAGTGTTTGAATATTGCTTGTCGGCGATCTTCTGACGCACTTAAACAGGAATTATGAAGGTTGTTGTGATGCGAATAGGGTAGTCGTCAAGGATACTGAAAAGCGGATTGAAAAACAGATAAGGGGTAGTCCCGTTATTGGTTAAAACCCCTCTTTTTTCAAAAAACTAGTAGCGATCATGGAGGCAATATGTCCTTTAAAGATGTTGTTAAAAATAAAAGCTGGAAAATAATATTGGCAATATTACTAATTTCGGGCTGTTCATTATTTGTTTCGACTGAGCCAAATTCTAGCGAGTCACTAAGAAATCCATTGGATAAAGACAAAGAGATTAGCAATCTTCAAAATATAAAAATTATTGCTCTCGGGGGGCAGGATGATATTTGCATATTAAATGATGAAGGGGTTAAGTGTTGTGGAGATGATACGTGGGGGCAATCTGAAGTTCCTCTTTTAATAAAAACTAAGGCCCTATCACACGGCAGTAGTCATATCTGTGCCTTAGATGAAGAAAATGTTAAGTGTTGGGGTAGCAATGAGTTCGGTCAGGCACAAGTTCCTAGACTAAAGAACCCTAAAATGGTCTCTGCAGGATGGCACCACAGCTGTGCTATTGATGACGAAGGAGTCAAGTGTTGGGGAAGTAATTTGTTTGGTAGAGCTAAATCACATCTCCATAAAAAATACCAATTTGTGTCTGCAGGGGGGTATCACACCTGTGCTTCTGTCTACGATAGCGTTAAGTGTTGGGGGGCCAATAACTACGGGCAATCATCCCCCCCATCTCTTGATAAAATAAAAATGATCTCTGCTGGGGCATATCATACCTGTGCTCTGGATATAAAAGGCGTAAGGTGTTGGGGTAGCAATGAGTTCGGTCAGGCACAAGTTCCTAGACTAAAGAACCCTAAAATGGTCTCTGCAGGATGGCACCACAGCTGTGCTATTGATGATAATGGAGTTAAGTGCTGGGGAGGAAATGGAGTTAAGGACTGGTTGAGAGGAAATGGATATGAGCAAATAAAAGTTCCTTCCCTCAAAAATCCAAGAATGGTTGTTGCCGGAATGCTAACTACCTGTGCTTTAGATGAAGAGGGTATGAAATGCTGGGACCAAAAAGCCACAGAAGTACTGAGTTCACTTCAAGGGAACGATAAGAATCCTATTCTCTTGAGCTGTTCCTCAGAACATCTTTTTGTAGACATTTCTGAGCTTTCCGGTAGTCGTCTTAAAATGCGATTTGATGGATTTGCAGTAGGACCTCTTTTTGGGGATGCTATGAAGAAGCAATGGGGAGAGATAGGTGATTATGGTCCCTTTGAAATCGAAGTAGAAAAGAATCAAAAAACAGAAGAAATAATAAATCTTAAACCAGTTAATTTAAAGACTTTTGGAGTGTGGAGAATAATAAAAAAAAAGTGTGACGATGATGTTGGAAGGGGGGAGTGGGATATGGAGTTGGAGCTAAATGGAAGCTCTGTATGTTGTGGAACTTTGACAGAGGAATAGGATGATTGAACATTCCCTCGACAGGCTGTGGAAAGGTAATGGGTAAAAAGAAATTCGGTGTTGAATAAATTATCATAAAACTAAGAGAGGTAGAGCTCTTTGTTAGCATAAGAACCTCAGAATTGATTTATCTTGCAGCAGGGGGAGAATCAGAGTTTTTAATTCTGAATTCTTCAAATCAGATGTCCTTAGGTGACAACACTTTGAGGTAATATAAAAGTGTAATCTGTAACAACTCGAATAAAATATGGTAAAAATATTTGGAAGAGGTGCTATATGATAAATAACAGAATGAAGCTTCAATGCTATTTTTTATTGATATTTCTCCTGATGCCTCTTACCTGGGCTTGTGTTGCTTCGAAAATTAAACAAGTATCTGCGATCGATTTAGTGGTGGAATTAGTAAAGAAAAAAGGGGAGGGAAATACAAGCTTTAAGCTTGAATGCCTATCTTTCATTGAAGAAGAAGTTAATGCAGAATATACCGATATTGCGATAAGGGAAAAACATAACAAGGCTTGTGAAGGAGATCCGGAAATAAGTCCTATTATTGAAAGATTTCGAATCGAAAAAAAGTCCAATAGAATCTTGATATATGATGCACCTGAAGGCGAGTATCGGGTATTGGTTGAATGAAACTGTAAACAGGGGACGAATAGGTGAGACGGAACATGTATCAGCAGCGGGAGTGTAGATAAATTTGTGTAACTGGCTTCACTAGCGGAAAATAATCCGCTACAAGGAGCTAGCAAATGGAACAGCATGACAGACCTGCATTTGATGTAACGAAGGTAGAAGCAAAACTGAAGAACGTGAAGACCCTATCGGATCTGACGGGACATTGCGGCGTAATTCAGGAGATGATTAAGAGTACGGTAGAACGGATCATTTCCTTCCCGATACGGGAGGGGTTGGAAGCATTGGTTACTTTGTGGCGAATGATTTCGGTCTCAGCGGCGTATGTGCCGGAGTAGAAAAGTATCGAATCAAAAATGTCCTTCGCTTCTTGGCCGGATTTATTCTCAACATCACGATTGATGCTGACGCTCATATGACCGTCTGCCGTGTAAATAAGCAGACCCGTAGCGTTCCTCCCCCAAGGCCGGACATTTTTGGTTGGTTCTTCGATGTCAAAGCGCTCAAGCGCTCAAGCGCCCAACTGCCAATGACTTCATTCTTCATAACGCAGACTCCCAATATCAGATCTTGCTAAGTATCTTGAGACTTAAAATTAGTCAACATGCTGATTTGCAAAAAGAAAACTCATTTTAAAATGAGACTTTAGTCTCACGACTTAGGAAGTATCTGTTTTTCTGAGTGAATTTCGGTTCCTTCGGACCGACCTCCTCGGTGCGAACCTGCGGAAAAACGCGTCAATTTCTTGGTGTTTACTTGGCTTTGATAGTCATGGATAATCTTCAATTGGTCCCCAATCGGAGATTTTCATGACAAGCGAAGAACGATAGCTGTCCGTCGAGGAAATTGCCGTGCACATGGGCGTTTCGAAGGAAACGGTCTACCGGTGGTTAGAGCGAGGCAAGATCCCCGCGCACCGAATCGGAAAGCTTTGGAAGTTTAAAGCCTCTGAAGTCGACGAATGGGTGAGGTCTGGTGGTGCAGTTGCGCACTCAGACACAACAAGCGAGGAGGCCGATCGTGGCAAATAATGAAACTGGCAAATCTCGCATTTCCGAGAAGTATCTCGAAGCTCTTAGGCAGATCAATGACTGGACCACAGTTTCTGACTGGGCAATTAAAGTCGGAGAAATGTACCCGGATCTTTTGGAGAAGGCGAACAAAGAGGCGAAGGCATATAAGCGACCATCGACAGGCATACGCGAAATCGCGGCTCGCATCAGCTCTTGGGTTTCTACGGATGGTTTTGCAGGAAAGATAGAAATCGATGAATCCGAACGTCCAAAACGAGTTCGAATTCTTTCTGAAGAAGCGGCTTCTCATTACCAGGAAGACTCACTTGAGGCTGACCTTGAGCCACTAACGCGAGCTCAAAAGATCAAGACCGACGAAGCTTTACTTGGAACAAAAGAAAAGTATCGGCTAGCCGAGTTCGAAGCGATTATCGGCCAGTTAAAAAACTTTTTTAATCTCGATTTTGAATTTGAACACGCAAAAGCGATCTTAAACCAAAGCGATCCAGGCAAACACCATCCAGACAATATTCAAATCTTGCTGAAGTCCCACAATCGACTCAAAAGCAACGATAACTGGGAACGCTTCACGCTAAAAGAACAGATTGAGTACGTAGAGGCAGTCGTAAAAGTACAAAAACTAGTTTCAAAGAAAATGAACATCGACCTTCAGGACGACGTGATCGGCTCTATCATCGAACGTCTTAAGTTGGTTTATTAGGGAGCTATATGGCGAAGAAAGTAATGGATTCAGGAACAGAGGACGGTAGAGGCAACTAGTGAATACTGTTTATCACGCAAAGTTATTCGCGCATCAGATCCTCGCGCAAAGCGGTTCGGATTCTCCTGACAGGATTTCGCGCGCGCTCAACGACGCTTGCGTGGATCTGAACCCGCATCAGGTTTCGGCCGCTCTTTTTGCGTTAAAGAACCCACTTTCAAAAGGGTGCCTTTCCAATTCCGTCGCATTTAACGGCGCATCTGGATCTACAACCTTGGTGAGACACCATCTTTGCATCGCTCTTTGGGTGTCTTCTCGGATTACTTGTTTCCTTGCGAGAAGAATTTCTCTCGTCCGGCGATACTGCCATTTGCTCTTGGGTTTAATGGCACCTAGTTCGGACTTATGAGAATCCCAAAACTCGAGATATTCCGGACTCCGCTTGAGGAACTCCCATGCAAAATGTCTCTTCTGTGATTCAGTCAGCGCCATCGTTCCCTTGTGCGGCGAATCATCCAAACTAATGAAGGATTCCGCCGTTTACTATTCATAAAGCGCCATAGATAATCATAAGTTGTCACAAAAATCACCAAGAGGTTAGGTATATGGCCGCAACTCGATGGCGCACTTTTGCGCAATATTCATTTGCCCTGTTTGTTCTGTTTTCAACCGTTGCCCATGCTGCGCAAGTGGTCAGCTTTTATCCCACGGGTTCAGTGAAACTGGTGCAGCAAGCCACTGTGCGATTTTCGTCTGACATGGTGGCGATGGGTGATCCTCGCGCCAAGACCGATCCCTTCACAATGACTTGCAATGTGACCACGAAGAAGCAGCCCACCAATGGACAACAGGCCGCCGCACCTCAAGAGACTCCCAAATACACCACTCGATGGGCTGACAATAAGAACTGGGTTTTAGATTTTGAAAAACCACTTAAGGCAGGAGTGCGCTGTGCTTTCAAATTGAACCCCGAAGCTAAAGATTTGTCTGGAGCAAAACTTGAAGGTCTTGATGAGTATAGTTTTTCAACAGCCGGTCCCGCCCTTTTGGGCGTTGCTCCGATTTACGGAGACATCGAGCCCGATCAATACTTTGTTGCTTTGTTCGACGGAGCTATCGATCCAAAATCAGTTGAAGCAAAAGCCTACTTTGAAGTTGAGGGAATGCCCGACAAAGTCGGAGTGAGGGTCATTGACGGAAAAGATCGCGAGGCGGTCATTAAAGCCGCCATCAAAAATAATTGGCGCTGGAACACCTACAAAAATCTATTGGACCAAAAACCTCCAAAGCCATTTTCGCAAATCAGAGAAATAGATAATTTTATTATTCTAGCGGGGACACGACGATTCCCAGAAGAAGCCAAGGTCGTACTCCATTGGCCGCAAGGGATTCTTTCAAAGACTGGTCTGCCCGTGGAAGAAGCTCAGAATTTTAATTTCAAAGTTATTAAACCGTTTCAAGCAAAATTCTCTTGCGAAAGATCAGTTCCTGATCGCCCCTGCAATCCAATTCTAGACATGCGTGTGAATTTCACCAAGCGTATGCCGCTAAAGGCTCTCAAAGGTGCAAAACTTGTTTCAGCTGATGGCAAAGTATGGATTCCGGCTGAGCTAGCCAAGGGCGATCAGAATAAAAATGTTGATGGAACGCTTATCACTACTCCAAAGACTGGCGTCGGCGTCAAGTTAATCAGCAACTTCGAAGACGAACAGGTTGACTCGTTGACCTTTAAGGCCCCCTTCCCAGATTCGGGTAAATTCAAAGTGATTTTGCCCGCAAAGCTCCGCGACGAATTGGGAAGAGCGCTCACAAACCAAAACAAGTATCCTCTTGAGGTCGCGACTGATGAGTATCTGCCGTTGATAAAGTTTCCGGCGTCGTTTGGAATTCTTGAACTCAAGGCCGATCCAGTGCTGCCCGTGAGCGTTCGCAATATCGAAAAACAAATGGCCATCCAGCAGGTATCAATCGAAGGTAAGACATTAAATCTTTCGAGCCAGGCTAAGGCTGCCGAAGTTATTACCTGGTATCGAAACGTGTTGAAGAAAGAGCACCAATACGAAAATAGAAACTCGCCGTTGTTGGCAGATGGACAAGGTTCAAAATTTCAGATGCCCAAACCTCTTGGCGAACGCGAGTTCGAGCTCGTTGGAATTCCTCTCAAAAAGCCAGGATTCTATGTGGTTGAAATGGCAAGTCCCAAACTGGGTGAGGCATTGACGGGCACTGCACCCATGTATGTTGCCACCGCAGCGCTTGTTACTGATATGGCCGTCCATTTCAAAAAGGGCCGCGAGTCTTCGCTTGTCTGGGTGACCCAACTCTCAAGTGCTAAACCTGTCAGTGGTGCGAAAATTTCGATTGTCGACATCTCGGGAAAGGAACTTGCGAAGGGCACAACAAATAGCGACGGTATTCTACGGGTAGGCGAAGTCGATTACCCGTGTGTTTTAAACAGTGGCGATGACGAAGGTGAAAGTTATAGCTACGACACCTGCGAAGTCTTTGCTTTCGCGCAAAAGGGCGATGACGTTTCTTTTTCATCGAGCAGCTGGTCGAAAGGCATTGAGTCCTATCGCTTCAATGTGTCCACCGAATATCTTTCTCGTCAGTGGGGACCGATCGTCATGCATACGGTTCTTGACCGTATGGCCGCACAACCCGGCGAAGCCATTCAAATGAAGCATGTTATGAGGGAACATCGAGAGAACGGCTTCGCGATGATGAATGAAAAGCGTTTGCCGAAGCGAGTCCTTGTCGTTCACCAAGGAAGCAAGAAAACCTACACTTTGCCGTTTGAGTTCGACAAGACAACAGGCACTGCAATCGGAAAGTTCGCCATTCCTAAAGACGCAACTCTTGGCAGATATTCAATTTATCTTTCTAACAAAGATCAACTGCCGCAAAAAGAAACCGAAGAAAATGATCCCTTTGATTGGACCGCACAAGAAACTGGCCACTTCATCGTGAGTGAATATCGATTGCCGCTGATGAAAGCAGCAGTAAAGATTCAAGGTGAACATCTTGTAAGACCAACCGAAATCAAAGCTGACCTCTCTGCCGGTTATCTGTCAGGTGGGCCAGCTAAGGGATTGAAGGTCAAGTTGCGAGCCAGCCTTCAACCAGGAACTTTTGTTCCCGATGTCCCCGGCGGAGCCGACTACAGCTTCTTCACCAACCCAGTCAAAACTGGAGTGGTTGATTCTGAAAGTCACCAATCCCCAGAAGAAGCATTTTTAAAAGTGCAAGACCTCACCCTCAATACCGACGGTGGACTGTTGGCCAAAGTTTCTGGTCTTCCCTCGGTAACTAAAATTCAACAGCTCGCCCTAGAAATGGAATACACCGATCCCAATGGCGAAGTCCCGTCAACCCCCTAAATAAAGACATTTATACCGCGACGACTCTGGGCGCTATAGAGCCATTATTGACTCCCTCAATAAACATTTTAGGACTTAAAAAACCTAAAGAACCGTGTAAACGTCTGACATTATAAAATTCAATAAACTTCATTACGGCCTCATAAACAGTCTCAAATGTTTTAAAATATCTGACTTGTAAAATTTCAAGCTCAATAATTGAGTTAAATGCCTTAATAAAAGCATTCCTATTAGGTGATCTTGGGGGAATGAATTCATGAGTTAATTTGTTTTCCAAAGTCTTTAAATAAAAATAGAACCTATTTGAACTCATCTGCGGGCCATTATATGAACGGATAATAAGAGACTGCCCATCGGTAATTCCTTCAGCCTTAATCGCTTCATTTAAAGTAAAAACAAGATCTCCAGCTTTACAGGTTTTTCCAAGATAGTACCCAGTAACTTTTTTGCTAACAACATCAATAAATGCCAATAAAAAACACCACCTCTGTTCCCCATGAATCCAGATATATTTTAAATCAAATTGCCAAAGTTCATTGGGTTTTGAAACTTCAAAGTATTCACACCTGTTTTTCTTGAATTTTCTCTTTTTTAAAAAATCCTGCTTAAACAAAAGCAGCTTATTCTCATCACACAGTCGATAAACCTTCTTGTGATTCACGTAAATTCTCTTTTCTACAGCCATGTACTTAGAAAGCTTTTTGACCCCTCCCGCATTTAAAAACACTACTTCTTGTCTATATCCTTTTAGAATTGAAATAATTGTTTGATCTGAAATTAAGATCCCATCACGATTAATTGTGTAACCGGGTGGTTTTCTGCCTGGTGGATTAACTGCTTGAATCTTTTGTTTGTAATAAATACAGGGCCTAGAAATACCTGCGCTTTTGCAGACTTTTGAAAGGTAAAACTCTTTATGAAGCTCTAAAATCTCTAAGACAACTTCTTTTCGTTGTCCCAAAGAGGGAATGTTTTTTTTAATAGGGCTCTTAAAACTATAATCTCTTCTTCTTGATCTCTAATCTTTTTATGTAACTCCCGATTTGCTTTTACTTCTGAAATTCTATCCTTATTTTTAATTCGATACAGCCATCCATGAACGGTACTTGTTCTCAAATTATGTTTCTTGCAGACTAAACTGATATTTCCAACTTCAGTTATCTCTTTTAAAACTTGGTCCTTAAATTCTCCTGAATATGTTGGCATCTAACCTCCTGATTTGTGGCACTCTAACACGACTAGTCGTCGAGTCAAAAGTGTCTAACTTATATCAGGGGTCAGGAGGCCATGCCATCTAAATCTAATGAGTTGATGGCCCTTTTAGACCGCTTCCAAGATCTTTTGGATGTTTTTAGATCTCATTACTTTCACCCAGATTTCGGTGGCTCAAACAGCATCAAGGCTGTACTTCCTGTACTCGTTCCAACAATGACTTACCAAAACATGGAAGTTGGAAATGGTTCTGAATCGCAAGTGGTATTTGAAAAATTGTACGACCCAACAATTTCCACAGAAGAACGGGCTAAAATTCGAAAAGACCTGCTTGATTATTGCAGACAGGACACACTAGCCTGAAAGTGACATAAAAGGTGGCACCCTTCGGGTGCAGCATTTAGAATTGCTAATCTAGAAGTAGGGATAAAAAGTAATCTGTCGACGATAAATAACTTGAAAAGACCTTTCGAATCTGATCTTTAAGAAGTGGAT
>SXGT01896665.1_pt1 | contig 25219 bp, 18 predicted proteins | sample 3176221 | NCBI WGS metagenome assembly SXGT01 (sample SAMN11356862, study PRJNA531348) | freshwater metagenome | isolation source: freshwater sample F1-120 | place: China: Fuxian Lake, Yuxi | collected 2017-12-25
CCCTCAACATCGCGGAAGGCGCCGGGGAGTTCGCTCCGGCGGACAAGGCGCGCTTCTACCGCATGGCGCGCCGCTCGCCGACCGAGACCGCAGCCGTCCTTGACGTTCTGGCCGTGCTCGGGCTCGCCGATGCGCAACGCCTGGTGGCTGTGCGAGCCCTCCTCTTGCGGATCACGGCGATGCTCACCGCGATGGTGCTGAAGCTCGGCTCGTCTTCGTCGGGCGCGGGCTCGGGCTCGGGCTCGGGCTCGACGTGAGGAAAATGAGGGGATGCCTCAGCTCCCGCACGGCACCGCGCGGCACTTTTCCCGGCGCGCTCCTTGGGCGCCGCAGCGAGCGCGGGGCAGGAGGCGGATCCTCGTCGCGGCTTGGACGGTCACATCGCGCGCGACCAGCGCTTGGCGAGCGTGCGGCTGGTGTCCTTCACCCAGGACCGGATGTCGTCCTTCTTCACGTCCTCGAGCGCGGGCGCGTGCAGCGCGGCCATGAGGGAGACCTGCGCGTCGAGCACGTCGCGGCGCTCCTTCCTGCCAAGCTCGGCGAGGTCGATCCCGTGCTTGGCCAGGCGGTCGCGCACGAGGAACGTCGCGCCGCCGAGCTTCACGTAGAAGTGGTCGTCGCGCGACGTCGTGCTCCAGAAGGCGCGCGTGAGCGCGTCGAGGCGCTCATCCCGCGGCAAGGACCTCGTGTGGCGACCGAGCTCGGTGCCCGCCGTGGCCGTCTCCTTGAGCTCGAGGATGGTCTCCTCCGCGCCTCGCCTGACGAGGAGCCAGTGTCGCGTGAGGCCACCGCTGCCGCCGCTGTCCCGCTCGAGGGTCGCCACGTCGCGGAGGGTCGTGCCGCGCAGGCGTGGATCGGAGGCGACGAGCCTCGCGATGTCGGCCCGGTCGCCGGCGGAGGGGGCGTGGAGAGCGTCGGAGAGGCGGAAGCGGCCGCCCAGGGTCGACGCCTCGAGGTCCTTCGCGCGCTCCTTCGCCCAGTCGGGGCGGAGATCCGGGTCGAGCGTCTTCGCGCGGGATCTGTCCTTCAGCGTGTCGACGTACTGCTCGAGGACGTCGCGGTCGAGATCGCCGTCGTCGAAGTAGAGCCGCAGCACGGCGAAATAGCGCGCCGCATCCAGGATGACGGGGCACGGGCCCGAGTCGTCGAGGTCGTTGTACACGAACAGCGTCCGCCCGCCGATCTCCATGAAGCCGAAGTTGTCCGGATGGGCGTCGCCGAAGCACAGGCCCTCCTTGCCCGGGATGCGCGCGGCGGGGACGCTCGCCAGATCGCGGTGGTACGCGCCCGGGTAGGCGCGCATGAACATCACGGGGCTCTCTCGCGACGCGGTCCACTTGCGATCGAAGGCGACGCGGTCGAGGTTCGTGCTCGCGGCCCGGATGAAGTCGCGATCGAGCGGCGCATCGAAGTCCTTGTCACGGAGGCCGGTCGACGTCTTCAGGTCGCTCTCGCTCGACTCGGTCGCGTCGGGGTCCCCGCACGCCGCGGCGAGGAGCGCCGTCAAGCCGGCGAGGGCACGAAGGGAGCGGACGGGCGGACGCATGCGCGCCCATGAGCAACATCGGGACCAGCGAAGGCCGCACGTAAGTGCATGTACGCTGGTGCGAAACCGCCGCCGATCTGGCCGATCCGCCGGGATGTGGGGTGCGGAAGATCCACCCGTCGCCCGATCAAGCCGGGAACGTGACGGCGTAGCGCACCGTCCGGAGGCGCTCGGTGGCGCCCAGGCCGGCGAGCATCTCGACGACGTCGGGCGCGTCGTCGGTCACCACCTGCAGGTGGTCGTGCGTGCGGAGCACGTGCGGGCGAAGCGCGAGCAGGAGCGCGATCGCGAGCTCGGGTCGCGCGACCCGGAGCGCGTGCGCGATCGGAAACGCGGGATCGAAGATGCACGCCGCCACGACCGCGCCTCGCTCGCGCACGAGCGCGAGGACGCGGCCCTTCGCGCGCGCGTCCGCGAAGAGGCCCTTGGTCACGGCGAAGCGTGACTCGATGGCGGCGTCGTCCTCCGGCTCGACGACGCCAGGGGCGATGTCCTCCGCGTGGGGCGGGGCGGCCTCGACCGCGGCCCAGGGGACCCGCTGCACGATCGTCGTGAACACTGGCTGGAGGCCGAACGACGCGTAGAGCGCGATCGCGGCGTCGTTCGTGGGACGCACGTTGAGGCAGAGCTCGGCGCACCTCGCCGCCCGCGCGCGGGCGAGGAGCTCGACGAACATCGCGCGCCCGACGCCGCGGCGCCGCGCCTCGGACGCGACCACGACGTGGCGAACGAAGGCCGTCCTTCCGAGCAACTGCCCGTACGCGTACCCGGCGACCACGCCGTCGAGCTCCGCCATGAGCGAGTGGGGCATGAGCTCCTCCTCCCAGCGGCCTGCGTCGAGGATGGGGTCATCGATGAGCTGGGGGAAGAGGCGCGCGTAGTGGGCGTGGTCGGAGGGGATCGCGGGGCGGAGCGAGATCATCGCCGCCGAGGCTCGCGCTGTACGCCCGCGCAGTCCAGCCAACATTCTGCCGGTGCCGCCTTCAGTCCCGTGCGCCACGGTCGTTGAACTCTCATGCGGCCCACCATGAGGGATCCATGAGCTCGGCGATGGAGTTGCAAGTCCCCCGCTCCGTGACGGAGCACCTCTCGGGGGCCGTCGTCGCCTTCTTCGCCTCTCACGGCGTGACCTGCGAGCCCGTGGCGCACGAGGACGGGGCCGAGGACGGCCCGTCGGAGCTCGGCGCGATGGTCGGGTTTCGCGGCAAGGCGATCCGCGGCGGCCTCGCGTTCGTGGCGCCCAAGGAGCTCATCGCCAGCCTCCTGCCCGTACCGCCGGACGGCGCTCGCCCGGAGAACCAGCTCCGCGACTGGACCGCCGAGATCGTCAACCAGATCTTCGGCCGGCTGAAGAACAAGCTCGGCGCGCGGGCGGGCCGCTTCCAGATCGGCGCGCCGGTCTGCTTCAGCGGCAGGTCCATCCGGCTCGCGTTCCTGCCCGGCGCCGCAGGCCTGCCCCTCGCCTTCGTCGCGAACGGAAACCTGGTCCGCGTCCACCTGGACTGCGTGAGCGTCGAGACGGAGTGCGGCGCCCACCCCTGGGCGATCACGGACGCCCCACCCGCCGCCGCTCGAATCGTCGCCGAGGGGGATGTCCTCCTCTTCTGAAGGGAGGGAGCTCGAACATGGCAAAGCAGATCATCATCATCGACGACTCGCAGACGGTACGGCAGGAGGTCCGCCTCGTCCTCGTGAAGGCCGGCTACGAGATCATCGAGGCCGAGGACGGCCTCGAAGGAGCCGAGGCGATCCGCGAGAACCAGGGCGCTTCCCTCGCGATCTGCGACGTCAACATGCCCGGCCTCGGCGGCCTCGAGATGCTCGAGTCCCTCCACGCGGATGGCGGAGGCGCCGTCCCCGTGATCATGCTCACGACGGAGGGGCGGCCCGATCTGATCGCGCGCGCCCGCGCGAACGGCGCGAAGGGCTGGATGGTCAAGCCCTTCAAGCCTCAGATGCTGCTCGCCACGGTCGCCAAGATCGCCGGCGCGCCCTGATCGCGGCACCCGTCTCTTAACGGGACGGCCGGGCGGCCGTTTTCTCGTGCATGACCCCGTCACCGCCCGCTCGCCGCACCGTGTCCGTCGGGACAAGGCTCGCCGGGGCGACCGTGGCCGTTCTGGCCGTCGCCATGGGCATCGCCTACGTGCAGGTGAGCGCGCACGAGCGGGAGAGCCTGCTCGCCGCGAAGGAGGACGCCGGCACGATCGTCGCCCGCCTGTTCGCGGCGGGCCTCGTGGCCCCGATGACGTTCTCGGACGACAGGAGCGCCCAGGAGCAGGCGTCGCTCCTCATGACGGACGACGACGCGATCTACGGGGCCGCCTGGTCGATCGACGGCGAGAACGCCGACCGTCCGCTCCGCAAGGTCGCCGAGGTCCGGCGGTCGGACTTCACCCCGCCCACGCCGCAGGTTCGCCCCTGGGCCCATGTCGAGCGCGGGCGGCAGCGCATGATGGTGGAGGCGCCGGTCGTGGACGCGACCGGGAAGCTCACCGGCGTGGCGCAGGTCGTCCTCTCGCTCGACAAGGAGAACGCGGCGATCGCCGCGCTGGAGCGACGAACGCTGGGCGGCGCGGCGGCGCTCGCCGTTGGCGTCGCCGTGCTGCTCGTCGCGCTGACGAGGGCGCTCATCGTCCGCCGGCTCGCGAGGCTCGCCGACGCGGCGAAGCGACTCGAGGAGGGCCAGTCCGTCGACGTCGGCATCGACGGGTCCGACGAGGTCGGCGCCCTCGCGCGGGCGTTCTCGACGATGACGGAGGCGATCGCGACGCGCGAGAAGCGCATCTCGGAGCGAAACCGCGACATGCGGCTCGTCCTCGACAACGTGGCGGAGGGATTCCTCACGGTCGCCCGCGACGGCACGATGTGCGACGAGCGCTCGCGCATCCTCGACGAGTGGTTCGGCCCACCCGGGGAGTCGAAGCTCTTCTTCGACTACGTCGCACGCGTCGCTCCCGACGCCGAGCCGTGGGTCAGACTCGGCTGGGCCTCCCTGGAGGATGACTTCATGCCCATCGAGCTCGTCCTCGACCAGATGGGGCGGCGCTTCGAGCGCGACGGCCGCTCCTACGAGATGGAGTTCCGCGCGATCGACGACGGGTCCGCCCTCGGCCTCATCCTCGTCGTCGTGAGAGACATCACGGAGCGGATCGAGCGCGAGCGAGCCGAGCAGGGGCAGCGGGAGGCGACCGCGGTCTTCCGGCGCATCCTCGCCGACCGCGTCGGCTTCGACGAGTTCGCGAGAGAGGGCAGCGCGCTGGTCGACGCGATCGTGCACGACGACGGCGCGCCCCCCGCCCAGGTGATGCGCGCGATCCACACGCTCAAGGGGATCGCCGGGATCTTCGAGATCGACAGCATCGTCCGCTTCTGCCACGAGGTCGAGCAGCGGATGCTCGAGGACAAGGGCGGGCCCACGGCGGCCGAGCGGGCCCAGATCGGCGCGCTCTGGTCGGCCGTTCGCGACCTCCGCGAGGAGCTCGACGTCCGGGCCCCCGTCGATCAGATCGAGCTGGGACGTGACGACCAGGAGCGCCTGCTCGCGGAGCTGGAGGGCGGCGTGGACAGGGCGGCGCTCGCCGAGTTCGTCAGGAGCTGGACCGAGGAACGCGCGTCCGCGCGGCTCGACCGCGTCGCGGGGCAGCTCCGCGGCATCGCACGGCGCCTCGGCAAGGACGACGTCGAGATCCGCGTCCAGATCTCCCCGACGGGCCTCCGCCTCCCGAGCGAGCGATGGGCCCCGATCTGGGCGGCGTTCTCCCACGTCCTCCGGAACACCATCGACCACGGCGTCGAGACGACGGCGGAACGGAAGGCAGCGGGCAAGCGCGGCGTCGGCGTCGTCTCGCTGTCGCTCCTGGCCGACGAGCGCGGCGTCGAGCTCTCGATCGCGGACGACGGACGCGGGGTCGCCTGGGATCGGATACGCGCTCGCGCCAGCGCCCTCGGTCTCCCGGTCGCGACCGACGAGGAGCTCGAGGACGCGCTGTTCGCCGACGCGGTCTCGTCGAAGGAGGCGGCGACCGAGATCTCCGGCCGCGGGGTCGGGATGGGCGCCGTGCGGCAGGTCGTGCACGCGCACGGCGGGTCGATCGCCCTGTCCACCACGGCGGGCCGCGGCACCTGCTTCCGCTTCCAGTTCCCGCGGGGCATGCTGATTCGCCGCTCCTTGAAGCCGGCCGCGCTCCGGGAGGCCGTGTAGATGCGGACCCTCCACCCCTTCCTCCGGGTCCTGTGCGTCGCGTCGCTCGGGCTCGCCGGACTGACCACGACGACGGCGGCGCGCGCCGACGACGAGACCGAGCTCGCCGAGTTGCTGTCCGAGAACGTCGTCTCGGGCGCCTCGCGCACGCACGAGATCGCGAGCGACGCGCCCGCGACGACGAGCACCATCACGGCCAAGGACATCCGGCGCTACGGGATCCGGTCCATCGCCGAGGCGATCAACTTCCTCGGGATGGGCCTCGTCACGCAGAATCCGCTGCACTCCGTGGAGGTCGCCGGGCGCGGCGTGCTGCTGACCGCCGACTTCGGAAACCATGTCCTCCTGGTCGTCGACGGCCACGTGTTCAACGAGCCATGGGACGGCACGGCGTACCTCGAGCAAGGCGCGGCGATCCCGATGGAGATCATCGATCACATCGAGCTCGTGCTCGGTCCGGGGTCGGTCCTCTACGGCGGCAACGCGATGTTCGGCGTGGTGAACGTGGTCACCAAGCGGCCCGCCAGCTATTCCGGTGTCCATGTCGTCGGCGAGTTCGGCGCCTCGCCCCAGCACGGAAAGGGCGGCACGTTCACCAGCTTCGCGCCCGGCGATCTGGGGAGGTCGTACCGCCTCGCGACGGGCGTGGGCCACGAGCTCACGCTCTTCGGCAAGCCGGCGCAGATCACCGCGCAGCTCGAGCTCTACCAGCAGGACGGTCCGTCGTTCGAGTGGGGACCGCAGCCCGCCACGACGGACACCGGAGCGCCGAAGAACTTCGGCAAGCGAACCCCCCTCGGCACCTGGGGCGGGCGCTCGCAGCGCCAGTACGCGACGACCGTCCCCGCGCTGTACACGCGCCTCGCCTGGGGTGACTTCACGGTCGCCGCGCGCGTCGCGAGCTACAACCGGAGCACACCCTACGTCAACGGATTCAACCAGTTCCGCGGCGACTTCGACGAGCCGCAAAACCGCGAGCGCGACCGCTGGATCTCCGTCGACGTGCAGCACCGAGGGCGCCTCGGGAGCCGGTTGACGACGCTGGTTCGCGCGTACGCGGATACCTACGATTACCGTCAAGATCTCATCGTCAGCGAGCCCACGGATTGCAGCGTCACGAGCGCGGGGCAGTGCCTACAGTCCGCACTCGGACGCTCGCGGTGGGTGGGCACCGAGCTCCAGGCCAACTACGACTGGCGTGGTGACGAGCGATTGACCACGATGGTCGGTGTCGACGGTCGCGTACGCGAGGTGGGTGGCCAGACGGACGTGAGGGACAGCGCCACCAGGATCCTGCTCGGGACCCTCGGACAGAGGGACGTCAGGCAGTTCGTGTGGGCCGCGTACGCCCAGCAACGGTACAGCCCCTTCTCGATCCTGCACCTCAACGGCGGCGTGCGGCTCGACACCGATCCGCGCGCGGGCAACCGCGTGTCCCCGCGCGCCGCCATGGCGCTGGACGCCTGGCGCGGAGGCGTCCTCAAGACCATCTACTCGGAGGCGTTCCGCGCGCCGACCTTCTACGAGCTCTACTACGAGGACTCGGGGCAGCTCCCCGCCTCGGGGCTCCGCTCGGAGGTCGTTCGCGGCGTGGAGGCGACGGTCGAGCAGAAGATCGGCCAGCACCGCTTCCTGATGGGCGGGTTTCGCACCTCCTGGCGAAACATGGTGTACCTCGGGGCGGCCGACAACGGCCTCATCCAGTACCAGAACGCCGCGAGCATCGAGAACTACGGCTACAACGCGCGGGCCGACGGTGGCTTCGGCGACTTCACGTACGGGCTCTCGGTCACCGGCGCGCACTCCCGCCGCAAGACGCCCGACGGGACCGAGGCCCTCCCGGCGGCCCCGCAGTTCTATGGCAACGCCCGGGTCGCCTACGATCTGCCCGGGAGTTGGCCCACGGTGGCGCTCGCCACGTCGTTCGTCGGCAGGCGACCCGCGGATCGGATCAACGACGGCGGCTTCGCCGTGCCTCCCTACGCGCCCGCCGAGGTGGAGCTCCGCCTGACCCTGTCCGATCGCGTGCCGGGGTTCCGCGATCTCTCGTACCGGCTGGCCACCTCGTACGTGACGGCGTCGCGCTCGCCGTACGTCGCAGGGCCCACGCAATACGTCGATCCCGCGGCGCCCGGCCCCTCGCCGGTCGCCGAGCTCGCACCGGTCAACCGCTTGACCACGTTCCTCACCCTCCAGTACGACTTCTCGCCATGAGGAGCGGCCGGCGGACATGGCTCGGGCTGATGCTCTCGGGGGCGACCCTGCTGGTCGCGGGCACCGCCCGGGCGGACGCCAGCGTGCCGCATCAGCTGCAGGCGCAGCTCGTCGGCAAGCTCGCCTCGTTCGACAGGAACTTCCAGACGCGCGCCGCCGGGACCGCGAGGATCCTCGTCGTGCGAAAGGCCGGGGACGCCGAATCCGCGCGCGTGGCCGACAACCTGGCGAGGGCGCTGGTCGCCCTGCGTCAGGTCGGCGGCATGCCCACGCAGGTCGACGTCGAGGCGTTTCCGGGAGCGCCGGGGCTCGCCGAGCGGTGCCGGGCGGGGAAGATCGCGATCGTCTTCTTCTCCACCGGGCTCGAGGGCGAGATGGCGGCCGCCGGCGCCGCGCTGGCGGGCGCGGACATCCTGACGGTCGGCACCACCGCGTCGGACGCGTCTCGCGGGGCCGTCGTCGCGTTCGACCTCGAGGAGGGCCGCGCGAAGATCGTCGTGAACCTCGCCCGCGCCAGGGCCCAGAACGTCTCCTTCAAGGCCGAGCTCCTGAAGCTGTCGCGCATCGTCGGATAGCCACTTGTTTGGCCCATCGCCTGCGGCGCTGCAAGAATCGCCTCCGGCATGTTTCCACGAGCCGCGCCGCCCTCGATGCCCCCGCTGCCAGCGAACCGGTCGCCCTGGCTGGGGCAGATGTGCCGCGAGCCGCTCGGCGTCTCGCTCGATCACGACCTCGTGACCGACGTCGTGGTCGTCGGCGCGGGGATCGCAGGCGTGGCCACGACGTTCTTCTTGCTCCGCGACACCAAGGCCACGGTGACGCTCGTGGAGGGGAACCGCGTCGCGCTCGGGGCGACGGGCTACAACGCGGGCCAGCTGGTGACCTACTTCGAGCGGCCCATCTGCCGGCTGGCGGAGGACTTCGGGTACGAGAAGGCCATCGCAGGTCAGCGCGAGATCGACAACGCCTGGTGCCTGCTCGATCTCATGCTGACGGAGTCGGGGTACCCGCACCCGGTGCCCCGCGTCTCCGGTCAGATGGGCATGTTCACGCTCAACCACCTCATGGTGCACCTCCGCAACAACGCCCTTCGGCGCAAGGGCGGTCTCGTGGGCGAGTACATCCGCATCGCGGAGAACGCGGACTTCCTGAACGACATCCCGCCCGAGTTCGACGGCCTGTACGAGGTCGTGCCCCAGGAGCACGTGCTCGCGCTGCTCGCCACCGAGGATCAGCGCTACCTGGCCACGCTGTCGGGCGTGAAGGGCTGCATGAACAGCGCGAGCCTCTGCGAGCACCTGGTGAAGTACTTCAAGCGCGCGTTCCGCTCCCGGTTCGAGCTGTACGAGGAGTCCCGGGTCGAGCGCGTCGAGCTCCACGCCGAGGGGGCGACGCTCCACGCGATGGGCCACAGGGTGCGCGCCGCCCGCGTCGTCCTCTGCACCAACGGCTTCCTCGAGCTCGAGGTGGTCAACGGCGCGGGCCCGGACATCCCCCTCCCGGAGCGGGTGCACGGGACGATGGGGTTCATGGCGGCGTACTACGAGGACGCGGCGCAGCCGTCGTGCGCGAACAGTTACCTCATGAGCCCGCGCATCAACGAGGGGCAGGCCTACTTCTACGTCACGCGGCGGCCGTACCAGACGAACGGCTCCCTCCGGACGCTCACCTGCATCGGCGGCCCGGATCTCCCGCTCGATCCGGGACGTCCTTACGACCGGAACGCGCCGTATCCCGCGGCGGAGCTGAACAAGCTGACGGCCCACATCGCCCCCGTGATGGGCTGGCCCACCGACGTCCTGCGCCGGTGGGATTACACGTGGCACGGGCTCATGGGGTACACCGACAACCGGATGCGCGTGATCGGGCGGGAGCCGCGCAACCCCGTGCTCCTCTACAACCTGGGTTGCAACGGCGTGGGCCTCCTCCCGGCGATAACCGGAGCACGCCACATCTCCCGCATCACGGGGGGTGCCACCCTCGAGCCGAGCATGTTCGATCCGCCGTGATCTCGCCTTCCGGGGCCGCGTGGAGCGGGTCCGCGGGAGCTGACCCGGGCGAGGAGAGGCCCTCGAGCGCGAGGACGATCGACGGCAGCGCGCTCAGCAGGCCAGCCGCCTCCGCCGCCCCGCGCAACCGCAAGAGCTCCGCGCGGGTCGCGTCGTCGCCGCCGCCCGCGAGGCAACGCGCGAGCGCGCGCCCCCGGGCGATCTGGAAGTCGGCCCAGGGGTTGGGCTCCGGGCGCGTGTAGCGCTCGAGGGCATCGGCCCAGCGCAGGACGCCGGACGGGTCGCCGTCGTCCAGGCACGCCTCGATCGCGTGGGCGTGGAATCCGTAGTGGTTGTGGCCCACGCACCCGGACGCGAGCAGCCGCTCGCCTTCCGCGAGCGCGGCGTGGCGAACGGAGCGATCACGGGAGCACATCGCGAGCGTGCCGAGCACCCAGGGCCCGATGAAGCGGAGGTGGTCGCCTTGCCGCACAAGCTCCATCGCCTCGGCGGCGGTGCGGGTCGCGGCCTCGCGATCCCCCTCCGCGAGCTCGACGCGGGCGAGGGTCTCCATGAGGAACGGACGGAAGCGGGGCGCGCCGAGCGCCTCCGTCACGCGGATTCCCTCCTCGGCCTCCCTGCGCGCCTCGCCGAGCTGGTGGAGCGCGACGAGGATCCAGCCGGCGGTGAGGCGGGACACGACCTCGGCGCGCTGGTGGCCGACCTTCGAGGCGAGGTCCGCGGAGCGGCGCGCGTCGGCGAGCGCCCCCTCGAGCTCGAGGAGGTACATCCGCACCGTGGCCACCATGAAGCGGTTGGCCGCCTCGATCCGGCCGAGGCCGTGGGCCGTCGCGAGCGCCAGGCACTCGACGAGGTAGCGGTGCGCGGTGCGCATCTTCCCGCTCGCGTAGTACGCGTCGCCCAGCCCGGAGAGCGCGTTCGCCTCGGCGTCCGGCAGGCCGGCGCGGCGCGCGTGCTCGAGGGCGCGACCGTGCTCGCGGAGGCAGCCGTCGATGTCTCCGAGGGGGAAGCAGATGCTCCCGCGGAGGTACGCGATGCGCGCGAGCTCGGCGTGGAGCTCCCTCCGCGACGCGATCTCGTCGGCGGCGGTGAGGGCCTCGCGCGCGCGGTCGAGGTCGTCGGACAGCCGCATGCACGCGGCCAGGCCGATGCGCGCGCGGCATGCCCCGACGTCGTCCTCCGAGAGGTCGAGCGCGGCACGGTACGCCTCCTCCGCCGCGGGGACCTCGCCGACGTCGTGGAGGAGCTGCCCCCGCTGGAGGGCCAGCGCGTGACGATCCGCCGGCAGCCGCGCGAGGGCTGCGCCGCGGTCCAGCTCGGCGCGCGCCCGCGCGTAGTCGCCCGTCGCCGTGTCGAGGCAGGCCGCCTCGAGGTACGCGCGTGGCGCGCGCGCGTCGTCGGCGCGATCCAGGTGCTGCGCGCGAAGCGCGAGGTCGCGCTGGGCGTACCACTCCGCGGACTGGCCGTGGAGCTCGCGGCTCTTCCTGCGGAGCAGCGAACCGTAGGCGGCCTCCTGGATGAGGGCGTGGGCGAAGAGGAACTCGCGACCGACGCCGCGGACGAGGGCGGCACCGAGGAGCGCGACCGGGTCGTAGTCCTTGTCGTCGAGGAGGTACCGCAGGGCGGCGAGCTGGAAGCGCTTTCCGAGCACCGAGGCCGCCTGGAGGGCCCACCGGTCGCGCCAGTCCAGCCGATCCATCCTCGCGAGGACGAGGCTCTTGATGGACCCGGGCAGCCGCGCGTGTCCGCCCTCGAGCACGTGCCGGATGAGCTGCTCGAGGAACATCGGGTTTCCTCCCGAGCGCTCGATGCACTCCGCGAGGATCGGCCCCTGGACGTCCGGGAGCCCGGCGCCCAGCTCGAGCATCTCCTCGGCGCCCAGCGGCGCGAGATCGAGCGTGGCGGAGGGCGGCCCCCCTGCCCGGCGCGACCACGCCGCGTCGATCGGATCTCCGGCCGTCCGCGAGGCCATGGCCAGCACGACCGGCAGGTCGCGGCAGGTGGCGGCGAGATCGGCGAGACGATCGACGTCCAGCGGGTCGGCCCAGTGGATGTCCTCGATGACGAGCAGGAGGGGCGAGCGCGCGGCGCCGGCGCCGACCAGCGCCGCGATGGCGGCCCGGCGGCCCCGCTCGCGCGCCTTCGGATCCGCGGCCTCGAAGAGCGTGCGCGTCGCGTCGGTCTGGTCGACCGCCGCCAGCTCGAAGAGCATGGGCGCCAGACCCTCGTCGAGCCGGCCGCTCGCCACGAACTCCTCCACGGCGTCGCGGCGGACGCCGGCCTCGACCGCGGGGTCGACGCCCAGGAGGCTGCACGCGAGGGCGCGGAGGCCTTCGGCGCCGCGATGGAGGCCGAAGTCGAGGAACGTCCCGCGATGCGCGGCGTACCCGCGCTCGCGGGCCGAGACGGACAGCGCGTGGAGGAGGCTCGTCTTGCCCATGCCGGGCTCGCCGCGGAGGAGGATCACGCTCCCCTTCCCTTCCTGGACGACACGATCGAGCTCTCGCGCCAGGAGGGCGAGCTCGGCGCCCCGGCCCACGAGCCGGGTTCGCACGCCCTCCTGCTCCGCGAGGCGATGCACGCGCCAGAGCGTGACCTTCTCCGCGATCCCCTTGAGGGAGTGCGCGCCGAGGGACTCGGCCGCGACGTGCTGGGCGACCTCGCGGTACACGTCGTCGCTCACCAGGACGTCGCCGGGCCTCCCGATCGACTCGATCCGCGACGCGAGGTTGACGAAGGAGCCCACGACGGCGACGTCCGCGGCGTAGCCTGGGCGCGGCTCCGTGACGACGACCTCGCCGCTGGCGATGCCGACGACGCACGCGAGCTCCTGGGCGAAGCGCGCGGAGAGGGCTGGCATCGCCGCCTTCACCTCGAGGCCGGCACGGACGGCGCGGAGCACGTCGTCGTCGTGGGCGATCGGCGCTCCGAACACGGCCATGATCGCGTCGCCGACGTAGCGCTCGACGCTGCCCCCGAGCGACGTGACGATCGCCTCCACGCGATCGAAATACGCCTGGGCGATGACGTGCAGATCCTCCGCGTCCAGCCGCGTCGACAGCTCGGTGAACCCGGAGAGATCGGTGAAGAGGATCGTCACGTGGCGGCGGCTCTCGCGCGGCGCGAGGCTGCCCGGGGCCGGGCGCGAAACGAAACCGGAGGTCGACAACAGCCCGAGGGGGGCCGCGCACTCTCCGCAGAAGCGCGCGCCCGGCGCGGCGAGCGCCCCACAGGCGCCGCAGGTGGCGGGCAGCGGCGCCGCGCAGCCCCCACAGAACCTGTGCCCTCGCGGGCTCTCGCCGCCGCAGACATCGCAACGCATCGCTCGCGCGGCCTCCGCCGCAGCGGGATCGTAGCGGATCCCGCTGCGGCTTCGCCAGCTTCCGGGATCCGGCGGACGCCCGCGACGGACGTCCGCGATGCAGCCGGCCGCGCGTCGTGGATGTCGTGAACGGCCTCGGCCCGTTCAGGTCTGGTCGAGCTTGCTCCTGAGCTCGATGGTCTGGCCGGAGATGTGATCCGCATCCCGGGAGACCAGGAAGCCCGCCAGCTTCGCCACGTCCCCGGTCGCGAGCGCCGTCTTCGCCTCCGAGGGGAACATCCGCACGACGGCCTCGGAGGCCACGAACCAGGGCGCGATGCAGTTCACCTGGATCTCGTGGCTTCGCACCTCGGCCGCGAGGCCTGCCGTGAACGCCTCGATCGCCTTGTTGGTGACGTAGTAGTGGAGCCAGCCCTTCGCCTCGTGGGGTCCGGCAAAGCCGCAGGCGATCTGGAGGATCTTGCCACGCCTGTTCTCGATCATCCCGGGCAGGACGAGCCGGGAGAGCAGCATGGAGGCCCGGAGGCCCACGTCCACGACCTCGTCGATCTGACCCTCGGGCGTGTCGGCGAGGTTCGGACCGTGGAACTTCTCGTGCTCGTCGCGCCACACGCCCGCCGCGTTCACCAGGATGTCGACCCGCCCGAAGGACGCGTGAACGGAACGGCTCAACCCGGCGATCTCCGGCGCGTCACGGAGATCGGCGGTGAAGATCCTGCCGCGGTTGCCATCGAGGGACCTCGCCGTCTCCTCGAGCGCCTCCGATCGCCTCCCCACCAGCGCCACGGTGGCTCCTTCGGCGGCGAGGTGGCGCGCGATCTCGGCGCCGATCCCGCGGCTCGCGCCCGTCACGATCGCGAATTGCCCCTCGAGCTTCACGGGCCCAGGCTATCACACGGGACCGCGGACGGACCGCGGGCCAGGCCGATGCCACGGTCTTCACGATCCAGGCGGCGTGTTTGCGCCTACCATCCGTCCCATGATCCACCGAAGTCGCGCTCGCGCGGTCGAGGCGTGCGCGAGGACATCGTGTACGTCCCCACGCCGCGGGCGGTCGTCGACAGGATGCTCGAAGTGGCGAAGGTCACGAGGAGCGACGCGGTCTACGACCTCGGTTGTGGGGATGGACGCATCGTCGTGACGGCGGCGCCGGACGGGGGCGGACCGGGTGCGGCGCCTGGCGCCGGGGGCCGCCGCCGACGGGCCAGCGCGAGAGCGCGCCGACGCGCCACGAGGCGCGCATCCGGACGATCTGCTCGCCGTCGCTCCGCGGCGGGACCTTGACGGTGAGCGTCGGCGTCGCCGCTTACCGGGACGGCGTCATCACCTCCGTCGACCCCGCCGAGGCAAGCGTCGTGCACGCGCAAGTTCACACCGCCCCACCCGCTGCCCACGCGGAGTTCGCCCCCCTCGCGTCCTGGATTCACGCCGGCGCCCCGCGCCCGCCCGTCGACTTCGTCCCGGCGGAAACCGTCGAGCTCGACGCCGAGCTCATCCGCCTGCTCGGAGCCCAGCGGCGCCGCGCGAACTGGCTGAGCGCGACCCTCATCTGCCTCACGATGGGGGCCTTGCTCGCCACCTCGATCGCGAGCCACCTCACGGCGCGATGACCTCCGGACGGACTCCTCGGGTAGCGCCGGGACCTCCGGTTCCAGGACCTCATCGCGATGGCAGCGAAGAGGTGGGCGACGATTCGTCGTATCGCCGTCGGGGTTCGTGTTCACGAAGGACGAGCGCGTCGGTGCGAGCGGCGCGCTGCTCGCGAGGGCGGTGGCCCGCGCACATCCCACATCACTTTGCCAGCTCGCGCGCCCGGATCGGTTCGCCGGGCACGTGTTGCTTCTCGACGAAGGCCAGGAGCTCGCCCTCGAGCTTGTGGAGAAGAAGCCCGCCAAGGAGCTCGTCGATGCCCCCGTGAGCGCGCTGTCGGGCGTCTCGGCGTCGGATGCCGAGCTCCTGGCGCGCGCATTCGCGCTCCGGACGATCGGCGATCTCGGCCGGAACAAGTACTTCGTGGCCGCGCAGCAGATCGTCGACATCGCCGGGCGCGGCAAGTAGGCGCGCCGTGACGATGCGGAGAGGGGCCCTCCCGTGATCGGGCCCCGCGGTCGGGGCTCGGCGCCGGCGCGGCGGTGATGGTAGCCTCGCTGCCCGATGCTCCGGACGGCCGCAGAGATCTACCGCGCGACGCGGAAGAAGCACGATCTCGTCTTCAACGTCTACCTGATGCGCCCCGTCGCCGCCGTGGTCGTGGGCGTCGTGGCGAGGACGCCGCTCACGCCGAACCAGATCACGATCGCCAACCTCGCGATCTTCCTCGTGGCCATCGCGCTCTTCGTGGCGCTCCCCGACACGCGCGGCGGCTGGATCGCCGCGGGGGTGCTCGAGCTGTCGTATTGCCTCGACTGCGTGGACGGGATGCTCGCGCGGCACAGGAAGATCGCGTCGAAGGAGGGCCACCTCTTCGATTTCTTCACCGACGAGATCAAGGCGGTGCTCCTCGCGTCCGCCCTCCCGATCCGCTTCTGGCGCGCGGGCGCGCTCGGGCTCGACGCGAGGGAGTGGCCGGCCGGGGACGCGCGGTTTCTCCTCGCCGGGATCGCCGGCGCCGTGGTCCTCGCGTCGGCGACGTCGCTGACCAACTTCGTCCGCCGCCCGGAGATCAGCGGCAAGGCCTCGACGGTGGAGGCCCACTACGAGACCGTGGAGCCCGAGAGGCCACGCTCGCTCGCGGGGAGGATCGGCGCGCTCGTGACGACGTTCCTGCGCTTCCTCAACCACTACCCCAGCCACATCTGGATCTTCGCGCTCGCGGGGCGACTCGACGTCTTCCTGTGGGTCTACGTCGCGATCAACTTCCTCTACCTCGGGCGCGGGTGGCTGGGGATCCTTGTCCGCTTCGGGCGGCCCCGGCGCGGATGAGATCGAGGCGGTGCGAGCCGCGGCTTCAGAACGCGGGGTTCTCGTACCAGATCACGCCGAGCTGCGCGCAATCGGTCGCCGCCCGCCGAACGCTCGGCGTCGGCCTCGCGCTTGCGTCGTCGCTCATGCTCGACCCTATCGGTCGGCCCCGCGTCGCGTTGCCCCCCATCGCACCTCGAGGGTCCTTCCTGAGACCGATCCGTGCCAGCGCTCCTCCCTCTCCCTTCAGGGAGAGGGAGGCCGGGAGGGTGAGGTCTGCGCGGTGCTCGCGCGCTCCTCCCTGGCTTCGCGGAACCTCTTCGTCTCCCCCTGAGCGCGCGTAGCGCGCGATTTGGGGGAGACCGACGCGCGCAGCGCGGCGAGTGGGGGCACCCCTTCTCTTGCGCTGGATCGCGCCTAACCGATCGGCATTGGCCCCGGCGCAGATCGCGCGGGTGAGGTTCGCGCCGACGGGGCACTCGAGCGAGGTGCGGCCCCGGGGGGCCTGGCCCGTGTGGAGAACGGCGAGGACGGCCGCGGACGGTCGAGGATCCACCGTGCGGCGATCCTCGGCCTCAGGATGCGGTCGCGCTCCGTGACGGATAGAATACTCCTCTCAGGATCTGATTCATGAGGCAGAGGATCACGTTCGCCGTTCTCTTCTCCGTGTTCTCGGCAGGAGGCTGGCTCGCCTGCGCCCCGGGCGAGGAGGTCCCGACCCTCGACGGCGGAGGTCCCGGCGTCGCGACGAGCCCCGTCGAGGAGGGCTCCGTGGGCGCGTCCGATGACGCTCCCCCGTCGACGGATGGAGCGTCGTCTCCGCGCGACGCCGACGCGGGGGACCTGGAGGACGCCCAGCCGGACGCGGAGCGCGACGAGGCCGCTCCGGACGCGGCCATCGGTCCGGGCCCGATCGGCGTGTTCGGCGACACGCTCTGCCTCAACGCGGACGGCCCGGGGGGGGAGGCGACGTATCCCCGGATCGAGCGGATCCTCGGCACCGGGGCGATCGAGGCGCCGAGCGACGGCGTGTACGTCCCCCCTCGACCGCACGTCGAGGAACGGGAGGACGACGGCGCGGTCGGGCCGCACTTCGCGATCCTGGCGATCGAGCCGACCGACGTGAACCTCGATCTCGTCCCCATGACGGACGGCGGGGATCGCTCGCGCACCGAGATCAAGCTCGCGCCGAGCTCGGGCGGCATTCACCAGCCCTTCAAGGGACACGAGGGCGACACCTTCGTCTACACGTGGCGCTTCCGCATCGATCCGGGCATGCGGTTCGCGTCCACGTTCACGCACATCCACCAGATCAAGGCCAACGGCGGGCTCTACGCGGAGCCGCCGCTCATCACGTTCACGCCGGTCGCGAGCGGCGTGATGGACGTGCGACACGTGGGCGACCTCACGACGTCGAGCGTCGGCTTCACGAGGCTGGGGTCCATGCCCCTCGCCGGAGTCCCGGGGCAGTGGATGGACGTGCGGGAGGAGATCACGTACTCGAACACGGTCGGACAGTACAAGCTCACGATCCGCGACCAGCTCGGTGCCGTCGCGCTCGCCCTCGACGTGGCCGGTCTCCAGATGTGGCGGACCGGCGCGAACCACATGCGGCCCAAGTGGGGCGTGTACCGCTTCCACAACGTGTCTTTGAACCAGGACGTCGACGACTACCTCTACCTCGCGAACATCGGGATCACCCACGGCGCCACCCCCACGTCGACCTGCCGCTGAGGCGCGGTCCTGGAGGTCGGCTCCAGGCCTGTTGACGCCGCGCGACAGCTCGCGTGGAGGGAGACGGTCCGCGGATACGGGCTGCATCGGTTCGAGGACCATCGACGCCCACGCAGCCGCGCGCAGGCCGGCGCGCCGGTCCGCGGACGAAAAGCGACGGCGGAGCGGAGAGGACAACCAAGCGGTATCTCTCGGAGACGGCCCCGAAGCTGCCCCGCGCGGCGTGATGTCGCCGAGCTCCTGCGGATCGTATTCTTGGCGCCGCTGCCTCCCTCCGCGACGCGCGAGGGGACGGGACGATCGGACGCAGGCGAGGCGACATGATCGATGCCATACGCGCGCGGGGCCGTCGCGGCCGCGGGCGGGCGCGCGCTCGCGCGATCAGGGGCTGGCGCCCATCGCGTGGAGACACGTGACGCCGTTCGGTTTCGCGCCGACGGCCGTCGACCACAGGACCGCGCCGCTCGCGGCGTCGACCGCGTCGAGCGTGCCGCCGACGAGCGTCGTGACGAAGAGGCGATCTCCCATCTTGTTCATCACGACGCCGTGCGGCCCCGCGGCGACCTTCACGCTGAGGTCGGTCGCCCCGGTCGCAGCGCTCATGCGCACCACGCGGTCGCCTGCGGGCCTGCCGTCGAGGACGCCCTGATCGGCGACCCACACGTAACGACCGTCCGGCGTGGGGTAGAGCTGCACCGGCCCGACGGAGCCGGCGGGCATGTCGAAGAGCCTCACCTCTCTCGTCGCGAGGTCGACGCGCGCGACCTGCTTGGTGTCGAACACCGTGACGAGAGCCGCGGAGCCGTCGGGCAGCGTCGCGGTCTGCACGGCGCGGCCCGGCAAGGCGAGGCTCGTGGTCGCGCCGGTCTCGGCGTCGGCGAGGACGACCGAGCCTTTCTTGCCCATCCCTGCGATGACGAGCGTCTTGCGATCGGACGTGAGCCTGAGGCCGTGCGGCTTCGTGCCCGGGGGCAGCGCGATCGAGCGCGCGACCTTCCGCGCAGCGGTGTCGACGACGAGCACGGCGTCGACCTCGTACGCGGTCACGAACGCGGTCGATCCGTCGAGGACGACGTGCGAGGCGTGGACGCCCTCTCCGAGCGGGATGCGCGCGGTCACCTGCAACGTCGTCGCGTCGACGGCGATCAGCTCATCGGCGCCTCCGCCGTGCGTGTGTCCGCTGGGCGGCGCGGTGACCCAGACGCTCTTACCGTCGGCGCTGCCCTGCACGTTGTGCACGTCGTACGCCAGCCTCTCGCTCCCGCCGGCGCAGCCATGCGACGCGCGCGTGGAGCTCACGTCGATCGAGCGGCGGACCGCGCCGCTGCTCGCCTCGACGGCGGCGATCTTCCCTTCGCCCTCGACCGCGACGAACACCTGCCGCTCGGCAGGGGGCCCGTCGAAGGGGCCGACAGCCGGCGCGTCGTCCGATCCACACGCGATCACCCACGCGAGCAGCCAAGGCGCCCGCGACCCATTTGCGTCACGCGCTCTCACGGGGCGAACCTACGCCCCAGAGGAGCGCCGCCCCATGATCGGCGTCATGTTCCGCGCTTTGCTTCCCCTCGGTCTCGAACGGGGTCCCGGTTTCCTCGCGGATCTTCTCCCCGCGCTCGGCCTCGTCGGCTCACCTCAGCGGGAACGTCGGCCACGGGCACGCGGACGTGGCCTGGCACCCGTCGAACGAGAAGGCCCGACCGCCGCTCTGGATGTACCGGCCCACGATGTTGAGGAGATACGTCCCCAGATCGAACGGCTTCGTCGGCTCCGGGCTCGCGAAGCCGTGCTTCCCCTTCGGGTCGAGCATCACGAAGATCACGCCGCTGTACCCGCCGTCGCCGGACGCGTTCTGGCGCATCAGCCGCATGGGTGGCGACAGGCGCGGCACGTCGAGCCCGTCCGCGACCGGGACGACGGACGCGAGGTCCTCCACGTCCATCAGCACGGGGTTGCCCTTCTTGTCCTTGTAGCGCCCGAGGCGGAAGGTCCCCTCGGTGGTGTACGTGTCGATCAGCACCTGGTTCGGCGACTTGCCCCAGCGCGCATCGACGCGATCGTGCTCGACGAAGCCCGCGGCCCTCGCGAGCGCGACGCCGCCCGCGATGGGCACGCCGGGATCGCCGATCGCGGGCATGAGCATCACGTTCGTGCGCACCGTCTCGCCCGTGCCGTACGTCATCGTGCGGCTCCCGTTCCAGTACGGCGCCCAGTTCATGGGATCGGCCGCGTCGAGCGCGATCTGCGACAGGCCGAGGAAGCGCCTGAGGTCGGGCGTCGCGCGGCGCTGTCCGAAGCCGTCGGACGGGGCCACGAGGGGAGAGCCCGGCGCGAAGCTCTTGTCGCCGAGGCCCACGTCGTAGCCGAACGTGGTCACGTCGACGTACGGAGCCTCCCTGGGTGGCACGCAGCCCTCCGGCGCGCGCGACGGGAGCGATCCGCGGTAGACCGCGAGCGTGAGCCGGTCGCCGGCGTCGGACGACACGGCGACGCGGAACGTGCCGGACGCCTGCACCGCGGCGCATCGGTGCTCCCCTGTCTTGTGGTTCCGGAGCACGACCGTGTCCCCCGGCGACAGCGGGGGGAGGTCGTGCACCTTCAGCACGGCGTTCTGGGTGTGGCCGTTGTTGGTGCGCACCATGAGCGCGCCCTTCTCCGCGTAGAAGAGTGGGCCGAGCGCGCGCAGCACCATCGCATTCTTGATGCCTCCGAGCGTCGAGCGCGTGCCGACCTCGCTCAGCATCCCGGCGGGCACGATCGACACCGCGGTGTCGATCGCGGGCTCGACGCCGGCGAGCACGCCGGCCGTGATGCCGCCGAGCGATCCGCCGATCACGTGGAGCGGCGCGGCGCCCCCGACGTCGACCACGCCGTCCCCGTCGAAGTCGCCGGCGAGGCCCGGCGCCCCGCGGCCCGCGGGATCGAACGCCCACGTCGCCTTGCCGTCGAACGTGCGCAGCGTGCGGATCACCTGCATCGCGTCGACCATCGTCTGGCGGACCATGTCGCGCGTGTGGAAGACGTACGCCGTCCAGTAGTCGTCGCCGGAGTCGACGTTGCCGTCGCCCGTCCAGTCGATCGCGCGCCCGTTGATGAGGGACTCCCCGAGCCCGTTGAGCTTCGCCTGCCGGAAGAAGCCCTGCACCAGCCCGAGCTGCACCCGCGACAGGCCGACCCCGTGGCTCGGCGCGTCGATGCCCATCGTGGCGATCCCGTAGCTCGCCAGGAGCCCGGCGAAGGGGAGCGCGTCGAACTTGCTGCCGCTGTGCCCGTGGATGAAGAGGGCCACGGGCGCCGGGCCGCTCCGCTTCTTCGGCACGAACATCCAGAAGGGGACCTCCTCTGCCCGCGGAGGCGCGTCGAGGTTCCACACCTGGTGGTAGAGCGGGAGCGGCGCGCCCGCCGCGTCGGTCCGCGGGAAGAGCTGCGGCGAGCGGATCGCGCCGGCGACGACGTAGTCGACCGACTGCATCGTCGCCTCGAACACCTGCTTCTGCTCCTTCGAGGAGCCGGTGAGCTCGAGGAGCTGGAGCGCCAGCGGCACGAACGCGGTCATCGGCACGAGCTTCGTCGTGCCGACACCGGGGCCGGGATCGCGGGTGTCGTCGAGCCGGGAGAGCGTCGCCGGGAATTCAGCGCCGATCTTCGCCATCGGCCCCAGCCCGTAGAGCCCGTCACGCACGCGGCGGTAGTCGTGGCTGATGCTCTGGGTCGTGAAGCTCCACGCGAAGCTCACGTCGGGGACGGAGAGGCCGTACCGGCCGAGGCAGCCCGGGAGGGCCGCGAGGGCGGGCGACTGCTGGGCGTGGTTGATGCCGACGAACGGCGAGCGCACGGGCTTGCCCGACGGCGAGACGAGGCGCCGCGTCAGGACGACGGCGTAGGTCGTCGCCTCGCGCATCGGCATCACGGGCTTCAGGATGAGCGTGTTCGTCTCGCGCTCGTAGAAATCGAGGACCGGCGACCCCGAGCGCCCGTCCTTGGTGCTGGGGTGGTCGAGGACGCCGTCCATGTCCGTGTCCTCGCCGGGATCGAGGAGGCCGTTGCCGTTCTTGTCCTCCTCCATCTCCTCGAAGGCGAGCGTCTGGATGCCGGCGCGCGGATCGGCGTCGTAGACGACGGGCTCGGCGAGCACCTGCGGGTAGTTCCCCTGGCCGACGTCGAGGGGGACCGCCTCGCACAGGCCGGGAGAGCCGGGCGTGACGTCGATCACCAGCACCGCGTCGTCGCGGTGGCCCTCGCGGCCGGCGCGGTGGCGGGCGAGGAGCGCGGCGGGGTCGAGGGGCGCGTCGAAGCTCACGGTGATCGGCGCGAGCGTCCCCCACCCCGACAGCCTGTCCAGCTCGGCGCGCGTGGCCTGCTCCCACGCGGTGGGCCCCGCGAGCACGCTCGCGTTGAGGCGGCGCTGCGTCGGCGACGTCGCGTCGAAGCGGGTCGCGAAGTCGTTGGGCAGCGGGATTTCGGCGAAGGGCTTGTGGAACACGTCGAAGCGGACCACCGGACCGCTCCCGGGGGGCGACAGGCCGAGCGCGGACGGCGGAGCGTCGGAGAAGCAACCGGCCGCGACGGTCAGGGTCGCGAGGGCGAGGAGGCGGCGGCCGAGGAGGAGGGGCGTGCTCGACATGAGATCTCCTAGAAGCGGTACCGGACGAGGCCGCGGGCGCCGTAGACCGCGTCCATCCGTGTACCCTCGATCGTACGGAAAGCGCTGCCCGGCGCCAGCGCCCCGCCCTCCGCGCCCATCGTGAGCTCGGCGCCGTGGAGGATCGCGCGGTAGCGAACGCCGACGTCGAGCTCCGTCCCGAGGTTGCGGCCGGCGGAGCCGCCGAGCGACGACCGCGACGCGCCACCCGCGATCTGCGTCTCGAAGGCGTCCACCAAGGGCACGTTGGCGAACGCGAATAGGGGGCCGCCATAGACCTCGAGCCCGGCGGCGGGCCGGTAGCGGAGGCGCGGGAAGAGGGCGAGGGTGTTCGCCACGCTGCCACGCGTCGGGAGGCGCTCGACGCCGCTCACGGGAGTGCCCACGAGCAAGGGATCGCCCGCGAGACCGGCCGAGCGTGCGCTCTGCGCCGCCATGACCTGGCGAAACAGGAGGAGGCCGAAGGGATAGTTCGGATCGGCCTGAAACGTGTTCTGCGCGCCGTCGTGCGCGTTCTGATCGCCGGACGCATAGAGGAAGTCGAGGACGGTCCCGAACGCGCCGAGGTCGAGCGACGCGCGGGCCGCGCCACCGAGCGCCAGGAGATCGTGCGTGCGGTGCTCCACCGTCGCGCCGAGCTCCGTCGTGCCGCGGAAGAGCGCCCACTCGGTCTCGATCCCGACGACCCCGCCCGGGATGTCCACGCTCGCCTTCGCGGTGGCGTCGATCGCGGTGACGTCCGTGGAGCGGCCGGCCGCGTCCGTCTGGTGGCGTCGCACGACGTAGGCGCCCGCCGAGAGGGGCTCCCCGACGCCGGCCAGGACCGCCAGGAACATCTGCTGCGCCGAGTCGCCCTCGAGCATGATGTCGTCGCCGAGCACGTGATCGGCGCCGATCGAGAGGACGGCCTTCGCGGGCGTGTGCGGCCCGGTGGCGAGCTGCGCGCGGAGGACGCGATCGCCACGGCGCGGATCGACGAAGGACGCGCTCCCTGGCTCCCACCCGTGGGCGCCGTCGTTCGCGAGGAGCCCCATGCCCCAGTGGCTGGTCTGCGCGCCGAGATCGATGTGCAAGAGGCGCCCGAGGGAGGCGCGGGCGTGGAGCTTGCGGAGCTGGGCTCCGACGCCCTCGCTCCCCGGGACCCCGGGCGCGAGGACGGGAGGGTCGCTCGCCGTCACGCCCGTGAGGAGATCGAGCTCTCCCTCGGCGAGCAGGACGGCGGGCGCCCACTCCATCCCGCTCGAGAAGCGCGCGCCGAGGCGAAGCTCCGGGCTCACGCTCGTCCGCCCGCCGAGGGTGGTTCCGGCGCGGTCCAGGGGGAAGCTGGACACGCCTTCGAGGCGACCCGCGACGGACAGCGGCAGCTCGAGCCGCATGCAGCGCGAGCCGAAGGTCTTGCGCGCGTACGGTGCGAACCCCCGCACGCGCCCGAGAAGGCGCGCCGCGGTCGCCGGGCCCCGAGGCTCGACAGCGGCCGGGCCCGTGCAGGTGTCAGGGGTGCCGGGCCGCGCCTCGGGCTCGTCGGCGCGCGCCGTCGCCGGGATCGAAGTCGCGGTCGCGAGCAGGATCGAGAGGGATGCCCGCACAGAAGATCGCGGCATGGCCCGGCAGCTTACGCGAGGCGGGCGCGATGTACGAGCGCTGTCCCACGCGGACCCCCGAGGCTCCGCCACGGTCCCGTCACCCGGCGCTCGACGCGTGGTAGGCTCCCGACGCGATGCGCATCCTCGCCATCCCGTGCCTGACGGACAACTACGCGTACCTCGTCGTCTGCGAGACCTCCGGCCTCTCGGCGCTGGTCGACGCGAGCGAGGCGGGGCCCGTCATCGACGCCGCGCGGGCTGCGGGGCTCGCGCCGCGCGCCATCTGGAGCACGCACCACCACCACGATCACGTCGGCGGCAACGAGGAGGTCGCGCGGGCGCTCGGCGTCGCCGACGTGCTGGGACACGTGTCCGATCGCGGCCGCATCCCGGGGCAGACGCGCTTCCTCGACACGGGGGACACCTTCACCCTCGGCGCCCTCGAGATCCGCACGCAGCACATCCCCGGCCACACGCTCGGCGCGATCGCGTACATCGTCCGCGATCCGGCGACGGGGGAGACGGCCCTCTTCACGGGCGACACGCTCTTCTGCGCGGGCTGCGGGCGTCTCTTCGAGGGGACGCCGGCCCAGATGCACGCCTCCCTCCAGAGCCTCGCCGCCGTCGGGCCCGCCGCGCGCGTCTACTGCGGGCACGAGTACACCGAGGGGAACCTCCGCTTCGCGAAGCACGTCGAGCCGACGAACGCCGCCGTCGACGCCGCCATGGCCAGGGCGCACGCGCTCCGCGCGAACGGCGAACCGACGATCGCGACGCGCATCGAGGACGAGCTTGCGACGAACCCCTTCCTCCGCGTGCGCTCCGCCGAGATCCGCCGCACGCTCGGCATCGCGGAGGGCGCGGACGACGCGACCGCGCTCGGCGCGATCCGGAGCGCGAAGGACGGGTTCCGGGGTTAGTGGCAGTGCCGTTCGGTTAGGCGCGATCCAGCGCAAGAGAAGGGGTGCCCCCACTCGCCGCGCTGCGCGCGTCGGTCTCCCCCAAATCGCGCGCTACGCGCGCTCAGGGGGAGACGAAGAGGTTCCGGGAGCACCGCGCAGACCTCA
>SXGT01909178.1_pt1 | contig 25217 bp, 27 predicted proteins | sample 3176221 | NCBI WGS metagenome assembly SXGT01 (sample SAMN11356862, study PRJNA531348) | freshwater metagenome | isolation source: freshwater sample F1-120 | place: China: Fuxian Lake, Yuxi | collected 2017-12-25
GATGCCGAGCACGCCGCGCCAACTCGCGCGCTTCACGTTGTCGACGAACGTCTTCACGCCGACGTTGTTGAAGCCGAAGCGGTTGATCAGCGCCCCGGCCTGCGGCAGTCTGAAGAGGCGCGGTTTCGGAGTGCCGGGCTGCGGCCGTGGCGTCACCGTGCCGACCTCGAGGAAGCCGAAGCCGATCGCGGCGAGGGCGTCGATGTGCTCGGCGTTCTTGTCCAGGCCGGCGGCGAGGCCGACCGGATTGGGGAAGTCGAGCCCGAATGCCCTCACCGGCAGCGGCGGGATGCGGGGGAAGCGCAGCAGTCCGAAGCGCAGCGGCGCGTCCGACCAGTGCAGCGTCAGTTCGTGCGTGCGCTCGGCATCCAGCGCGAACAGCAGCGGCCGCGCCAGCGAATAGAGGAGCCTGCTCAGCGGGAAGGGTGCGCGAGTTCGCGCGGCGAGAGGCGGCGCCAGCCGCCGCCGACGAAGCCTTCGATCGGCGCGAAGCGCGACTTGTAGGCCATCTTCGGGCTCTCGCGGATCCAGTAGCCGAGGTACAGGTAGGGCAGGCCGAGCCGCCGGCAGGCCTCGATCTGCCACAGCACGTTGTAGGTGCCGAGGCTGGCGCCGCGCCGCTCCGGCTCGAAGAAGGTGTAGACCGACGACAGGCCGTCCGGCAGGTGGTCGACGATCGACACCATCGTCAGCTGCCCGTTCTCGCGGAACTCGACCAGCCGCGTGTCGACGCGGCTCTGCAGGAGGAAGTGCGAATACTGGTCGCGGCTGTCGTTGTCCATCCCGCCGCCGGAATGCCGCCGGGACTGGTAGCGCAGGTACAGCGCGTAGTGCTCGAGGCGGAACTTGAGGGGCTGGGTCTGCACCGTGAGGCCGGCGTGCTGTTTCCACGCGCGGCGCTGCGAGCGGTTGGCGTCGAACTCGCCCACCGGGATGCGCACCGGCACGCAGGCGCGGCAGGAGTCGCAGTGCGGGCGGTAGGTGAAGATGCCGCTGCGGCGGAAGCCCGCCTTGACGAGGTCGCCGTACAGCTCGGTGTTGATCAGGTGGCTGGGCGTGGCGACCTGCGAACGCGCCATCCGCTCCGGCAGGTAGCTGCACGGATACGGCGCGGTGACGTAGAACTGCAGTACCGCGTGGGGCAGGTCGTTAAGCCGTGACAAGGGTCCAGGACTCCGTTGACTGCGGGTAGTTTACCAACGGCGAAAGCTCGCGCAAGAATTCGCCGCGCGGCAGTTCGCGGGCGCCCAGCGACTCGAGCAGCGGCGTGTGGACCTGGCAGTCGACGAGCGGCCAGCCGCGCGCGCGCAGCAGGTCGACCAGCGCGGCGAGCGCGACCTTCGAGGCATCGGTGGCGCGCGAGAACATCGACTCGCCGAAGAACATCCGTCCCAGTGCGACGCCGTAAAGGCCGCCGGCGAGCCGGCCCTCGTGCCAGGTCTCGATGCTGTGCGCATGGCCGGCGTCGTGCAGCCGCAGGTACGCGGCGCGCATCTCGGCGCCGAGCCAGGTGCCGGCCTCGCCGTCGCGCGGCGCCGCGCACTCGTCGAGCACCTGCGCGAACGCGGTGTCGATGCGCACCTCGTAGCCCCTGTTGCGGCGGTTCTTCGCCAGCGAGCGGGAGACCTTGAACTCCGCGACGCGCAGCACCATGCGCGGGTCGGGACACCACCAGAGGATGGGCTGGTTGCCGGAATACCACGGGAAGATGCCCTGCCGGTAGGCCTCCAGCAGCCGCGGCACGGACAGGTCGGCGCCCGCGCACAGAAGGCCGTTGGGTTCGACCAGAGCCCGGTCGGGGGGAGGGAACGGATCCCCGGGGCGGAGCCAGCGGATCACGAAGCCCGGCGGATCAGCACTTGACCTGCTGGCGGCAGTAGTGCTGCAGGTCGCTCACCACTGCGGTGCCTTCGACGGGCCTGCGGGCGGCGGCGCCGTTCTCCATCATCAGCTTGAATTCGTACTTGGCGAAGAATTCGCGGAACATCTCGCCGCCCAGCGTCCCGGTGGCGTGCAGTTCGTCGCTGCGCGCGTCGTGCTCCAGCAGGATCGCGGCCAGCGGCTGCGGCGCGGGTCCGGCAAGCACCTTGCCGCCCTCGGCGGGATCGTACTGGCTGTGCTCGGCGCAGCAGTGGATCACCTGCGCGTGGCGGTTGCGCGGGCTGGCCTCGGGGCGGTAGCTGATGAAGCTGATGTCGCGCGTCGGATAGGCGAGCTGGTGCGCGCAGATCGCCGAGTAGGCGACGATGGCGCGCTGCGCGCCGACGCCGCCCTTCCACTGGTACTCGCGCTTGTCCGCGGTCTTCAGCGTGGCCGCGCCCTTCGCCGGCTTGCCGAGATTGAGCAGGAAGCAGGGCGTGGATGCGTAGGGATAGTGGAAGACGAGGTTGCGCTGGGCGGGAATGGCCGCGGCCTTCAGTGCATTGCCGCGTTCGTCGACCAGCTTGACGCGGGCATAGGACACGGGCGACGCATCCGCGGGCAGGGCGTCGGCGAGCGGCGCGGTCGCTGCCCCGGCGGCGCACCACTTGATGAATTCCCTGCGCTCCATGGGTGCGGAATTGTAGCGAACCCGGCCGGCGCGATGCGCACGCCGCCGGTGCGTCCGCGCGCACGAAAGGGGTGCCGGCCAATCCGGGAGGCACCGGAGTTGTGCAACAATCCGGTTTCATCGCTCGCGGATTCCTCGATTCGCGATGCGAATCAGACGATTAGCGCCGGACAATGGCGCGGGCACCTGGGGAGGGGTCGCATGGAAACGCTCAAGACAGGCTCGGACACGCTGTTCATCCTGCTCGGCGGCATCATGGTGCTGGCGATGCACTCGGGGTTCGCGTTCCTCGAACTCGGCACCGTGCGCAACAAGAACCAGGTCAACGCGCTGGTGAAGATCATGGTCGATTTCGCGGCGTCGACGGTGGCCTACTTCTGCGTCGGCTACGGCATCGCGTACGGTGTGTCGTTCTTCACCGGGGCGGAATTCCTCGCGCAGAAGAACGGCTACGAACTGGTGAAGTTCTTCTTCCTGCTCACCTTCGCCGCCGCAGTGCCCGCGATCATCTCCGGCGGCATCGCCGAGCGCGCCCGCTTCGGCCCGCAGTTGATCGCCACGGCGGTGATCGTCGCCGTCGTCTACCCGCTGTTCGAGGGCATCGCGTGGAACCAGAAATTCGGCTTCCAGGCCTGGGCCAAGGCAAGCTTCGGCGAGGAGTTCCACGACTTCGCGGGGTCGGTGGTCGTGCATGCGGTCGGCGGCTAGATCGGGCTGGTCGCGGTGCTGCTGCTCGGCGCGCGCAAGGGGCGCTACGGCAAGGACGGCCGGATCCTCGCGTACCCGCCGTCGTCGATACCGTTCCTCGCGCTCGGCGCGTGGATCCTCTCGGTGGGCTGGTTCGGCTTCAACGTCATGTCGGCGCAGACCATCGACAAGATCAGCGGGCTGGTGGCGGTGAACTCGCTGCTGGCGATGGCCGGCGGCACGCTGGCCGCGCTGGTCGCGGGACGCAACGACCCCGGCTTCGTGCACAACGGGCCGCTGGCGGGACTCGTCGCCGTCTGCGCGGGCTCGGACGTGATGCATCCGGCGGGGAGCTTCGTCGTCGGCGCGGTGGCCGGCGTGCTGTTTACCTATCTCTTCACGGTCACGCAGAACAAATGGAAGATCGACGCCGTGCTCGGCTTCTGGCCGCTGCACGGGCTGTGCGGCGCGTGGGGCGGCATCGCCTGCGGCATCTTCGGCTCGAAGGCCCTCGGCGGACTGGGCGGGGTGAGCTTCATGTCGCAGGTGTCGGGCACGCTGCTCGGCATCGTCGTGGCGCTGGTCGGCGGCGGCATCGTCTACGGCGTGCTGAAAGCGACGATGGGCATCCGGCTCGACGAGGAACAGGAGTTCGACGGCGCGGACCTGTCGATCCACAAGATCACCGCCACGCCCGACACCGGCAGCGGGCGCGCGCAGCAATAGCGCGGCTCTAACGTTCGTGGGGGCCACCGGGGGCGGCGGAACGCCCCCGGTTCAGCTGCGGGGGGCCACCGGGGGCGGCGGAACGCCCCCGGTTCCGATCTCGGAGGCGTGGAAGCCGTAGGAGCCGGCTTTCCGGTCCTCGTACCACTGCTTCAGCGTCATCGACACCGTGCGGAACGCGAGTTCCTTCCACGGCACCTGCGCTTCGTCGACCATCTTCACGTCGAGCGTCTCGTCGCCGGGTTTGAAATCCAGCTCGAGCAGCTTCGCCCGGTAGAACAGGTGCACCTGGTTGACGTGCGGGATCGAGATCATCGTGAACGCCTCGCCGAGCTCGATCTTGGCGCCGGCTTCCTCCAGCGTCTCGCGGATCGCCGCCTGCGCGGTGCTCTCGCCGTTCTCCATGTAGCCCGCGGGCAGCGTCCAGTAGCCGTAGCGCGGCTCGATCGCCCGGCGGCACAGCAGCAGCTGGCCGTCGCGTTCGGGCAGCGTGCCGACGACGAGGCGGGGGTTCTGGTAGTGGATCTCGCCGCACTGGTCGCAGACGAAGCGCGGCAGCGAGTCGCCCGGCGGCACCCGCTTCGAGATCGGCGCCGCGCAATTGGAGCAGAATCTCACGATGGGGCCGATGGTAAACCGCCGGGCCGGGAATTGCGAACCGGGAGAACGGCTTGCAGTGTTTGACAGGGGCGCCGGTCGGATCGGGGGATAATCCCGGCCTGACCATGGATCGCTACGACGAGATCTACCGGGGATTCCGTTGGCAGGTGCCGGCGAACTACAACATCGCGCGGGCCTGTTGCGGGCGCTGGGCGGAGGACCGCTCGCGCTTCGCGCTGTACTGGGAGGACGAGTCCGGCGCCACCGCCGCGTACACCTTCTGGGACATCCAGCAGCGCGCCAACCGGCTGTCGAACGCGCTTGCCGCGCTCGGCGTGAAGCGCGGCGACCGCGTCGCCCTGGTGCTGCCGCAGCGTCCCGAAAGCGCGATCGCCTACGTCGCGGTCTTCCAGATGGGCGCGGTGGCGCTGCCGCTGTCGCACCTCTTCGGACCCGACGCGCTCGAATACCGCATGGAGCATGCCGAGGCCTCGGTGGCGATCGTCGAGCCGGCCACGCTGCACAACCTGCTCGCGATCCGCGGCCGCCTGACCCACTTGCGGCATGTCATCGGGACGGGCGGGGCGAGAGAAAGCGCGGTGCTGGACTGGGACGTACTCCTGGGCAAGGCATCGAGCGACTTCGCCTGCGTCGACACGTCGGCGGACGATCCGGCGATCATCATCTACACCAGCGGCACCACCGGCGCGCCGAAGGGCGCGCTCGAAGCGCACCGGTCGCTGCTGGGCAACCTGCCGGGCTTCGTGCATTCGCACGACTTCTTCCCGCGGCGCGGCGACATGTTCTGGTCGCCGGCGGACTGGGCGTGGGCGGGCGGCCTCTACGATGCGCTGCTTCCCACGTGGTCGTTCGGCCTGCCGATCCTCGGCTATCGCGGCAAGTTCGACGCCGAGCGCGCCTGGGACCTGCTCGAGCGCTACGGGGTGCGCAATACCTTCCTCTTCCCGACCGCGCTGAAGCTGATGATGAAGGCGGTGCCGGCGCCGCGCGCGCGCTACCGCCTGGACGTGCGCTCGATCATGAGCGCCGGCGAGTCGGTCGGCGCCACCGTCATCGACTGGTGCCGCGAGCAGCTCGGCGTCACGGTGAACGAGATGTTCGGCCAGACCGAGATCAACTACGTCGTCGGCAACTGCCAGTCGGCGTGGACGGTGAAGCCCGGCGCGATCGGCCGGCCGTATCCGGGGCACGTCGTCGCGGTGATCGACGAAGAGGGCCGCGAGCGGCCGCGCGGCGAACTGGGCGAGATTGCGGTGCGCCGCACCGACATCCACGGCGCGCCGGACCCGGTGTTCTTCCTCGAGTACTGGAAGAATCCCGATGCGACTCGCGACAAGTTCATCGGCGACTGGGGCTGCACCGGCGACCAGGGGCGCATGGACGAGGACGGCACCCTCTGGTACCAGGGGCGTTCCGACGACGTCATCAAGAGCTCGGGCTACCGCATCGGCCCGGCGGAGATCGAGAGTTGCCTGGTGCGCCATCCTTCGGTGGCCAACGCGGCCGTGATCGGCAAGCCGGACGCGACGCGCGGGGCGATCATCAAGGCGTTCATCGTGCTGCAGCCGGGCACGGCGCCGAGCACGGCGCTCGAGGACGAGATCCGCGCGCACGTGCGCGGGCGCCTCGCGCCCTACGAGTACCCGAAGGAAATCGAGTTCATCGACCAGTTGCCGATGACCACCACCGGCAAGGTCCAGCGCAAGGAACTGCGCAAACGCGAGGAAGCCAGGAAAACGTGACCCGATTCTCCAACATCGTGCTGTTCGGCGCGCTCGCCAACATCCTCGTGCTGATGCTGTTCCCGCCGTTCGACGTCATCTCCCTCACCGACAGGGGCGTGCGCTACTTCGACGCCTTCCACCCGGTGTTCTCGGTGCCGCCGAACCGGACCATCAACGCCGACGTGCTGTTCTTCACCATCTATGGCGTGGTCGGCAACGCGGTGGTGTCGTTCTTCCTGCTGTCGCAGCCGCGGCCGATCGCGCCGCGGCTGATCGTGCTGGTGATGGCGATCGTCAACCTCGTGGTGGTGCTGCTGTTCCCGCCCTTCGAGGCCTTCCCGTGGGCAGGGCGCACGACGGTCGGTTCCTTCGACGGCTTCTACTTCGCCTTCGGCGACAAGGTGCGCCGGCAGGTCTTCATGCCGATGCTGACCATCGAGCTGATCTACGTGCTGGCCAACGCGTGCATGTTCTGGCTGCTGATGGGCATGCGCGAGCGCAAGGGCGCGCCGCGGGAGCCAGGCGCGGAGACGCTGATGGCCGAGTCCGACGTGCTGCGCAGGCGCGCGCAGGACAAGATGGCCGCGCAGAAATCCCTCGGCGAGTCGCTGTGGGTGCGCGGGCCGGACCGCCGCAAGCGCGGCGACGGCGCCTACAGGGGCCCCGAGCGCCGCGCGGGCGGGGACCGGCGCGACCGGCGCTGATCAGGCGGCGGGCGCTTGCGCCGGCCGCGAGGCCACCAGGATCTTGCCGTCGGCCTCGACGACCACGTCGCCGTGCTGGTTCCTTGACTCGCCGCGCATCACCACGATGCCGCCCTTGTGCTTCGGCTTGGGCAGCAGTTCCCGTACCGTCCACTGCGTCGCGAGCGTGTCGCCGGCGCGCACCGGCGCCTTGAAGCGGCAGGCGTGCTCGAGGTACGCGATGGCGGTGCCGGCGAAGAACATCCCCACGGGCGAGGCCACCAGCGCGCTGGTGAACGGGCCGTGCAGGATGCGCGAGCCGAACACCGACTGCGATGCGAAGACCTCGTCGACGTGCAGCGGGTTGAAGTCGCCGAACATCCCCGAGCCGAGCACCAGGTGCGTCTCGGTCACCGTGACGCGCGTGCCGAACGTTTCGCCGGCGCGCACTTCGTCGTACCATTTGCCGTGGAATACCATGCTGTTCCTCCTTGGACGATTCTAGCGGAGTGACCCGATGCAGACCCCCGACCTGATGCAGGCGCGCCACGATGCCGTGAAGGCGACGCTCGCTCGCGTGCGCGAAATCGCGCCTTCCCCGGATGTGACGCGCGACGACCTCGAGCGCATCAAGGGGGTCCTCACGGAACTCGCGTCGCGCACCGAGCTGTTCCCGGAGGCATCCTTCGCCGTCGCGCCGGGCAGGCCGGGCGCGATCTACGAACTCTCGGTCGATGGCGACCTGCGCTACGCGCTCTACGCGTCCGCGGGCGTCGGCGGCAAGGCGCAGCCGCCGCACAACCACACCACCTGGGCGTCGATCTCCGGCGTCTTCGGCGACGAGCACAACGTGGCCTACGAGCGTGTCGACGATCGTTCGACGCCGGGCGAGGGCAGGCTCGAGAAGCGCTGGGAGCTGACCTGCCGCAAGGGCAACGCGGTGGCGTTCCTGCCCGACGACTTCCACACCATCGAGGTGCTGGGCACGGGCAGTTCCCTGCACCTGCACCTCTACGGCCGCAGCCTCGCGCACCTGCCGGAGCGGGTGTTCTTCCCCGGTTCCTCGGGCGGTCCGCTTCAGCGTTTCATGGCAAGCCCGGAGTTCTCGTCGCCGCACGTGGATGCCGCGGCGCTGCGCGACATGCTCGGCGATGGCCGCGAGCTTGCGCTCATCGACGTGCGCGAAGGCGGCGTGTTCGCGCGATCGCACCTGCTGGTGGCGTCGAACGTGCCGCTGTCGCAGCTGGAGCTGCGGATTCCGTCGCTGCTGCCGCGCAAGGACGTGCGCGTGGTCCTGGTGGACGACGCCGACGGGCTGGCGCAGAAGGCCGCGGGCGTGCTGCGTCGCTTCGGCTACCTCAACCTCGCGGTGCTGCGTGGCGGCGTGAAGGCGTGGGGCGACGCGGGCTACGAGCTGTTCTCCGGTCTCAACGTGCCGTCGAAGGCGTTCGGCGAGGTCGTGGAGCATGACAACGACACGCCGCGCATCGACGCGCAGGTGCTCAAGCAATGGCAGGACGAGGGCCGCGACATCGTGGTGCTGGACTCCCGGCCGATGGACGAGTACCGCTCGATGAGCATCCCGGGCGCCATGGACTGCCCCGGCGCCGAGCTGGTCTACCGCGTGCCGGGGCTGGTGAAGTCCGCGGACACCACGGTGGTGGTGAACTGCGCCGGCCGCACGCGCTCCATCATCGGCGCGCAGAGCCTGCGCAACGCGGGGCTGAAGAACAAGGTGGTGGCGCTGAAGAACGGCACCATGGGGTGGCACCTCGCCGGCCTCAAGGTGGACAAGGGCAAGGCGAACCTCGCGCCCGCGCCGCAGGGCGATGGCCTCGCGGCGGCGCAGGCGATGGCGAAGGCGGTGGCCGCGAAGTACGGCGTCGGCTTCATCGACGAAGCGCAGCTCGCCGCTTTCCAGTGCGACGCCTCGCGCACCACCTACGTGTTCGACGTGCGCCTGCCGGAAGCATTCGCCGAGGGCCGCCGCCCTGGATCGGTGAACGCGCCGGGCGGCCAGCTGGTGCAGGGCACGGACACCTTCGCCGCCGTGCGCCATTCGCGGCTCGTGCTGGTGGATGCAGATGGCGTGCAGGCGGTGATGACCGCGCACTGGCTGAAGCAGATGGGCTGGCAGGACGTCCACGTGCTGCGCGACGGATTGAAGGGCAGCCTCGAATCCGGCAAGCCGCGGTCGCCCGCGCTCGGCGAAGACGCGTTGTCGGCGCCTTCGGTTCCGGCTGCGGCGCTCAAGGCCGCGCTCGACGCAGGCAATGTCGAGTTGATCGACGTTGGCGAGAGCCTGAAGTACCGCAAGGGGCGAATCCCCGGTGCGTGGTACGCGATCCGCTCGCGGCTCGCGTATTGCCTGTCGCGCTTCGGCAAGGAGGCGAAGCTGGTCTTCGTGTGCTCGAACGGGCGCCTCTCGCGCTACGCGGCGCAGGACGCGATCGCGCTTGGCTGCGCTGGCGCGGCATTCCTGGAGGGTGGCACGGCGGCGTGGAACCACGCCGGCTTCAAGACCGAGCCGACCGCGGGCGACGCCGATCCGAAGCTGCTCACCGCCACCGAGGACGTCTGGTACCGCCCCTATGATCGCAACGTCGGCGTCGAGGAGGCGATGCAGCAGTACCTGACGTGGGAGGTGAACCTGCTCGACCAGATCAAGCGCGAGCCGTACCTGCGATTCTCGACCCGGCCCGCCGCCGCCTAGCCATGGCGGAGGTACCCGAGGGGGCGGTCAGGATCGAGTTGCGAGGCCGCGTGGAGGATCCACCCGTGCCGCCCGACGCAGAGGTGTTCAGCGGCGGGAAGGTCGAGTTGGTGATCAACCTCGAGGCGCGCGTCTTCGGCTACCTGCAGACCTCGTGGACGGCCAGCATTTATGGCAGCGGTGTCGTGGGCGAGGCGTGGCAGACGCAGGCCCATTTCGAGGCGTGGGCGGCGCCCGAGTCGCTTGCGCAGGCGAAGGACGAAGTGGTGCGCAGGCTTGGCATCGCGGCGTGGGAGGCGGGCCCGTCAACCCGTCAGTTCACGCAGACCGACTGAATCCGGGTGATCGCCGCGGTGCATGATTCGCTGCTTCCAGTCGGTGATGCCCAGTCGCAACCGGCCATGAGGTCCTGAAGGACGGTTTCGCAAGCGTCGGTTCCGGCTCTCGTGCAGAGTCGTCGGATTGAATCTGCTTCTCGCTTGCAAGAGTCCGCCGCCGTGCAGAGCGATTTCAGCCTCGCTTCAGCGGAGACGTCCGCGCAGTGCAGTGTGGCAATAGACGGGACGGCCGGCGGTGCACTTGCGGGTTGCGGCGCCGAGCGCGGATTGGCGAGCGCAAATTGCTCCGCGGATTGAGCCCTGTCATCGGGCCCGGGGTGGGTGGAAAGAAACGGTGGCGCCGCCGCTTGCTGCCCGAGCGTGCGAAACAGGCGGGCCATGCCTCTCGGATCGTATCCAGCCGCTGACATCCATTGCAGCCCCAGTTGGTCGGCCTCCGCTTCCTGCGGCCTCGTGTAGGCGCCGTACATCGCATTGGCCGTCACGAAGTTCGCCGCATTGCCCGCAATGAATCCGCCTATTCCCGGGATCAACTGTGCGATCACGTTCCCGACCACCTGGCCACCGGCGCGCGCGCTGGCACGTGCCTCCTCCCGTCCATCCCGGTGGCGGCGGACCAGATGGGCGATCTCATGCCCAAGCAGTCCTGCCCAGGCGTCTTCGTCCGAGCCGACAGCCATCAGCATGCCGAGGTTGATCACGACGACCGCCTTGCCGGCGTTATCGATGCCTGCAGACGCATTGACCGTCTCCAGGTCAGAGATCAGCACCCGATCCACTGAAAACGCCGCCTGCGCTTGGATCTTGCGGGACGCATTCTGCAGGTGCTCACAGTTCGCGCGAGGCACGAGGGCGAGCTCGGATCCGTCTGGGCGTTGGAAGCGCACGTTGGGATTGCCCATCCCGGCGCACTGCTCCAACCGCCAGAACCTGGCGGTGGAAAGCGGGTTTGTTGCACAACCCGCCAGGAACACTGACACCAAAGCGATGATCAGGCCTGCTCTCATCTTCCCTCCCGACGAATGCAGCGGTCCGTCTACTTTCCGGCTTCCAGCAGCCGGCGCTGCTGTTCGACGTACACGTCCTGGGTGATCAGTCCCGATTCACGCAGACGCCGCAGCTCCTTGAGCCGGTCCTCGACAGACGCGGCCGGCGTAGCGGGCGGCGCGGTGCCCGCCGGCGCTGGCGCCATCTGGGCGGGTGCCGGTGCTTGAGACGCGTCCTGGCCCTCCTTGGGCATCTCGATTCGCGACAGCGCACCCATGATGATCTGAAGGAACCCCGGGTACTCGTAGGCGGCGCCGCTGTTGTGATCGATGATCGCCCCGATGCCGCCGCCGAGGATGATGTTGCCGAACATGGCGCCCTTGGTTTCGGAGACGACCGCGGCACGCCCGGGTTCGAGGCCGGCCTTGCTGCACAGCACCTGCATGTCCTCGTTCGAACGATGGACGGTGACCGAGCCCGGGGTGGTCACGAACCACTTGCCCTTGTCGTTGCTGAGTTCGCAAGCGGCCCCCGGCACTTCCTGCCCGCCCTGGCTGCGAGTCTGGACCGATACGCTCTGGTTCGGCGATCCGGTCACCGACGCGCATCCGCTGACCACGGCCGCGACCAGTACTGTTGCGCAAGTCATCAATCGTTTCATTCCGTCTCCCGGGAATCGACAGTGCCGTGCCCGCATGCGCGGCGATCTGGATATGGCGAGACTCTATTCGGGCGGATGGCTCACCAGGTGAGCCACTTCGGGGTGGGGATCGTGAATATTTACGGGCCCCCTTTCCGTCGATGGGGCTACTGGGGCAGGCTCACGACATGAGCCTGAGCTTCGCTAGACTGACCGGAATCATCTTGACCGGGAGCGCAGCTATGCGATGCAGAGTCGGAGACCTGGCCATACTTGTGGGGCCCAAGGTTCCGGAGAATCTCGGGGTGCTCGTCGAGGTGTTGAAACCTTGGCGCCACGGCCCCAATCACTGGTGGGTCCGGTCTCTTAGTGGGCCACTTCGCCGCGACGACGGAAGGATAGCGGTGGAAGGGAGCGCGGACGATTCCGGCCTGCGACCCATTCGAGGCCGGAGCGACAACTTCGAAGTCGAGGTGGATTTCGTGACCGCAGAAGTTGCCTGAGGCTAAGAGGACGTTCCGTTTCCCTCCACCAATCGAAGCGGAGATTCTCTGGAGGGGCTGATCATGGGGCGGTACGACTGATCCAAGGGCTCATGAATTCTGCCTCCTTCGATGAGCCTGAAAGCCCGATATGGCGCGGGGGGCGCGTAGGAGCCGACGAACCCGGGCCACGGCAGATCGCCTTCCGGCTTTGCCCTCTTCGAGTCGGTGGGCTGTGGTCCATCGTTGTCCTGTTCCACGCTTCAGTTCCCTTCGACTTCCATCCGCACGCGGACATTCTGTTCCACCATCGCCCAGATGTCGCCCTCCGTGATGTCGGCAACTTCGAGCAGCTTGGCGGCTTTTGCGACCCGTCCGGCGATTGTTGACTTTGCCGTACCGATCTTGCGCGCCAGGCCCGAGCCGTGGATTTCGGCCCGCGACAAGGTGCAGTCCATCGCCAGAAGATCCAGACAGGCATCGATGCGATGCCGAAGATTAGTGGCCTCCAGGCTCACCGGATGAGCTGGTCCGCGGGAGGGTCACCCTATGAGCCTCCGGATCGTCCAGAATGCCGTTTGTGCACAGGCGTCTTAAGATCATATCCGGCGGCCAGTCTGGCGTGGACCGTGCCGCACTCGATGCGGCGCGATAATTGGGCATGGCCTGTGGAGGCTGGATTCCCCGCGGACGCCGCACCGAATCCGGCCCCCTGCCCAAGCGGTATCGACTCAGGGAAGCGCCGTCCAGAGACTATGCGCAGCGGACGAAGTGGAATGTCCGGGATACGGATGGCACCCTGATCATCAATCGGGGAAGGTCCTCCGGGCACTTTCGGAGTCGAGGTGGGAGGACGCGCCAACGTTTGACCTGAACACGAACGTGTCCGACGAGGGCATCTCATACAGAGCAGACGGCATTGCAGTTGTCGCTGGAAGCAGTTGGCAGAAACCATTTGAAGAGATTGGAGAAAGAGGTGGCTGAAGTACTAGCGGCTGTGGCTGAGAAGGATGCGGAATGAGTGCTTCTGCCGAGGCCCTGATCGCCTTTTGCCGCGAGAATTCGCGCGTTTGCCCGATGCCCACATTTGGAGTGCGCTGTGGGAGTTGTTGCCGGACAAGCGGCGTGTTCGTGGAAGCTGGGAACCATCCCCACCCCTGATTCTGGCAGCGTAGCATGACACACCCTACATGCTGAAGATGCTCAGGTTGGCTGAACACATAGAGTGGGCCGAACGGCATGGCGCGTTGGAACCCCTGGAAGCCCATCTGCGAAGCTTGCGCGAGGACGATTGGTTCCATGTCGGTGACTAGATCGGGCTTCGTTGGTTCGCGTCGTGGCTGGATGGATTGAGCATGGTCTCGATATTCTCGAAGCTTAATCCTCGCCGCTGGTGGCTTTGGAGTAGGCACCGCAAAGCGATTGAGAACCACGCACTGGAGTTGTTGCCGCGCCCTTACGACCTTGGTGCGATTCTTCTGGAGGCGAGGACGGGCAGAAGTATTCCAAGTCCTCGCGAGGGTATGGTCTACCGGGAGCGCAATCCGCAATCGCAGGGTGCGGCCGACTCGCAATCCTCGAAGAACGGGGGTCGGTATATCGCTGGGGGCGAGGCGCTCGCGCTGTATGGGGTTGACGTTGCGCAAAAGATGATGGCAATCGATAGCCATGTCTATGGGGCAATGTCCAGGCTAGCTCAAGCTCAAGTAGACAATCTCTCTGATCTCTCTGCTCAATTTCAGGTTTGGGATCATTCGGCGTGGTCGGGACTGTCGGACGGCGCGCTGAGCAAGTTCGCTGGACACGTCGGCGAAGTCCATGCTGCAACGCACCTTAACGAGATTGGCGTGTCCGTTCTGTGGCCGGATGCGTCGAATCAGGCCGGTTGGGACTTGCTCGTCGGTGGTCACGAAGTAAACGTAAAAACCATTGCTGACGCTGCTGCACTCCACCAACACTTCGATCGGTATCCCGATATCGCCGCTCTGATACCGGGCGATGCGGTAAACATTCCTGTCGGCGCGTTTCACCTCTATCCCGGAGGAAGCGTGGCTGCTTTAGACAATTACTTGTCAACGCACGAACATCACGCGGTGATCGTAGATCACAGCTTGTCGCATGCGGATGTCGTCCGCCAAGCTGCGGATGCGTCGGATGCAGCACTGGGGAGTGGATCTATCGTGGACGCACATCTACCGTGGGTCACTCTAGCCACTGCAGGCTGGCGCGAGATCAAGTTGCTGCGCGATGCTCAAACTGATGTCCGTGCGGCTGCAAAGAATTTGTCCATTGATGTGGCTGGTCGTGGTGGCGGTGCAGCAGTCGGTGCAAAGGCTGGTGCGCTAGTGGGCGGGCTACTCGGACCGATTGGTGCTGCCGTGGGAGTGGTCATTGGGGGCGTGGGTGGAGCAATTGCCGGAGGGGCTGTTGCAGATTCCATCAAGCGCAAACCGTTAGAGAAGGCAGTACGTGACTACGATTCGGCTGAAGCGGATTACAGGAATCAATCTTTTACGCTCAATGGTAGAGCCAAGGATCGCTATCTAAAGGTCCGGGCGTCTGAGCAACAGCTGCTAAGGAGCTCTGCACGCGCGGTATTGGGGGAGCTCGACAACGAGTTTCAGGCACTCTCGAAGTGGCGAAGTAGCGTCGAGCAACTGCCGAAAGAAGGAGCAGAGGGGTTCTTTGCCAATGCCCGGTGCCAGCTTGCAACCTGTCGTCAGGAACTCCTTGTTGAATTGAAAAGGGTTGGTTTGGTTGATCGCATGTTATGGATTTCGCCGCACACACTTTCCCTCGAGTACTCGATTGCAGAGCTCGAAAGAGCGATAGCCTTGTTGAGCAAGGTCGAAGCCAAACCTGATTCCGTTAGCCAGTCAGAGTTGTTTGCCCTGTTGGCCCGTTTTGGCGTGGCCGAGACCGTAGTCAGGGTTGTTGTCAACTCCATCGAAGACGAACGCCGAAGAAGGGAAAGCGCCTATCGGCAACGAATCAAGAGGTTAGAACTGGACCTAGCCGATGGTCGGGTGCAAGCGTTCAGACGGCTTGCACAGACCGTGGCAGCATCTATCGCTCACCTTCAAAGGGAAATCCGACCCTTTGTGGAGCGAGCCGCGAATGCCTCTGAGACCGTACGGTTTGAGATGGGGAAGCTCGGAATTCGGTAACAAGAGGCAGGCCTGCGTCAATGCCCCTTAGGCGACGAAGCTCGCTCTTGGATGGAGTTCAGGCGATTCGTCTCCTTAGCGAAACCACCTTGCCAGAAGCTCGCTGCATGGCATCGAGAAATTCTCCCCACGCCCGACGAAATCCGCATTGACCTCGCTCTTTAGCCAACTTTGAAGGGTTGCAAAGAATGACTTACTCATCGCTTCCTTTCGCCTTCGTACGTAATCGCAGGGGCTTCCTTCGCAGGCTTCGCTTTGGCGTGCTTAATTTTCGTCGCATACGTTCCCGGTCCATCTGACCTTGCATGCGATCCAGCTTGCCCCGTTGCTTCGGTAAGCCTGCGCTGTCATCTCGTGGTTCAATGACGATGCCGCCGAAGTGTGCTTCCTTCACGGTGCATTTGATGCCGTTGACGAAGCAGATCGTAGAGCGGTATGGCCTACCCGAATCGACATAGGTTCCGTGAACCCCACCAACCAGGATGATTAACCTGGCCTTTTTTTCTTTCACCCCGGCAACGTTCGAAAACTCGACTAAACGGCCTCCCTTACTTGAGGCCTGCGCCATACATGCGCCGCACAAACGTTTGGGGTAGCGAAGATTAAGATCACGAGGTAGGCCCTTTCCACAGATTGGGCATTTCTGAACGGTAGCGGCTCGCGGCGGGCCACTGGACCTGGATTGCGAAGGTTTCATGTGTGCAGCCTTTAGCACCGCCGCTTGCGCGTGCAACCGGTCCGGTTGATCGGATGTCAGCGTCAGAGAATCATCCGCTAACGGGCTGCGCCTAGCAAGGCGAGTGCCGTGCTAGACGCCGTGCGATGCGATTCTTCCCCAACGAGCACCTCAATGTCGTCCATGGCCGGCTTTTCGTCGATGAGACCGAGGTCGCGGGGCGCTTCACGATCCATGCGCGCAACCTGGCGCACGCGGCAGCGCATTCAGGGGCCTACTGGATATTCACCTGCGGGTGCGGGGACGCCGGGTGCGCCGGCATCTTCGAACCTGTCTACGTAGGGCATGGCCAAAAGGTCATCCAATGGCATATCCGGGAACCGGATCCAGCCCGGACCTGAATGTTTGCGAGGACGCAGTATCGGCACGCCATCGCAAGCGGTATCAGCCGCATGATCTCCCGCTTGGAAAAGTCGAGGATTCCCGCAGAACCATGTCCCTACGGGCACGAGATTCAGGACCTACGGGACGGTCTGATGCGCGCGGCGGGCCTGCGCCTGATGGAGAAATGACGCCGTGCGAGTGTTGGCCTGGTAGCGGATCCCATTCTTGCTTTAGCGTCGCTTGCCAAGAGATGGGAGCCCTCCTGATACAAAAGAGGTCCCGGCTCGAATGTCCTTGCGAAGTCTGGCCCGCATCTTAAGCAGCTTCTTCTGGCGAGATTTGCTCAGGCTCCCCGAAGACAGTTTCTGATTCAGCGATTCAAGCATCGACCCCATCTTGCTCTTAGCCATACTCGTACGTTAATCCTTTCTCGAAAAGGTCGCGGGAGTCCTCTTCGGCCGCGCTTCTGTTCCCCTCAATCACCCGCGGAGTGGATCCGACCCCACTTCATTGGAGGTCGTGGCAGCCGGCGTCGGCTCGTCCGCAGGGGCTCGACCCCGGTCGCGGACCGGACCGGCTATGCGGCGCGGCGCCGCAGCGAAACGACCTTGTCTGCTGCCCGGTGCTTGGCGCCGAGAAATTCCCCCCAAGCCTGCATCATCTTCCGTCGCTCCGGAAGGTACTCCGAACGGTGATAGGCCGCCCGGACCTTGTTCGCCTCCTTGTGCGCGAGCTGGCGCTCGATCACGTCCGCGTTCCAGCCTTGCTCGTTGAGTATGGTTGAGGCGGTCGCACGGAATCCGTGCCCGGTGGCCCGGCCGCGGTAGCCCATGCGGTAGAGCGCGAACAAGATCGTGTTTTCGCTCATGGGTTTCAGCGGGTGGTGCTCGTTGGGGAAGAGGTGCTCGCGGTTGCCAGTGATCTCCTTCAACTGGCGCAGCGCGTCGATCGCCTGGGTGGAGAGGGGGACAATGTGCTCAGCGCGGGACTTCATGCGCTCGGCCGGGATCCGCCATTCGTGCTTGGTGAAGTCGAATTCGGGCCACTTCGCGGCCCGGAGTTCGCCGGTGCGGACGAAGGTCAGGGCGAGCAGGCGAATGGCCAGTCGAGTGACTTTCGAGCCGTCATAGGCTTCGAGTTTGGCTAGGAACTCCGGTAGGTCGTCTTCACCGAGCTTGGCGTAGTGCTTCTGCTCGCGGGACTTTAGGGCGCCGCGCAGGTCGCGGGTGGGGTCGCCCTTCGCCCGATGGGTGATGACCGCGTAGCGGAACACCTGGCCCGCGATGATGCGAGCCTTGCCGGCCAGTTCCAGTGCGTCCCGCCGCTCGATGACCTGGAGCATGTCTAGTACCTCAGGAGCGGAAATCTCTGCGATCGGGCGGTGGCCCAGCTTGGGGAAGATGTCCTTCTCGAGGCGGGAAAGGACCGCGGCCGTGTGTGAGTTGGACCAGGCCTCGCGCCGGGTCGCCAGCCATTCCAGAGCGACTGCGGAGAAGGTGTTCGCTGCCTGGATGCGCTGGGCACGAATGTCGGCCTTGCGCACCTCGCCCGGATCGCTGCCAAGGGCAAGCAGCTCACGCGCCTCGATGCGGCGCTTGCGTGCGCTCTGCAGCTTGGTCTCGGGGTACACGCCGAGAGCGAGAACCTTCTCTTTGCCGGCAAAGCGGTATTTCTGGCGCCAGTACTTCGCGCCATTCGGCTGCACAAGGAGGTACATGCCCTCGCCGTCGGCGAGCTTGTAGGCGTGTTCCTTGGCTTTCGCGTTCCTTACTGCAGTATCGGTCAGGGCCATGGGGGTATCTCTTGGGCGGAGGCTTGATCATACCCCCAGATGTACCCCCTGATACCCCCAGCTTCGGTCGGCTCTCGTCGGATGTTGCTGGACGGTGCACGACCTTTTGTATAGTGCAAAATCGAGGCAATCCGGATGTGGCTGGATGTTCTCGGATCTGCCTGTGGTCCCCTCGTCCGGAATCGAACCGGAATCTAGCGCTTAGGAGGCGCTCGTTCTATCCATTGAACTACGAGGAGCAATTCCGGGGCGATTCTGAGAGAATGCGCGCGCCAATGGACGCGCATTTTAGCCGACGAACCTTTCTCCGCGCCGCTTCCGCGTGCGCGATGCTCTCCGCAACCGGCAGGGGCCTGGCATACGACGATGGCACCACGCCGTTCGTGGTGACGCCGAACGAGGTCGTCGACCGCATGCTGCGCCTCGCGGATCCCAGGGCCGGAGACTACCTGATCGACCTCGGCTGCGGCGACGGGCGCATCGTCATCGAGGCCGCGCGGCGCTTCGGCGCGAGCGGGCTCGGCGTCGACATCGACCCGCGGCTGGTCAACCTGTCGCGCGACAACGCGAAGCGCGCGGGCGTGTCGGAACGCACGCGGTTCGAGGTGCTCGACCTGTTCGAGACCGACCTGTCGAAGGCGAACGTGGTGACCATGTACCTGCTGCCCGAGGTCAACCTGAAGCTGCGGCCGCTGCTGATCGAGATGCTGCGGCCCGGCACGCGCATCGTCTCTCACGACTACGACCTCGGCGACTGGGTTCCCGACGAGACCATCGAGATCCGCACCCCGGACAAGCTGGTGGGCCCGATGGGACGTTCGAAGGTGATGCTGTGGGTGGTGCCTTCGGACCTGCGCGGCAACTGGACGAGCGAACTGCCGGCGCACGGCGGGCGCTGGCGGTTCAACGTGCAGCAGAAGCACCAGCTGCTCGACGTCAAGGCGGCGGCGGAAGGGCATGACATCCCCATCCGCGGCGCCGGGCTGAAGGGCAACGAGATCACGCTTCTCGGCACGGGCGCGATCGGCGGCAAGATCTGGAACCACCGCTTCCAGGGCATGCTCAAGGGCGACCAGCTCGAGGGCGAACTGCGGATATCCGACGGCGAACAGACCAAGAGGCTGGCATGGAACGCGACGCGAAACCGGTGAATCCCGCGGAGGGCAGGCCGGAGCCGCTGTTGTCGGTGCCGGACGGCACCTTCCTGATGGTCGGCATGGTGATCGGGGTAGGCATCTTCAAGGCGCCGTCCGTCGTCGCAGGGAACACCTCCAGCCCGACCTGGTTCCTGCTCGCGTGGCTGCTCGGCGGCGCGGTCTCCCTGTGCGGCGCGCTGGTGTACGCGGAGCTCGCGTCGCGCCACCCCGAGACCGGCGGCGAGTACACGTTCCTCACTCGCGGGCTGCACCCGGGCGTCGGCTTCGTCTTCGCGTGGTCGCGGATGACGGTCATCCAGACCGGCGCGATCGCGGCAGTGGCCTTCGTGTTCGGCGAGTATGCCAACCAGATCTTCAGTCTCGGCGCGCACGGGCCGACGATCTACGCCGGACTTTCGGTGGTCGCGCTGACCCTGCTCAACGTCGCCGGCACCATGCAGACCAAGGCGCTGCAGAAGGTGATGGAGACGATCCTGATCGCCGGCCTGCTGTTCCTCGCCGTGGCGGGGCTGGTGGTGGAGAGCACGCCCAAGCCGGCCGCGCCCTCGCCGGGCGGCGGCGACTTTCTCTTCGCCATGATGTTCGTGTTCTTCACCTTCGGCGGCTGGAACGAGGCCGCCTACATGGCGGGCGAAGTGAAGGACCCGCGGCGCAACATGCTGAAGATCCTCGTCGGCGGCATCGTCGCCGTCACGGCGCTGTACCTGCTGGTCAACATCGGCTACCTGGTGGCGCTGGGGCAGGGCGGGGTCGCGGGGTCCAAGGCGGTGGGCGCGGACGTGATGCGCCTCGTCGCTGGCGACAAGGGCGCGCTGATCATCGGTTTGATCGTCTGCGTCTCGGCGCTGACCACCATCAACGCCGCGATCTTCACCGGCGCGCGCACCAACTACGCGATGGGCCGGGACTTCGCCATGTTCGCGCGGCTCGGCGCATGGCGGCGCAGCGGCAGCACGCCCGTGAACTCGCTGGTGCTGCAAGGCGTCGTGACGCTGGTCCTCGTCGCGGCGGCGGGGTTGGCCACCAAGGACGGCTTCGACGCCATGGTGGCTTACACGGCGCCGGTGTTCTGGACCTTCTTCCTGCTCACCGGGGTCTCGCTCTTCGTGCATCGCTTCACCGACACCGAGAAGCCGGTGTTCAGCGTGCCGCTGTACCCGGTGGTCCCGCTGGTGTTCTGCGCGATGTGCGGCTTCATGCTGTGGAAGGCGCTGGCGTACATCTTCAACCCGGTCTACGGGCCGAAGTTCGGCAACCTCGTGCTGGCCGGCCTGGTGGTGATGCTCGCGGGGATCCCGCTGTACTTCGCCGCGCGAAAGAAGTAGGCGCCGATGCGCCGCGTCCTGCTCGTGCTCCTCGCGATGGCGGTTCCGCTGGCCTGCGGCGCGCAGGACTATGCGCGCGAGCAGCGCTGGGCGACCGAGGTGACGGGCTCGCTGGTGGTCGGCGACGCGGTGAAGGTCCGGCTGCCGTCGGGGCGCGAGTTCCTCGGCCTGTACACGGAAGCCAAGCCGGCGCGCGCGGCGATCCTGCTGGTGCACGGCGTCGGCGTGCATCCGGACCATGGCGTGATCGGCATCCTGCGGGCGTCGCTTGCGGAGGCCGGTTTCACCACGCTGTCGATCCAGATGCCGGTGCAGGCGTCCGATGCAAAACTCGAGGACTACTATCCGACGGTGTTTCCCGAGGCGGTCGAACGCATCCGTGCCGGAGCGCAATGGCTGAAGGACAAGGGCGCGGCGAAGGTGGTGCTGCTGTCGCACAGCATGGGCTCGTGGATGAGCAACGTGTACTACGAGAAGACGGAGAACCCGGCCTTCGCCGCGTGGGTCTGCATGGGCCTCACGGGCGGCTATGGCGCGATGGGCAACGTGCGCGTGCCGGTGCTCGACGTCTATGGCGAGAACGACCTGCCGGTGGTGTTGCGCGCCGACTGGCGCCGGCGCGCGACCATCGGCAACATCGAGGGCTCGCGGCAGGTGCGCATAGACGGCGCGGACCACCACTACCTCGGCCGCGAGAAGGAACTCGCCGCCGCCATCGCCGGATTCGTCGGCGGCCTGAAGTGATGTTGACGGGGCCGTGACCCTTACCGAACTGCGCTACATCGTGGCGGTGGCGCGCGAGAAGCATTTCGGTCGCGCGGCCAGTGCGTGCTTCGTGTCGCCGCCGTCGCTGTCGGTGGCGATCAAGAAGCTGGAGGACGAACTCGGCGTGCTGCTGTTCGAGCGGGGTCCCGGCGAGGTGACGGTGACGCCCACCGGGGGCGTGATCGTCGAGCAGGCGCAGCGCGTGCTCGAGGAGGCCGCGCGCATCAAGGAGATCGCGCAAGCCGGCCGCGACCCGCTGGCCGGTCCCTTGCGCGTCGGCGCGATCTACACCATCGGGCCGTACCTGTTCCCGCGGCTGGTGCCGATCCTGCGGCGCGCGGCGCCGACCATGCAGCTCATCATCCACGAGAACTACACGCACGTGCTCAGCACCATGCTGAAGCACGGCGAGGTCGACGCGATCGTGGTCGCGCTGCCGTTCACGGAGCAGGGCGTCGAGACGCTGCCGCTGTACGACGAGCCGTTCATGGTCGCCGTGCCGCAGGGCCATCCGTTCGAGAAGCGCAAGAGCATCTCCGCCGACGAGTTGGAGAAGGAGAGCCTGCTGCTGCTCGGCGCCGGCCATTGCTTCCGCGACCAGGTGCTCGACCTGTGCGCGAAGGTGCACCGCACGGCCAACGGCCTGCAGCGCACGCTCGAGGGCGGGTCGCTGGAGACGATCCGGCAGATGGTGGCGAGCGGCGTCGGCATCACGGTGCTGCCGTCGACGTCGGTGTCGCCGACCTCCGGAGACCTGATCCGCGTCAGGCCCTTCACCAAGCCGGTGCCGGACCGCCGCGTCGCGCTGGCCTGGCGCAAGAGCTTCCCGCGACCGCAGGCGATACAGGTGTTGAAGGAATCGATCCTGGCCTGTGACCTGCCGCAGGTGACGCGGGTCCAGTAAGCCCGGCCTCTTCATTTAGACTTGCACGGATGGGAGCAATCCGCGTCAGCAGCACGACGGTCCTCGTCGCCGGCTGCGTCATCCTCTGCATCGCCTTCGGCGTGAGGGCGGGCTTCGGCCTCTTCCTGCAACCGATGAGCAGCGAGTTCGGCTGGGGCCGCGAAGTGTTCTCGATCGCCATCGCGATCCAGAACCTGGCGTGGGGCGCGTTCGGCCCGTTCGCGGCGGCGCTCGGCGACCGCCACGGCGTCGGCAAGGTGGTGGCCGGCTGCGGCATCGCGTACGTCGCGGGCCTGCTGGTGATGGCCTTTTCCGACAATCCCCTGTCGCTGCACCTTGGCGCGGGCTTCCTCGTCGGCCTCGCGCTGTCGGGCACCATGTTCGCCACGCTCCTCAACGTCATCGGGCGCTGGTTCCCACCGGAGAAGCGCGTCGCCGCGCTCGGCATCGCCACCGCCGCTGGATCGTTCGGCCAGTTCGCGCTGGTGCCGCTGACGCAGATGCTGATTTCCGCGTTCGAGTGGCGCAACGCGCTGTTCGCCCTCGCGGGTCTGGCGGCGGTGATCGTCCCGCTGGCGATCCCGGTCTCGGCGAAACCGCCCGAGGCCGCCGCAGCCGCAGGCGCGCCGCAGTCGCTGCGCGAGGCGCTGAAGGAGGCGCTGGGCGAGCGCGGCTTCCACCTGCTGTTCTGGGGCTTCTTCGTCTGCGGCTTCCATCTCGCGATGCTCACCGTGCACCTGCCGTCGTTCGCGGTCGACGCGGGGCTGAAGCCGGAGCACGGCATGACGGCGCTGGCGCTCATCGGGCTGTTCAACATCATCGGCGCCTACGTGTCCGGCTTGCTCGGCAGCCGGCTGAGCAAGAAGTACCTGCTGTCGACGATCTACTTCGCGCGCGGCGTGCTGATCCTGATGCTGATCTTCCTGCCGGTGACGCCGGCGCTGCTGTACTTCTTCTCGGCGGGCATGGGACTGCTGTGGCTTTCCACCGTGCCGCTGACCAACGGCCTCGTCGGCCAGATCTTCGGCATGCGCTTCGCGCCGACGCTCGGCGCGATCGTGTTCTTCGGCCACCAGATCGGCAGCTTCATCGGCGTGTGGCTCGCCGGCTACCTCTACGACAGGACGGGCACTTACACCGGCGTGCTGGCGGTGTCGGTCGGGCTTGGGGCGTTCGCCGCGCTGGTCAACATGCCGGTCAACGAGAAGCCGCTGGCCCAGCGCCGGGCCGCGGCGGCGGCATGATGGTCGCCCGGCGCGTGCTGTGGAAGGCTTCCGGCGGCGTGGTCCTCGCGTGCGTCCTCGCCGCCGCGTTCGCCGCGTACCTGCGTCCCGACATGCTGGTCAACTTCGCCAACCTGGTGCTGTGCTACTGAACGCGCGCATGTATTCCGTCACGCCGGCGGCCGCCGCGGCGTGGCGCGTGCTGTTCGACTGGGTGATGGCGAAGGCGGACGTGAAGGGCGGCTGGTTCGCGCACGAGCCGCCGAAACCCATCGTCGACCTGTGGGCGCGCGACGACCTCGCCTGCGTGCAGATGTGCGGCCTGCCGTTCTCGCTGCGGCAGCCGAAGGCGACCATCCTCGCGGCGCCGGTACCGTCGCTGCCGGATTACGCCGGGCGCGCGGTCTACTGGAGCTACATCGCCGTGCGCGCCGATTCGCCGTACCGCACGCTCGAGGACACCTTCGGCCGCACGGCCGGCTATACCGTCAAGGATTCGCAGTCGGGCTACTTCGCGTTCCGGCACCACCTGCTGCAGCGCTCGCCGGGCAGGACGCCGTACGCGAAGATCGTCGGCGGGCTGGTGAATCCCCGCGGCGTGGTCGCGGCGCTGGCCGACGGCCGCATCGATGTCGGACCACTCGACAGCTACGTGTTCGACCTCGTGCGCGCGGGCGATCCGGCGTTCGCCGCGCAGGTGCGCATCATCGACACCACCGACCCGACGCCGATGCCGCCCGTGATCGCCACCTCGCCACGACTTTCCGCCGACGACGTGCGCCGGTTGCGCGAGGCTTTCGCGGCGGTCGAGCACGAGCCGTCGCTGGCGGACGCGCGGCGGACGTTGCTGGTGCAGCGCTTCGTCCTTCCCGATCCGACGGTGTTCGAGGTGCAGAAGGCGCGCCACGACCTCGTCGTCACGCAAGGCGACCCCTGGCCCTGAGCGGCAGCGCGCACGCGTCGCTCGCGCCATCGTCATGGGTGCTGCAGTGGGCCGCACGCGTGCCGGACGGGCCCGTCCTCGACCTCGCGTGCGGCAGCGGGCGGCATGCGCGCCTCTTTGCCTCGCTCGGACACGACGTGCTCGCGGTCGATCGCGATGCGGCGGCCCTTGAATCGATGGCCGGCGAGCCGCGCATCCGCACGGTCCGGGTCGATCTCGAGGATGGCGGCCAATGGCCGTTTCCCGGCGAGCGCTTCGCGGGCATCGTTGTCACCAACTACCTTCACCGGCCGCTGTTCCCGGCGCTCGCCGCGGCGCTGGCGCCTGGCGGCGTGCTGGTCTATGAAACCTTCATGCTGGGGAACGAACGCTTCGGGAAACCGTCCAACCCGCAGTTCCTGTTGCGGCCGGGCGAGTTATGGCAGGTCCTTGGTGCAAGCCTTCAAGTGCTGGGCTTCGGCCAGGGTTATCAAGGATTGCCAAAACCTGCGATGATTCAAAGGCTTTGCGCCACCGCGGCGGGTTTTCAGTAGAATTGCGGGTCAAGCTTTGGACAGGGACGTCACCATGATCACCGGAAGCCTCGTCGCGATTGTCACCCCGATGCACCAGGACGGGCGGCTCGACTTCGCCCGCTTCCGCAAGCTGATCGACTGGCATGTCGCCGAGGGCACCGACGGCATCGTCGTAGTCGGTACCACCGGCGAATCCCCGACGGTCGATTTCGAC
>SXGT01355027.1_pt1 | contig 25212 bp, 28 predicted proteins | sample 3176221 | NCBI WGS metagenome assembly SXGT01 (sample SAMN11356862, study PRJNA531348) | freshwater metagenome | isolation source: freshwater sample F1-120 | place: China: Fuxian Lake, Yuxi | collected 2017-12-25
ACAGGATCGCGGTCCGCTTAAATCAACGTCCACGAAAGACGTTGGGATTTCAGACGCCAGCGGCTATATTGGAGGCAGGTGTTGCTCTCACCGGTTGAACCTGCCGCGGCTTTTTTAAAAATGTCGCGCTCCGCCTTCAACTTGATGACTTCACGGCGAAGCCGGGCAAGCTCCACCTGCTCAGGCTTCATCTGCCCCTGGACTGGAAAGGCCTGCGATGCATCGGCCGCAGACTTCAGCACTCATCGGCGCAACATCATTCCCCGCACGCCCAAATCCCGCGCGACTTGCGCCACCGTCACTCCACGATCCTGGATTAGCTTCACCGCCTCCACTTGAACTCGCGCGTAAACTTGCGTCGTCCCATGCCCCACATCCGGTTTCATTCATACACCTAACTCGGTGTCTTTGAAACAGGCAGCAACCCAACCTACCATATAATGCGAACCTATACTCGGCCTCCTCTTTTCCAAATCGCGAGATTCATTGCTAATTTTACCCATTCCGTCTTTGCCGATTCCCACTCGCCAAGATACTCGACAACCACACCTCCAAATCCACGCTTAAAGTGATCCACGCCAGCAGCCGACAGCGATGACGGGGCAATACCACCGAAATCGAAATGCTTAATGCCTTTCTGCTGCAGCAGCAATATAAGCTGCGTCACCATGGCATAGGCTGCGCTTAAATCACGGCCCCTATTGTTTGTTGCGGCAACCATGTAAATGGACTTTTGACCAAAGTTGAGAGTGAGGCACGATGTAACCGGCTCGGCACCAGCGTATCCCGTCAAGACTGTGAGGCCCTGTTCGCCAAGCGATTTGCGAAAATTCACTACCTCTTTCTCGCTGATTGCCGTCAAAGATAAATTCTTATGCTTAACCATCTCTTTGTGAACTCGAACCAATGCAGCAATATCATGGTCACTAACGCCACTTGTCCAGTGTAAGCCTGCACCTTCCGCCCTCTTAATATAATACCGATGCTTCGAGGTTAAATTGCTAACTAATCCGTCACAACTTGCGGCAACATCCATATGGATAGTGAATCCACTATTAATTTTAAAGTACGGGCGCCTACAAGCTTGACTAAAACGATACGCGAGATCAGTCTTATTAGGAATGTGGCTATTGAAACGCACCAACACATGCGGATAATTGGATTGCAACTCAACGAGAAGCCCTGAAAGATCCCGTCCGATCAGTGCACCTCCATCACTATTAAAACCTTGCACCGGGCCGCCTGGAGCCCATGCCACTCCGAAGCCTAAAGGCAATAACTTAACCAACAATTGCACCATACCTACAACCTTGTCGTCTTTACTGCGCGCCACATAACGCATTGGATGCCAACCGGTCATGCGCTTACATTCGCCCCAACCGAACGATTGAAACACCGTATAGTCACTCGCTTGCAAGAGCAAAGAGTCCCAACCCTGCCCCCCTTCAGTCTCTGGATACAGCTCCCAAGTCACCATAGAAAATTAACCATGAATACATTGCGATAATAAGCAGGAAAGGGCCGCTCGAAAACATTAGGCAAGTTCGGCCATGCGACAAGGTCGAATCCCATTCGACCAGCCACGCGCCGCATGCTCGCACACCCAGAATCATCACCCCTAAACGGATACCCATAGGGCACACAGTGGTCCGGCAAGATGGTGAATACAGGGGCCACGCCGCAACGCTGTCCCTCAAGGGCGCACCGGCTATACGCCTCGCGCCGTCGAACGATTTCTGAGCCATTGTCAAGCTGTGCCACCGCAGATAACAAACCAATCCATGGATTTGGCGCGACGCCGATCTGAGTTTCCAGCAGCGGGTCCGAAAGCGGCGCCGCACTCCCGGTCTTATATTTTCTGATTCCTCTTGCTGTGAAGGTCGCAATGCGCAGGAGCCTGGAACCGATCAGCGGAATGTGGCGCATCCTCGTTTTCAATACCTGCGCCTGGTGTAATCCATTTTCATCGAACGGTAGTTGCTCCGGCAAACCCTTCACCAGCAAGGCCTCATTGACCGACAAAGCCGCACCGTCTGGAATTCTGATCGTTTTGCGCAGGCTGAACAGCCCCAGCGGCGCCCGGGTTCCCAGCCAGCGGCCTTGTGCATCCCGGCTCAAATATCCGTGAGCATTATCCTCGATAATCTTCGCGCCTGTTCTGTGTGAGTAGGCAACAAAGGGAGCCATATCCTGCGCAAAGCCGAAATAATTGATTGCCAGCACCACAGCCGCCTCTGGCCACATATCCGGCGATCCCACCGGCGTCAGCCCAGGCTCAATCTCATACCAGCAAGGCGTGGCGCCCAGCATGGTGATTGGCGCAAGCACCTCCCGGCAGAGAAAGGAGGGCAATAGCACGCGATGACCTCGGCCGACGCCGAACAACCGCAGGGCATCCAGCAGCGCATATCGCGCCAGGCTGTAATAGCGAACCGCCCCGCCAGTGCCTTCGCCCAAAGGTCCCGCACTAGCTACAAACATTTACACGCCTCGACCGCCTGAAGTTACTCAGGTAACCCTGAACAATACCCACCAGCTTGGCCAGATCAAGTGCAACCGCTAATGCTGGAGCGATCAACAATGCCGCCGGTCGTTGCCCCCACCATCGCCGATTCTGGCTTCGACGCACAGGATCAATCACGCCCCGCAACGTCACATACACGAGAAATACCCAGGCCCCGAATGCAGTCCCTGAAAATAGCGCGCCATACACTAATGGCAGCCCTATGAAACACAGCATCTGCTGGCCTAAGCGAACCCCCGCCACGACGCTACAATACTCAGCCATTCTCCATTTACGGAGCGTCTGGCCCCAGCTTGATGTGAAATGTGTGTAATGCACAATCGCGTCCTGGCAAATATCCCTTTCTCCGTAGCGATCAGCCAAACGTTTGCCCCACACTAGATCCTCAGCCGCCCGTAGCTGCTCGGGGAAAAACCCGATTTCATCGAAGACTCGGCGATGAAACAATGAGGCTGGAATCACTGGATGGACGGAACCTTGACCATAAGACAAAGCACATACTGCCAGATCAAAGCATAAAATGGCAGAAAAACAACATACCCCGAAGACAGCGGGGACATTATGGCCCTGTGCATGGACACAAAGCCTGTCGAGCCATGCAGGCTCCGGCTCTATCCCTCCATCGATAAAGGCAATCCACTCATGGCTGGCAGCGAGAACCCCGGCGTTCCGCCCCGCACCAGGCATGGCTCCAAGACGCCGCAACACCTGACAATCCGCCCCCTCCCACCGTTCCGCCTGCCACCAGTTCTCAATAAGGGCTATGCTGCCGTCTGTTGACCCCGCATCAGAAAAAATCAATTCTTTAGGACGATGCGTTTGCGCCTTAAGGGCCGCGAGCAATTGCGGCAACGAGTCCCTCTCGTTGAGAATCGGGACAACGACCGTCACGTCATAGCTCATATAGAGGCGGGATCCTTTGTGAGCCAGCGGCGCCAGTCCCAGTCGCCACGCAATTTTTGATGAAACGCGCGACACGAATCCCCCGCAAGAACCTCCGTTCGTCCAAGCATGAGGCGATCTCGCGCGGCATCATTAACGTTTGCATAGCTGGAAACTGCCAACTGATAGCCCGTTTCCTCAGCAACATCTCGAACACGGCGACTAGCAGCCCCGTACGGATACGCCATCGTGAGAACTTCACGTCCAATCGTATCCTCAAGATAGTCTTTGCTTGAGCGCAATTCTTCCCGAAGTTTTGCATCATTGCATTCTGACAAGGCCACATGGGTGGCACCGTGCGCACCGATACGCGCCTTTGGCACAGCCGCAAGCTCGCGCAGTCCGGATGGCGACAGAAATCCTGGACGGCTATTCCTGACAAAGTCAGCCGTCACGAACACCGTAAACGGCAATCCTCGCGCCGCCAGTATCGGAGCCGCGACAGCAAGGTTATCCGCATACCCATCATCGAAGGTGATGGCGACCTGAGGCTCTGATTTAATGCGCAGATCGGGATTGAGTCCGACGACACGCCCGGCATACCTCTCCGACAGATCATCCATCTGTTGTTCGAAATTTTCTGGGCGCACTGAAAACAGCCCGCGAGTATCGCCCATGGCGGGAGAGCCGATCGCATGGTACAGGAGGATACGCAAGCCGGGCCGTGGCACGCACACACCTCGCCCGCAGGCAACCACCTCGGAGACGGTGCGGATAATGGCCCTGCGCAGATTCACGGACAATCACATCCCATCATGGCTGGCGGCCGCAGGCATTCAACAACATGGCGGCATAGAATTTCGGCACCAGCGGATACGTCGCAACGGCCTTGAGAAAATACAGCCAGGCAGCAAAGAACTGACCGGAATCTTGCAAACCACGCGCACCGCTGTAATAAATTAGCGCCAAGCGACGGCGGATGCGCAAGGCACTCGCCCCGCTCCCGCCCGCTTGGCCGGCAAGGTGATGTTGGACGACCGCCATCACCGCCTCCATGTTGCGTAGTGCGACGCGACTCTGATTGCCCTCATGAATCAGGTATTCGCCGAGAATATCGGTCACAAAACCGATCTTTGCGCCGGCTCCGGCCAGTTTGAGCCACAAATCATAATCCTCGGCTGTAATGAAGGCGGCGTCCTCGCTGAAGCGGCCGACTCGTTCCACGAACTCGCGCTTGACGACGACCGCAGAGGTTGAAATGCAGTTACCCTCATACAGCAGTGCACTGTATGTGGCGCGTGCTTCCGGCCCATACGCGATATCGCGGGTACGATCACCGGGCCCGACCCACTTTTCGGCATGGCAGACCAGGTCGAACCCCTGCTCCAGACGCCTCATACATTTGGCAAGCTTCTCCGGATACCAGATGTCGTCGGAGTCGAGGAACGCGATATAGGGTGCGGCGGTCACGGCGATGCCATGGTTGCGTGACGCCGCGATGACCCCTTGGTTGGCGAAATTGACGAAGCGAATCCGAGGGTCGCCATACGACTCGATCACCGCGACCGTGTCGTCCTGAGAAAAATTATTGACGACAATGGCCTCCCACCGGATGAAGGTTTGTGCAATGACGGAATTCAACGCTCCACGCAGGAACTTTGCGTGATTGTAGGTCGGGATGACGATGGAAACGACAGGCGCCTGCATGACTCCAATTATGTTCCGAATGCAGCCATGCACAAGCCTAAGGTGGCATCTATTTCCTGACGCAAAGGTGACGTCAGTGAAAACCCGGTAGCCTTGAGTTTGTCACAGGAATAGTCTAGAGGCTCAGGTAACGGCCCGGAGGGTCCCGGCCGGATGATCGGCAGATCCTTGCCGGTCAGCACTTTCCAGCGCGCAGCCACCTCCTCCGTTATTGAGAAAACTGACACAACAGCATCCCCTCCAAGGTTGAAAAGGCCGTCGTCCAACTGAGTAGGTCCGACTTGCAATAAATGGAGCACAGCGCGGGCCACATCTTCCAGGGCAATGAAATCTCTCAACTGCATTCCCGCCGTATGCAGCTTCAGCCGCCCGGGTACGACCGCCTGTCGACACAAATCATTCACCAGGAGGGTCCAACAATTGGCGTCTTTCCACATCGGTGCACCGAACGCGTTCGAAAGCCGCAGGACGACGCCCTGGATTTGCCCGCGCTGGCCGGCAGCCAACACGGCATATTCCCCCGCAAGATGCGACGTCGCATAGGGATGCAGATTACGCGGACAGGTGCTCTCTGTGATTGTACCCACCAGGGGGCTGGCATATACATGGGCCGTCGAGAAATAAAGAAACCGGCGTACCCCGGCCCGAATTGCGGCGGCCAGCAACCGGGCGGTGGCCAAACCATTAAACTCCTGTGCCGCCACCGGATCCGCCGCACAATCCTGGGCATTCATACCTGCCGCATGAATCACCACATCCGCGCCACGACAGCTGCGTTCCAATGCGGCAGCATCATGCCAGTGAAGTTGCACCACTTCCGCCTGAGGTAACCACTCTGGGGAGGTGTACACTTTTCGAGTTCCGAGAACGATTGAATGGCCGGCTTGATGCAAATGCTTGGCAACCCGCCCGCCCACAAAACCGAACCCTCCTGTAATGAGTATGCGCATGGATTCGATCTACACAGCCCAGGGCGCGCCTTTTGCCCACAGAGATTCCAGCAACTCGTGGTCGCGCTTGGTATCCATGCAATGCCAGAAACCGTCATGGCGATACGCCATCAACTCACCGGCTTGGACGGCTTGCTCCAACGGCTCACGCTCTAACAATGTGCTATCCCCGGCGATCAGATCAAAAAATGCCGGCTCGATCACGAAATATCCTCCGTTGATCCAGCCCTCGTGCAACTGCGGCTTCTCCTTGAAACTCGACACCCGCGCGCCATCCAACTCCAATTCCCCGAAGCGGGCCGCCGGGCGTACGGCAGACACGGTGACCATCTTGCCGTGGCTACGATGAAAGGCCAGTAGCGCATCAAGATCAATGTCGGCGACACCATCCCCGTAGGTCAACATGAAGGTCTCATTACCGATAAACGATTTCATGCGCTTGACGCGGCCGCCGGTCATGGTGGCGTCGCCCGTATTGACCAAGGTCACCCGCCAATCGACCGAATCGGTCTGATGCGGCCTGACGGTACCCGAGACAAGGTCAATCGTAAAATCCGCATTCAGCGCCCGATAATTGAGAAAATACTCCTTGATCACCTCGGCCCTGTAACCCAGCGCCACATAGAAATCCTTCTGCCCGAAGTGCGCATACGTGCGCATGATGTGCCACAGGATTGGCTTGCCGCCGATCGGCACCATGGGTTTTGGAATCACGTCAGTGTATTCGGCCAGGCGCGTGCCGAAGCCGCCAGCGAGAAGAATGACTTTCATAAATTAATTCCAACCATAGGGGATCTCTGTCACCGCACGACGCTCGACTTCTTTGGGATCATGGGGGATGCTTGCGATGTTCAACACCAGGCTTTGCGGCTCGGCCAGTCCCTGAAAACCGAACCAGATACCGGGCGGAACAGTGATTCGCGCATAGCGATCCACGCCGATTTCTTCCACCCGAAACTCATCCCCGCCATCCGCACGAAATACAAACCGCACCCGCCCCAACGGAACGATCAGATTCATCGTCATCCGCATATGACGTTTCCACGCTTTCACAGCCCCCCCGCTCACCCAGGAAAAGTAGGCTTCGCCGAAACCCGCATAGCCGGCATCGCTCTGCTTCATGGCGTGGAGCACATCCCCACCGACAGCCTCAATCCGCGCCAGAGGCGTCAGCACCACATCGTCGAGAGTCATCGCGCCCAGGCCAATCCTTGTTGTTTTGCCATCGCCGTGTACGCAGAAATTTGAGCAGCCGTCGTCGAGGAAATCTGCATCGGACTCCGGTAATACGTGCGATACCATTCTGCGGTCATCCGCACCGTATCCTCGAAACCCATCACAGCATGCCAGTGCAAGTGATGCAGGGCCTTGTCGCAATTGAGCTTCAGCAACCCGGACTCATAGGGTCCCGCCGCTGATTGCGATACATCCCGCCAACGCACCTGATTCCAGTGTTCCGCCATCCGCTGCACCAGCTCCAAAACGCTGTGGTTCTGCGCCGCAGGAGGGCCGAAGTTGAACGGCTCACCATGCAAATCTGGCCGTTGCGTCAACGCCATGGCCAGATTCAAGTACCCGCTCAGCGGTTCCAGCACATGCTGCCATGGCCGCGTCGCTTTAGGGTTCCGCAACTCGACTTCCTGATTGACCGACCACGCCTTCACACAATCCGGCACAATACGATCTGCGGCCCAATCTCCTCCACCGATCACGTTCCCTGCTCGCGCTGAGGCGATCCGCACCAGGCTGGTAGCGTTGGGAAAATAGGATTTAATGTGAGAACGGATCGCTAGTTCAGCGGCCCCTTTGGATGCGCTGTACGGATCCGGCCCGCCCATTACGTCGGTTTCACGATAACCCCAGACCCACTCGACATTGTCGTAGCACTTATCACTGGTGATGATCACTGCCACGCAGGGCTTCTCCAACGCGCGCAACGCTTCGAGCACGTTCAGCGTACCCAGCACATTCGTCTGCCAGGTTTCAATCGGTTCGGCATAGGAACGACGGACCAAGGATTGCGCCGCAAGGTGAAACACAAAATCTGGTTGTGCGGACACGATGGCGTCACGTACAGCGGATTGGTCCCGAACATCGATGCGCAAATCGGTCATGCCGTCCACAAGACGAGCCGCAGCAAAGTGAGATGGATCGGTCGGCGGATCGAGGGCCAGACCGACAACCTTCGCTCCAAGCGACTGAAGCCATGCGGCAAGCCAGGATCCTTTAAACCCGGTGTGGCCGGTAACCAGAACCCGTTTTCCCCTAAACACCTTCACACTCAACTCCTCGACTAACGCACTCACGATCTCCCCCTAGTTCCAAGAAGTCAAACTCTCCGCGATTCCAAGCGTACCCATCGCCTACAGTACGCTCTTCCCGTTGACGTCATTGTTCGAGAGCACAAAACAACGTGCCTGATCGTCCGTCCGACGATCAACCTGCCAATTGAGAGCGCGGGCCTCATGAATGCGCTCCACGCCTCACACAATCCTGTCCGAGCAACGCAGGATTATCCGACAGGCGCACGTACTCCCGAGTCATTCGTTCAGCGAGAAAGTGTTTCTCAAAACGTTTGAGCCCCATCTGCCCCATCTGCCGCCGTTGTACTTCATCTCGAAGGAGCTGGACAACTCTTGCCGCAAACTCCTTGGCATCCGCTCGACCGACGACATAGCCGGTCACCCCGTGCTCAACCACTTCCGGCAGCCCCCCGACGTCCGTCACAACCGCCGGTAACGCGCAGGCCATGGCCTCCGCCACGGTGTATCCGAACGATTCGTCACTCTGAGAGGGTGCGACCAGCACTTGTACCTGCCCCATCACGTTGCCGATGTCCGGACGATGGGGCTGCAACACCACGTGAGACGCAACCGGAGACATTGCCCGCAAACTCTGTATGACCTGCCGCTCCTTTTCCGTTCCATCCCCGCACACGAGCAGATAGGCCTCGGGCACCGCGGCCACCACATCACGCATCACGCGGATCATGAAATCATGCCCTTTTCGCGACTCATACACCGCTAACATCAAGACGATCTGCGCACCGGCCGGCAACGACAGCTTCTCTCTCAAAGAAGAAGTCTGTGCTGAATTGATAGGTTCAGTACCATTGTAGACAAATGCTTTTCGGCAACCGTTTAAGCCTGACCGGATAGAAAGGCTTTCAATACACGATGACGAGACACCGATGAAACCGGCCACAGACTGAGCCATCATCCAATCGATCACTCGCTCTTTCATCCTGCGCAGGACAGAGCGGTGATAGGGGAGCGCCAGATTATGCACGTTGTGCCAGGCCAAGCGCCCCGGGTGAAGCGTAGCCCACGCAAGAGTGGCACCGATACAGGCGTCCCCTCCCGGGTAACTTCCATTGACAACCATGAGCCGATCGAGGCGTGTCACACTAAACAGCTGTCTGCTCTTGAAGACCAAATAGGGAATCCCCACGAGCCTAAACAGCACCTTGATCATGAGTTGAACCAATCTCGACCGATCAGCAAACCGGGTCTCAATGTCCTGCGCAATCAAGAAATCATAGGGGACAACCACGACATGCTTCGGCACCCGGATGCGAAGGTCGGCCAGCCCAGGATGCGATCGATTGCAAAACAGTGTGATGGAATCACTGGAAGGCCAGTGGAGGAGCAAATTGACGACAAAGGTGTCCAGTCCTCCCTTCTTCACATTTTGTGTAAAGAAAGCCATCCTCATGAAAACACTACGTCCACAAGCAGGTGGTGGCAGACGCCCGCCTGGTCCGACGGAGGCTGAGAGAACATCGGCCCCAGGATAGGAAGCAATGCCACCGCGCATTTGTTCACAACCCGTTCGAAGAGTCCCAGCTCGCTCCGCTCCCCGTTAACAAACCCTCGTTCGAGAAATAGAATGTACAACGTGTAGCAGGAGTTTCCCACCTTCCGCATGTTCAGGATCCTGGCATCGTGCCTCGCCAAGAGATCCTGCACCCCTAACGCCGTCAGGCGTAAAAAGCCGTGCGGGGCTTCATGCTCCTGATACAGAAACGGTAGGCTGACGACGAGCCGCCCGTTCTTCTTGAGCAGGCGCCAGTCCTTGATGTGTACAAACGCCGGATCCCGCACGTGCTCCAACACGTCAAGCAACAACACAAAATCAAACGTGGCATCGGGAATGGCGAGGCGTGCTCCGGGCTCAATGACGCAGTCGATGTCCTGCAGGATATTTTTCGTACTACCCTCCTTCACATACCGATCGCACGAAATGTGATCCCTGCAGGGCACAGTTTACGCGAGCACGTTAGCAAAATAGCCAGGGGGAGCAACTTCGCAATCTCCCTGTGCACGACAAAATCCTGGCCCCATACGTCATCATGGACAACCCGCAATCGTTCTGCTTCATACATGAAGAATGTCCAATCGCATCATCACAAACCGAGAACTCGGAAACTTTCCGCGTACCCGTCGCACAGCAACCTCACGGTTTGCTGCCGTACGATCAAATATCCTGCTGAATTCTCGCTCATAACGCCAACGTACGAAACGCAGCCGCACAAATCCGCCGGTAATCGCCGGTGCCCCCCGGCTCTCGAAAGTATTGCTCCTCGACATCCTGATAAAAGCTCAAGTCCAAGCTCATTGCCAGCTCTAACTGTTCTCTGCCAATTTCAGCATTCAACATCGGATCCTGCTGAAATCGCCTAATGACGTCGCGAAAACCATTCCTTCGCCAGGGCGTAAATGCCGCATCATCGACCAACACCACGGGCTTCCTGGAGACAATCGCCTGATCCAGGGCAAGCGAGAGATGCCCGATGGCCAATGAGCAACTCTGCACGAGGCGAAGAGTTTCACCGTACAACACTTCTCGCGAACCAAAGCATGCTTGCGGGTCAGGGTAGTAATACTTTCCCGAGCAGCCAATCTTGACCGGAATGTTCAGACTCTCTTCCACCACACGGAAAAGTTCCTTCATCCGTCCATAGTAAGAGTCGACATCCACGCACAAAATATTTTGGTGCAACTGCGCATCCGGATCGAATGCCATGCTTTCGTCCACGAACACGGCATATCTAATTCGCTCCTCGGATACACCCTCATCCCACAGAACTTTCACGGAGGGAATGCTAATCACTTGCGCCGAGGGGTAGAGTGCAGCAGCCTGCCGACGCCCTGCCGTGCCGGAAGTGACAATGGCGACAGGGTCACAGGACCGGCTGAACCAGCGTGCCCTCAAGTCCCGAAGGGGTTTCTTGAGATAATCGGAAAAAGAAACCGTGGGATCATACGGATCGAAATGCTGGAACACATACTTGATCCGATTTTGGTTGAACAAATCGATAAGGAAGTCATCATTGAGTATCCGATCGAACCGGGATAGATAGAAAAAAATGGCTGTCGCGTTTTTGCGCAGGGCCTCCGCCAGTTCGGCTGGATCGGAAAATATCGTGTGTCCAGGGCCCTGATACCGGTAGTTTTCCGCCCCTGAATAAAACCCACCAAGCTTTTCGCTCGCGATGAAGAGTGGCGCCAAATCCCAGAATTCGACGTCAAAACCATTCTCAGAATACCACCAGGCATCCACCTTTTCACCGAAGATCCTGGACGTCGGCAACGAGTTGCACACGATGAGCTTCACTGCCAGTTGTCCTTCAAATATCCCGCACAAATACTCCCCTTGGCAGCAAATATCCTGGACGCCCAGCGGGTTTTCTGACTGGCATCATCTTCTGCATTTCCCCATACTCTCGTCGCATGAAAATACTCCAGCATCTTCTCTCTGAGGTATCGATTGAATATCATCTGCCTCTCGCAAAGGTCTGGAGAAAGCAGAAACTCCCTTACAGCCCCAAGTATTTCGTCGGCGGAATTTTCTCGGTACTCCACCCCCTCCACCATCTGGCCGGTGCCGCAAATCTCGAAAAGATGCAGGTCGATCTGTTCCTTCAGTGAAAGCGCTCGTCCCCGAAGCACAACTTTCTTCGGTACGATCAGCGAACCCATCCGATACCATGTGCAGTGAGCCAGGGAGAGACAGTTAACGGTCAGGATACGTTTTTCAAACAGGCACGCGGTATCGATCGGTCCCGATAAAGAACCGATGAACAATTCGCAGTGTTCGATCAGGAGCACATCGTTCTTCTCGCTTCTCGACCGGCTATGTGCATAGTCCAGCACGCCCTCCATGACAAGCGGAGGCATCGCAGGATCACCGAGCCGGACAACGACATATCCCAGCCTCGTAAGCTCCCTGAGCGCAGGAATATAGTTGTCGATAGTAGCGTTGCGGGGGGCGGAGTACTCGTGGTCCTTAAAATATCCGCCGGTTCGAACATGCAGGCACACATATTTCTTGCCAGCCAATACGGGAAAATCTTGATCGAGTTCACCACGAGAACGGTACTGGACGTTTACTTTTTCATCCATCTCCCGCTCCCAATCGATGACCAGATTCCTGGCATCAAAAGGCGCGTACACATTACCCCAGAGACCAACTTGGCCGAACACTTTGTCACTGAGCGCTACAAGACAGTTGCTTTTGGGGTGAAGTCCCAGCAATGATCGAGACCGCCTGAGTGCAATACCTGCTATTCGAAGAACGCTCAACATTAGTGTCATCAGATAGTTGACGAGCTCCAGGACCGGAAGGTCGACAACGAACGGATGCCTGACGTTCAGCAATTCTTTGTTCGCGCTGCGGAAACGCACCTTGCCGAATAGGTCCCATTTCCGTTTCAGAATGATTAATCGCAGCCCATCCCGGCGACATTTCAACAAGGCAAAATACAGCTCTTCGGCGCGATTGCCGAACGCCTCGTACGGCTTGATGATCCAGTACCGCCCGACTCTCATTCGCTGCTTACCAAATACCCCAACCGCCATCTACCGACAGATTGTGACCGGTCACATATTTCGATAAATCTGACGCGAGATAGGCAACCGCGCCTCGAAAATCATCTTCATGCGCCATTCTCCCCAATGGTGTCCTAGCTACGTACCGTTCGACAAAGATCTCCGGCTGGCCTCTAAAAATACCCCCAGGGGAAATCGCGTTGACACGAATATTTGGCGCCAGGGTGGTTGCCAACCAGCGCGTCAGCTGAAGGAGGCCTCCCTTGGATGCTGCATAGGCTGCGGGGTTGGACAGCTGCGTGCCTTCATACAAGCGCCAATCAGGCCCATATTCACCATAGATTGAGGCAATGTTGATAATGTTGCCCCCTCGTGACCCCCTGAGCAAAGGAGTCAATCCCTGGCAAAGTTCAAATGCAGCGGTCAGATTGATTTCCAGCGCCCTCCTCCATGTCTCAACTGTCTGCTCTTCAAATGGCACAGCCCATCCCGTTAATTCCGATCTGCCGACAAAGGCAGCGCTGTTGATCAATACGCTAAGCCCATCCTGAGCGGCATTCAATTTTCTCACAAGGTCTGTCCGCTGCCCGGAGATCTCCAAGTCACAGGGTTCGCATTGGACCGTCACCCCCCAGCGCTCAAGTAGCTCATTCGCAAGCGGTTCGATATTGGAATCCTGGCGGTCGACCAATACCAAATCTGCCCCTAATTCAGCCAACGTATCGGCCAGCACTCGGCCTAGCCCACCGGTCGCACCGGTTATCATGGCACGACGGTCTTTCAGGCTGATCAATTCACTGATCATTGACATCCTTCTGTGGTCCCGCCCTCATGCGACATTCGGCTATCTGAAAATCCAATACAGTATCAATATCCAACGCCCTCTCCGCAGGCACATTGACAGCGCGAACGCTTCCTTCAAACATACCATGATGGCTCATGACAAATCCTGGGTTGGCCACGTATGCGACGGTTGTCATGTCATACACAATGGGCGCATCTTGACGACGGCTGATCCCAGCTTGCGACGGAATTACCAGCCCCACAGTTCCATTCCCATTGTTTTTAACCATATTAAAGTACGGGCTTCGGTGAGCGTCCGTGACCGTAATCACCATATCTACGTCCCCTTTCTCGTACTCATCCAGGCAGTTCTCAATGTCAACGGGAAGTCGTAAGGGTGCCGTTGCCGGGATTGACACCATCGCATCCGGCATCACCCCTTCGCTATTTTTCAAATACTCGAGGGCATGTTTCCAGGCCATCCATTCAGAACTGTGGTCTTGCGCGAGATGCGATGGACGCATGAACGGCACCTCGGCGCCATATTCGCGTGCCACGACGGCAATTTCCTCCGAATCAGTGGAAACGATCACCCGTGAGATCCGATCAACCGCAAGGGCATGCTCAATCGACCAAGCAATCAACGGCTTTCCAGCTAAGGGCCGAATGTTTTTCCCAGGCAATCCCTTGGATCCGCCTCGGGCGAATATGAACCCAATAGCCTTCATACGTTCATCAACCCTTGATGCCGATGAGGTCCACCTGCCTGCCTAGTGCCTGCGCCGAGCGTCTGGCAGCCTCAATGATTTCCAGCACCGCGATGCCATCCTGCCCAGAGATCAGTGGCGAATGTCCGGACTCAACGCAATCCAGGCAATGTCGCCACTCTTCCCTGTAACTGTCATCCCGCTGATGAGCGTAGCGAAACACCTCGCTCCATGCGCGGCTTCCTTCTTGAAAATGCTCGACGACGCCCGTGAGTCCGTTCCAACGCAGGCGTCCCGACTCACCGATGACCGTACACAGCCGCGTAGTATCGTGTCGGATGAAATCGAGAGTGACCATACCAACCAGCCGGTTAGGAGCATGCGTGGGACCAAATCCGAGAATCAGATGGACGGTATCCTCGACGTCAATGTCCAGCACGCTCTGCTTGCTGAGCGATGCCTTCACCCACACAACCTCGCCCAAAATCCATCGCAAGTAGTCGAGCTCATGGCTGAGTTCCAGCAACGCCCCACCACCCAGATTGCGACAGGCGGAAACCCCCTCGCGGTAATCGAAATCAGGCCTCCATGTGGGCAAGTATTGCCCAACCTCACAGCGAACGGACAACACCCTACCTACGATGCCATCATGCAATAGCCTGCGAAAGTGCTGCAGCGAAGGCAGGAAGCGAAGATTGTAACCCATGAGCAAGACTGAATTTTTCAGCCTGACAATTTCGAGCAATGACGGAACATCATCCAGCGATGCGGCGAGGGGCTTTTCAATTAACAGGTGCGATCCGGCATTGGCCAATGCAATGGCGACCGGCATATGAAACGGCGCAGGGTTAGCAATGACCGATAATTGCGGGGCAAATTCAATTGCGTCCTCAAGAATTGAGAAACAACCATCCGCATATTCAGGGGTCTGAGCACAGGCCTGATGACGAAGAACCCTGATGTCAGCATCGGGCTTCAGCTCCCTTGCCAAGCCGAGATGGCGCGTTCCGATACTGCCAAGGCCGACGATCAGGATACGGCTAATCAAATTTAACTTTCCATCGGAAGCGGGCCATCATCCGACCGGATATTTTCGCCTTGCTCTCGAGCTAAATTCAAATCTTCAGGTCTCCCGACATCCAGCCAAGGTTCATGCATTGGATAGGCCACAGTGCGCATGCCTTGGGCCTGCAATCTCTCAAAAAGCACCGGCATGTCACAATGTACTCCAACCTTTAAGACGTTCAACGCCGCCGGATCGAGTGCGTACACGCCTGCATTGATATGACTACGCGCAATGGGTTTCTCCTCAAAACCGACAATATTAACTCCCTGGGTCTGAACCACACCAAATGGGTGCTGCCATTCATGCAAACGCACAGCCATGGTTGCAGTTGCGTTATGCCGCATATGGAAGTCAAGCAGTTCGCCATAGCGAATATCCGTCATTACATCGCCATTGGTCACAACAAATGGCCTATCAGGCCAAGGAGTAAGCAGGCTCAGTGCTCCGACTGTCCCAAGAGATACTTGCTCCCTCAAATAGTCCACCCTGACACCCATGCGGGCGCCACCCCCGAAATGTTCTTCAATCATATCGCCGAGATAGTTAATGGCTAAAACGAAATGGGTGAACCCTTCCAACTTTGCACGCTCCATGATGTGCTCAAGCATGGGCTTACCTGCAATCGGCAACATAGGCTTGGGGCAAGACTCCGTGTGCGGGCGAAGACGCGTTCCCACCCCTCCTGCCATGATCACCATCATATTCTGACGCGGCGCGGGAGCGACAATTTCGTCCCAAAGATGCAGGCCGATTACCCGATTGCTTCCGTCAACCACAGGGACCTGTTGAATCTTGTTGGCAATCATTAAACGCATAACCAAATCATGCTCCATTCCCGGCGGCACGACCAACGCTTTGCGATGGATCACTTCCGTGATCGGGCTGCTAAGCCCCAACCCCTTGAGCAACCCTCGCCGGATGTCACCATCCGATATCGTGCCTTCGAGCTCACCCTTTTCATTAATCACTAGCACGATCCTGATGGCAACCTCGTTGAGATTGCAGATTGCCTCCTGGATAGTCGCGCCGGGGGAAAGCACGGCACGGCGCCAAAGTTCAACAGCTTGGCTCATGTGCCTCATCCGAAAAAAATGAACGATCCAAATTATGGAAGCGCTTTTTGACTAATCCGGACAACTCACAACTTCTTATAATGTTGAGAACTCGTTCACTTGCGCCCCCCTGTCCATATGGATTACTCACGCTCTTCAGACTGACCTGAAATCCATCCGAATAGAGACGTTGCAATGCAGCCTTGATGGCTGTCCGGGTTGGCGGACAATTGATAACACTTGAGGCCTGTAACCGGCCACGTTGGCGGTCACCGATATTGACAGTTCCCTTTTTAAATGCTGGGACTTCAAGCAAACCACTTGAGGAATTCCCCACCACACCATCCACGTGAGGAATACAAGACAGATACCGCTGCTGTCCTAAAGAAACATAGGCACGGGCATTCGGATATTCCGCAACAAAATCCTCAATCATCCGAAGTAGCACCCGGCCGCCCGTATCGGAATTTGACAGAGTGAAAATAAGGTGGGTATCGCGAAGGTCGGCCAGCACGGCCAACAGTTCGGACATCTGATCTGCAGCGTCGACCGACTCCAGTGTGGAAGGATGAAAGGTGACAAGCAGATTTTTCAGGCCAAACTTGAAATCGAGCTCAGCTTCCAGAGTCTGCTGATCCATTAGCTCCAGGCGCGAGAGAGCATCGATGCCGAGCCCTCCGACCAGAAAGACCCGATCGGGCGACTCACCGAGCTGAATCACCCGCCGCCGATACTCCTCCGCCGCAACAAAATGCAGATGCGACATCTTCGTAATGGAATGCCTAAGGGCTTCGTCATACGCGCCCTCCGTGACCTCGCCGCCGTGGAGATGCGCGACAGGAATGCGTGAGACCAGCGCCGCAGACACTGCAGCAAATATCTCGAACCGATCACCCAGCACCACCAGAAGATCAGGCTTCAGTTCTTCAAGTGCATCGGCGAAACCGATCAAACCAAGCCCCATGGATTTTGCGATCCCGACCGGGGTATCCGAACTCATTAGCATTTCGACCTTGCGATCGATCATAAATCCGTCCGTCTCAATCTCCCGATAGGTGCAGCCGAATTCAGGCGACAGATGCATGCCAGTGGCAATGACCTGGAGCGTCAGCCCAGGATCGCCCTTGATGCCCTGCATAATCCAGCGTAACAGGCCATATTCGGCTCGGGTTCCTGTTACAACGCAAATCTTGCGTGTCATAGCTCAATCAATTCATCGGCCCCAAAATCCCTGGGTGAGAGTCGGCCGATGATCTCATCCCAGCGCATAGGAGAAATACCTGTACCAGGCCTCTTCGCGGTGATGTTTTCAAGGCTAAACAGTTCTCCCGACTTTATCGGCTTGCTAGCCACCAACGATTTTCTGACGATGGGTCTATTTCGCGCCTCACTCGGAGTGAGGCGTTTGATCCCATCGCCCAGCGCAACTTCAATGTTGCGAATGGCTGCCACCATAGCCTTCAACTCTGCGGGCTCAAGACTGGCCCTGTGATCGGGGCCGGGGAAATTACGGTCGAGCGTAAAGTGCTTTTCAATGACAGAGGCCCCCATGACGACGGCAGCAATGGCCACCTCGATCCCTAGCGTGTGATCAGAATATCCTACGGCCACATCAAAAGTGGCATGAATACTCTGCATCGCCCGCAGATTCACTTCATTCATTGGCGTGGGATATTCAGTGGTGCAATGCAAAACCGTGATATTAGCGCGCGGGGTGCCTGCCTCTTCAAGCGCATTGATGGCGGCCTCAATATCCCCGAGTGTCGCCATGCCGGTTGAAAGAATGACGCATTTCCCGAGGCGCCCGATATGGCGCAAGTACGGCAGATTGGTGATTTCGCCGGACGGAATCTTGAAACGATCCTGGCCGAGACTTACCAACAAATCGATACTCTCGATATCGAATCCAGTGGAGAAAAACCCGATATGGCAGGTTGTGCAGTGGGAAATCAGCTCCTTGTGCATCTCAGGGGGCAGTTCCAGACGGCGAAGCATGTCGTACTGGGATTCTTCGCGGTTCGTGATCTGGATCTGATAGCCGGCCTTTCTTGCTGTACGTGTTACAAGGCGCTCTGCCCTGAAGGTCTGAAACTTGACGAGATCCGCACCGGCCTCAGCGGCCCTATTGATCAACTGCCTGGCCAGCCCGATGTCGCCGTTATGGTTAACCCCGGCTTCGGCAATGATCAGCGTGCGGTTTGTCATGATTTGCGGCTGCCTGTAAACCGGGTCGCATCTGCCTGATCGTGTCGCACAGCGAGTCCCATTCCCACGATGCAGTCCGACCCGATGGATACACCTTCCTTGATGATGCTACCGCTGCCGACAAAGCTGCCCCTGCCGATCTTGGCAGCGCCATTGAAGATGACGCCGGTAGAGATGTGACAGTGATCTGCCACCGTCGCATTGTGTTCAATGAGCGCGCGGGAATTAATGATGCAGTTGTTCCCTATCCTGGCACCGGCATTGATGATGCCCCCGTGCATGACGATGGTGCCTGCGCCGATGACAGCGTGACGGGAGACATACGCGTCGGGCGCAACAATCGTCGGTAGTTGAAACCCGAGTTCGATTGCGCGCTGATAGAGGCGGATACGGAGAGCCGGAGAAAGAAGCTGGCCTACGGCAATCAGGGCATATTGACAATCCTTGGCAAGCTTGGGGAGATCGCTGTCTACCCCAATCACGGGGTAACCAAGGAGTGTGGCATTCATTTCCTCCGGCAAACCGACCAACCCGACAATTTTGTATGTACCGAGTTGCTCGATGACATCGATACATACCTGGGCGTGACCTCCTGCACCGATCACAATCAAGGGTGGTTTACTCATACCGCAACAGGAACCAGATTTGCACTGCTCGGGATATTGATCACACGCTGTGAAAGCGACTCGGCACCGGTCAGATCCATGCGCGGGCAATCTTTGAAATGCACCAGCTCATGCATCGGGGTCCAGGCGGGGCGCGTCATGAAACCAGCCTGATTAGTCGCCTTCAAGACAAGGTCCCGCTGATCCTCCTGTCCGGCATCCAACACCAACGTCTGAAGCCAATAGTTGCTGCGACAGGCTTCCGGCTCCGCCATCAGTCTAATCTCGTCCACCGGTGCGAATGCGGCCTGGTACCGCGTGAACAGCTTTCTTTTAGCTGTAAGCATCGCCGACAACTGTTCCAGCTGCGCACAACCTAACGCAGCATTCAGATTGGGCAGGCGGTAATTGAATCCGATTTCGTCATGCCGGTATTCCCATGCATGCGGCAATTTGGCGGTGGTGGTCAGATGTTTGGCATGGCGAGCGAGTTCCGTATCCTCGGTGAGGATGGCCCCGCCGCCGCCGGTGGTGATCGTTTTGTTGCCGTTGAAACTTAGCGTCCCCATCAGCCCGAAGATGCCCGTATGCTGCCCGTGGTAGAAGCTGCCCAGCGACTCGGCTGCATCCTCGACCACTGCAAGGTTGTAATCGTGCGCCGCTGCCAGAAGTCCATCCAAGTCTACCGGATGGCCGAAGGTATGCATGGGGACAACCGCCCGAATGACCCGTCCGGTCGTACGATTAACACACTGTCCCGCTCGTTGTTCAGTGTGCTTTGGGAGATAGTCTCGCAGTTTTGCTACATCAATACCTAAGGTTCGGGCTTCGCTATCAACCAAATGTGGCGTCGCGCCGCAATATGTCACGGCATTGGCTGTGGCGACAAAGGTCAGGGTGGGGATCAAGACTTCATCGCCGACTTTCACGCCCGCAAGCTTCAACGCAATGTGCAACGCTGCCGTGCCATTGACGACGGCAATCGCATGCTTCGCACCGGTAAAATGTGCCAGATCGTCCTCAAAGCGATCAACGAACTTGCCCACTGACGAGACGAACGTCGAATCGAGGCATTCCTTGAGGTATAGCCATTCATTGCCGTTGAAGGTAGGTCCATGGAGAACCGATGGACCCGGTCCGATAGCAGCACGTATTGCATCGACGACACGGTCTGGAAGCGTACTCAAGGGGCCACTGTTCTTCACAGGTTATAGATATCTGCCTTGTAGCCGCGCAGATGCTCGGACGTCGCGAACCATTCGGCGGTTTCAGCCAAACCGCGCTTGAGCCCCTCACGGTCGCCGTAGCGCGGCTGCCAACCGAACAATTGCCTGGCCTTGGCATTGTCGGCCCGTAGCCGTTCAACCTCGGAGTTTTCAGGACGCAGGCGCGCTTCGTCAGTGACGATTTCGATGTCGGCGTGCATAACCTCAGCGATCAACCGGGCGGTATCGCCGATGGAAATTTCGAAGTTGCTGCCGAAATTGATCACTTCGCCCAGACCCCGATCGGAGCGCAGCGCCGTAATAAAACCAGCCACCGTATCCTGCACATAGGTGAAATCGCGGGTAGGTGAAACCGCGCCGAGTTTAACCTTTCGCCCGCCATCGGCAATCTGGGCAATGATCGTCGGGATCACGGCACGCGCCGATTGACGCGGCCCATATGTATTAAAGGGGCGGACGATCACGACCGGCAACCCAAACGAAGAATAGAAGGAATAGGCCAGTTGATCCGCCGCAATTTTTGTGGCCGAATATGGCGACTGCCCCTGCAACGGATGACCTTCGGTCATCGGCACAAAACGCGCCGTCCCGTAGACCTCGCTCGTCGAGGTGTGAATCATCCGCTTCACACCCAACTCACGCGCCGCCTGCAGCACATTAAGCGTACCCTTCACATTGGTATCAACATATGTATCGGGTGAATGATAGGAGTACGGAATGGCAATCAACGCTGCGAGATGCAGCACTGCCTCACAGCCCTTCATCGCCTCCTTGACCCCGTGCGGATCACGGATATCACCGGCAAATACCTCAAATTGGCCTTTTACATCCGGTGCACAGTGATCCAGCCAGCCCCACGAATTGAAGGAGTTGTAGAGAACGAACGCTCTGACTTTATAGCCGTCGCGGACTAATGCTTCGGTCAGGTGAGAGCCGATAAACCCATCGGCACCGGTGACAAGAATCCTATTGGAGAGTGTCATAACGTTGGCAACAATGTGTGGTCTGCGCAAATTCCTACATGGGGGACTACACTATTTGCTCCCACGATAGGCTTACCATCTTATGAACAAGAAATGAGACCTACAATCCAATAGACAGAATGTCTTGGACAGAATCGGGGTCATACTTCTTGGGCGTGCCCTTCGGGCTGATGCGAACAATGCGTCGTAGAGAGCTATCAATATTGACCTTGCTGCCTTCCGTCAAGGCACGATCAAGCGGAGCTACTCTAGGCCATTTTGCCCACAGATTAAACTTTTTACCAAAGAAGGAAAGCACCGCCCCCTGCACGACATAGTTCACATACACCAGTTGTCTCAAAACAGGATAGACCAGCCACCGCGGCAGACGAGCGACAATTTTACTATGAACCACCATATGCTCCATAAGCCAGTCACCAAAATAGAACAGCTTCACGCGAATACCACTGAGGGAATGGCCCTTGAGCGTCTGCAATACCTGACGCAACGTTAGCGCCTTGCCGATGATCTCACGCTGTTTATCCTCAATGATCGTTTTTTGCAAAAAACCGGAATGTGGCGCGCCCTTCTCACTTATCAACGTATAAAATGTCCGAGTTGCTTCAAGGTTAACCAGCCAGTCCCACCAGATCACATCTTTGATATGACCTCCATTCAGGTTGACGTAATTTACTTTGTTTGCACCAGTGCCAGAAACGGACATTAGAAAGGCTTCTTCTTCGTCTGGCCGTTTCCCTATAACACCGACTTGCTGCCCGTAAACATACAGCGGGGTTCCGGGCAATGGCAGGGCGTAAAACACTGACACCCCTGCATACTCGGGAGCCACGCCGCACATATAGCTAAGGCGGCCAACAAATTTCCCTGTCTCGGTTACTGTCTCATTGGTTTCTCCTGGCATCCCGACCATGACTGCCAGGGGCGAATAAATCTCCAGTTCATTGCAATGCGATAGGGTCTGAAACACACGCTCGACCGTGAACTTCTTCTCCATCACATCCATGATTTTCTGGCTACCTGACTCCACACCGAACTTGAGGCTCACACAGCCATGGTCTTTAAAGTACTTAATATCCTCATATTCCACGGAAGATACCCGAAGCCCGCTCGCCATCCATAACATGCCATTTTCATGCATAACATCAGCAAAGTGACGAGCATACTTGTTATCAGATCCAAAGTTCTCGTCCAGAATGTGGATAAAGCCCACGTCAAACCGTGAGGCCAACAACTTCAGATGTTCATCCAGCGCATCAACTTCAAAGGTACGATACCCCTTAGTTGAGCGCTGGCAAAACGTACAGCGCGCCACACACCCCTTTGAAGACCAGAACTGCGCAATCATCGGGCGTCGATTGGGCTCATGCGATCTCGGATCTGTCTGAAAATGCGTCACTCCCAGGCCACGCCGAAAATAATTTACCAAATCGCCGGGCTGATCGTGAAGGCCGGCAAACAGAATGTCATAATCGGGAAACGGGTTCCGCTCTCCTGGAATAGACTTTCCATAGCCCGTGAACTGCATTTCCTTCTTCTCATCGAGATACGCCAATCCTGCAATCTGCGTCAGAGCATTGAAATCCCACGTACGTCCGCACTGCTTGAAATATCCGAGCAGATCGACCCAGGCGACCTCTCCGTCACCGACCACACAGACATCAACATTGGTCTTGTGCAGCACCAGGTTTGAAGATGCGGTCAGGCTTCCCCCCAAAACGATCCACGCATCAGGACAAACTCTTCTAATAAGGCCGGATATACGCTTCACCTGGGCATAGCAAGTTGAAACTACCGCACTCAATCCAACCACCACCGGTTGGTATGCCTCAAGATAATCCATCAATTCGCCATCGGACGGCAGAAGCATATCCACATCATAAAAATCGTATTGGTCCTTAGTGTACCCCTGTTCCTCCATCCACTTAATCAAGCTTATGATTGCAATCTTTGGCATAACAGGCAATTGTCCAGACGACCTACTGGACACAAAAACATCCGTACCCGCATCAACCTCCTGAGTAATGCCAAAATCAACAGGCTCAACTGGTACGGTTAATAAAGATATCTTCATATTACCTCATGCATAGTATTTTGAAACGAAATTTTCCACAAATGAACCATTATACTCCAAGTGCGCGAGGATCTCCTGTCTTTCCAACTTCACATCTCGATACTTATCAATAGCATCTGCAACTGCGCTACCATCAATCCAACGTCGGACAGCGGAATTAAGATGGTTCGAGAAAACGACCTGTCGTGGAGCGCGATTGACATTTCCACTTATAAGATTCCGATATTGCTCCTCTACCGCATAGCCTAAATCCTCTGACGAGTTTTCAATAAATTCATGCCCATCAAAAGTCGGCGGCTGATCTTGACTGAATAGTTCCTTAAAGGTGAGCACCCGACCAAGCTTTTTCGAAAAAATTCTTTTATACACAAATAGGTCAACCCTCTTATATGGCTTTGCGATTAAAAACTCACTTACGTTTACGGCAAGCACCGGAACACTTAGCAGCATTGCCGTGTCGTAAATACCGGAGTTAGTGCCAAAGAAAAAAAATGAGTTTTGAATCAAATAAATATCCATCTCTTCAGATTTATACTCACTGCTGGCGTAATCTATCAGTCCATCAATTTGCGGGAGCAAATTCTCCACACGATCTCCAAGCCTAACAACTTTCATCCCATTCTTTATTAAAAACTTGATGGCACTTATATAATTCGAAGGCGTTGCATTTCTAAAGCCCGCATTTTCAAGGTCACTTGTTCCCTTATACGCTGGAGTTCTGATGTGCAAACAGACATACCTCTTCTCTTCCAGCCCCAACTTCCGAAACGTCTCAGAGCATTTCTCTCTATCCTTATCCGGAAGCTTCAAATGAAGATCGACTTCATATAGCTCTTTCCAAGACGAATCATTCCTCTTGTCAAAACCAGGCGAATTATTTGCCTCGAAAAGATCGTTTACGCCCAATCCAAACCTGGGATACTTCTGAACTTGATTATGGATTTGTAGCTTATAACGGACCAAATCAACAATGAACGCAAGAAAACATCTAACGCCAACCATAAAGCCTGCAATGCCCCCGATGGCTTTCAGTGGGCAGTTTACAATATATGGCGATTTCAATTTATGTATTGCGTGCCTATGCCTAACCCACACCACACCTACCCTCTTGAAAATTGATGGCATGAAGACTGTTCTGTAACCAAAGCAAACCCTTTTATTGGTTTTAATCGCTTTGTAAATTCCAAATTGCAGCTGAGTCGACAACCCCGCAATATTATCAGCATCTCGACTCACCAGAACAAAAAATCTTCTGCGCGCCCCTGCTGCACTTTCCCAACTAAGACCCTCATTGCTCTTTGCCACCCTACATTTCTCCATCCATGCGCTCAGACGACTTCGGACCGCGGCCAACACCGTGGGCACCCTGATCACTGACACGTAATGATCGGTCACCGAACTTATCGATGGGACAGCCGACATCAACCACTTCGCGAATAGCCATCACCCTGGACTTGATGGATATCGATAGAGTGAGAAATGGCCCCATTCGTTTGCACAGCAGCCCGAGGTTTTTAAGTGAAGTCTCTGCTGCTACTTACGCTGCCAGTTTACCCGTCGGCAGCATCACGGCATAGGCCTCATCCGGTGTTTGCCGGTCCAAGCTCGAATGCGGTCTCGC
>SXGT01519410.1_pt1 | contig 25204 bp, 16 predicted proteins | sample 3176221 | NCBI WGS metagenome assembly SXGT01 (sample SAMN11356862, study PRJNA531348) | freshwater metagenome | isolation source: freshwater sample F1-120 | place: China: Fuxian Lake, Yuxi | collected 2017-12-25
CGGGTCGAGCAGGATGCCCTCGGTGCGGGCCAGCAAATTCATCGCCTCGCGGCTGCCCGGCGTGATGACCCCATAACCTGTGCCGATGTAGTCGGTGCTGACGCTGATGTCGGCAGCCGTCACGCGGTGCGGCACTCCCAGCAAGACGGCGGTGGCGTTGGCGACGTCGGCCAAATCCTTGGGGGTATCCCACGGCCAACGAATCGGACAGAGCAACCGCACCTGCCCCTGCCAGCCGAGAATCGCCTTGCCGATGGCCAATCCGCCGCCAGTTGCGCCTGCCGCGGCACAGTAGACGTGCGTCGGCTCGACGCCATTGGCGCGCGCCTGGTCGAGTACCTCCGCCAGGCACAGCGCATAGCTGACCGCGGCGATCGGCCGACCGGTGATGCGGTTCCACACGAACGGCCGGCGTCCCGCGTCGCGCAGTTCCTTCGCCTTGGCCAGGAGAAGGTCATCCAGATCCGGGCCCAACGGCTGATCGATGATCGTGATCTTGGCACCGAGCAGATGGTCGAGCAGCAGGTTGCCCTGGATGTCGTCATTATGGGCCGCGCGACTCAAGAATAGGTGACATTCAAGGCCGAGCTTGTTGCACGCTGCCGCGGTTTGCCGACAGTTATTGGACTGCACGCCGGCGCCCCAGACGAGACAGTCAGCGTTCTGCTTGAGCGCCTCGCCGAAGAGGAACTCGTTGTGCCGGGTCTTGTTGCCCCCCATGACCATGCCGGTGCAATCGTCGCGTTTGATGAAAACGCGCGGCCCTTGCAGCGTCGCAGCAAGACGCGTGGTCTCTTCGAGCGGCGTCGGCAGATGCGCCAAGGGTACGCGCGGCAGTTTGGCGGCGGCCTGGCGAAGTTGGTCGGTGCTGATCGGTGCGGTCATGGCTGGCTCTCCGTGATTTTGCTTTCGCGCTTCCGAGCGTCATGTTATTCTTTCTGGAGCCACCATGACAGCCGTTTTTCGCCAGGAGTGTGCACATGTTATCCCGAGGGACCGTGCTTAGTACCATTCGGAAGAATAACTGCCGTATTTGCAACGATCGCTCCCTCCTCCCTTGCGCGGGAGGGCTGGGTTGGGGGGGTGAAGCTTCGGCCTGTGCATGCCCCCCACCCCAGCCCTCCCCCGCAAGAGGGGAGCGAGAAACAGGGAAGTTTTTCATCTTAAAGTTGCTTGTTGGCTTCGCAATCCTTTTTGGACCTGCGCTGGGACACGCCCAGCAGGTCGAGAAACGCTTCAACCACACCGCCGCCATGATCGCCATGCGCGACGGCGTCAAGCTGCACACCACCGTCTTCGTGCCAAAGAACGCAAAAGGCCCACTGCCCTTCATCCTTCTACGCACGCCGTACGGCATCGACGCGCGCGGGCCAGGGTCGCTGCAGAGTTACCTCAAGGACCTGGCGGACGAAGGGTACATCTTCGTCTTTCAGGACATCCGCGGCCGTTTCAAATCCGAAGGCACATTCGTCATGTCGCGCGCTCCGCGCGATCCCAAGGATCCGAAGGCCATCGACGAAGGGACCGACACGCACGACACCATCGAGTGGATGCTGAAGAACGTCGCCGACAACAATGGCAAGGTCGGCATGCTCGGCATCAGCTATCCCGGCTGGCTGACGCAGATGGCCGCTCTTGACCCGCACCCCGCGCTCCAGGCGATTTCGCCGCAAGCATCGCCCGCGGATCAGTTCCTCGGTGATGACTTCCATCACAACGGCGCTTTCCGCCTCAGCTACGGCTTCGAGTATGTCGCCATGATGGAGACCGATAAGCTCAACACTCTGTTCAAATTCGATCGGCACGACACCTACGAGTGGTACCTCAAGCTCGGCGCTCTCTCGAACGTCAACCCGAAATACTTCAAGGGCAAGATGCCGACCTGGAATGATTTCGTCAAGCACCCCAACTACGACGCGTTCTGGCAGAAGCAGGCGTTCGCGCCGTACCTGACCAAGGTCACAGTGCCGAGCCTGCACGTCGCCGGCTGGTTCGATCAGGAAGATTTCTACGGCCCGCTCAAGATCTATGAGCTGCTGGAAAAGCACGACAAGAACAATCAGAACTTCCTCGTCGTCGGCCCGTGGAATCACGGCGGCTGGGCAGGCGGCCCCGGGGACAAGCTGGGCCGTATCAACTTCGAGAGCGCGACCGGCAAATACTTCCGCGAGAAAGTGCAGGCGCCGTGGTTCAATCATCACCTCAAGGGCAAGGGCACGCTCAAGCAACCCGAGGCGCTGATGTTTCAGACCGGCTCCAACAAGTGGGTCAGCCACGACCGCTGGCCGCCCAAGGATTCAGGGACGATGCAGCTTTACTTCCACGGCGATGGGAAACTGGTGTTCGAAGAGCCGCTGCCGGACGATCTGGATACTTCGAAAAAACCGGCGTTTGACAAGTATGTCTCCGACCCCGCCAAACCCGTCCCCTATCGCCCCCGCCCGGTCACGCCGACCTATCCCGGCAAGGAGTGGCAGGTCTGGATGGTCGAGGACCAGCGTTTCGCGCACCAGCGGCCGGACGTGCTGACGTACGAAACGGAGCCGCTTGCTGAAGACATCACCGTCGCTGGCTCGCTCACCGCCAAGCTCTTCGCGTCAACCAGCGGCACCGACAGCGACTTCATCGTGCGGCTCATCGACGTCCATCCGGAGTCCTATGCCAAGGACCCCACGATGGGAGGCTATCAATTGCTCATCAGCGGCGAACCGGTGCGGGCCCGCTTCCGCAAGAGTTTCGAGAAACCGGAACCAGTGAAGCCCAATGAGATTAACGAATACACGATCGATCTGCACTGGAGCCATCATTGCTTCCGCAAGGGGCACAAGATCATGGTGCAGGTGCAAAGCACGTGGTTCCCGCTGATCGACCGCAACCCGCAGAAGTATGTGCCAAACATCTTCGAGGCCAAGGATGCGGACTTCCAGAGCGTGGAGCAACGAATTTATCGCTCGGCCAAGTGGCCATCACATGTGCAGATGCAGGTAACAAAAGCGGGTGACAAGCGGTGACGGAATGGTGTATAAAAAGGGTATCGCTGTCGAGGAGATTCACCATGCCGTCGCCGTTCCCTGGAATGGATCCTTACCTGGAGGACCCGCACATTTGGCCGGATTTGCATCATCGATTGATTAGCGAAATCCAAACGGCGCTCAATCCTGGACTCAAGCCGAACTATGTCGCGCGGGTCGAGCTGCGCGTGTACATCTCGAATCACGATGACCCGCCGCGCGGGGTAATCGTTCCGGATCTTCGCATCGAGGAAAGCACCCAGAACGGCGCCAAGAAAGCCAGGCCTAGCAACGGCGCCGCCCTTGCCGTTGCCGAGCCCGAAATCATTCCGGTCCTGCTCGAAGACGAGATCAAGGAAGCCTACCTGGAGATTCGCCATCGCGAGTCTGGCACCCTGGTGACGATCATCGAATTGCTCAGCCCGGCGAACAAGATTGTCGGATCGCGTGGCCGAACGAGCCTCATCGAGAAGCGAGCAGAGACGCTCGCTGGCAAGGTGCACTGGGTGGAAATTGGCTTGTTGCGGGTCGGCAGTCCCACCGTGATGGGGCTTGGCGCCAGCGATTACCGCATCCTCATGTACCGCGACGGCGCACGCAAATGGCAATACTGGCGGATCGGCCTGCGGCAAGCACTCCCCGCGATCGGCATCCCGCTGAAGGGAAAAGACGCCGACATTCGACTCGACCTTGCGATGGTATTCAACGCCGCCTACGACAACGCGGCTTACGATCGATCCATCGATTATCGCCGGGATCCTGACCCCGCCCTGCCAACGGCCGACAAGAAATGGGCCGACAAGCTTCTCCGTGAACGCGGCCTGCGTTAGTGTTTCGACACATGGGCGTTGATGGATGTCGGAGCCCGAGCGCCAAGCGAGGGGCGCCATGTGCCCCTCGCTTGGCGCTCGGGCTCCGACTCGCCGAATCCATCATTCCACACGTGGCAGTGCGCTAGGACCGCCGTCGGATCTTGAGCGCAATGAGCTCTTCATCAAGCCAGTCCCAAATTCCGTTACCCACCGTGCCGCTGATCCCGAGGAAACCAAGGGGCGGCGGGGAACCAGGGTCACTCGAAGAACCCGCGGACGCAAGCACCGCACTCACCGAGGCGGGAGTGAGGGCTGGGTAATACGGAACAAGTGTGCTCGGCGCGGGAGCGGTTGCCAAACCTGCGAAACCGCCAGTCACGGTCGCCCCGGCAGACGATTTCGAACCCGCCGCACCAGCGCCCCCCGTGGTCGGCGCCGCTGCCAGGTAAATGCCATCGAGGTTGAAGCCGGCAAGGCCGTAGAGGCTGCCATCGAGCGCGAGACCAGGGCCGAATGTCCCCGCGCTTGTCCAGCCCGTGGTCGTTGGTTTATAGGCGAATGCATCCTCGCGGGCGCCGCTGGCGCCGGAAACGGCAAAGTTGCCAGTCGTTGAGAGGTAGAGCGTCGGCAAGCCGCCGGTCGCGGACGGCTTCACGAACAGGCCATCCACATTTTCGCTCGCCAGCGTCAAGCCTACATCGCTGCCATCGACGTACATGCCCCACGTGCCCGTTGTCGTCGCTCCCAGAGAGGTCGGCGTGAACACAATCACATCGTGGCCCACCCCGCCCGTGGCTACGCCCGGCACGGAGAAGCCGCCGGTCGTCGAGATCAAGATGCGGCCATCGGGCAGGACTGCGGCGGCATCGATATTCTCGGCTGTCCCTGAGAGCCCGACGTCGCTGCCGTCAAAGTAGAAACTCCACGACCCGGCCGTGGTGTCGCCCAGGGTCGTCGGCGCGAAGCGGAGCAGATCCTCGCCGGCGCCTGTGAGAGTGGTCCCTCCGGCGCCTGGTACCGAGAACGAACCGCTCGGCGAGATCACCAGGCTTCCGTCGGAGAGCCAGAAGAAGGCGTCAAGGTTTTCGCCCGAGTTGGACAGGCCGACGTCGCTGCCGTCGAATGCCATCCCGTAGCCGAATATGCCGTCGGCGCGAACCGTGAGGCTGAGGACATCCGCATTGGCGAAACTGATGCTGACGCCATCCGTCCCCATCAACGTGCCGGCGGCGCTGGTCGAAAAATACGAGATAGCACGCACATCAATGTTCACATGGGCGCTTGCGCTCGCCTGGCCATCAGACACCACATAGTCAAAGCCTGCCCATCCTGCGTAGCCCACTTCGGGCGTGAACACGATAGCACTCCCCTGAAACGCCACGCTGCCGTGACTCGCATTCCCTACGCCGACCACCTGAAGCGAATCTCCATCGATATCGGAATCGTTGGCGGTCAACTGCGACGAGAGCAGGGTCAACGGCTTGTCGCGTGTACCGCTCGCGGCATCGTTGACCGCGACGGGCGCGTCATTGACCGGATTGACCGTGATCGACACAGTCGCCGACCTGGCCAGCAATCCATCGCTAATCGTGTAGCCGAAGTAGGCGTCGCCGTAATAGTTTGGATTCGGAGTGAAGCTCACGGTCTGATCGAGATTGCGGACAGCAGTTCCGCCCACGGTCCAGTCGATCGACGTAACGGTCAAGGCATCGCCCTCGGCATCGGAGTCGTTGGCGAGCACAGCGACGACGACGGGGAGGTCTTCGTCGGTTTCCGCCTGATCATCGCTTGCAACGGGCGCATCATTCACAGGCCTCACGGTGATGGTTGCCGCTGCCGTGGTCGATAGGAATCCATCGCTAACGGTGTAGCCGAACGATGCTGCGCCAGAGTAGTTGGCTGTAGGTGTGAACGTCACCGTGCGATCGGGGTTGACGACAGCATGGCCTCCGACGGTCCAATCGATCGAGGCCACGGTCAGCGCATCGCCATCGACATCGTTATCGTTGGCAAGGACAGCGACGATCACGGGCACATCTTCGTCCGTTGCCGCGCTGTCGTCACCCGCTACCGGAACGTCATTCACGGGCGCAACGGTGATGGAAGCCATCGCCGACGCGGAGAGCAGTCCATCGGTGATCGTGTAGCCAAAGGAGGCGCTGCCGAAATAGTTCGGCGTCGGCGTAAAGGTTACCGTTTGATCGAAGTTGATAACTGCGGCGCCACCGACGGCCCAGTTGATGGAGACCAGCGATACGGCGTTGCCATCGGGATCACTATCGTTGGCCAGCACGTTGATCGCAACGGGGGTATCCTCGTTGGTTGACGCCGAATCATTGTTGGCAAGGGGCGCCCGGTTGCCAGGCGGTGGTGGTTCATATCCTGGAGGCGGGGGTTCGCCACCCGGAGGCGGCGGTTCATAACCCGGAGGCGGAGGTTCGCCACCGGGAGGCGGCGGTTCATAACCCGGAGGCGGAGGTTCGCCACCAGGAGGCGGCGGTTCGCCACCAGGTGGTGGAGGTTCATAACCTGGAGGCGGCGGTTCGCCGCCAGGCGGCGGGGGTTCATATCCTGGCGGCGGCGGATCACCGCCGCCAGGGTCGCCTGGATTCATCGCCCCACCTGGCGTGATGGTCAGCGACCAGGAATTCAGCGTCCCGGGCGTAGATCCGTGATTGGCGATAATGAGCCCCCAAGTCCCCTCGGTCCGGAGGCCGAACCCGTAAAACGTTGACAGCGGATCCACCGGACGATACGAACCCGCAAACGGCGACGAACCCTGAAGTATGTGTTGCGTCGCTTGATCGTCAAAGGTCGTGCCGGCAAAGTTGGCGCCGGTGCCCAGACTATCAACCATTTTCAGCCACGAGCCCGACGGGTGGCCCAGGTAGATGATCAAATCGCCCGTATTCGGGTGGGTGATGTCAAGCGTGAGATTCAGGTCGCCGATCGCAAAGTCGGAGCTGATATATAGCAGCGAAGCACCCGACCAGATGCCTGGGATGTTCATCGGCACATTGGTGGACTCGACGTACAAATGATCGCTGAGCGTGAAGGTCAAACGGAACTGGTCCTCGGCGGCTTCACCGTTGAGGTTGTCGTTGTCCTGATTCATCCAGATGCCATCGAGGTCGCGAATATCGGGGCCGAGCACCATCTCATAGTTGCCGAACGCAGATTGACTGGCGAACGAGACCTCGAACTGGCGGTTGTTGCTCCCCGCAACAGGTTGAACGCCGGTTACCGTGAGCGGTCCGCTCGGGCCCGAGAAACTGACGACATCATCCGCCGTAAACGTTGCCGGATCGACTGATTTGTTGAAGGTGAAGTGTGCCGTGCTCACCGGCGCGGGTGTGACGTCGTGAGGGTCGGCGTCAAGTACGCGCGGGCCCTTGACGACAAGAGCGCTGCCGACGGCGGTTGCAGCGTTCAACCGTCCACCGGTTGCCGTGGCGTTGGTCAGGCTTGATAGCGGATCGACCGTGCCCAGAATCTGGTCGATGACGCGACGATAATCCCATTCGGGATGTTGTCCGCGGACGAGGGCGACGACGCCGGTAACATGAGGCGTCGCCATGGAGGTCCCGCTCAAGGTGCGGTAGCCGCTCGGATCCCCAAGGTCTCCGGACGTGGGAACCGTACTGAGGATATCCACCCCAGGTGCGCCGAGGTCGACGCTGGAAGCACCGAAGTTGGAGAAATACGCCAGCTGGTCCGTGTCGTCCGTGGCGGCAACGGAGATGATGTTGTCCAGATCGTAGCTGGCAGGATAGCCGGGGTTTGCATCGTTGTTGTTCCCATCGTTGCCAGCGGCAGCGACGAAAATGTGTCCCTGGGTTCCGGCTGCGGCAATGGCGTCGTTCAGGGCCGCGTAGTAGCCGCCGCCGCCCCAGCTATTGTTGGAAATCGTTGCCCCATTGCTGACGGCATAATTCAACGCGGAAATCGCAGCGTCGAGAGAGCCGCTCCCCTGGGCATCCAGGAACTTGACGGCCATGATCTTGACGTTCCAGGCAATGCCCGCAACGCCGATGCCGTTGTCAGCCACAGCGCCGATCGTCCCGGAAACGTGCGTGCCGTGTCCATGGTCGTCGATCGGATTGCTGTCGTTGTTGGCAAAATCGTAGCCATGGATGTCGTCGACATATCCGTTGTTGTCGTCATCGATGCCGTTGCCAGCGACCTCTCCGGAATTCGTCCAGATATTGGCAGCGAGATCGGGATGGTTGTAATCCATGCCCGTATCGATGACGGCGACGACCACGCTTGAACTGCCGGTGTAGATGTCCCATGCCTCAGGCCCATCGATGTCCGCGTCGGCCTGGCCGGCCGTTTGCCCGGTGTTGTTAAGTGCATACTGCTGGCCGAAAAGCGGATCGTTCGGCGTGACATAAGTATGGACGAGGTAGTTCGGCTGCGCGTAAAGGACGCCGGCGCGAGCTTGCAGCGATGTCACGGCGTCCTGCACGCCGATGCCTGCCTGGAGGTTGACGCGATACAGGCCATCCACCAAGGGGAGCGCATTGCCGACCTCGATTCCCGGCGCCAAAATCTGCCCCGATTGCACCGTGCCGGGCTGGAAGCGCACCAGCACCGACGACGCATCATATGCGTTTGGATTGATTTGCAACGAGGGAGTTGGCGTAGGCAATGGAGGCAGCGGGAGCAGGGGAGTCATCTGAGCGTTCAGAAGGCTCCGGTCCTCAAGGATCTCCACAGCCAGACTTCGTTTGCTTCGACCGCTCTGCTTCCGAGATGTACGCAACCCAAATGAAGACAGATTCATGGGGTACCTCGCCCCAATCCCAGGGAAGTCTCCACACCCTTACGGGACAGCCAACGCAGATGTCTCCCCTAACGATTGGCAAGAATGAGCGAATAGATAATAATCGCGGTAATATTCCGCTATGCGAATTGAAATTGCAAGAGAAATCCTAATCATTTTCTCATTCTCATAGGAATCGCTTGCCGTCGCTTTACGGGGACTTCGGCCATCTTAGAACACCGGGGCGAACCACCGGGCGCGCCAGACGGCTTCATTTTTTCCAGGGTTCGTAGAGCAGTAGGTCGTCGACCCACAGTCGGGCGGCGCCGGGAATCAGAAAGGTGATCTCGCGTACCGTATCCCCCGCGCGTAATCTTCTTGGTGCGGCCTGGTCGATATCGACTGTCATTTCAGTCCATGCCCCGACCTTCAAATCCTTGAGGGCGGCCACAGCTGGCTCCACGAGATTGGGCGATTCGATCAAAATCTTGATGCTGTCGGCGCCATCCAGTTTGTACCGGAAGCCCAGGTGGGTTGCGTCGCCAAGAGGGCGATCGCCGCGCAAGCCGATGTTAATCCAGGCGAGTTTATCGTCCCCGGGGTGCGGCACTGACTTTGCCGCGTGCCAGAAGTAACCCTGCTTCGGCGCGATCTCGAACGAGCCTGGCCACTCTTTGTGTTGCTTGCCGGAATCGAACCAGCCCGTGAAGAGAAAGCGTTTCGGGAACGGCCTTGTCTCCTTCTCGGCTGCGGCGTCGTAGAGAACGATATCGTCGATGAGCAATTCCGCACGCGGGTCGGCATAGAACTGGATATCGTCGATGCGCTCGTTCTCTGCAAGCGGTCCGCCGGTCCCGTCGGGCTTGCGCATCTGCGTCATGTCGACGTTCCCGTCCAGCCACTTTCCTTGCGGAAGTCCTTTGAGCATGAGGCAGCGGTGATAGCCCTTGGTGAGGCTGTAGAGCTGGACGCGCAAGGTGTCGGTCCCTTGCAAGTAGTAGCGGAAGCTCAAGTGGGTCTTCGATCGCATCGGCGGGCCCGGGACGGGATTGAAGACGACAGCGGTGTAGAGGGTCTTCATTTCGCCCTGGCGATCGTCAAAGTCTTGAGTCAGCACGCCGCGCAGCGCCCGCTTGCTGCCGGGCGGGGTGTTGCGCGTCTCCAGTCGGCCCGAAAGCCACCAGCGTTTTTCGATGTCCGTTTCGAAGTCCTCGAAGACGTGAACGTGCGCCGGCATGCGTTCGAATCGCGGGATCAGCTTGCTTTCGTTGACGATTCGCATCGACGGCCAGGCCGCCGGCATCGCCGTTGCCAGTCGGTTGACGAACCAGTCAAGGAACTCGTCGGTCTTGATACCGACGGCAACGCGCGCGTTGGGTTTGCCTGCCACGACCTTGGTGAAGCCCTTTTCATCGACTGCGATACTGAGATTCTCCATCGTGCAGAATTTCTCGGTGTAGACGAGCGCGACTGCGACCGGGTCGTACAGGATCGGCTCGTTCTTCTCCTGCCAAAGTTGCGTGAGCGCCTGCACCGACAACGTGAGGAGCGAGCCAGCGGCAAAGAGTTGCTTCTGCCGCTTGGCGTCGAGCTTGACCATCGCCGTCGCATCGAGCGGCGCAACCACCAGCGGAATCCCCGACTGAAAGACGACCTGCGCCGCTTTCGGATCAGCCGCGATGTTGTATTCAGCCTGCGGCTTCGAGCCTTCGTCGTACCCGCGCCGCACCGAGCCGCCCATGATGACAATGCGTTTGATCATCCCCTTGGCATCGGGATATTTCTCCAGAAGAGCGGCGACATTGGTGAGGGGCCCGACGGCGAGGATCGTCAATTCTTTCGGGTTGGCCTTGAGTTGCTTGTAGAGAAACTCGGGCGCTCGCTCCTTCGCCGGCTTCGGATCGCGAAAGTACACCGAGGCATGGTTGCCGTACTGTACCTGCCAATAATCGAGTAGCCTGGTTGTCTTTTCGGGCAAGCCGGCCGCGACCGGAATATCCTTACGGCCGACGGCAGTCAGGAATCGGCACGCCATCTGGGCACGTTTGTACGCGTCCTGGCCGTCCGTAGTGATTCCCCGGAGGTCGATCTCCGGACTCGCCAGAACCGTGGCCAGCGCGAACGTATCGTCGATGTCCTCGCCGATGTCAAAGTCAAGAAGGATGGGAATCTTACCCCTGGCCGGTTGGGCGTGAACGAGTGTGATGGAGGCGATCCAAACGCTGGCGAACAGTAGCGCAAGTACGATAGTTCGATTCATGACGGCACTCCACGGGGCGACAGCGAAACCATGACCGGCAGGTGATACAATAGTGGACATGATCCGGGGAGAGCTTGCAATGGAATTTCAGACGATGCCAACCCGGCGGCTACGAGGCTGTTTCAAGACCCGTTGCACAGGCGTCTCGCCTGTGTTGCAGCGCAGAGAAAAACAGCACAGGCGAGACGCCTATGCTATGATGATCCGGTTTTGAAACAGCTACTATACCAGGCAAGGTAATCACGGCATGGCCCAGGATGATCGCTTCACCGGCATCGATCAAGCTGTCACGCTGTCGGCCCTGCTCGGCTATCTCAACTTCTCCGAAGGCAAACCCGATCCGCGTTTTCAGAAACAACTTCACGACGCCTGCGTTTTCCTCGCCGCGCACGGCTCTGTCAACCCCTGGGAGGATTTGCCTCAGGTTTTGACTGGCCATCTGCGCTTGCTTCAGCAAAACGGCAGTGCCGCCTTCGCGGATATCGCGCAGGCCGAAGCCGTGGTTCAACTGGCGTTTAGCGAAGTGTTGCCTGCCTATCGGTCTCACCATGCCGATCTGCTGGCGCATCAAAGCGGCGCGATGCTGTTTCAGCCGTACTTTCTGGCCCGGGTGTGCGAGGCGGTGCTGGCCCAGCGAGGCGCATGGAATGAGACCGCCCGCATCGTCGGCGGGGCCCTGAAGCTGCTCAACGACTATGTCGGCCATCGCCCCGTCGCCGTCCTGGAAAACAAGCGTCGTGGCGAGGTCTACACCCACGAGCGCATCGGGCCCATCCCACTTTTCCTGCGCGGCGCGGGGACGGCTCAAGGCAAGTATCACGACCTCGTCGAATTGGCGCTGAAGATCCTCGCAGCCGCTCCGGAGTCGATCCGCGCCGAAGCCTACTTTGACCTCGCCCTGCTCGACGAACTGGCGCTGGATCCCCGCGCCTATGACTTCAACCATCCCGCAGACAAACGCCCTAACTACTGCTTCGGCGAGTGGGACCCCGATCACCTCGACACACAGGCTCGCTTTCGGCGCTTTGTTGTCAGGCAGATTCTGATCGACGGCCTTTGGCAGCGCTGGCAAACCGCTCCTGCCAAACAGCGTGACGATTTCCTTTATGAATCCGCTGCCGTGCTGGCGGGCACCGTGCTCATGGCATCCGCCGTGTGTGGGTCGGGGCCGCAGACCCACGATTCCACGGTCTCGCTTGCCTCGCTGGTCCCGCGCATCGCCCGCAATCGCGAAGCGTTCTACGCGTACCTGCTCCCAACGCTGGCAGGCAAGCTTGCCGACCGCCTCAACAAGGAGGCGAAACTCCTGAAGCAGCCTTTCGGCGGCGTGCGCCAGGGGCTCAATCAGTACCTCGCCAATCAACGCGCTTTGCAGCTCCAGCAACGGCATCTGGCGCTGTTGCTGGCCGAGATCGGCTATGCGGGCGCCGCCCGCCGCCAGGTCGCACGCATCCCGGTCGCCTCGGTGCGTCTCTTGACCGAAATGCAAATCTTGCTCACCACCGGACATCGAGCCATCGATCACGAACACCTCGAAGCCACTGCCAAAAACCTGAGCGCGATCGAGGACTTGCTCAAGCGAGGCATTGCCTGCGGAGCGCTGGTCGACCCCTGGAATATCCTCGGCTTCGGCGGACAGTACCCACGCTTCCAGGCCATGGAAGACGCAGTACGCGATACGCGCATCGACGATCTCATTTACGTCATGGATCAACTCTTCAATCTCTATGGCCGATTGCTGAGCGAAGGCGCCTCATCGGGGTCGTTCAAGCCGGACAAGGACCTTGCCAAGGAGATGCACCGCCTGGCCGACTGGTGGGACCGCTTTGCCACCACGACGGTGAGCGACATCGACCACGTCCATGGCAACGAGGCGACGCAGTCGGCAGAACATGTCGCCAAGTCGCTGACGCGTTGGCGGCAGCGCGGCGCCGGCGCGGCCGACCTGGCGTTCTGGCGCGATCAGCTCGACGGCTTTCGCACCGCGAAGGCTTTTGCCCTCGTCGTGGACGCTCTCTTGCGCCAGGAGGATTTCCGGGCGTCCGCCTCGCTGCTCATGACCTGGCTCAGCCAGGCAAGCGAGGTCCCGCTCGTCGACGGCGATCACTCGTTCCATCAGCTCGCCTTGCGCTGGATGCTCGGCATCGCCCTCATCACCGACGACGACGCCAAAGTAACACGGACGAGCCAGACTGGACCGGCAAGTGAAGAACTATCCGCCGGCTCGGTGGACCTGACGGGAGACAAACAACGCGAATTGGCCGTCAAGTTCTTTGACTATCTGGAAGCTAATGCCGACGAGTACTGGCAAGTCCCGAAGCTCGATTTGCTCGGGACCGGGACGGAAGTCGCCGAGGATGACGACGAGGAAAAAAACCAGGACGACAACGAGGACGAAGCCGATGCCGAGGGCGACGACGAAGAAGATTCCATCTACAGCGCCGCCTACGACGAGATGACCTATCGCGACACCACCGATGACGATGTCGAAGGCAGCGTGATGGATGACGCGCCCAAGCAGGACTTTGATCTGCTCCCCGAGGCCGATCGACTGGAGACCCGCCTACAGTTCCTTTCGACCCTCGCCAGGCTGTGGAATATCGCGGCCCGCTGCCTGCGTGTGAGCCCGCAATCGGAGCATCATGCGGCTGCGATAGCCGGATGGTTGAGGCGTGCCGATCACAATGAGCGCGCGCTACGCGATCTGCTCAATCGGATTCACGAGCACGACGTGCCGCAGCCGACGGGCGCCCTGGATGCAATGATCGAGTACGATCGCCGTCGTTCCGCGAAGGAGCGGTTACTGAACCAGGTCATTGCGACGAGCCTGGATCATGCACTCGCCGTCGGCGCACTGCGCGGGCTGAGCGCCGAACCCAAGGGGAGTGACCGCGACGCCTGGGAGCCGTTCGCCATTGCGCTCGAACGCTCGTTGATGCGCGAGGAGCCGGAGAACGCACGCCGGATCCTGCCGGCCTTTCAGAAGCGATTTCGCAATGAGCCGTTGCTGTACACACCTCTGTCGCACGGCGGCCATCCACGGCTTATCTTGCAAGCAAGCCTGGCCCAGATGATGTTGCGCGGCCTGGTGCATAACTTGCCCAAGCAAGGGTTGATTCGCGAGACGTATCAACTCCTTCGCCTCGCCCGGTCCATGGAAGCCAACCAAACGCTGAGCGGTCCGAGAATCACCGAATACGATCGACTCTATCAGCTTGGACTGCAGGCTGTCATCGATGCGCTGATCGACGCCGCCCAGCGCGACGGCATCGAAGGGATGCACCTGATTGACGGTCTGGAAGCGGTGGTCGAGCCATTCACGGTTACCTGGCGCGATCACAGCCAAACCTTGCGCGTCGCCACCCTCGAACTCATCACGCAGGACCGCGACTGGTCCAAGATGACCGCATTCATCAAACGCTATGGACGCGAGCTCTTCCACGCCAAGTTCCTGGCCATGGCAAATCTTCGCGGCATCCTTCTGCGCGGGGTCGGTGATTACCTCAAGGACCTGCAAGCAGAGCCCGATCCGTTGCATCCGTTGCAACTGCTCGACGACCTCGATCAAAGTATTCCGCTCGAGGAAGCGGAACGCATTTTGCAGACCATTCTGCAAACGCTGATCGAGAATTACGATCACCTGCGCGACTACAACGCCACGACCACGCAATCGGACTACGGGGATAACCTTCATCGCTTGTTCGATTACTTGCGGTTGAAGGCTCGCTACGACCGTGCCGCCTGGCTGGCCCGGCCGCTCAACATGGTGCACGAGGTGCTTGCCCGCCGCGACGGCACTGCCGCGGCCTTGTGGCGCGAACGCGTCGAATCGATCACGCGCGAGTCCGCCGATGCCTTCGTTCAGGAGCTGGCGGTGCTCGAGAAAAAGCATGGCATTCGCCTGGCGACGATCCGAGATCGGATCGAGGAGCGTTTCGTCCGTCCCATGGTGCTCGATCGGTTGTGCGCGTTAATCGAGCCCGCGGTGAAGCAGGCGCAGGAGACACTGGATCAGGTCCAGATCTGCCCGCTGGAGCAAGAGTTGGAGCCGTTTGCCACCACGCCGAGCGGCGTCGGCCTGGACGTCCCCGCCTGGATTGGCCGCCTCCAAAGCGAATTGGAACGGGTGCAGACCTCCCAGTCCGATCTCAGCCACCTGGCAGAGACGATGTTCCAGGTGCCCAAGACGGCTGTGCCATTCACCGAGCTAGTCCAGCAGATGAGCGATTGGGAAAAACGGAGTCGCGAGGAGTAGGGCTCGTCCCATGCCTTTCGGCTATGGGATGGCGGAGGGGCTATTTCTTGGGGGCGTCCCCCTTGAGGGTATCGAGTGCCGCATCCGTGATGCGTTGCCGAAGCTGCTCACGGACCTCCGTGACCCCCTCGTCGATACGGTCGCGATAGGACTGCGGGACCCAGGCGACCGCGGTTTCGGTTCCCTTGGCGAAATGGGGGGCGATCGTCGCCTGGGCAAACCATTCCTTGAAGATTTGCAGCTCCAGTGCCGCCATCACGGCACAAACACACGCCATCACCGCCGCCATCTTGGCCGCACCGAGAAGGGCGCCGAGCAGACGATCCAGCGTTTCGAGCTTGCTCGCCTTGATCGCCTTGTGAATGAGCCGGGTGACGATGTACAGAATCAGGTATACCAGCAGGAAGACAGCGAGAAACGCGACCACACGATTGAAGGCAGGGCTGGCGTCGCGCCACTGTTCGCCCAGCCAATCGGCGACGTTCGAGTTGGTAAGGATGGCCAGGTAAAGTGATAAAGCCAGACTGACGACGCGCGCGACCTGCCACAGGAGTCCGCTGCAAAAACCCATGGCGGCTCCAACGCCGAGAACAACCAGGATCGTGATGTCCAGCCAGTGCATGATACTGTCAGAACTCCGCGGCACCTTGTCGCTTGCGCCTTATCCTATTTCCAGGTTAGGTGAATTAAGCGAAGCGTGCAACGTGCAACTGTAAAATCGTTTGTGGTTTCCCTGCCCCATGTAGGGTTTCTAGCGAGCCTGCGGATCACGCGACCTTTGCGGAAGACACACGCCGTCGCCAGTGATTCGTCGGCCGAGGCGGCGAATTTGCCGATTGGGGGCCTCGCTGCGATGCAACACGTTTGTGCGATTCGCGGAGGAGCGAATTTCGCTACCGGCAGCTGGGACCCAGGAAACGGCGACTGGGGCGCATCTCCGCAATGGACACGCTACCGGAACTAGACGCCCTGTGTGAGTGTGTAGCCGGTGCACGGAGCGCTAACGCAACCCAGCTCCTGAAAGCCAGGTGCACTGCATGGCGAGGGTGCGAGATCGATTCATGCAATTCGTTCAGCGACACCCCCACCTACATGAAACCAACGAAACCATTGAAGGAATCGGAATTTGGGATGCAAGTTTTCGGGTCGCCAACCGTGCCGAATTGCGGTAGGATACAGGCGGTCCAAATTGTTCGAATACCGCGCAAGCCCAAGGTCGACTTGCGTTGTAGCGATGGACAGAGAAAGCCGCCTGCCAAGCGCCCTCACGGAATCGTGGTCATGAGGAAAGCCATAACAGCCCTGATTGCAATGACTTGCGTTCTCGCGTTCTGCGGAGAACGGGTACAGGCCCAGGTCCCTGGAACGGTCACGGTCGGCTTTCGGAACCGGGCCGACGTCAACGTGATTGTCAAAGGGTATACGCTTGTCAACGGGCAGCCGCGGGCCGGGGGCAATCTGCCGCTCTCGAAGAAAGAGGGCGTTGCTTTCGAGCGTAATGTGCCACCGGGCGTTCGCTATTACACTATCTACGATGCGAGCACGTTTCGGATTTTGCTTCGTGACCATCCGGTCCCAATCCAGAACCGCGATGTTTCGCTACAGATTGTGCCCTCGCCGACGAATCCGACCCGCCTTAACATCATCCCCGACAATGGGCCGTGAGCGCGTTCGACTAACTTTCACGAGGCGTCCGAATTCGGACGCCTCTTTTCATTTGGCGATTGCGTCTGCCTTTCAAGAACGATAGATTGATCCGGTTGCGTCCCCACCAACCTCTCCCTCCTGTCGAGCGATCATGAGCAACCCTGCCGAGAAACCGACCAACGTGCGCTACGGTGTCCTGGGCTTTGCGTGCGTTCTGTCGATGATCACCTACCTGGATCGGGTGTGTTTCGGGACAGTGGCTCCCTTTGTGCAAAGCGAATTTGGCCTTGATCCAGCGCAGATGTCGTGGATTTTTGGAGCCTTCACCTTTGCCTATGCGGTCTTCGAGGTGCCGACGGGCTGGCTCGGCGATGTCTTCGGCCCACGCAAGACTCTGATTCGCATCGTGCTCTGGTGGTCGTTTTTCACAGCGTTGACCGGTTCGATTTATCCGAGCCTCTTTTTTTCGCCATTTGTTGCAATGCTGGCCGTCCGGTTTTTCTTCGGTATCGGTGAAGCCGGCGCCTATCCCAATATTGCGCGTGCGTTTCACAACTGGTTCCCCTACAACGAGCGCGGCTTCGCCAAGGGGACCGTATGGATGGCAGGTCGATTCGCCGGCGGCGTCACACCGTTCATCGTGCTGGCGCTTTTGTATGAATCGCACTCGGCTGACGACCTCGGTCTTCACGCGGATACCCACTGGCGGCATATTTTCTGGATCTTCGGCGGCATCGGCGTCGTCTGGTGCCTGCTGTTCTGGTGGTGGTTTCGCGATCGCCCCGAAGAGAAAACGGGGGTCAATTCCGCTGAACTGGCGTTGATTCACTCCGGAGATCCCCATGCGGCGGCGCCGCAAGCCGCGTTGTCCGCGGACGAAATTCGCGAGGGGGAGGCGCCACTACATGCGGATGCCGCGGCGACGGGCGCCCACGCGGGACGCATTCAGGTTCCGTGGGGCAAACTGTTCACGAGCCCCAATCTCTGGCTGATTTGCTTCATGTATTTCTGCGCGTCGTATGGGTGGTACTTCAACATCACCTACCTCCCAGGGTTTCTGAAAACGCAGTTCCACATGGACCCTGGCGAGAAATGGAGCGGACCGTGGTGGCAGTATTCGCTCATGGCCGGGATGCCGCTCCTCGTCGGCTCGGTGGCCTGCATTGTCGGTGGCTACCTGACTGACCTGTTCATCAAACGCACCGGGAATCGCAAGTGGGGCCGGCGCCTGTTCGGTATGCTTGGACACGGCGTCTGCGCGACGTTCTACTTCCTCAGCATGACCGTGATGGGAATCGAAAGTCCGTGGCCCTTCGTCCTGTGCATCGCCATAGCTACCTTCTGGAATGACATCACCATGGGCGCCGCGTGGGCCAGCTGCATCGATATCGGCGGGCGCTACTCAGGCATCGTGTCCGGCTGCATGAACACCATCGGCAACCTGGGCGGGTTCACCGCCAATATCCTGACCGGCTATATCCTCAAGTTCTACACCATGGATATCAATAAAGACCTGGCCCCTGGCGCGTACAAGGAAGCGATGGACTTCGCGTGGGTGATCAACTTTCTGGTTTTTAGCGGAGTCTATGTGGCAGCCGTATTCCTGTGGCTGGGCTTCGACGCGACCAAGCCGGTCGCGCCGGAGGAGAGCCAAACACACTGAGCCTGTTTTTTTGCAGCCGCCGAATTAGAATGACTAAAGGCCGACAGGCACCGGGCGATGTCGCACTCTTTGCGACGCCGTCGGCGGTGAGGATCAAACGAGGATTAAAATCATGGCCAAAGGCGCCGGAAAAGCACGTAAGAAGCTCCCCAAGGCGCTCGCTGTCGTCAATGCCGACAACTGCACCGGCTGCGAGGCGTGCGTTGAAGTCTGCCCGGTCGATTGCATCTACAAGGTGCCGGGCAGCGACCTTGCCACGCTGCAGAGCTTCGTCGATATCGATATCGAACGCTGCATCGGCTGCGACCTGTGTGAGCGCTGGTGCCCGTGGGACGCGATCGAGATGATCAAGCCGACGCAGATCGCCGATGCCGTCGCCGTCAAGGGGGGCCCGCCCGACTACGTCGCCCGTGAACAGGACAAACTCAACGCAGCCGCACGCTCGATCCAGGACCTTGCTCTCGAACTGGCCGCGGCGGCGCCGGCGAAAAAGTAACTTTCCGCCGCTTGCGGCTTGGCGCTCGCGCGAACGCCTGGCCGCCCGCGGCCAAACGGGAAGCAAATCTCTCATGTCGTACCGCGCCTCGGCCATCATCTTTCTGATACTCGGCCTCCTCTCCGGCTTCGTCACGCTGTCGATTCTGGGCGGCGGCGGTTATTACCTTTGGCACACTCACTCCAAGGTTCAGGCGATCGAGAAACGCATCAGCGACGCCGAAGTCGACCGAAAAAAAATGGGCGAGATTGCGCGGACACGCCCCTTGAATGTCGAAGAGCAGAACAGGCTCTTCGAGGCAAGCAAGACGCTCGAGAATATCGCTCCGGAAAGCAACGAGGCCCAAAAGTATCGCGCCTACGCGCTTGGCGGTGTCGTCACCTTTGTCATTCCCGCGTTCGTGACGGTGGCGTTCTTCATCATGTTCCTCGTGAAGTGGCTCCGGGCCCGCAAGGCGGACAAGGCCGCTGCCGAAGAAGATGATTACGGGGACGAAGCTGAAATGGAAGAAGCGCCGGCAGCAAAGAATAAGCCAAAGCCGATGCCTGCCGACGATGAGTGACCCGCGCAAATCGCTAGGTTTCCGGGGGTTCCAGGGCTGAACACAGGCAATACGCCACGCAGATTTGCCAGACGGCAACGCCCCCGAAGTATGCGACAAACGGCACGGCAAGCACCAATCCCAGGCTCCACCCGACCCCCAGCGCCGTCGCGACTGCGCAGCGCACCCGCGGGTGCGACCTCACCAGCAACGGCAGGAACATGATCACCGAGCCAGCCAAACCTGCAAACAAAGTGAAGCCGGTATAGTGGTAGGTCAGATAGACAGCGACAAGATAGCCGAGCGGCGCCAGGCCCACTGCCGCCAGCGTATCCCCCCAGCCAATCGCGCAGAATCGGCACCACGGCAGCAACACAAGCAATCCAAATAGCAAGCCCGGGCCGAGCCAAAAACCGAGGTCGTGCTGCGAGTAAAGGGCCAGGGTCGAAAGGCCGCCCGACACGATGGCCCCGCCCAGGACGAAGCCACTCCGCCGCGGCCGAGCAATACTCGGGATCGACGCCTCACCGGATAGAAAAGTTTCATCCTCCCGTTCCAGCGGCAGAATTGGCGTATCCGTGATCGAATGGTGATGGCCCATGAATGACCAACCGCATGGACCCGCCGCGTTTAACTCGGTTTCTCGCGTTTCCGAGCCCGCAACTCCTCCATCCGCTTCTTGATCACCGCTTCATGACCGCGCTCGACCGGTTCGTAGTAGCGGCGATCCTCAGGCAAATACGGTTGATCGACCCAGCCCCCCTCGTGGTCATGGCTGTACTGGTAGTCCGCGCCATGCCCGAACTCTTTCGCGCCTTGATAGTGCGCGTCGCGCAGATGCGCAGGCACCGGCAGCGTGCGGCCGTTCTTGACGTCGTCACGCGCCTTACCAATGGCGAGCGTGGCTGCGTTGGACTTCGGCGCCGTGGCGATGTACGTAACGGCCTGCGCAAGCGCGAGCTGGCATTCGGGCAAGCCGACGAACTCGATCGCATGCAGCGCGGCCGTCGCGACGACGAGCGCCTGCGGGTCCGCGTTGCCCACGTCTTCCGAGGCGCAGATCACGACGCGGCGGGCGATGAAGCGCGGGTCCTCGCCCGACTCGAGCATGCGGGCAAGCCAGTAAATAGCTGCATCCGGATCGCTGCCGCGCATGCTCTTGATGAAGGCGCTGGCGACATCGTAATGGGCATCGCCGGTCGGGTCGAAGTCCATCACCTTGCGCTGAATCGAATCGCGGGCGACCTCCAGCGTGAACTCCATGGCCGAGTCAGCTGAGTTAGCGCCCGGAGCCTCCATCGACAAGACGCCGACCTCCAGAGCGCCCAGCGCTCGCCGCGCATCCCCATCGCAAATCTCGGCAAGAAAATCGAGCGCATCCTCGGCCGCTTGAACCTTCTTCTGCCCCAGGCCGCGCTCCTCGTCGCTCAGCGCCCTGCGAAGCAATTCTTTCACCATTGCCGGACTGAGTGGCAAGAAGGTAAAGATCTGGCTGCGAGACAACAGCGGCGAGTTGATGGCAAAGAACGGGTTCTGCGTGGTCGCCCCGATCAAGATGATGCGGCCTTCTTCGACATCGGGCAGCAGCACGTCCTGCTGCGAGCGATTGAAGCGGTGCAACTCATCGACGAAGAGTATCGTGCGACGGCCGGTGTCGGCCAGTTCGGCGCGGGCTTCTTCGAGCAACTCCCGTACTTCCTTGATACCGACGGCGACGGCGTTGACCTGGCGAAAAACGCACTGGGTGTGATTGGCGATGACGTGCGCGAGCGCCGTTTTGCCACAGCCGGGGGGGCCGTAGAAGATAACCGAGCCGAGGCGGTCCGCTTGCAGCAGCCGGCGCAGCAGCTTGCCTTCGCCGAGAAAGTGCTCCTGGCCGGCGAATTCCTCGAGGCTGCGCGGCCGCATGCGTGCGGCAAGCGGCTGTGCCTTCTTGAGGTTGGCGTCATGGGCCTGGCGGAAGAGGTCGATGGGGTGCGCTCCGATCTGAACCCCGTTCACGTTTAGCGCTCGCAGGGCGTTTGGCGGGCGCTAAACGTAAACTCGGGCAACAAAAAAACCGCGGCGCGATTCGCATCGCGCGCGGTTTTTATTTTAGCGAGAATCGCTCACGGCAGCGCGATGTGCGTCACCACGAGCACCGGCCGGCCGCCGCGCTGCTCGGCAGAGCCATAGACGCTGATGGTCTGGCCGTCGAAGCGGTCAAGAGCGCCGCCGTCGCGTGCCACGAGGTGGGCAATCACTTCACCGGTGCTGCCCACGAGAATCCACTCGGGGCCGACCTTGGATTCGTTGCGCCGCAAGGTGCCGTAACGGGTCCAGGTCCGATCGCTGCGGGACGGTGCAGTCGCCGAGGCCTGCCTGACGTTGCCGTCATCGACGCGGCGCCAGCTGGTTTGCAGGAACTTCTCGGACTCGAGCTGGCTGATGCGCAGATCGAGCTTTTCGCCCTTGAGTTCGAATGCCGCGGGCTTGGCGTCGCTGACGGTGGAGGTGACCTTCTGGATCGTCACCGTGGCGCCTCCTTCGAGAACCAGGCGATCTTCAAGAAGTGAGATCGCCAGCGCTTCGCAGTTGCCATTGATCATGTCGCCGGAGATCTGCACCTTGCCTGACGCCTTCAACGTCCCCTTGCCTGTTTGCAGGTCGAGGCTGGCGCAAACGATTCTGAACTCGTGCTTCTTGTTAACGGTTGCTGTCACAATGGTCTGGCCGTCGATCATCTCGACGTGCAGGCTCCATGGACTGCTCGGATTCTTGGCAACATCGATGGACGGCCGCTGCGAAGGGACCTGTACGGTCGGCAGATTTCCGGGTTGGGTCTGGCCGAGCGTTGGCGCCGGCTGGGTAGTGCTTCGCGGCAACGTCTTCACGGGCTCCGGTTCACTCTTCGCCTGTGGCAAAACTTCGATCTTCTTCTCGGGCAGCGGCAACGTCTGCGCCGGTGTGTTCGCGACTACTGGCGGCTTCGGTTCGATCGCCCCCGGCTTCTCACTCGTGATCGGAGGGAAAGTGAGCGTGTCGGCTTTCTTGTCTTCTGCTTTCGGCGGCGTCGGCAGTGGGACTTCCTTCTTCGGCGCGTCAAGCACCGGTGGAGGCAGTGGCTCTTTGTCTTCCTTCGTCGCCTGCACGGTTGGTGGCGGGATCACAACCTTCTTCGGCTCGGGCGTCGGCGTCGCCACCGGGGGCGGCAGCGTCAGCGTCGGCAGGTTCGACGGCACGTCCTTCTTCAGCTCCAGGTCCTTCTTCAGGATGTCGAACAGGTCGCTGATGTCCTTCTTCTGTTCCGGCTCCGCTTTCTTGGGGGTGTCTTGGGCGCCGATCGACTGCGTAAAGAACAGGCCGCCCGCGACCAGACCGGCGAATGCCGCGAGGCTCAGACCAAGGTAGAGTTTCCTGCGCATGATTGCTTCCTTGCTCGGGTGAGTTGGGATGGTTCCATCGGGGCCAATTCTACCAGGGAAGGCTTTTTCGTGTCATCACCAATTCTACGCGACGTATCTGACGACTGGATAGCCACTTGCGCCGAGGGCCTCGAACAAGTTGACCGACGGTATCGCGGTGCCGACGAAGAGTGATGCCTTTTTCATCTGTATTCGACATCGCGCAGCGAAACCAATCGCGTGGGCTGACGTTGAATATTTGAAGAGGCCATATCACGTCCTATGCAACCGAGAAGGAGAATCCCCATGCGAATCAGTTTTTGGGCTTGCAGCGCCTTGATGCTGCTCGGCGTCCTGTTTTGTGCCGCCCCCGCCGACGCCGGCGGCAAGAAGAAGAAGCATCCGAACCACCACTATCATCACGCCCTGTGGGAGCTGCGCGACGCCCGCATGGAACTCAAGGAAGCGACGCACGATTTCGGCGGCCACAAGGAGAAAGCCATCGTCGCCATCAACGATGCGATCAAGCAGGTCGAAGCGATCCTGAAACACAGGAAAGACGATGTGAAAGGCCAACCAACGCGCGCCGACCTGAAGGAGGAATACAAGAAATACAAGCACTTCCCGCACCTGCACCATGCACTCGTCGAGTTGAAGCACGCCCACCATCAGCTCAAAGAAGCCAAAGACGACGTGGGCAAGCATCGGGAAGCGGCCCTGCGCGACATCCACGCAGCCATTCACCAGATCGAAATTCTGCTGAAGCATCCGAAAAAATGAGTGTGGCGCGCATGCCTATTGCGGGGCTTCGTCAGATGGACGGGTCCCGCTTTTTTGGTGCGCACATCGTGTGTTTGTGCGGCAATCCACAGCGTCAAAGTGTTGCGAAAACATTCACTGGCCGCACAAAGTGGCCGGCGGACTCACCGACACCCATTGCCGTGATGACGCAACTCGATGCCAGCACTGACGTTGTAGCGGTCCGCTTTCCGCCCTGCTTGGTTCGGCATCGGGTTTGCTTGGAGAAAAAGAGTTGAATTCGCGCGAACCTGGCCGGGAGGGTCCTTGTCCGACAAGGGACTTCGCCACCAGGTTCACCTATTGGAAATGAGTTCAGCATCCGAAGTTGCTGAACCGAAGGAAAGAAAGAGTCAAGCCGCTACCACAACCGTTTGTCCTGGGCACTGTGCCCACCCAATTACGCCGGAGGCTCCCATGGCCGTCAAGAACATGCAATCCCTGGAAACGCTCGTCGCCGAATTGCAAGGCGCCCGCGTGACCGGTACGGAATGCAAGGGTTCGCTGCGGACCGATGGGACCAACCCGGCGCCCATCTCGTCTGAGTTCAGGCTACCCTTGCCCGGACCCTATCCGTTCATGCCGGCGATCGACGCGGATAATGCCGCGACGGTTCAGGCCGTCAAACGGACCGGTCGGTCCGCAAGCAAAGCTGGCCATTTAGCCAGAAGCGAACGTTGGTTCGTGCCATCAACACGATCGGCGTTTTCGCAACGCAGCTAAAAGCGGCCGGTTTCCAGCGCAGGTCTTCGCGCCTGCACCCCGTTATCCTGTGTGATAAACGATATTCCGCTCTTTGTTTAGCGAGCGCGCAGTAGCGCCGGGCGTCCGGAGCTTCACTGCGAAAGCTAAACGAGGAAGCGGCTGGGGAAGGAGGGTACCACCATGACGTGGGACGAAATCTTCATCTTGATCGCGCGCGCTCAAACGGGCGACCGCGCCGCTTTCGGCGAACTCGTGCAGCGTTTCCAGCCGGCCGTCTATGCTGTCGCGCTCGCGCGCTTGCGCGATCACAACGAGGCGACGGAACTGGCCCAAGAAGTGTTCATCCATGCGATGAGCAAGATCGGCCAGTTGCGCGATCCGCACTGCTTCGTCGGCTGGCTGCGTCAGATCACGGTGCGCATGGCCATCAACCGCGTCACCCGCAAGGCACCGGTCCAGGGCGTTGACCAGGAAGTCTTGCAGAACGCCCCCGGCGCCGGCGGAGGCCCGCTGGACCAGATAATCCGCAACGAGAACCAGGCGGAAATCTGGCAAGGATTGGATCGCTTGAAGGAACTCGATCGCGATACGCTGGTTGCCTTCTACATCAAGGGGCGAACCTTGAAGCAGATGGCGCGCGAATTCGAGACGCCGGTAGGCACGATCAAGCGGCGTTTGCACGTCGCCCGCAATCGCCTGCGGACCGCACTCGAGCGGAGCACGGCAACGGCCCGTTAACGCCCGAACCTCACTAACCCAGACGCCCGCGGCAATTCGTAGCCGCGGGCGTTTTTTTTTCCTGCTCCCCTCTCCCTCCGGGCGTGGGGCTGGGGGTGAGGGTGCGGGACAGAGGAGTTCGGTGACGGTA
>SXGT01185949.1_pt1 | contig 25203 bp, 21 predicted proteins | sample 3176221 | NCBI WGS metagenome assembly SXGT01 (sample SAMN11356862, study PRJNA531348) | freshwater metagenome | isolation source: freshwater sample F1-120 | place: China: Fuxian Lake, Yuxi | collected 2017-12-25
CGTAACGGAGGCGAATAATTTCCCGCTCCCGCCAGGTGAGCGTCTTGAGCAGGCCGTCGATCTTTTGCCGCAAAATGACATTATTCGCACATTGGACCGGGTTGTCGCTGGAGCTGTCCTCCAAAAACTCGCCAAAGCTGCAGTCCTCGCTTTCGCCCACCGGGCGGTCGAGACTGACCGGATGCCGGCCGATGTCCAGCACGCGGCGGACCTCTTCCAGCGGCAGGTCGATCTGCGTGGCGATCTCTTCCGTTGTCGGCTCGCGCCCTAAATCTTGCAAGAGCCTCTTCTGGATATTGCGCAGTTTGCTCAGGACATCGATCATGTGGACCGGGATGCGAATCGTCCTCGCCTGGTCGGCGATGGCCCGTGTGATTGCCTGACGAATCCACCAGGTCGCGTACGTGCTGAACTTGAAGCCGCGGCGATACTCGTACTTGTCCACCGCCCGCATCAGGCCGGTGTTGCCCTCCTGAATGAGGTCCAGGAATGTCAGCCCGCGGTTGCGGTACTTTTTGGCGATGGAGACGACAAGGCGCAAGTTGCCACTCGACAAGTTCCGCTTGGCAATCTCATACTCGCTGGACTGGCTCCGGGCGCTGCGGCAGCGGTGGCGGAGGCTCCGCGGACTTTCCAGTGTCATCATCATCAGGTCATGCAGCTCGTGGCGGAGGCGGCTCCGCTCTCGGCGGCAATCATCGTTGCCGCGAATCACGTCGAGGCGCGACACGATGAAGTCCATCCGCCGGGACAGGTCCTCGAGCTGCTTCATCAAGGGAGCCACTCGGCGCGTGCGAAGCGAAAGCTCTTCCACCAGTTGCAGGCATTTTCTCCGACGACGGAGGAATGTCTTGCGGGCCGCCATTTTCTCTTCGCGAGAAGCCGACTTGCGAATCAGCATCGCGAAGTCCCGCCGGTTGGCGTCGAGCAAGTGCTCAATGGTCCGCAGGTTATGCGGCATTCGAGCCATGATCTGCTCTTTCGTGAGCTGCTCGGTGAGCGAAACCTTGATGGTCCGGTCGAACGGCAGCTCCCCCTTGTAGACCTGCGTTAGCAAGGCCACCGTGGCCCGCATGGCATAGTCGCAGGAGAGTAGCGTGCGGCGGAATCGCTTGCGAGTGACTTCGATCTTCTTGGCCAGCGAGATCTCCTCGGTTCGCGAGAGCAGCGGAATCTCCGCCATCTGCGAGAGGTACAACCGGATCGGATCGCTGTTGAGCTTCTTGGCGATGTCCTCGAATTTGAGGAGCACCGGCCCGTCGTCCTCTTTGGGCAGCGCCTTGGGGGCGATGTGGCCGGGGGCCTTGTCGAAGAGCTCAATCCCCTTTTCCTCAAGGGCAACCAGCAGGTTGTCGAGCTTCTCGGGATTGACGTCTTCGTCGGGAAGGTAGTTGTTGACGTCGTCGTAGGTTAGGTAGCCTTGGGTCCGCCCCTTGGCAACGAGCGTCTGCAATTCGGATACGGGAAATGTCACGGGTCGTTCCTCCTTGAACTAGCGTTTGGGTCTAACGGGAGATGTATCTGGGCTCTTTAACGTCCGATGTCGAGCCCCTGCTGGCGGCGCTGGGCCGCAATCATGCTCTTCAATACGTCAACTTGCTCCTCGGGGTTAAAGTGGTTCTGCTCCAGCTTCGCCTCGGTATCCCGTAGCTGCCGCTGGACGTGATGTTGCTGGAACTTGCCGATGACGCTTCGCATGCGGGAGGCAGGGTCCAAATTCACTTTGGCCTGCTTTTTGGTTGCGACGTCATCGAGCTGCACCAGCAGATTCTTCAAACTTGGCTCTTCGATCTGAGCCAAGACAACTTGAAATTCAAGCGACTCGCCCGCTTCTTCCAGCAAGCGATAAGTGCGGAAGAGCAACCGGGCTGCTGCGGCGGTGAGGTCGTCCTCGGAGATTTCGGATAGGGCCGTCGGGGCGAGCTCGGGGTGCATGACGAACAGCTCTAGCAGCTCGATTTCACGAGCCGAAAGCTCCGCCAATTTATGCGTCCTGACCGAGTCCCCTTCGATGGTCGGTTTGGAAGGCGACTTCGCCGCGTCGCTCTTCCGCAACTGCAAGAACCGTTCGCGGACGTCGGCAATCTCCAGTCGAAACTCGCGGGCGAGTCGGGAGAGCAGCTGGTTGGCTCGCAAAGCCGTTGCGTCGAGTGTTCCCGGCGGCAGACCGCGAGAGAGAGTGGCAAGAATCTCTTCGAGAGCCTGGTTCGCCTTGTGGGATTCACGAACGAGGTCGATGCCACGGGTGGCAACGCGGATCTTGTGCTCCAGAGCGTCAACAGTGCCGGACATCAACTCGCGGAAGGCTTCGCCCCCCCGTTCGACCAGGAATTCAGCCGGGTCGAATTCTTCGGGGAGCGTCAGAATCCGCAAGTCCATATTCGCGGAGACAAAGATCTCCAAAATGTCGTTCGTCCGCCGCTGACCGGCTTCATCGCCATCGAGGACGAGATTGACGGTATCGGCAAACCGTCGTAGCAGTGGGATATGCCGCTCGGTGAGGGCGGTGCCGAGGACGGCGACCACGTCATCCACGCCGTATTGATGGCACATGATAACGTCGGTGTATCCTTCCACCACGGTGATGCTGCGGCTTTTCTGGACGGCGTGGCGGGCGATTTCCAGCGCGTAAAGCTGCTCACTCTTAGAGAAGAGCTTCGTTTCCGGGGAGTTGATGTATTTGGCCGCATTTTCTCCCGCGAGTTGCGGCAGGATGCGGCCACCGAAGGCGATCGTGCGGCCCTGAGAATCGTGAATGGGAAACATCACGCGACCGCGGAACCGGTCGTAGGTACGGCCTTTCTCTTCGTTCTTGATGAGCAGTCCGCAGGCGTCGAGTACTGCCGGCGAGTAAGGGGTCGTCTTGGCTCGATCCGTCAGGAAGCTCCATTGGTCCGGCGCGAAGCCGATTTTGAACTTCTCCACGCTTTGGGGCGTAATGGACCGCTCTTCGATATAGCTGCGAGCGGCTTCGGCCGCTTCGCTGCGGAGCAGATATTCGTGGAACTGCTTCGCGGCCCATTCGCAGCACTGGAAGAGCGTGTTCTTGTCGTCGGGGCTGCCGGGCTCAATCCGCTTGCGATTTCCGTCATCGAGCCGAATGCCCGCCCGTTCAGCCAGCATCTTGAGGGCTTCCACGAAATCGAGCCCGTCGCGCTTCATTGCAAAACTGAAGATGTCGCCGCCGATGTCGCAGACCCAGCACTTCCAGGTTTGCCGCTCGGGATTGACCTGCATGCTGGGCTTGCTGTCGTCGTGCCAGGGGCAGAGACCAACGTAGCCCCGCCCCGACCTTTTCAGGCTGATGCTGCTGCCAACGAGATCGACAATGTCGACCTTCTGGCGGATCTGCTCTTTGGCGTCGCCGAAATTCACAGTCAACTCCTGCGTGGCAATGGGCCCGCGGGAAAGGCGCGGCCACAGCCGGAGTATTTTAGCTGCTAGCGGGATTTTAGTGTGGGGCAAGCTTCCAGGCTCGCCCAACTCCGTGCAAAGAAAAATCCTTCTAGCGGCATCCTTGCCACCGACCCGGCGGCCTGATTTTCTGGGGAAACTCAGGCCGAGAAAGTCGATAGTGTGCCGTACATAGCACAGTGCTTTCCAAAGCACGAACCAGATTGTAAGCATGAAGGCTTGCGGGTCAACACGAGTTTTTCGGCCGTTTTTCTCGGGGAAATGGCCGGCGTATACTTCTCGTAGGCACACGCGGCCCCGCGTGTCGGCTTCCTCCACATTCAGCGGACACGCGAGCCGCGTGTCGCTACGAATATGCCTCACATCCTCATGTGTCCGCCGGATTTCTACGGGATTGAGTACGAAATCAATCCCTGGATGAGCCGCAGTCGGCAGGCGGACCAGCCACTGGCAGTAAAACAGTGGGAAGGACTCGTCGAGATTCTGAAGAGCCTGGGTGTAAAAATCTCGCTCCTTACTCCGCAGGTTGGATTGCCGGACTTGGTTTTCACGGCCAATGCGGCACTGGTTTACAAGCAGTGGGCCATTTTGTCGCACTTCCGCTACGAGCAGCGGCAGGGGGAAGAACCGATTTGTGCGGCGTGGTTCGAGGCCAATGGCCTTACGGTCGAGCGGCTGCCGGAGGGACGGTTTTTTGAAGGGGCGGGGGATGCGCTGTACTGCGGCGACACGCTGATTGCCGGCTACCGCATCCGCAGCGATATCCACGCCCAGCAGCTCGTCGGCCAGCTCACCGATTCTCGCGTCATCCCGCTGGAACTCATGGACGGCCATTACTATCACCTCGATACTTGCTTCTGCCCGCTCGCTCCCGGCAAGGCCATCTACTTTCCCGGTGCTTTCGACGACTACGGCCGCACGGTGCTGAAAGAACTGGTGCCGGAGCTCATCCCCGTGGCGGCAGAAGAAGCCCATTCCTTCGCCTGCAACGCCGTCGTCGTCGGCAGCACCGTCATCACCAACAGCGGCTGCCCAAATTTGCATCGCGATCTCGCCAGCCGCGACTTCACCCCGATCGAGACACCGCTGTCCGAATTCGTTAAAGCGGGGGGCAGTGCAAAGTGCCTGACGCTGCGGCTCGACGGCGAGGAGGCCGCGAGTTGGCGCGTCTGATCGTGTAGACTGCCAGTCTATGCTCACAGACCTTCAAGGCTCCAAACGGCCCATCAACACGCTCCGCCTGCTGATAGGGCTCGGTGTCATTGCCTTGGGGTTGTACGTCGCTTGGAGTAGTTCCCAACAACCGGCCGCAAAGCCGGATCCGGCCCCGGCCGAGACAAACGGGCCAGAATTGGTTCCGGAGGCGACCCCGGATGCCGCGCCGTCGGCTGCCCCGTCCTTGAAGAAGAAAGTTCAGACGCAGATTTCGAACGTGACGGTTCGCGATCATGATGGCAAGGTCATTTTTCGCGGAACGGTCGACGTTGGCCCGACCCTGCAACGGATTGAGCGCGGCGAGAAACTGCGATTTCCCAATGACGGCAGCGTATTTGAGAATCGCGAGCGGCGGCTGCCGAAGAAATCGACCGGGCACTATCGCGAATACGTTCATCCTACTTCGGTGCAGCAAGGGCCCGGGCCCCAGCGGATTGTGAAAGGGAAAGCGGGAGAGACCTTTTATACCCACGACCATTACCGCACATTTCTGCGGCTCGACCAGCCATGACCGGCAAAACCCTAACTCCTACTGAGTTTCCTGGCGGCCCTTTCTTCGGCCCGCCCGAGGCTTTGCCCGGCTCAGCGGCGTTGGTGGCCGAGATTCCGGCTAGCATTCGCAGCAAGCAAAAGCTGCTGCGGGTGCTCGCCCATCAGCTACAATTCCCAGCCTATTTTGGCTACAACTGGGACGCCCTGGAGGAATGCTTGCGGGATCTCTCCTGGCTTCCCGCCGGGGATGTGCAGATTCGCCATCGCGACTTGCCGCTGCCGCCGGGAAGCCCAGACCGCCATACTTACCTGCAGATTCTCTGCGCGGCGACCGCCTGCTGGAATGAACTGGGTTCACGTGCCATGCTGTGTCAGCTTCCCGCGGAAGTGGAAACAGAAGTTCGCACGCTACTCGGCGGGTAAATTGCCACGGATTGCCGCGCCGAAACCATTCGCCTCACCTTGCCGTTCCGCCTCAAGCGGCGCGACCATGAACGACTCTCTGGGTACTTTCAATCTGGTGCTCCTCGCCATTCCCGGCTTGGCGCTCCTCCTATGCGTCCGCCTGCTCTATGGCCGCAAGGCGTCGGCAACGCCCGATTCGGCACTGCTGCTGCTGCGGATTGGGGGCCGGGTGATGCTGGTGGCGGCACTGGCGGGGGTAGTGCTGGGGGCTCTGTTGCCGAACTGGGTCATGACCATCGGACTGACATTGCTGGGAGTTGTGATCCTGCTGATGGCCCTGGATCGCCGCATGCGTCTGGAACATCGCGCCCTGCTCTCGTCGATTGCGGTCGCCGCGGAAAAGGGGATTCCGCTTCCCGAAGCGGTCCTGGCGTTCGCGGACGAATTGAATTCTGGCAGCGCCCGCCGGGCATTCTGGCTGGTGCAGGCTTTGCAACAGGGTGTGCCGCTTGACCAGGCCCTCTCGTACGGTTGGATCAAGTGCTCTACCTCGGCTCGCATGGCAGTGCGGATCGGATGTTCGCTCGGCACCCTCGGCCCGGCTCTCCGCAATCAGGCCGAAGCCGCCGAAGAGCTCGAAGCACTGGTCCGCCCGATGTTCACCCGCTGGATCTATCTGTTTCTCTTGCTCATCGCGGGTGAAGTGATCACGTGCTTCTTGATGATCTGGATCGTGCCCGTCTTCGACAAAATGTTTCAGGAATTCGGGCTGAAACTCCCAGTGCCAACCATTCTCCTCATCAACCTGTCACGCTGGGTGGTCAACTACGGCTGGTTACTGCTGTTCCCTTTGACGATGGCGGCCGGCGTGGCTTGTCTGATAGGCATCTTCTCGTACATCGGTTGGCTGCCGCGAAACATGCCGCTCGTGAACCGGATGTTCCGCCGCTACGACGGAGCAATTGTGCTCCGCTCGCTGGCCCTGGCCATCCGCCGCGGCCAGCCGTTGCAGGGCTCGCTCCGGCTGATGGCCGACATCTATCCGCTGGGCATCGTCCGAACTTGGCTCAGCAAAGCCTCCGCCGCGGTTGATGCGGGACAGGACTGGTGCGAGGCCCTCCGCAAAGTGCGGCTCATCGACAAGGCCGACGCGGTGGTACTGCGGGCGGCACAAGGGGCGGGAAACTTGCCCTGGGCTCTGGACGAAATGGCGGAGAGCCTGATGCGGCGGGAAGTGTATCGCTGGCAAGCGTGGTATAACATCGTTTCTCCCTTGCTCGTTCTCCTCATGGGGGGATTTGTGGGCTATATCTGCGTCGCTCTGTTCCTCCCTCTCGTGGACTTGATTAAGGGCCTGGCATAGGTGGCGATATGAGGGCAATCATGCAGCCTGGGACTTCCACTCGCCGTGGCTTCACGGTCATCGAAGTCAGTCTCGCACTGGCCGTGCTCCTCGCCGCGTCAATACTGCTCACACAGTTCCTGGTTGCATCGTCTCAACAAAGGAAACTGGCCGACCAGCGGCGATTGGCCCTTGAAGATCTCTCCAATCGGCTGGAGCGAGTGATGGTTGCGAAGTGGGACGACGTGACTGTTGAGGCGATCGAAAAGCAGGAGTTTTCCCGGCTGGTTGAGCAGAGCCTGCCAGCCGCGAAGTTGACCGCCATTGTGACCGACGAAGACGAGCCTATCGGCGGCAAACGGATACGCCTGGAAATCTCCTGGGAGCAGTTTGGCGAGCGCGTGATGCCGATCGTTCTGACCGGTTGGAAATATCGCTCGCCGGAGGCCCAGCCATGAGAGCCTCACTGCATCAACGTCGCGGCTGGTCGCTCATGGAATTGATGGTCGTGATTCCGCTGATGGCGATTCTGCTCTCGATCTCCTCCGTATTATTGACGGCCGTTTTGCGTTCGCAAGGAATGCTTTGGGCGGACATTCAGCAGCAATCCGCCCGGGTCCGGCTCGCGGTGCAATTGCGAGCCGATGCCCACAACGCGACCGACCTCAGGTGTCCCTCTCCGCAAGTCTGCGACATTCTGCTGCCAAGCGGCGAAATGGTCCATTATGAAATCAAGGAGAATGCTCTCCAGCGGGAATTGCGGCAGAAAGAGGCGGTTATTGGGCGGCAAAGTTTTCCACTTGATGGGCTTGCCGCCACTTTTGCGGTGGATGAATCCCAGGAGCGACCGCTGATCCGGCTGAGTCTGGAATCGGTCGCTGAAAGAGTCAAGTTCTCGCGCCCCGCACGCGCATCTGTCGTGGAAGCTGCTGTCGGAATCCGCAAGTCGCTTGTCGCAGGGAAGTCCCAGCCATGAAGCACAAAACGCCGAGACATTGCACTCCAATCACGCCCACCCAAAGCCGTGAACGTGCCACCCGCCGCCGCGCGGCCGCCATGATGATGGCTTTGGTCGTGCTGCTGGTGGTGGGGCTGATTTCCGGTCTGGCGCTCCAGGCTATTCTGCAATCGCATCGCCACACCCGCGAGGAACAGCAGCGCGTGCAGGCAGAACTGCTGGCGGATGCGGCCCTCAGCCGGGCGCAGGCCATGTTGCGGAAGGACACAGCCTGGCAGGGGGAAAGCTGGTCGGTGAACCTGGCCAGCTCGCCTGCCGAAATCGACATTGCCCCAACCGCAGCCCAAGATTTGAAGTCCACGGGGTTGGCCGAGACTCACGTCGACAAAGTCGCCGGAGAGTCGAGTCATTTGAGAATTTCCGTCACCGCAATTTATCCCAGCGACCCCGTTCATCGTGCGCAGGCGCGGCGTGAAGTGACCTATACCGTTTCCCCTCGGGGAGGAAAACCATAATGCGATATTATTGCTTGTCCACCAGGAATTCCCGCCCGGCCTTTACTCTCGTGGAGCTGCTGGTGGTGATCGCCATCATCGGGGTGCTGGTCGCCCTGCTCTTGCCAGCGATCCAGTTCGCCCGCGAAGCAGCGCGGCGAACGCAGTGTGCCAACAACATTGGGCAGCTCATTTTGGCGGTGAACCACTACGAGATGGCCCAAACCGTTTATCCGGCGGGAACCATTGACGCCAAGGGACCGATTCTGAATGCCCGCGCCGGCTTTCACCACAACTGGTTGGTGCAGTCGCTGCCGTACATGGAGCAGGAGAACGTCTGGAATGCCGTCGACAAGAGCAAAAGCATCTATCACGCGAAAAATAGTTCCGTGCTCAATTTCCAAGGACGGATTTGGTGGTGCCCATCGCAGGCGGGCTGGGGCGGAACCGACAGCAGCTACGCCGCTTGCCACCACGATGCCGAGGCCCCCATCGATGTCGACAACAACGGCGTCTTCTTCCTCAACAGCCGCGTACGGTACCACGATGTGAAGGACGGCACTTCCAATACGATCTTTCTAGGCGAGAAGCGATCGGACTTTGGAGATTTTGAATGGTGCAGCGGCACTCGGGGAACGCTGCGCAACACCGGCTCCACGATCAATTTCCTCCCCGCAATCCTGGCCATGGGTACGCCCGGAGGTGCCACCGTGCCACCCCCCGTTGATCCCTTGGATGTGCCGGGCCTGGAATCCGATAAGAAATCCGAGGAGCCGGGAGCCACGATCAAAGGAGTAGACGAAAAGGGATTGGGCAAAACGAAGGGGGGCGCAAAGGGAGTTGCGCCGACCGCGACGGTCGGCAGTCCGCTGTATGTCGGCGGATTCTCCTCGGTCCATCCCCAAGGAGCCCAATTCGCTCTGGGTGATGGCAGCGTCCGCTATCTCAGCCAGATGACTTCGGCCGCCGTCCTGCAGCAACTCGGCCACCGCGCCGACGGCAAGCTGACGCCGGAGTTCTAAACGTGGCGCGTCCAACCCATTGTCGCCTTTCGCTCCGCGAAAGTACGCCCTCTCGCGGCTTCACGCTGATTGAGTTGCTGGTGGTGGTCGTGGTCATCGGTGCGCTGGTAATGCTCCTCCTGCCCGCGGTGCAGCAAGCCCGGGAGATGGCCCGCAAGACGCAGTGCGAAAATAATCTGGGTCAGCTCATCATCGCCGTGAATCATTATGAAGCGACCCACGGCGTTTACCCGCCCGGAACCATCGACGCCACGGGGCCGGTCCTGAACGCCCGGCTGGGATACCATCACAACTGGATCGTGCAGTCGCTCCCCTTTCTGGAACTGCACAACGAATGGGCAGCGGTCGATAAGGACCAGAACATTTATCACGCCCGAAACGGGGCGATCCGCGCGCATAACTTGAGGATGCTCCTTTGCCCCTCGGAGCCTGCCGGGGCTCCCATGACCAGCTACTCCGCCTGTCATCACGACACGGAGTCGTCCATTGACGCCCAGGACAATGGCGTCTTCTTCCTCAACAGCCGCCTGCGGTATCGCGATATCAAAGATGGGACGTCCTGCACAATCTTTCTGGGTGAGAAAATCATCGATACCTGGGATATGGAATGGTGCAGCGGCACTCGCGGATCACTGCGCAACACGGGCTCGACCATTAACAAGCTCACGGAGCGGAACGGCGGACTGACCGGTGGAGTGCCGGGATCTCCCTACGATGGCACGGTCGTTCCTCCCGCACTGGGGTTCGATCCTCTGGGTGTGCCGGGCTTGGAATCGGGCAAACCGGCGGCCGAGCCAAGCTCGACCATCCAGGGCATCAAGTCGCCCCAAGTGGGCACGGGCCAGCCCGTAGTTGCCAGCCTGGGGAGCCCCAGTTTCGTGGGGGGCTTTGGGTCTGCGCATCACGGCGGAGCGGTGTTCGCTCTGGGAGACGGCAGCATTCGCTACCTCAATCAGACCATCGATGCCGCTGTCTATCAGCAGCTCGGCCATCGGACAGACGGCAAGTTGCCGCCGAGTTTCTAAACGGAAGAGACGCATTTCATGGCCTCACAACCTTCTTCCGAAGTTCCCACTCGCCGCGGCTATCCGCTGGGGATGCTGTTTGTGCTCGTGGCAATTAGCGCCGTGCTCGCGGCCGGACTTTCGCCAACTTTTCGCGCGGTAGCCGCGGAGAAGCTCGAGTGGTGGCAGCCGCTGGTTGCGGCGGCTATTGGAGCCGCGGCCCTGGGGTTTGTCGGGTTTTGTGCCGGGGGAATTTATTTTCCCCATTGGCGGGGACTGCTGATGGGGGGCGCTGCCGGCGTTGGTGTTGGCCTGATTGCCGGTCCGCTGGCGCTCGTCGAGCCGCGTGAACTGTTGCCGGCCGCACTGGCGATGTGCGTCGGCTCGGTCATTTCGGTGGGGATTGCGGCGGCGATGAGGAGGAAGCAAGAATGAGTTTCGGATCGCGGTTCTGTCCCGACCAGATCCGCAAGATGCCGTCGCTTCCGCCAACAGCGAGAACCTGGCCATCGGGGCTGGCGGCGACGGAATAGTGATACACCTTGGATACTGAGCGAGTCCCGCCCTCGGGCGGCTGCTTTCCGGTCGCATAAGTCAGAATGTCGTTTTCGCTGCTGCTCCGGTGCAGCCGCACGGTGCCATCGCCCGAACAAGCGAGGATCTGCTCGCTGGGGCCGATGAACGTGGCGCTAGTGACTTCTCCCTTGTAGGGTCCAATCTGGTAGGTGCTTCCCTTCATCGTCCGGACGGGGAGCCCCTTGTCAAAGTCCCATAGCTTGAGCGTGCGATCCGTCCCGCAGCTCACGAGCAGCTTGCCGCCGCTGTGCCAGGCGACGCCGAGGACGTGTGCAGTGTGACCGGCGAAGGTTTTCGTCGGCTCGCCGCTGGTGGTGCTGAAGACCTTGACCATCCGGTCGGCGCTGCCGGTGGCCAGGTGCTTGCCATCGGGAGAAAACTTGACTGCGAAGATAGTATCTTCATGAGCTTGCGGCAGCGAGCGGACGATCTGGCCGCTGGTCACATTCCAAAGTTTCAGCTCCGCGGAGCGAGAGGCAATACCGCCGCCGGTGGCAAGAAGCTGGCCATCGGGACTGAAGTCGAGAGCCAAGACGCGGTCGGCAAGCAGCTCCGGGTGGTCGATGCCGCCAAGCGTCCGTTCCAGCTTCCAGGCGCTGGGAGCGTTCCAGAGGATGGCCCGTTTGTCGGAAGAGATGGAGAGGAGAGTGAGTGGTGAGTCGTGAGTGGTGAGTGGTACGACCAGGGCACGGACGGATGCGGTGTGATCCGTATGGACGCCGAGCGGTAGTCCCTTTTCGGCATCGTAGGAACAAATCGCTCCGTCTTCGCAGCCGACGAGCAGCTTCTGGTTGTCGGCGGAAAACGCCAGCGATTTCACCGGCCGCGGCGTTTTGGCGACCTCAATTGCTGTTTTCTTGGCCTCTTCCTGCAACTTGAGCGTAGCCTCGTAGTCCGCAGCCAGCTTTTGGGCCGCTGCAAAGTCTTGCACGGCCCGCTCGGAGACGACTTTGGCCCGGTCGATGACAGTCTGTGCCACCTGCACCGCCGTCATTGCTTCCACCACCGCGTTTTCTGCTTGCTCAATCGCCTTGGCGTCTTTCTTTTCGCTCTTGGCTTTCTCCAAGGCTTGCTTCTTCTCCTCCAGCATCTTCTCCGCCTTCACCTTCTCTTCGTCGGCCTTCTTTACGTCCATCGCCCGCACCATCACCATCCGCTCGGTCCCTTCGTAGGACTTGATATCCTGCCTGGTATGATCGAGGGCCGACTTGGTGAAGTTGACAGCGGCGTCGGCTTGTGCGACTTTCTCCGCGAGCCTTGGATCGCCTTGAACCTGCACGGACTCACCGTTTTCCATGTTCCACAAACGCACGATGTGGTTCTCGCCGGCGGAAGCGAACCGCTTGCCGTCGCCGCTGATTGCAAGCGCGATGACCGGCGCATCGTGCCGCCATTCCTTGAGCTGCTTCCCCTCGACAACCTCCCAGCGGCGGATGAGGCCGTCTTTGCCCGCGGTAAACACGTCGTTGGGTTGGCCGGGCATGGCAACGAGAGCCGTGACCGCTCCGCCGAGAGCCTTGATCTCCTTGAGTGCTGTAACAGCCGTCCCGCTTGCGATCTCACGGAATGCTTTCGTCTCCCAAACATGCATGCTGCCGTCGTCTTCACCGGTGACGAGCCATTCGCCGCTCTTGACACCTGCCAGCGAGTGGATTGGCGACGCTGTTTGCACTGTAGAGCCCACCGCCGCTCCGCTGGCGACATTCCACGCTTTCAGTGACTTATCCGCTGATACAGAAAACACCGTCGCATTGTCCGCGGAAAATGTGAGCCCCGTGACGGCCGCGGCATGAGCAGCAATCGTCTGCTTCGCTGAGCCTGTCGCGACTTCGATGATCCGCGCCTTCCCGCTCTCATCCCCGAGCGCGACGAGCAAACCATCGGCGCTGACCGCGATCTCGGTCAGCGGCGCATCCTGTGGCCACTGGGCTTTCACCGACATTCGCGGCCGCCGCCAGAGCTTTACCTCCCGAAATCCGCCGGAGGCGAGCAGCTCCCCTTTGGTGTCGAATGCCAGGGAGCGGATGATATCGGTATGGGCTTGTCCCCTTTCCCCTTGGGAGAGGGTTAGGGAGAGGGTCTTAGCTGGAGCGGAAGGCGCTTCACCCTCACCCCGGCCCACTCCCAGAGGGAGAGGGGGATCCAGCAGCCGTGCCGACAACTTGCCCGACGGCACGTGGTAAACATCAATCTGATTCCCCCGACTGCAAGCGGCATACTGGCCGTCCGGCGTGACCGCTGTCGCAAAGATCGGCTGATGCCCCTGCGGCAGCGGCCTCAAACGGATGCTGCGACTGGCAGAAACGGTTCCGCCGGCTCCTTGATCAATCCAAAGTTTGATCAATCCCAGTTGAGCCGGCGTCAGCGGCTTCGCCCCCACCTGATTGTCCGGAGGCGGCATGAACGTCTCTTGCTGATGGGCGGCGACCCTGAGCAGCAGGCTCTCGCCGCTCATACCCGCTACCACCGCCGGACCACTCTCGCCACCCTTGGCAATCTGCTGCGGAGACTCCAGCACCAGCCCCGCTTCCTTCTTCCGCTCGCTGTGACAGGCGATGCAATTCGCCCACAAGATGGGCAGCACTTCCGCCTCAAAGTCCACCGGCTTCTCGCGAGTGGGGGCTTCGATGGCGATCGGAGCGGCGAAGAGAGCGCAAGGTGCGAGCAGCAGGAGGACGGAGAAGAAGAGTCGCATATGTACCCTACAAAATCTCCTCAATCGGTTTGCCGTAGTTCAAAACCTGCACCGGCCGACCGGCTTCGTTGAGGTAGCTCTTGGTGTAGTCGACGCCGAGCAGGTGGTACATCGTGGCCATGATGTCCTGATGGAAAATGGGCCGGTCCTTGGGCAATTCCGCCAGGGCGTCGCTGGAGCCGAGGATAATGCCCGGCTTCACGCCGCCGCCGGCCAGCACGGTCGTGTAACAGCTCGCCCAATGGTCTCGCCCCGCCTTGTCGTTGATCCGCGGCGTGCGGCCAAATTCCCCGCCGATGATAACGAGTGTGCTTTCCAGCAGGCCCCGATTGGCCAGGTCTTCGAGCAGTGCCGACGCCGTGTAGTCATAGCCGGGCACATTCTGCCGATGGGCGGTGAAGTTATCCTGGTGCGAGTCCCAGGGCTTCGCGAACGTCATGCTGACCGTGACGAAGCGGGCCCCCCGTTCGACGAGGCGGCGGGCGAGCAGTGCCCCTTGGCCAGAGCCGCTCTTCTTGTCGAACCGCTCGCGGGTTTTGTCGCTTTCCTTGTTGAGGTCGAACGCCTCCTGGATTTGCGGGCTGGTGGCCAGCTCGAACGCCTGGCGGCGGAATTCGTCCATCGCGCCGATGGCTCCGCTGGCGTCGGCGTCCCGGCGGACCGTGTCGAACTTCTCCAACATCTTCTTCCGCGTCGTCACGCGCTCGTCCTTGATGCCGTCCGCCGCCTTCAGGTTGCGGACCCGGAAACTGGGGCTCGTCGGATAGCCAAAGGTCTCGAACGGATCGTTCGCCACGCCCAGGTATCCGCTGCGGCCGTGCTCGAGCGCCTGTTGGACTGCGATGTACCCCGGCAATCCGGCCCGCCAGCCCAACTCCTTGCCCACGATGCTGCCAACGCTGGGAGCTTCCTGCACGGGATCCCCTTTGACCGGAGCATAGCCGGTCAGCACCGTATGAGTTGCCTGCGAATGTTCGTTCATCATGTGATGCACCGACCGCAGGATCGCCAGCTTGTTGCACATTTGGCTCAGCTTGGGCATTAGCTCGCTGACCCGATAGCCCGGAATATCGCTGGGGATGCTCGTGAACTCGCCGCGATATTCCACCGGCGCATCCGGCTTCATATCCCACATATCCAAATGGCTCGGCCCCCCCGGCTGCCAGAGCATAATCACGCTCCGCTTATCCGTTGCAGCCGATACGCCAGTGGCCGCTTCACTTCGGAGCAAGCTTGCCAGCCCTACTCCGCCGAGCGAAACCGCCCCAGCGCGGATAAAGCCGCGGCGTGAGATGTGAAAGGATGATGTCATATGTTTGGTTACCGGCTAAACAAGAACTCCTTCGAATTCATCAACGTCCAGAGCAAATCTTCAATCACCGGCTGTTTGTCCATGGCCGTGTCGAGCAGCGAGACGGCTTCGGCCTGCTCTTCGGGGCGAGGAAGGCGTGAAAAAGTCCGCAGAAAAATCTCGTCAACAATCTCGTCGCTGGATTTGCCTGACTTGGCGAGCTTCGTGCAGTTGCCGTCCTTGTCGACAAGCTTCCGCTGAATCTCTTCCGCGTGCAGCAGATATAACACCTGAGAAAGATTCGGCGCAAGTCTCGTTTCGCATTCGCACGGCGTATCGCGGCTAGAGCGACCGAACATGTCGAGGAAGTCGCTGCGGCCCTTTTCGTTCGGCAGCAGCAGGGCTCTTTTGATCTCGGGATAGTCGTCGAATTTCGTGGGGACACCGGTGGCACCGTCGATGGCGTCCATCAGGACATGCGGCGAGAGGCGGCGGGGATAATGCCGGGCGTAGTTCCGCGTGTCGAGCTTGTTAGCGTCGGCCGGGTCGGAAGAAAGGCCGTAGACCCGCGAGGTCATCACGAGCTTCATGAGGTGCTTGAGGTTGAACTTGTGCTCGATGAAGTCCTTCGCCAACCGGTCGAGCAGCTCGGGGTTGCTCGCGGGGTTCGTCGCCCGCATGTCATCGACGGGATCGATCAGGCCGACATCGAGATAATGCCCTAAAACCCGATTGCAAATAGCGCGAGCGAAATACGGGTTGTCCGGAGCCGCCATCCAATCGGCGAGCTTCAGCCGCGGGTCCTCCCCTTTGACGTATTCAACCTCCGGCGTACCGTAGGCGGCACCGATGCCCCGCGGCTTAAGCGGCTGGTCGGTTCGTGGATGTTTGACCATGCCGTTTTCGTCGAGCTTGATTTCATCGACGCTGCCGTAGGTGACGGAGCCGACGCGGGCGAAGAAAGCGGCGAATCGCCAGTAGTCGGTCTGGCTGATGTTCTCGAACGGGTGGTTGTGGCAACTTGCGCACGAAACCCGCAGGCCGAGGAATGCCTGCGCGGAATCCTCCACGCGGACCTGGTTGCTAATGGCCTGGCGATACCAATCCATCTGCGGATTGTCGGCCCTCTTGCCCGTCACGGTAATAATTTGGCGGACAAACTGGTCGTACGGCTTGTTCTCCGCCAGCGACTGCCGAATCCAGCCGTGGAATTTAACGGTGTGGTCCTTGAAGCTGGCGTCTCCGGTCTTGACCCGGAGGATTTCGGCGAAGCGATGCGCCCAATAGTCGGCATACTCCGGCCTCTCCAGTATCTGCTCGACGAGCTTGTCCCGTTTGTCGGGAGCCGTGTTGGCGAGAAAATCGCGGACCTCCTGCGGCGTCGGCAGCGTACCCATCACGTCCAGGCAGGCGCGGCGCAGGAATTCGTTATCGCTGCAGGCCGGGCTGGGAGCGATGTGGAGCTTCTTCCACTTGGCAAGGACCAACTCGTCGAGGAATGTTTTGGGTTGGAAACTTGCATAAGCTTCGTTGGGCAACTCAGGCCCAAAGGAATGCGTGAAACGACTCACGGCGACGAGGTCGCCGTAGCGGATCATGATGTCCCCTTCGCCCAACTGCCCGCTCGTCCTTACGAGCCCACTCGAAGTCACTTCCAACATCATCGGCTGCTGACTGTCGTATCGGGCTGTCGCGGTTACATCGCGCGTCGAACTATCCGAATAATGGGCGATGATCTTCAGCGGAATCTCAGCCTTGCCTTCCACATTCTGCTCCGCCGGACTCACTTCTAGCCGAACCGCCCGCGGAGCATTTTCCTCTCCCCACGGCGCGCCCTGCTCAATCCACTGTTTCAGCAGCTTGTAAGGTTCTGAGTCCGTCCCAAACCGCAGCCCTCCCCCATGCGCCATCCCCCCAGCCGCCTTGAGCAGAATCAGCGAATCATCGGGGGCAGCCGCACTCACCCGCCGGCCGCGACCTTCATGCACCAAGGCTGCGTAGTCAAATGCCGGATCAAATCCAAACAGCGACAGCTTGAATCCGTTCTGTCCAATCGCCTTTCCATGGCAGGCCCCGCTGTTGCACCCCTGTTTGCTGAGAAGCGGGACTACGTCGTTGGTGAAGTCCAAAGGAGCGGCCTTCGAGGTGCCGGCCAATGTTCCCAGGGCAACTCCCACCAAGAGCGCCAAAACGGAGCGTAAGAACATCCTGTGCATAGGGATGGGTGGCAGGAACCGAGTGGGGTGTTACAAGGCGGGAGGTCAGGCGGGACCATTCCAGTGTACCAAAACTGCCCTTCGATTTCCTAACGGAATGTCATCCTCCAGGCCCGAGAATAAGTTTGACATTTTCCGTGCCGTGCCTTAGGTTACGTCCTAATCGCCCGGCCTGCTGCTGGGGCATTCTTCCGTGGTTCGCATCTCTGAAAGTCAGCAGGCCGCACGACTCGCTTGATTGCTATTTGCCGCCGATGGGGCTTCGGCTCTTCTCGGCTATAGATACGGTGGTGCGTCCGCGAACAATCGTAGGCGTGCCAGGTCAAAAAAGCGTCGTGAGTACCGCGGTGGTTTAAAAGGACCATCTGCGGAGAGTTCGTTTCTTTTGCGCGCATGAGGCGAAGCTATTAGCCGCTTTTCCGTGCGCTCCCTATACGGAGTTGGCGATGTCCGAACAAGCAACTACTGCGCCGGGTAAGTTCCCTTACCCCGGCATTCCCACCACCTGTGACGGCTCGGACGCCGTCGTGCATGTGGAAATCAACGTGACCCAGGGGGCTGGTGCGTTCCCCATTACCAGTTCCACAAACATGGGGGGCGGGTACAACGCCGCCGTGATGAACGGCTGGAAGAATCTCTGGGGGGATTTGCTCTTGTTTGTTGAGCCGGAGAGCGAGCATTCCGCAGCCTCCTTTTGCGAAGGCTTTGCCGCCACCGGCGGGCGGGTCACCAACTTCACCTCCGGCCAGGGTCTGGTCCTGATGAAAGAGGTGCTTTACACCATCGCAGGCAAACGGCTCCCCGTGGTGATGAACATCGGGGCCCGGGCTCTCACCAGCCAGGGGCTGAATGTCCATGCCGGACATGACGACATGATGAGCGTGGCGGACTGCGGCTGGGGGATGATCTTTGCCCGTAACGCCCAAGAGGCATCCGACCTGTGTCTGATTGCCCGCCGGGCGGCGGAAGCGTCGTTTACGCCGTTCTTTGCTGTTCAGGACGGATTCCTCACCACGCATACCGTGGAAAAAGTCCTCCTTTGCGAGAAGGAGTTTATGAAGGAGTTCGTCGGCAGCCCGGCCGAGAAGCTCCACAACCTGATGGACACCGCGAACCCGGTTATGTCCGGCGTGGTGCAAAATCAGGACTCGTACATGAAGGGAAAAATCGCCCAGCGGTGGTATTACGACCGCGTCGGCCCGGCGCTCCAGGACGCCTTCGACTTGTTCTATAAAAACACGGGCCGCAAGTATGACGTCGTCATGCCTTACCGCTGTGAGGACGCGGATTACATCATCGTCGGCATGGGCTGTTACATGGAAACGGCCCAGGCCACGGTCGATTACCTGCGGCAAGAGAAGGGAATCAAGGTCGGCTGCCTCAACGTCGTTTGCTTCCGCCCCTTCCCGATGGTGCAGATTGTGGAGGCCCTGAAAAACTGCAAGGCCTTCGCCGTGCTGGAGCGAATGGACGATCCCCTCTCCACCACCGGCAACCATCTCACCCGCGAGATCAAAGCCGCCTTCTGCGACGCCGCCAACGGCCAGAATGGCCAGGAACCAATCACCCGCATCCCGCAAATCTACAACGGCTCTGCGGGGCTCGGCAGCCGCGATGTGCGGCCGGGGGATTTGATTGCGGTGGTCGAAAACATGATCGAGGAAGGGCAGGACTATTTCTGTGTCGGCATCGACCACGCCTTGGCCCTGAAGGTGACGGACGATCCGGATTTACGCGGCCCCGGCACATTTTCGATGCGCGGCCACAGCATCGGCGGCTTCGGTTCGGTGACCACGAACAAGGTCATCGCTACGATTGCCGGCGACGTGTTCGGCAAGGACGTGCAGGCTTATCCCAAATACGGTTCCGAAAAGAAGGGACTGCCGACAACGTACTACCTGACCATTGCCGAGACCCACGTCTACCTCCACAGCGAACTGAATGACGTGGATCTGGTCGTGCTCAACGACACCACTGCCCTGTTTAGCGGCAACCCGTTGGTCGGCCTCGTATCCGGCGGCTCCATCATCATGCAATCAACGTATGCGGAACCCGCGGACGTTTGGCAGCGGATTCCGGAACATCACAAGCGGACGATCCAAAGCCTGAAAATCCGCGTCTTTTACGCGGACATGGTGCAAATCGCCCGCGAGGTCGCCTCCGTGGCTGACTTGCAGATGCGGATGCAGGGGATCGTGCTCCTAGGCGCGTTCCTCAAGCTCACCCCCTACGGCACCCAAAGTAACATGAACGCCGACCAGGTCTATGCCGGCGTCGAAAAGGCCCTGCGAAAATACTTCGGCAAGCGCGGCGATCGCGTGGTGCAAGACAACATGAATTGCGTCAAGCGAGGCTACGAGCAGCTGCGGGAAGTGCCGCAGGAGATTATTCAGAAGACCCGCCAAGCAGTTGCCGTTTAGTGAATCAACAGCAACGACCCCGTGAACTAATCAGTAAAAAACCTCTCCGGAGCAAGACGATATGAGTGCGGAAACCTATCCCTCGATGAACGAAGCCAGTGACCGCGACCCGTACAACAACAATTCGTACGGGACGCTGGTGGACTCGGGCTACAAGCGAGTCACGCTCCCGATGCTGGACGTGGACGATTTTAACAATCGCACCATTCGGGCCTACGAAGACGGCTCCGCGGAAGTCGGCCTGCCCGCCGATCTGCCTTTGGCCCGCTCCTTGATTCCCGCCGGCACGGCCACGTTGCGGGATTTCAGCTATATCGCCCCGGACATCCCTGAGTACATCCAAGAAAACTGCACCGGCTGCATGGACTGCGTCACGCTCTGCCCGGATACGGCCATTCTCGGCAAGGTGATTGGCGAGAAGGAATTCGAAAAGCGTGTCGCTTCGATCGACCCCTCGGAGCGAGAAGCATTTCGCGCCCAGTGGAGCAAGACTCGCAAATATTACGACGGACCCTCCAAGAAGACCGGCGAAGGTGGGCTCTTCGGTATCATCATCGACCCCAGCAAATGCAAGGGCTGCGCCGAGTGCGTTACTGTCTGCGACGACAACGCCCTGAAGATGATTCCCAAGACCGAAGAGGTGATGACCAGCGTTCGCAAGAGCCACCGCTTCTTCAAGCAGGTTGGTCCCTCGGATGAGCGCTACATCAACGACAGCCTGCTCATCGACATGATGCTCAAGGAGCAGACTCACATATACGTCGGTGGTGCGGGAAGCTGCGCCGGCTGCGGCGAAGGAACCGCGCTCCGGATGCTCTGCTCGGCCACTGGTCTCAAGCACGGCGATAATTGGGCACTTGTAGCCGCCACCGGCTGCAATACGGTCTATACCTCCACGTATCCGTACAATCCGTACCTCGTGCCCTGGATCAATTCCCTCTTTGAAAACGCCCCCGCCACGGCGATGGGCGTGCGCGCTCGCTGGGACCAGATGGGCTGGGGCGAAAAACCGATCTGGTGCATCGGCGGCGACGGGGCCATGTTTGACATTGGCTTCCAGTCCCTCAGCCGGCTGTTCGCGTCGGGAATGAACGTCAAGGTGTTCGTGCTCGATACGCAGGTCTATTCCAACACTGGCGGCCAGGCTTCTACGGCCAGTTACACCGGCCAGAACACCAAAATGAGCGTGCATGGCAAGGCCGTGGACGGCAAACAAGAGCGGCGGAAGGAAATCGCCCAGATCGCGATGATGCACCCCCGGACGTACGTCGCGCAAACGACTTGCGCCCACATCAACCATTTCTACCGCTGCGTGCTGGAAGCGATGGAGTTCGACGGCCCGGCCCTCATCTCCTGCTACACGACTTGCCAGCCCGAGCATGGCGTGGCTGACAACATGGCGACCGACCAGGCTCGCCTGGCCGTGGACACGCGGGCCTTTCCGCTGGTCATTTACGATCCGCGGAAGGGTGACACGATCCGCGAGCACATGACCCTCCAAGGGAATCCCGCTATCAATGACGACTGGTGGACCAACCCCAAGACCGGCGACGTGGTTGATTTTATCGACTTCGCCCGGAGCGAGGGACGGTTCGTCAAGCACTTTGACAAGGACGGCAATCCCAGCGAAACGCTCCTCCGCGCCAAGCAGGACCGGTTGGAAAACTGGCACATCCTGCAAGAGTTGGCGGGCGTTCGCGGTGTCAAGAAGGAAGCACCGGCGAAGAAGTCCGCAGAAGCTCCCGCTAAGGCGAATGGTTCCAACGGACATGGCGCGACGAACGGCAACGGCGCGCTCTCCGTCGGCAGTCGCATCAAGTACAAGGAAGCGAGCGGCTGGGTGAACGGCATCGTCGAGTCCCTGGACCCGCCCGTGCTGGCCCTCGACGACAAATCCAAAATCCGCACCACCGCGGACATTCTCGCCGCCGCAGTGGCGGAAGGAATCGTGGTGCAGAATCAGTAGCCTGCACACTCCGTGTGCAGGCATGTTCGAATGACCAAGTGTCTATCAGATGTCCGCTCGCGGAGTGAACGGACTAAAAAGGAGCCTGGACATGCACGAATCTCACGGCGAACTCTTGCTGGGTGGCTCTCGCCTGCACCATGTGCATGTTGAGCTGGAACAGGAAGAGCCGCTGGACGGCCACGCGGACTGGATGCTTTCCGGTGAGCTCCGCGTCAGCGAAGTCGAGGCCCGCGAACTGGAACTGGAGCGACATTACTTGCTGCAACTGGAAGATGGCCGCGCCGGCCCCATCGTCGTCACTCGCTTCGAGCAACCCCACGATGGCACGCTCAGAGCGGCGTTCAGGCCGCACCCGGAGTGAGGGCAAAAATCAAATCCGAATGTCGAATTTCGAAACGGTTGCTTCAGTTTCGGATTTCGGATTTGTTCCTTATCCCGGACCTGACCCATATAGATGCTGAATCGGCGTGGCGTGACCCCACACGATGTCTTCGGGAGGAACGCCAAGCACAGCGGCAATTCTCTGCCGCTCCGCGGGGCTGGGGGTCCAGCGCTGCAGAAGGATGGCCTGCACGCGGGTTTCTTCCAGGCCGGACCTTTCCACGAGCTGGACGTAGGTAATCCTGCCTGCCTGGCAGAGGTCTTCAACGCTCTGTGCCATTTCCTGACTCCTGCCCCCTGGTCCCTGACGCTTGGCCAAAGTCTTCCTTGAGCCCGAACCGCCCGTACCGCACATTCCGCGGGCTCATCGTGTGCCCCCAACTGATTTCGTCGACTGGCAGTCCGAGAGCCGCAGCCAGCTTCCCGCGCTCCGTGGGACTCGGCGTCCAGCGACCGTCGGCGATTGCCAGCGTCCGTTCCAGTTCCAGCCCAGCCCTTTTGGCCAGGTCTTCCAAATTGATGTCCAGCTCATCGAGCAGGTGCTCCACCGTCTTCATCCGCGAGCCTCATCAGGTCCATTGTGTGCATTGTCTGGGCTCTATCATAACAGCGAGCGCAGCCGCTGGTAAAGATTTCACTGCCGTTCATCCGCGCATCCGCCCCTGCCTATCCGCCTGCCAGATGTCCCCAGTATCCACGTCGAGCGCCGTCAGCCAGCCGCCACCGTGGCAATAGGTGTCGATGCAGATGACGTGTCCCAGGTCTTTGATTTCGCCGCTCCGCTGGGCCGTGTGGCCGACGATGGCCGTCTTGCCGCTTTCGTGCGGAGTGGGAACGGCGGCGAACAAATGCTCCCAGAACAAGGCATAGTCCGGCTGCTCGGCCAGCGTCATGTCGGGGATATAGTTGGCGTGGAAGAACAAGTGCGTTGGAGTCTCGTGGTATTTCCGCAGGTTGTGCAGAAAGTCGAGATGGCTTTCAGGGATTTTCTCAACATCCCAGCCGTAGCTGGCCAGCGTCTCGGTTCCGCCGTAATGCAGCCAGGCCGCCCCTTCCGTCCCCAGCTTCAGAGTCTCCAAAAACATGATTTCGTGGTTACCAAGGAGTGGCACCACTTCGCACTGCCTCTCCAGGGCTAGGATCTGCTCAATCACGCCGCGGCTATCGGGGCCGCGGTCGACGTAATCTCCCAAAAAAACCAACGTGTCCCGCTCCGCCGGCTTAATCGCGGCCAGCACGGCGGCGAGCGCGTCCGCACACCCGTGAATGTCGCCGAGGGCAATGGTCCGAGCACGCATCGTGAGAGTTTGTCCGCCCGCTGGCAAAAAGTGGCTGATGGAGATAGGTTAATTCCTCTTCCAGGAAACCTACCATGAGCGACCTCGATTTCAATGCCGCCTGCTGCCGTTCCCGCCAAAAGCGGCTGCTGGAGCAGATGCAAAAGCTGCAACTCGACCTGGTCATTGTGACGCAGACCGAGCACGTGCAATGGCTCTGCGGCCCGCGCTACCCCTGGGTCATGTCCCCGGCGGCGGCCTTGCGGGCGGACGGACATGTCACGCTCTGCGCCCCTAAAAAGCCGGTGCTGGAAGCGGCAGCGGACGAAGTGGTCACCTACGACGCCCAGTGGCACAGCACCCTCCGCAACGACCAGCGGCAAGCTTCGTCGCAGGCCCTGGTGGAAGCACTTTCCGGTCGCAAATCGCCCCAACGCATCGGCGTGGAGTTCTCCAGTTTCAGCCTCTATTTTCAGTCCCTGACGGGTGAGCGAGTGGACATCGAACCGGTCCTGTACAGTCTCCGCCGTCGCAAGGACGTCGATGAACTGGCCCGGCTGAAAAAGGCCATTGCCGCCTGCGGTAAGATGTACGCCCTGGCTCGCCAGATCATTGAGCCGGGAATATCGGAACTCGAAGTCTTCAACCGCTTACAAGCCGCCGCGGTGGAAGAGATTGGCGAGAAGATGTCCGACCATCCGGACGGCAACGACTTCGCCTGTGGCGCTCGCGGAGGGCCCCCGCGCGGCGGACGCACTGCCGCCAGCGGCGAGCTCTACATCCTGGATCTCGGCCCCGCCTGCCGCGGCTATTTTGCGGATACTTGCCGGGCTTTTGCAGTCAATAAGAAACCGACGGACGAGCAGCAGACGGCTTGGACCCACATCATGAAGGTCTTCGAGCACCTGAAGAAAACCGTCAAGCCTGGCAAAAGCTGTCAGGAACTCTATTACGAAGTTCAGGAGATGCTGAGCGAGGCACCCATCGGTGTTTTCAACCATCATCTTGGCCACGGCATCGGCCTGTTCCCGCACGAAGGGCCACACCTCAATCCGTTTTGGAACGACACTTTCGCGGCCGGCGATGTCTTTACCGCGGAGCCGGGGCTGTACGATGAGAAAGTCCTACGGGCCGGCATGCGGCTGGAAAACAACTATTTGGTAACGGAAACCGGTGTGGAGCTGCTGAGCGACTTTCCACTGGAGCTTTAGCAAGGTGGGGCAGGCTTCCAGCCTGCCCAAACAGGATTCTCTGGGCAAGCTGGAAGCCTGCCCCACCTATTATGTCCCACAGCCTCAATCCGCCGCAGCAGGAAGCGGTGAACACGCTGAAGGGGCCATTGCTCGTCTTGGCCGGCGCGGGGAGCGGTAAGACGCGGGTCGTCACGTTTCGCATCGTCAATCTCATCCGTAACGGCACGCGCCCCGACCGCATTCTGGCCGTTACCTTCACCAACAAAGCTGCCGCGGAGATGCAAGAGCGCATCAGCGGGTTGATGGGGAAGAAGAATGAATCCCGCCCCCTGATTTCCACATTCCACTCGCACTGCGTCAAAGTGCTGCGGCGGCATATCAAAGAGCTGGGGTATCCGCCGAGGTTCGCCATCTACGACCGGGGGGATCAAGAAAGCCTTGCTCGGACCGTTTTGAGAGAGATCAAAGTCCCCGGCGAGATGATGCGGCCGGGGGACTTGCTCTTTCAAATCAGCAACTGGAAGTCGCACAGCATCCGCCCGCCGGACGCGGCGCAAGTCGCCAAGACCGACAAAGAGCATCTGGCCGCGATGGCCTATCGCCGCTACCAGAAGTCGCTGAAACTGGCGGGCGCGGTCGATTTCGACGACCTGTTGCTGTGTACCGAAGAATTGTTTCAAACCAAACACGACATCTGCCGCCAGGAAGCGAGCCTCTTTGATCATCTGCTGGTCGACGAGTATCAGGACACCAACGGCAGCCAATATCGCATCATCCGAGCCCTCGCCCAGGAGCATCGCAACCTGTGCGTGGTCGGCGACGACGACCAGTCCCTTTAC
>SXGT01931161.1_pt1 | contig 25202 bp, 12 predicted proteins | sample 3176221 | NCBI WGS metagenome assembly SXGT01 (sample SAMN11356862, study PRJNA531348) | freshwater metagenome | isolation source: freshwater sample F1-120 | place: China: Fuxian Lake, Yuxi | collected 2017-12-25
GTCTTGCCGTCGCAGCCGCAGACCGGCGCGGAGAGCATGATGCAGGCGTCTGGCTTCTTGGTGCAGACGCCCTCGCCGCTACAAACGCCCGGCAGAGCGCAATACTCGCCGATGCCGCAGGCGATGTCGGCGCCCATGCCGACGGTGCACGCCTTCTGCTCTGGCCCTTTGCAGACGCCCGCCTTGTCCATCGCCTTGCAGATCGCGTTGCAGCCGCAGGCCATGGCGTCGACACAGGTCTCGCCCTTGCCGCATTGGCCGTTGGTCCAGCACTGGCCCTGCGCGAGGTCGGTGGTGTTCATGCAACGGCCGGCCTTCATCGGCCCAAAGAAGCAGACCTGGCCGAGCTTGCAGTCGCCGTCGGCGTTGCAGCAGCCAGGGGATGGGCCGGCGTCGACCGCGCCGCTGTCGAGCGGCGGCGGCACATCGGCGGCACCGCCATCCACCGGCGGCTTGGCGTCGGTCGGTGCGCTGTCGTCGACGGCGTCGGCGGCCGGTGCGTCGGCGAGCGGTGCGTCGGCGGGCTCGGCGTCAGGGGTCGCCGTGTCTGGGGCGCCGGCGTCGGTCGGCTCTGCGTCAGGAGCTGCCGAGTCGGGGGCCACGGCGTCGGAGGCCACGGCGTCGGAGGCCACGGCGTCGGAGGCCACGGCGTCGGTGGGCTCGGCGTCAGGCGCTGCCGAGTCAGGCGCCACGGCGTCGCTCGGGTCAGTGTCCGCGGCGCCGTCGGCAGCGCCGCCGCCGAGATCGCCGACGATGTCCTGTGAGCCCGAGCCGCTGTCTTCGCCGGCGTCGCTGGCAGCGTCGGTGGCGCCGCTGCCATCTTCGGTCCCGACGTCATCGCCGCCGCTGCCGGCGACCGTCGTGCCGCAGGCCGCGCACAATGCCAACGCCGTCGCGGCGAGAAAGCGAAGCACCCAAAAACGACTCTTCATCGCAGACTCCTCCTGCCCACCGCCAGTCTAGGAACGGCTGCGCGCTGGTGCAAGCCGCGCCCCTCGGCTGCAGAGCGGCGGCTGCCCAGCGCTGAGCGCCACAATAGTCGGCCGTGGGCGCCGCGCAATGACGGACAGCACCCATCGTCGGGCCAGCTCTGGGCGCCAACGGGCGATGCGCCGCGCCGACAGCCAGCCGAGCCGAGGGCGTGGTGGCGGATTGCGCCGGCGCCCTTCCCCCGCCCAGGCTAGCCCGGTATCCTGCAGCGGGGAGGTGCCTGTGGTCACGCTTACTGCCGCCCGCATTCTGGTCCTGAGCGAGAGCGCCGAAGTGCTCCAGGCCGTGGGGCAGGCGGCACAGCCGGTCGGGGCCCTGTTATTTCAAGTCGAGGGCGAGGCCGACCTGGCGCTGCGGGTGCACGACCTCCAGCCGGCGGTGGTGGTCATCGACGCCGATGCTCGTGGCGCGTCGCAGACCGAGGAGCTGGCCCTCGCCATCGACAACGTCCGCAGCGGCGCGCTGCGGCCACAGGTTCTCCTGGTCGGCGGCGACGACGCGGCACACCGCGTTGCGCTGGTGCGGGCGCTGGCGGTCGACGCCATCGTGCCGCGGCCGGTCGACGCGGTGGAGCTCGCCGTCGAGGTACGCACCTTGATGCGCGTGCGCGCTACGACGGCAGAGGCGCTGCGCGACCGGGACTTGTTGAATCATCTCTTGGAGTTGACAGCGATTGCCGGCGACTACGAGGGCAACTCGCTGGTCGACGAAGCTGCGGGCAGCGAGGGGCCGGGCGGCGACCCAACATCCGGCAGCGGCGCCAGGACGAACGAGGCCACGCCGACCCGGCATCGCTCCTCTGGCCACGGCGTCGCGGCTCCCCTCGAGCGCTTGGTGCACCGCATCGGCGAATGGCTGGAGGTGCCGCACGTCGTCATCAGCCTCGGCCCGCCGACCAGCTGTCGCGTCGCCGCCGCCTTCCACGCCCGGGGCAGCGCCGGCAGCGGCCGCAGCTTGGTCGACCGCCGCCACCACGAGCTCGTCCGCCGCGGCCAGCTCGAGCTGACCGACCCCGCCACCGGCGTGCTGACCGGCGAGGACCCGGCGACGCTGCCCTACGTCGGCGTGCCGCTGCGGGCCGCCAATGGCGAGGTGCTCGGTGTGTTGCACGCGTGGGGAGGCCAACGCTTGCCCAATGAGGGCAACCTGCGACTGCTGCAGGTGGCCGCCGGGCGAATCGGCACCGAGATCCAGCTCCGTGATGCCCACCGCCGGCTGGAGGAGATGGTCGAGACGCGCACCGCCGACTTGACGGCGCTGCTCGAGCGGCTGCGCGGCGTCAACAACCAGCTGGTCGAGGCGAACCGCGAGACGATCATGCGACTGGCCCGCGCCGCCGAGTACCGAGACGGCGACACCGGCGAGCACGTCGACCGCATGTCGAGCTATTGCCAAGCGATGGCGCGCACGCTCGGCATGGCCGCCGACGAGATCGCGCTGATCAAGCTGGCGGCGCCGATGCACGACGTCGGAAAAATCGGCATTCCAGACGCGATCTTGCTCAAGCGCGGGCGCCTGACGCCGGAGGAGTGGGAGACGATGCGGCAGCACCCGCTGATCGGCGCCCGCATCCTCAGCGGCAGCGGCAGCCGGCTGCTGCAGATGGCGGAGCAGATCGCCGCCACCCACCATGAGCGTTGGGACGGCACTGGCTACCCCTTGGGCATCGGCGGCACGGAGATCCCGTTGGTGGGCCGGATCGTCGCGCTCGCCGACGTGTTCGATGCCCTGACGAGCCCTCGGGTCTACAAGGACGCTTGGTCCATTGACGAGTCGGTGGCGTACATCCACGAGCTCAAGGGCAAGCACTTTGACCCGAAGGTGGTGGACGCCTTCGGCGCCTGCCTCGATGAGTTGCTCGAGATCCGCAGCGGCTACTTGGGTATCGAGGCCGGCAGCGCCGACGTCTTGGCGGTGCCGAGCATCTCGGAGGCGCAGGCTTGACGCCCGGCCGGCGTAGGGAGGCGCGGCGGCGCCCCTTCGTCTACGCGCACGCAGAAGGCGGCCGGGACGTGTGGCGGCTGGCTATCCTCGTCCTCGTCCTCGCCCTGGCGACTGTCGGCTGTGGTGCCCGCGGCGCCGCCGAGTCCGCCGGCCCAAACGGCTCAGCGCCCGCGCTGCCCACCTCCGCCGCGCCGTCGCTGGCTGCGTCGTCCACTCCGCCTGCGTCGCCCCCCCCGGCTGCGCCGATGGTGCCGGTCGTGACGCCTGCGGTGGCGCTCGGCGGCGCCGTCACCGCTGCAGTCGCGCCAACCGCCGCAGATGACGTCGCCGAGGCGGAGCGACGGGCGGCGGCGGCGGAGATCGCCTCCTACGCGGAGCGGCGCAAGCGGCCGCGGGCGGTGATCGGTGGCTGCGAGGAGAGCTGCGAGCGGCCCGAGTCGGCGCTCTCTGCCCTCATCGACGCCCTGACGCTGGCGACGGCAGAGCGGCGGGTCGAGGCGCTGTGGGGCCGCGTCGACTACAGTCAGTTGGTCGTCGATGGCGAGCCGCGCGGCGAGGCGTGGTCGGCGCTGTGGCAGGACGTCCGCTCGCACCGCCAACGCGAGGACGAGATCCTCGGCTTCCTGGGCGAAGTCGCCGCGTTGCGCGACCAGGCCGTCGACCCGGCGGCGATGTCGTCGCTGCGTGGGGCGGGGACCGTGCTGCGGCCGGTGCCGGGGCGCAGCGACATCTACGAGGCGCAGCTGCGCTTGCCGGCGCTGCGGCCCGGGGTGCGCGGTGAGGGGGCCTGGCGCCTCGGGCTCGTGCGTCGCGGTTGGGAGTGGCTGCTGGTCGAGCTCGACCGGGCACCTTCGCGGCGGCCCTTTCAGGCCGATCGCTACAGCGGAAGCGTAGCGACGGGGCGGCTTTAGGGGCCGGGCGGCTGGGCAGGCGCGATCAGCGGCGCGGCGGGGTCGGGCTGCGTCGCGCGGTGGCCTTGGGCGGCCCGTGACGCCGATCGAGGTCGCTGGGGACGACGCCGCCGTCTTCGCCGAACAGGCTGCGCAGATCGGCCGGGATGGGCGCCCGCAGGCCCAGGTGCCCATCCGGCAGCGCTGGGTGCGCGAGGTCGAGCGCCAGCGCGTGCAGCATCGCCCGCGGCGCCATGCGTGCCACCTGCGCGCCACCGTAGAGGAAGTCGCCGGCGATCGGTGCCCCCAGCTCGGCCAGGGCGACGCGGACCTGGTGCTTGCGGCCCTGCTCCGGCAGCACGCGGACCAAGCCGAAGCGCCGGCTGCGCGCCACCACCTCGACCTCGGTGGTCGCCAGCTGGCCGCCCTCGGCGACGAGCACCATCTTCTCGCCCTTGCCCACCCGGCGGCCGGCCAGCCGATGCTCTACCCGCGCCCAGCGCACCGCCGGCACCGGCGACGTCAGGGCGACGTAGATCTTGTGGACTTTGCGATCTGCGAACGCCGCACCCAGGCGCCGGGCCATCTCCTCGCCGCGCGCGAGGAGCATCACGCCCGAGGTGTCGCGGTCGAGGCGGTGGACGAGGCGAATGGCGTCCGCCGGCCGACCCGCCGCCACATCGCGCGCCCGCGCCCAGCCGAGGACGCCGCCTGGGCCATCGCCGTCGACCAGCATCCCTGGCGGTTTGTCGATCGCCAAGACGTCGTCGTCTTCAAACAGGACCATCGGTTGGAGGCGGACGGCGCTCACCACGGAAGCCTCACAGCGGCTGGCCGTCGACGCAGCGCGGCCCGGCGTGACCATCGCTGACCTCGCGCTGCGGCTGCGTCATCGCCAGCGCCCAGAGGCGAGACGGACGGGCCACGCGACGGCGATCGTCGCAAAAACGCGGACGGGGCGCGCCGGCTGCGACCGATGCGCCCCGTCCTGGTCGGGGTGACTGGATTCGAACCAGCGACTTCGTGCTCCCGAAGCAAGCGCGCTACCAGACTGCGCTACACCCCGATGGGCCGCCGCGAGTGGATCCTTGTCGAGGGTCCGCCGAGGCGGTCCTTGACAGCTCACGCACCTGCGGCGGCGCGCCTCCCAGCGCTGGCGGGCGCTGGGAAGGCCGGCTAGGTAACGGAAGCAGCCCGCAGTGTCAAGCACGGATCGGGCGGCACCGACCCCTTGTAGGCCCGGCCATCCTTGGTGGCGCGCAAGGCCGCGAACGCGGCAGCGGCATCGGCAGGCACCATCGGCGAAGCGGAGGGCCCATGCAGCGCCGGCAGCAGCCGCTCGGCGTGCAGGAAGGGGTTGGTCGCCTGCTCGTCGGCGATCGACGACGGCAGCGTCGAGCGCCCCGCCGCCCGAAGGTCGCGGCAACGCGCGACGCGATCGCCGACAGCCGCGGCGTAGCCCGGATCGGCGCTGGCGACGCTGAGGGCGAAGTGCAGGTTGTCCCAGGTGTATTCGTGGGCGCAGCAGAGGAGGGTCGACGACGGCAAGGCGGCGATCCGCTGCAGGCTGGCCAGCATCGCCGCCGGCGGCCCATCGAAGAGGTAGCCGCAGCCGGCGCCGAACATCGTGTCGCCACAGAAGATCGCGCCGACGTCGGCGGGCTCGCCGGTCTCGCCGGTCAAGACGTAGCTGATGTGGCCGCGCAGGTGCCCCTCGGTGCGCCAGACCCGCAGGCGCAGGGCGCCCAAGGCGACCTCGTCGCCCTCGTCGACGGCATCGGTGAGGCCCGGCACCTCGGCGGCGCGCGCCCGTGGGCCAAAGGTGCGCAGACCGGGCCATGGATCGCCCTCGCCGCGCCTCTCGGCGGCCTGCCGGCGCCGCTGCAGGTCGGCGGCGACGCCGATGTGGTCGCCGTGGGTGTGGGTGATGAGCAGCGCCGACAGCGTCAACCCAGTCGCGGCGAGGTCCAGCAGGTAGGGGCCGGCGTCCGGGCCATCGACCAGGGCGGTGGCGCCGGTGGCGTTGCAGGTCAGGCGCCAGCCGAGGTTGTCGTGGCCGAGGGGCACCAGCTGGAGCGTCGCGGCGCCCCCGAGCAGCGCCAGAGGTGGACAGGGCTCGGCGACGAGGTGCGCCGCCGGCATCACTTGCCGTCGCCTGGGCACGTCTTACCGCCGCAGGTGTCGATCACCTCGCCGGTGGCGAAAAAGTGTGCCATCTGGGCCAGGAAATTCTTGTGTCCGCGTGGCTTTCCATGCGGGTCGCCGAGGTCGTCGTAGGGCGGCACCGGCCCAGGGACCGGCCAGGGGTTGCCGAAGTCCCAGTTCACTAGCGCCGAGCCGGCGATCGGGTAGGCGGCCTCCTTGAGCAACGACACCGGGCGGCCGTAGTGCGGCGCCAGGGCGACGCCGACGCCGCTGCGGACGGCGATCTCGTTGGTGACGGTCGCGACCTGCCAGTCGCCTTGGGCCTGGGCGAAAATACCGACGTGCTTTGGCGTCTTGGGAAAGGGCTCGGCGCTGAGGTGACGCAGGTAGCTCACCGGGTCGACCTGGTCCCAGAGGACCTGGCCGGCCGAGAGCACGACGGTCCGGTCGATGATGCCGGGATAGTTGGCCCGCATCAGCAAGAAATACGGGACGAAGTCGACAGAGCGACGCAACAGGGTCGCGTAGTTGTTGCCAGGAACGCCGAGGACGGCGCGGGTCACGTCCTCGCTGAGCGCGATGTAGGTCGTACCGTAGATTCCGCCTTGCGAATCGCCTGTGTAGAACAGGCGCGAGCCCTCGATGGCCACGCCGCGTGACTTGAGCTCCGGCAGCGCGGCGAGGTGGTCACGCATGGTCCGCGCCAAGACCAGGAACTCGGCGATGCCCTGGTGCACGCGCTCGGGCAGCATCAGGAAGTTCGAGAAGTCGAAGATCATCGCGGTGATCGGCTGGTAGTCCGGGTTGGCCATCCCGGTCCAGTTGCTGGCGAAGACGGCGAACTTGTGCTCCTGGGCGAAGCGCGCCGTGTGCCCAGCCTTGGCTTGGCTGCCGGTGCCGAGCAGGCCGTGGCCATACTGCAGGAGGCCGACAGGCTTGCCGTCGCGAGCGGCGTGCGGCAGGCGCAGCCAGAAGGGCTGCTCGACCCAGCCCATCTGCTTCGGCTTGCCGGCGTCGTCACGGGCGATCCTGTGTCCATACTGCGGCGCGCCGCTGGCGCCCTTGCCGATCTCGAAGGGCTCGGTGAAGAGGGGCGCCCGGAACGTGCCCTCGATGTCGAGCCAGATCTCCTTGTCCTGCTCGGGCTTGTTCTCTTTGAGTTGCGTGACCTTGAGCTGGGCGCCGCCCGGGGCCGTCGCCGCCAGCGCGGCGTCGCGGATCGCCAGCATGTCGCCGTGCAGGAAGCTGCCGCTAGAGGTCATGAAGCCCCAGGCCAGCTGCAGCTCGGCCCGCTTCCAGCCCTCGGCCTCGAGCGCGGTGAAGACGGCGTCGAAGCTGGCCTGGCGGGGGGCGAGGAAGCTGCCGGCGCTGGTGCCGTCGCGCAGGGCGGCGAAGGCCTCGGAGGCCGGAAACAGGGCCCCGGCGGTGTCCTTGAGACCGCGGAAGGCGACGACGTGGCGCATCCCGGCGCGTAGCAGCACCGCGGGGCGCAAGATGAGGAGCAGCTCGGTCGGCGACTTGGCGTCGGGATCGACGTCGAGCTCGACCCAGAAGGGCAGGCGCTCGGCCTTGCCAGCGGCGTCGATCTGCCACAGGCCGATGCGGGCGTCGGCGGCCAGCGACGGCTGCAGGTCGAGCTCGCCCGGCAGGCCCTTGAGGTCGATGCCTGGCCACAAGGTCAAGATCGGCGCGCCGACGCCAAAGCCGTCGCTGCGGTTCCAGGCCTTAGGGTCGAGGTGCTTGCCATCGCCGTTGGCCGGCAGCGTTTTGGCGCCAAATTGCAGACGCTTGCCGGTGGCCGTCGTCTTGTCGTCGATGAGGAACTTCGGCGGCGGCCAAGGCAGGCTGCAGTGCCGGGGCTCCAGCTCTTCGCAGTCTGGGTTGGGGTCGACAGCAGGGAGGGTCGGGTGGCCGACGTCCGCGCCGACGTCACCAGCGACCGCAGCGTCACCGCCGTCCTTGCCGGTGTCCTCGGCTTGGCCGCAGGCGGCGAGGGCTAGGCCGCAGGCGACGATGAAGCAGACCGCGGCGCTCGGCGACCAAGCGAGCCGGCCGAATCGCGGTCTCGCGTCGGCTTCGCGGCGCTGCGCTAGAATTCCCCGCCTTCCTCGGCACCGACGCTCTTGCATCCCGATCCCTCCTGCGGCGCCTCGGCGCCGCGCCCGCGACCTGGAGTCTAGCAGAGTCTCGCCGTGGCGCACATCACGGCTCCTCCACCCCGCCCACCGCCTCAATCGCAGCCAGCTCGGAGTCGAGGCGGCGCCCCTCCTCCTCCAGCGTCGGCAGCAGGTCGTCCAGATCTGCCAGCTCGGCGCCGGTGGCGAGCACCCCACCGCCGCCGACCAGGTCCGGCACGAGCCCGCGCAGGTCGAAGGCAGCCGCCACACCCGGCGCGGCCTCGGCCAACGCCGCCGCTTGGCGCAGCAGCAGGCCACGGCGCAGGGTGTCGCAGGCGGCGAGCAGCTCTTCTAGGCGGGCGCGCAGGCGTTCGGCGCCTCGGCCGCCGCGGTCCGCCTCGCGCTGCTGCCGCTGCATCGCTTCGCCGTCGCTGACGATGTGGGCGAGCTCCGTCAGCCATGTCTCGCACTGGTCGCGGCTGGCGCGACGCAATCCGGCGTCGATCGGCGCCAGGCGGTTCTGCCAGCGCAGCAAGGCCGCCCGCTCCAGCTCCAGGGCCATCCGTTCGAGCTGAGTGCGAGTCGCCCGCTCGGCGGCGTCGAGGGCCGCCAGCGCCGAGGCTTGCTCTTCGGGCGAGAGGCGGGCGCGCAGGCGCTTGCGGCTGCTGTCCACATGCAGCAAGGCCGTCTGCAGCTGCAGCGCCCGCTGCTCGAGGTGCGCCTCCACAGCCGCCAGCGGGCGTGGGCCTGGCGGGTGCAGCCAGTGATCGTCGAGGTAGCTGCCGACCAGCGAGCCCACCGAGAGACCCGCCACGGCGCCGGCCGCGCCCGCGAGCCAGATCGCGGCGCCGGCCCACCACGGCGGTAGGCCAGCGCCGTTGGCGAGCGCCGAGGCGACGGTCATCGCCAGCAGCGCAGCGCCGAGCATGCCGCCGGCGCCAGTCGCCAGCCACCGCGCCCGGACGCCGCGATCGACGAAGGCCGGCAGCCAGCGCGCAGGCACCCCGGCGCCGCAGAAGTCGCAGCGGTGGGCGGCGAGCCGGACCATGGCGCGGCAGCGACGGCAAGGGGCGTGGGTGGTGGGCGCGCTCATCCGGCTCTCATCCCTACGGTGAGATGCCGTGCACGTCGCGGCCGTCGAGCAAAGCGCGCAGCCAGCCATCGGCGGCCCGTTGCAGCGCGCCCCGCTGCCAGGGCGTCCGCACCACCACGTGGACGCGCGGCTCGGTCGACGGGTTCTCGATGTGGTGCCAAGAGGCGACGTTGAGCAGCAGCCCGCGTCCAGCGGCGAAGGGCGCGACGAGCGTGTCGGGGCCCACCTCGCCGCCCTGGCGCAGGCCGAGCCGCATCTGGCAGCCGGCGGGGTGGCTCAGGGCCAAGTTCAGCGAGCTCTCGACCTCCACCGTCGGCGCGTCGCTGTGGGCTGCGATCTCGCCATGCGGTGCCAACGTCATGGCGAAGATCGTTCCGCAGCGCTCCACCTCAACAAGACCCTCGACCAACGCCCTCAGCTGGGGGCAGCGGTCGGCTTCGGCCGTCCAGCGCAGGGGCTGGTCTTGCATGCCGTCGTCGTCCTCAATCGAGCCCATGCTGCGGCCGCCGCGGTTGCGCAGCGCCAAGCTGGCCCAGCCACGACCCTGTGCGCTGCGCTGGCGCTCGGGACGCGGTAGCAGGTCCAGCGCTGTCAGCTCGGCCAGGGCCGGCGCTGGGTCGAAGCGCACGCCGACGTCGAGCGCCGGCCGATAGGCCAAGAGCGAGACCAACGCGCGCTCGGCCGCGCTGAGGTGCTCCTGGCCGGCGAGCGCCCAAGCGCGCTGATGGCCCGGCATGCCCTGCGCGCTGGTCTCGCCCGGCCGACTCATGGCATCCCCTCCACAGCCGTGTCAGTGTGGCAGCGGGCGGCGGCGTGGTCCAGGGTGCCCGTGCTCCAGGCTGCCCGAGGGTCCGTGTCGATGCCGGAACCCGACGATCGAAGGGGAAGGCCATGGCCCAGGTGCTGCTCATTGGCTGCGGTCGCTGGGGCCAGCGCTACGCCGACGCGCTGCAACGGCGGGGTGCCCTCGCCGGCATCGTCACCAAGACGGCGGCGAGCGCGGCCCGAGCGGCGGCGCGCTATCAGGTGCCCACCGATCGCAGCCCCGCGGCGCTCTATGGCCGGCTGACCGCCGCCGGACGGCCGCCGAGCGCCTTGGCCGTGCTGTCGCCGACGCCGGCGCACCCGGCCCACGCCGCGTTCGGCCTTGGACTTCGGCTACCGACCCTGGTCATCAAGCCGCTGGCGGCCACCCCGGCGGCGTGTCGGGCGCTGGGCGCGGCCTTCGCTGGCGCCGGCGTGCCGCTGCTGGTCGGCCACGAGGCGACGTGGAACCCGGCGCTGATCGCGGTGTGGCGAGCGGCCGAGGCCGGCGCCATCGGCGGGCTGCGCAGGCTGGAGATTGTGCGGCAAGAGCCCGACGCCGCCGGCCAGCCCGGCGACCCGGCGACGACGCACCTCGACGCCGCAGGCCGTCACTTCGGCTGGCTCTACGACACGCTGATTCATGAGGCGGCGCTGCTGCACGCCCTCGGCGGCGCCCTGCCGTGCGAAAGGCTCGTCGTCGATGAGGTCTTTGCGTCGTCGTCGTCGCCGCGGCTGTTGGCGCGGGGCCAGCTCGCCGACGTGGCGCTGCAGGTGCGCTATGTCAGCGCCGCCGGCCAGCCCTTCGCCTATTCGGTCGACCTGCAGGGCGAGGCGGGCGCGCTGCGGATGCGTGCGGGACCGGGCTTCGCCACCGCCGAGCTGCAGCCACCCGGCGGCGACTGGCGCCCCCTGCCGCGCACCGTCGCCGCCTCGGGCCGCCCTGAGGACGCCTTGGTCGACCAGCTCCTCGCCTCCTGCGCGGCCGTCGATGCGCCGATCGTCGGGCCGGCGACATCGGCAGAGGTGGCGGCGCTGGCGCTCCACACCGCGAGGCGCCTCACTGCGGCGGCGCGGCGCAGTGCGACGAGAGGGGCTCAGCGGACGTAGACGTGCCAGTCGGTGTGCGCCGTCTTGCCGCCGCAGATGGCGAAGGGGCCGGTGGTCCAGGCCGCGCTGGGCGGGCCGCACTGGTCTACCGCGGTCTGACCTGGGAACAGGCCGCCAGGGCCGCCGACTTGGACGCAGCCGATGCCCCAGCCGCAGGCGAGCGCCGAGAACTCGGGCGTCGACCCGCAAGCCACGTCGACACCGGCGACACTCCATGTGCCGGCGACGGCCTGCTTCTGGGCCCAGCTCCACGGCGGCGTAAAGGGTGGGCTGATGATGCCGGTCTCGGCGGCCTGGTTGCACTTCAACAACATCTGGGGCTTGTCGCCGAGCAGCTTCTGCAGCTGATCTTTGTGGATGTCGGGGTGGATGAGGTTCCAGCCTCCGCCGGCGGTCTGTAGGTCGCAGCGGGTCGCGAAGGGTGGCTGGCCGCCCGGCCCATCGGGATCCAGCCAGACGTCCAGCAGCGTCGTGACCTTGCTCACCGCTTGGTAGGCTTTGCAGGAGACCGCTGGTGAGGCGGCGCTGGCGCCGAGCAGGTCGCCGCAGGCCTGGAGGTCGAAGCGGAGCCGGCGCACCATGTGGTTGTTCCGATCCGCCAGCCAGATGCCGCCGACGCCGTCGCCGCCGACGCCGCTGTGACCGCGCAGGCGCGCCGTCGGGCCGAGGCCCGGCAACGCGGCCAGCGGCGCGTCGATCTTGCCGACGGGCGTCTCTACCCGCTCGAATGGCCACACCCGGCGCACCGTCGCCCCTGCCTGCGAGGTGACCAGCGCCGTGCCGTCGGCGAGGGCGACGATGTCGGTCGGCTGGTAGAAGCCGGAGGCGCGCGGCCCGACGCCGTCAAAGTCCGCGCGCATGGGGTAGCCGGGATCGCCTGACACCGTCGTCAACGCGCCCTTGGTGTCCAAGCGCCGGATGCTGAACGACCCACTGTCGGCGATCCAGAGCCTTCCGTCGGCGGCGAGGTCGAGCCCAGCGGGGCTGCAGAGTCGGTTGCTGCCGAGCGGGCCATCGACGCCGGCGCACTGGCCGACCACGCCGGCGATGGTCGTGACTTTACCGCCCTCCAGCAAACGGAGCACGTGGTTGCCTGCGTCGGAGACATACACCACACCGCCGGGTCCGGCAGCGACGCCGACCGGGAAGTTGAGGCTCGCCGCCAGGGCATCGCCGTCCTTGCTGCCGATGACGCCGCTGCCGAGCGCGGTCACCACGTTGCCTTCGAGGTCGACCTTGCGGACTCGCTGATTCACCCCATCGACGACGTAGAGAAAGCCGACGCCGTCGTAGTCGATGGCCGAGAGCGCTTGGAACTTCGCCTTCTCGCCCTTGCCCTCGGCGTAGCCGGCCGAGACCTGGCCTGCCAACGTCGTCACCGCGCCGCTGGCGTCGATCTTGCGCACCCGCGGGTTGCCCATCTCGCTCACGTAGAGGTTGCCCTTGCCGTCGCCGACGATGTCTGAGGGGGAATGGAACTGCGCGATGGCCGCCGGACCATCCTTGTATCCTGCCCCCCCCGTACCGGCGACGGCTTGCATGAGCCCGGCATGCGTGCAAGCGCCGCGGCTGCACACTTGGGCGCACTGCCCCTTTTCTCCGCAGAGCGTGCCGTCCAGCCGAGCCTTGTAGCGGCAGATGCCCTCTGCCACGTCGCAGGTCGGCTCTTGGCATGGGCCAGCGTCCGGGCAGAGGTCCGCCGGCTTGCCGACGACGTGCTGACAGCCTTTGGCCGGGTCGCAGGCGTCGAGGGTGCAGGCGTCGCCGTCGTCGCAGCTCGCGCCGCGCGGGCGCAGCAGGCGAAGCCGGCTGGTGGACGCCATCGACGCCAGGATGCTGCCGTCGGGGCGTGCGGCGATCGCCCGGACCTGGGTCAGCGCGACGGCGGCGCCGAGGCCCGCGCTCGCGTTTCCGCCGCCGGCGACCAGCGTGACGGTCTCTGTCGCCGGGTCGTAGCGGCGGACCACGTGGAGGCTGAAGTCGAGGAAGAGCACGCTGTCGTCGGCGTAGTCGACGCCGAAGATCGCTGGGATGGCGACGGACCTCTGGCCGATGCCGGACAGCGGCGCTGAAGTGTGACCATGCACAAGCGCGGTGGTGACGATTCCTTGCGGCGAGATGCTGCGCAGGGCCGCGTTGCCGCCGTCGGCCACCCAGGCCACGCCGCTCGGCGCCACGACCACGTCATTCGGGTAGTTGAAGCGCGCGACGCTGCCAGGGCCGTCGACAAAGCCGATCAAGCCGCCGGTGGAGCCTGCAAGCGACGTCACCGTGCCATCGGCGCTGATCTTGCGAATCGCGTGGTTGGCATGGTCGACGAGGATGGCCGCGCCGGCGGAGTCAAAACTCAGCCCCATCGGATGATTGAAGCGGGCGACTGCGCCCTTGCCATCGACGTGGCCGACCGCGCCCTGGGTGCCGGCCAGCGTGCTGACCGTGCCATCGGTCGCGATGCGCCGAATCGTGTGGTCGTTGCGGCTGGCGACCAAGATCTCGCCCTGCTTGCCGCGGTCGATGCCCTCAGGCTGATGAAAGCGCGCTTCGGTCGGCGCGCCGTTGACGTGGCCCAGGTTCTGACCGAGGCCGCCGGCCAGGGTGGCGCCGCTGCCGGCCGCTTTCCACCGGCGCGCTGAGTGGTTTGTCGCGTCGACCACGAGCACGCTGCCGTCCGGTTCTGCGGCCATCGCCACGACGCCCTGCCAGCGAGCGATCGTCTGGCCGTCGACGTGCATGGTCGAGCCGTCGTGTGGTCCGACGAGGTTGGCCGCGGTCTCTGGTCCGCCGGCTGGGACGGCGACCATGTCGTCGCGGTTGGGCTTGCAGGCGCCGCCACGGCAGCGCTCGCCGCTGGTGCAGGCGCTGCCGTCGTCGCAAGGGCTGCCGGTCGGCCGTGGCTTGTGGCTGCAACCGTTCTTCGCGTCGCAGAGCGAGTCGGTGCACGGGTCGCCGTCGTTACAGCCAAAGTCCGCAACAGCCTTGCACTTGCAGTCTACGGCCTTGGGGCCTGGTTTGCAGACCCCGCTGGCGCAGGCGTCGCCGACCGTGCAGGGATCGCCGTCGGCGCACTCGAGGGCCAGCTGGAGCGCGACGCAGCCCTTGCCCGGGATGCAGCCGTCAGCAGTGCAGGCGTTGCCGTCGTCGCAGAGGGGTGCCGGCGCTGCGATCTTCCACAGTGGGCTCGATTGGTGCCACGACACGAGCGCGCCACCGTCGGGCAGCCCGACGATTCCAAGCAGCTGCGACATGGCGACGAGAGGGCCCGGCCCCTGCGCGGCGCTGCCGCCGCCGGCGACCAGGGCGAGCCGTCGGCTGGCGTCGATTCGGGCCACCTTGCCGGGCGACGTCGCCACCCAGATGGTGCCGTCGTCGAGGACATCGATGCCAACGGGCTGATGCAACGAGGCCGCGCGACCGACGCCCTCCGCGTCGACCGGCCGCCGGCTGCCGATGACGGTGACGACGAAGCCGTCCGGTGTGAGCCGCCGAATGGCGTTGTTGTAGTGATCGGAGATGTAGAGGCTGCCGTCGGGGCCAAAGTCGAGGCACATCGGCTGGTCGAAGCTCGCAACCGCTGCAGGGCCATCGCGCAGTTGGGGAACGCCATTGCCCGCCGCGGTGGTCACCACGCCGCCCTCGAGCCTACGGATGCGGTTGTTGAGGCGATCGGCGATGAGCACGGCGCCGCCGCTTGCGACCCGCACGTCCGTCGGGAAATAAAAGGTCGCCACCGCGGCGGCGCCGTCCTGAAAGCCGATGTCGCCGCCGACGAGGGTCGTCACGTTGCCCTTGGGGCTAATCTGGCGCAGTCGGTGGTTGTACGTATCGGCGACGACGAGGCCGCCGTCGGGCTGAAAGTCGATGCCGCACGGGCTGTTGAAGCGCGCCTCGAACGCCTGGCCGTCTTGTAGGCCTCCGCCGACGAGGCCACCGGCGACCGTGCGCACGTTGCCGTCGGCGCTGATCATGCGAATCCGACCCGCCATCTCGACCACCGCGATCCGGCCATCGGGCGCCCGGCGCATCCCCCAGGCTCCGCTGAAGCGCGCGCTGGCGAGCGGGCCGTCCTGGTGGCCGCTCCCGCTGCCGATGCCGGCAGTAGTCGCCGAGGCATAGCACTGGCTGCCGCCGCAGAAGTTGAAGGCGGTGCAAGGATCGCCATCGTCGCATGGCGCGCCGAGGATGAAGGGCACGTGGCTGCAGGCACCCGTCGCCGCGTCGCAGGCGTCGGTCGTGCAGGGCCGACCATCGTCGCAGGAGATCTTGGGGTGGACGCACTTGCCGGTCTTCGGATCGCACTCGTCGCGGGTGCAGTTGTTACCATCATCGCAGGTGTCGTGGCGCAGGCGGACCTTGCGCACCCGTTGGTTGCCATAGTCGCCGACGATGAGGTCGCCGTATGCGTCAATGGCGATGCGCGCCGGAATGTGCAGCTGCGCGACGGAGGCTTTGCCGTTCGCGAGACCCGCGGCGTTGGCGAGCAGCGACACCACCACACCGTCTGACGTGATGCGTCGCAGCCGGTGGCTACCGCACTCGACGCTGTAGACGGTGCCGTCATTGGCCACCGCGACGTCGCACGGCTCACTGAACTTTGCGGCGGCGCCCTTGCCGTCGAGGGCGTCACCGCCGGCGCCGCCCGCCAGGGTCGTCACCGTGCCATCGGGCTGCAGACGGCGAATCGCGGCGCCGTAGCGGTCAGCGATGACGAAGCTGCCGTCAGGCGCCCGCGCCATGCCGTAGGGCCTGTGGAACCGCGCCGCGCCGCCTTTGCCATCGACGACGGCACAGGCCCCGGGCGCACCAGCGACGGTCGTCACATCGCCCGTCAGCGTCACCCGGCGAATCAGGCAGTTGATGTCGTCGGCCACCCACACCGCGTCGTCCTTGCCGAGGGCGACGTCGATCGGGTCGTTGAACTTGGCGGCGGCGCCCTTGCCGTCGGCGTACCCGGCGCCTTGGCCACCGGCGAGGGTTGTGACGTCGCGGTTCTTGGCCATCCAGCGGATGGCGTCGTGGCCGGTGTCCGCGATCGCCGCCGAGCCGTCGGCGGCGTAGATGATGCCGCGTGGGCTGTCGAAGGTGGCCGCGCCGGCCTTGCCGTCGACCGGCAGTGGCGTCGGCGAGGCGACGTGCGACCCGGCGACGGTGCGGACCACGCCGTCTGCGCCGAGCTCGCGGACGCCTTGGACCCCTTCCGAGAGCAGGGCCATGGCGCCGGAGGGCGCCAGCGCGAGGCCGAAAGGCCGGCGCGTGCGGGCCAGCAAGCGCGGTCCATCGACGATCTGGTCGGCCTCATGGTCGATGAGGGTCTCGACCTCGACGTGGGGGGCCAGGGCGCGGCAGACCCCGCCGCCGCAGGTCTCGCCCTTGCTGCAAGCGTTGCCGTCGTCGCAGGCGCTGCCGTCGGCCTTGCCCGCGCACTGCGCCGGATCGACGTTGCATGACGGCGACTTGGGGCCACTGACGCACTTGCCGGCCTTGCAGGCGTCGCCGGTGGTGCAGGGGTCGTCGTCGGCGCAGGCGCCGCCGTCTGCGGCCGGCAAGCTCTGGCAGCCGACGCCGGCAACGCAGCTGTCCGTCGTGCAAGGGCTGCCGTCTTCGCAAGCGTCATGTTGCGACAAGTGGCTGCATCCGCTGAGCTTGTTGCAGACGTCCTTGGTGCACGCAACGTTGTCGTCGCATGCTGAGTCAGCGGCCATATTGACGCAACCGGTCTGGGGAAGGCAGGTCTCCACCGTGCAGGCGACGCCGTCGTCGCACACCTGGGACGGCGGTAGCTTGTCGTTGTTGCTGCACACCCCTGTCTTGCTGTCGCAGGAATCCAGGCTGCATAGATTGGAGTCCTTGCAGTCCTTGGCGAGGCCCGCGAGGCATTTGCCGGCGCCGCAGGCGTCATTGATGGTGCAGCTGTTGCCGTCGCTGCAAGGGTCGGTGTTGGTGAAAACGATGCATCCCAGCTGCGGGTTGCAGAGGTCGGTGGTGCAGACATTGGCGTCGTCACAGCTCTTGGGCTTTCCCTTCTGGCACACCTTGTCTTTGCAGACCTCTAAGCTGGTGCACAGATCGTCGTCGTCGCAGGCAGCGACGTTGGCTGCGTACTGACAACCCAGCGACTTGTCACAGCTGTCGTCGGTGCAGGGGTTGCCGTCGTTGCATTTGCCGCCGCTGCCGGCCAAGGGGTCGGCGCAGAGGCCGCCCTTGCACACGGTGTTGACGGTGCAGGTGTCGCTGTCGTCGCAGGGTTCGTCGGTGTGCAGGGGGAGGAGCTTGCACAGACCGGTCAACGGCTGGCAGGTCGACTTCTGGCAGTAGCTGTCATTGACGGACGGGCAAGTGATGACGGTCGATGGGCTGACGCTGCACGACCAGGGCAGCGCCGATTTGTCGCAGAACAACGTGCCGTTGCAGGCGTCGCCGTCCTCCTGCGGCAGGCAGTCTTGGTTCTGCTTGCACAGGCAGATCCCGCCGCCGCTCTTGCAGGCTCCGTTCTCGCAGATGTCGCCCTTTGTGCACGGATCGCCGTCATCGCAGACCTTGTTCTGCTGGACGAAGGTCATCGCGCACTTGCCGGTCTTGGGCTGGCAGATGCTCTTGCTGCACGCGGTGTTGTCCACGCTCGGGCAGCTCGGGATGCTCGCGGGGTTGAGGGAACAGACCCCGAGGCCGTCGCCGACGGCGCCGGACTTGTCGCAGTAGAGCATGCCGTTGCAGGCGTCGCCGTCCTCGTAGGCGGCGCAGTCGGCCAGCGTCGAGCACTTGCAGGTGTTCGGCGCGCCGACCTTGCAGGTGCCCTCCTGGCAGCTGTCGTTCGGCGTGCAGGGGTTGCCATCGGCGTTGCAGGGCGTGCTGTCGAAGACGGCCTTCGGGGCGCAGGCGCCGGACTTGCCGTCGCAGGTGTTCTTCTTGCAGGTGGTGTCATCGACCGTCGGGCAAATGACAACGGTGGCGGGATTGGTCTTGCAGGTGCTGGATTTCAGGTCGCAGTAGGGCACGCCGTTGCAGAAGTCCTGGTCATCCTTGCCCTTGCAGTCGGCGTCGACCTTGCACGGGCAGGTGTTGCCAGACGGGACGCAGCTGCCGGTTTGACACGACTCGCTGGCGGTGCAGGGGCTGCCGTCGTCGCAGCTCTCGCCGTCGGGCGCAAATTTGGCGACGCACGTGCCGCTCTTTGGCTCGCAGACGGTCTTCTTGCACGAGGTGTCGTCGACGGTAGCGCAGCTGACGACGGTCGCCGGGTTGAGCTGGCACTTGCCCACGGCCTCGTTGCAGAACAGGGTCCCGTTGCAGGCGTCGCCATCTTCCAAGCCCTTGCAGTCGACGTCGGCTTGGCAGCAGACCTGGGTGCCCGGCTGGCAAGCGCCGCCCTTGCAGACGTCGCCCTCTGTGCAGGGCTTGCCGTCGTCGCAGGGCGCCTTGTTCGGGGTCTGGACCATACTGCAGGTCCCCGTGCTCGGTGCGCAGGCGTTGACCTGGCAGGGGCTGTCGGCGCTCTTGTCGCAGGCGACGACGGTGGCAGGGTTCTGCACGCAGGCCTTGCCGCCGCCGACCTGGACCGCGCAGTACCAAGTCCCTGCACAGAGGTCCGCCTTGCCGTCCTTGCCGAGCTGCTTGTCCTTGCAGTCGGCGTCGCTGGCGCAGAGGCAGATGGACGTCCCAGGGGCGCACACGCCGCCCTTGCAGGCGTCGCCGAGCGTGCAGGCGCTGCCATCGTCACAGGCGGTGGGAGAGGCCGCGGTGGGCAGCGACGTGCAGGTGCCGCCCGCACAGCCATCGTCGGTGCAGGGATCGCCGTCGTCGCAGTCCTTGCCCTCTAGGCCCTTGCAGCTGCCCAGTTGGCAGGAAGAGGTCGCCGTGCAGGGGTCGTTGTCGTCGCAGAGGGCGTCGTCAGGGAGCGCCGTGGCGACGCAGCCGAGCTGGCTGTGGCAGTAGTGGCCGAGGCAGGGGCCCGCGGGGTCGCCGCAGTCCGCCGGTGTCTTGCAGGGCTTGTCCCGGCCCAAGATCTCGGCGTCGCTGGACGAGCTGTCGCCGGTCGCGGCGTCGGCGCCCGCGCTGTCGACTCCGTCCTCGGCGGTCAGATCAGCCGCTGCGGCGTCGGAGTGGATGTCGGCGCCGGTATCTGGCGACGCGCTCGGAGCCGAGGTGCCACACGCCGCGGCGAGCAGCGTCCACGCCGCCAGCGCCATCCGTCGCGAAGTGTCGGCCATCGACGGCCTGCCACAACGCATGTGCATCAACGCCACCCCCCGCTCGATCCTCGCGTCCGATGTCAGGATGCAAGGATCGAGCGAGCGGGGCAACAGGTTCTGCGGCAGTGCGTTACGCCGAGGCCGCCAGCGCTTCGCGGCGCCGGATCACTTCAGCTCGAAGCGGCTGATGCCCATCATGCCGCCGCCGAGGTGGACGGCGCCGCCGCCGACGACGACCTGCGAGGCCCAACCTTGGTAGGGCAGCCAGCTGTCGAACGTGGGCTTGCCGGCGTCAGCGACGCTGAACAGCATCAGGCCGGTGGACCAACCGGCGCCGACGAACAGCCACTTGTCATGCGCCTCGATGCGGCTGGCGCCGACGCCGAGGTCCGCGCTGCCGTGCAGCGTCAGCTCGCCCTTGCTGCCGAGCTTCCAGGATTGCAGCGTCGTCGCCGGCTGCTTGCCCGCCGCCACCTGCCAGTAGGGCTGCCACAGCCCGAGGTACAGGTGATCGCCGACCTTGCGCGCACTGCCGGCGTGTCCGTCGAGCACGACCTGCTTGACCAGCCAAGCCTTGTTGCCGACGATCTTGAGTGAGCAGAGGAGGTTGTCGATCTTGCCGTCCTCTGGCTTGCTGCCGGCGCTGGTCTGCCAGTCGAGGGTCCAGACCAGCTTGCCGTCGTCGGCGAGCGCGACGACTTGGCCTGGGACGTTGACCTTCGGCAGCGCCTTGGGCGCTTTGATGTCACTGACGTCGATGCGATCGAGCCAGTAGCTGCCGCTCCAGGAGTCATCTGCGCCCTCTTTGGGCTCGTAGTGTGTCAACACCAAGGTCTTGCCGACCAGCGTCGCGCCCTGCGTCCAGCTAGCGCCTGGGATCTCTACCTCGCCGACCAGCGTCGGCTTGGCGGGATCGCTGAGATCGAGGCCGCGGACCCAAGTCGTGCTGACGTACTTGCCCGGACAGGAGGTCGGGACCTCGGTGGGCTTGGAGTCGCCGCCGCCGCCGTCTGGCGGCACCTCGCCGCCCGGATCTTTCGGCTCGCTGCTGCCGCCATCCGCCGGATCGGGCGCTGCGCCAGCGTCCGTCGCCGGTGGGGGCGTGCTGCCTTCCTTGCCGGGCGTGCCGCCGCCGCTGCCGCTCGAGCCGCCGGACCCGCCACCGACCACGACCTCGCCCTTGCAGGTCGGGTCATCGGGTACGTACGCGCTCTGGTGCCACGTCAACCACAGCGTGCTTCCGGCCTGGATCGTCTCGTGTGGCGACCACCAGCCCCAGCTCTTGCTTGAGCCGTCCTGTGCTGGCGCCGCCCAGTGGCCCACCGCCTTCGGCGCCGCGGGGTCTTTGACATCGAAGGCCTCGACGCCCTCGTAGCCGACGGCGTAGACATGCGCGCCGTGGCCAAAGAGCCGGCCCCAGCCCGCCTTGGCGGCGACGGCGCCTGTTGGCGCTAGGTCGTCGGCCGAGCCGGCCGCCAGCACGCGCAGCGTCGCCCCCTGACCGCCGCTCCACGAATCCTGCCCGCCGGTCAGCGCCACGAGGCGATCGCCAGCGTAGGTGAGGTCCCAGACATCGACGGCGAGCTCGAGGTGGGCCAGGGCCGCCGGCTTGGCGAGGTCGGCGATGTCAACGGTCTCCAGCGCGACGTTCGAAGCGCGCAGCAGCACCTTGCCATGCTCGATGGAGGCCAGCTGCCACCACGACGCGACCTTGGGCGTGTAGCTGCCGTGCAGCGTGATCTTGCCCGCGGCGTCGACCTGCGCAAGCTGGACCGAGACGTCGAGCTGCGTCTTGGCCGAGTCCTTGACCACGCCGAGCAACACCAGCCCGCTGGGCAGCACCTCGACCTGCTGCGACCAGCTGCCGGCCGGTGCGAACGCGAGGTCGCCGACGACTGTCGGCTTGCCCTTGGCGTCAAGCTGCACCGTGCGGAACAGCTGTCCATCGCCGCCGTTGCCGTGCAGCAACCAGAGGCCCGGCGTCTTGTCGGTCAGATCTTGCAGACCGACGCCCCAGGGGCTCCAGCCCTTGCCGAAGTCGACGCTGCCGGCGCTGGTGATGGTCGCTGCGTCGCTGAGGTCGAACACGCTGAACGTCGGCAACTGCGTCTCGACGACGCCACCGCCGGGCGTCGGAGCCGAACCGGGCGTGCCGCTGCCGCCGCTGCTACCACCGCCGCTGCCGCTGCTGCCGCCGCTGCTGCCGCTGTCGGAACCGCCGCTGCCACTGCCGCCCTTGTCGTCGTCGTCGCCCTTGCCGTCGGTCCCGACACCGCCGCCCTTGCTGATCGGCAGGTGCACAGCCAGCAAGCGGCCGTCGTCGAAGCGCGACGCCGTCAGCGACACATCTTTGAGGCTGAGGCCCGCGGTCTTGGCAAAGGTGTCGCCCTTGGGCGACCAGCTCTCGATGGCGACGCTCTGGCCCTGGCTCGTGTTGTGGTGGCGCAGGACGCCGAGCCGACCGTCGGCGACCCGGCCCGCGCCGCCGATCCATGACCAACCGCCCTTGTCGTCGGGGGTGACCTTGCTGCTGTGCTTGGCCGCCACGGAGGGCTTGCCATCAGCGCCGATGGTGACGCGGGTGAGCGTGTCCTCCAGCCAGGACTGCTTCTTGACGTCGTCCCAGCCGCTGCGCTGACCGACGAGCAACACCTCGCTGGTGCCGAAGTCGGCGAGGCCGACGCCACCGTCGAAGCTGGCGGCGCCCACCTCTTTGGCGGCGCCCTGCGCCGGCAGCTGCAGCACGCGCACCGAGCCACCGCTGACGTTCCAGCCCCAGCCGCCGCCGGGGTACGAGACGCCCACCGCGGCGTCGCCGGCGCTGCCCGTCGCTGTGCTGCCCTTGGTGCCGGTCGCCACGCCGCCGGCCTCGGCGACGCAGCCGTAGGGGCCGTAGCAGCCCCAATACCAGGGACTCCAGCCGGTGTCGGCGGTGACGACGACGACCTTGTCGCCGATGCGCCGCGAGTGGACGATCCATCCTGGCAACTCGACGGCGCCGAGCTGCGCGGTCTTGCCCGCCGCATCGACGCTGGCGGTGACGACGCGGCTGCCGGACCACGCGACCAGCTTGCCGCCCTCGCCGGTCTTGACCTCGTAGGCGTTGGACTGGATGAGCACGACCCGCTCGCCGTCGACATACATCTCGCGTGGCACGCCGGCGGTGGGCAGGCCAGAGAGGCGCGTCGGTTTGGCCGGGTTCTTGACGTCCACGACCTGCAGCCCGCGGAACTGATTCAAGATCAGCATGCGATCGCCGACCACGCGGACGACATCGCCCTCCTCGACCTTGACCTTGCCGCTGTCGCCGGCCGTCGGGGCACCCTCGCCACCGGCGGACGCGTTGCCGTCCTTGGTCTGCTGGCCGCCACCGGCTGGCGCCCGCGAGCTGAAGCTGCTGGCGCCCGTGGGGTCGCCTTCTGTATCGCCGCCATCGCAGGCGGCAAGCGCCAGCGCGACCGCGACCAGCGCCCAACGCTGGACCCCATTGCCCACAATCCGAAGCATGACGTCACTCCCTCGGCCGCCGCAGCGGTCGTTGGCCCCTTCGCCGCACAAGAAAGGATCTCCCGCGGCCGAAGGCAAGGGGCAACGCGGCGCGGCGGCGTCGCTGTCCCCGAGCCTTGACCCTCCGTCGACTCGGCTGCCACCCTGCCGCCGCCGTGCCGCGCCCCGGCGGCGACCCAGGACGAGTCTCGGCGGGCATCCGTCGACGACCCGGAGCACCGTGCCCACCGACCCGCCGCCGTTCAGCGACGCCGCGCAACCGCCTGAACCTCTCGCCACCGCCGGCCTCGGCCGCGAGCTGTGGCGCGAGGCGCGCTATCGCGTCGCCATCCACCGCGTGCCGCTCACCGACGGCGGAGTCAGCGAGCGCGCCTTCATCGACCACCCCGGCGCGGTCGTCGTCTGGGCCGAAGACGCCGACGGCCGCGTCGCCTGCGTCGTGCAGCGCCGCGCCGCCCTCGGCCTGCAGCTGCTCGAGCTGCCCGCCGGCACCCTGCGGCCAGGCGAGGCGCCCCTCGTCGCCGCTGCGCGCGAGCTGCGCGAGGAGACGGGCCTCCTGGCCGCGGACTGGCGCGCCCTCGGCGACTTCTTCCTCGCGCCCGGCTGCAGCAACGAGCGCATGTGGGCCTTTGTTGCCCGCGACCTGCGGGCTGGCCCGGCGTCGTTGGATCCAGACGAAGACCTGTCCCTGCGCTGGCTACACCGCGCGGAGCTGCTGGCCCAGGCCGCCGACGGGCGCCTGCGCGACGCCAAGTCGCTGGCGTTGCTGTCGCGCCTGCTGCTACAGGGCGAGGTCCAGCCGCCCAGCCGCGCCCCACGCGACGATGATGCCGGCGACCGATGACCCCGCGACCGCCGTAGACCGAGCCCCCCGTCGGGGCGGGTCAGCTCGGCCAGCGCGACATGGCGCCGAGATCGTGGACCGCGCCGTAGCCGGCGCCGCGCAACTGGCTCGCCGCGGTCGCGCTGCGGATGCCACTGGCGCAGTAGACGACGATCGGCCGAGCCTTGTCCGAGCCGACGTCGCGCAGGCGGCCGCTGAGCTCCGCGAGCGGCACGTGGACGGCGCCGGGCAAGTGCCCGCTGGCGAATTCTCCGCCGGAGCGGACATCGAGCAGCAGGGCGCCCTCAGCGACCAACTGGCGCGCCGCCGCCGGGTCGGCCTTGCCGACGAAGCGCCGAAAGAGCAGAAATGCCAGCAAGAAACCAAAGATCCACGGCAACATCGACGACATCGGTTCGACCTCTCGGGTGGGTCGCGCCAGCGCGGCGCGCAGCCAGGGAGGCGCGAGGCGCCCCAAGTGTTACGGCTCCCGCCCTTGGTGGCCGGCGAAGGCCCGGCGTGACCACCACGCGCATAGAGCCTCGGCGTCCGCCGCCTCGACGCCGTAGGCCGCGCACGAGGCCTCGGCAAACGCCACCAGGGCGGCCCACCGCTCAGCGCCAGCGGCGCAGGCGTGGGCACGGGCAAAGGCGGCGATGGCAGCGGAAGCGGCGGCGGGGTGCGCCGGCAGGGGCAACGCCTCGACTTGCCGTGCGCTCAGCTTGATGGCGTCGACGTTCAGCGCAGCGCCAGCGTACCTGCGCCGCGCGACCCAGGTGGCGACCGGCGAGGCGATGGCGGCGGCGGCGGCCCACAGCCGGTCGGCGTCGGCGGCCGTGACGGTGATGAGCGGCAAGCTCGGCAGGTAGCGGCCAGCGGCGTCGACGAAGACCTCCAGGGCGCGGGTCTGGGTGGCGACCATCGCCTTGGGCACGAGGCGGGCAGCCATCCAAGGCCCGAGCCGCCCCTGTGCAGCCACCGCCGCCCTGTCGACGGTCGGCGCCAGCCAGAGGCGCTTGTGGACGCGCGTCGGCCTCTGGCCCCAGGCGCTGCCGGCGAGGTCGAGCAGGCCGGTGGTCAGCAGGGGCGGGTCGGCGCCGCTTAGGTCGGGGTCATCGCGGACATGGCCGACAAGCCCGTAGTATTGATCGCGGAAGTCTGCGGTCGCGCTCGCCAAGTCACCGACCACGCCGCGGCTCTCAAAGGCGATCTCTGGCGCGTCGCCGCAAAGGCCTGCCAGCTCGGACCAGGTCTCAAGCGCTGCCAGCCCCGCGCCGTCCAGGGACCGCGCCGGTAGCGTCTGAAATCCGGGGCCTTGGAAGCGGACGATCGGACGGTCTTGGTCAGCGCCCACCTCGACGCAGATCCAGCAGGTGAGCACCGACGTGGCCGAGAAGACAGCGGTCTCTGACGTCCACAGCCCGCGCACCGCGCCCGCGGCACGCAAGGCCGCGCGTACCCCCGCCGCATCGCCCGCTGCCAAGACCGAGAGCGGCTGCACCAGCGCCACCAGGGCGCCGCGGCGGCAGAGGGCCGGCGCCAAGGCGAGGAACGCTCCAGCGCTGTCGGTCTGGCCGGCGAGCGCGCCGTGCA
>SXGT01673807.1_pt1 | contig 25198 bp, 19 predicted proteins | sample 3176221 | NCBI WGS metagenome assembly SXGT01 (sample SAMN11356862, study PRJNA531348) | freshwater metagenome | isolation source: freshwater sample F1-120 | place: China: Fuxian Lake, Yuxi | collected 2017-12-25
ATAGATGTTCTCGCCGCCGCGTATGACCATGTCTTTCAGCCGGCCGGTGATCTTGAAATACCCGCTCGGGAGGCGGACCGCGAGGTCGCCGGTGTGCAGCCAGCCATCTCTGTCGATGGCGGCAGCCGTCGCTTCGGGGTTGCCGTAGTAGCCGAGCATGACAACGTGGCCTCGCGTGCAGAATTCCCCTTGCTGATTGTCGGGGAGTTCCTGGCCTGTGGCCGTGTCGACGATTTTCGCCTCCACCCGCGGCAGCGGGCGGCCGACGGTTTCCACGCGGAGCTCGATAGGATCCTGGCAGCGGGTTTGCGTAATGACCGGGGAAGCTTCGGTCTGGCCGTAGGCAATGGTAATTTGACTGGCGTGGAACCTGTCGACCACCTGCCGCATGATCTCGATGGGGCAGGGTGCGCCGCTCATGATGCCGGTGCGGAGGGACGAAAAATCTCGCCCCTCGAATGACGGATCCTGAAGTTGGGCGATGTACATCGTGGGAACACCGTACAAGGCCGTCGCTTTGTATTTCTCGATGGCCTCCAGCGTAGCCGTCGGTTGAAAGTATTCCGCCGGCACAATCATCGCCATGCCAAACACGCCGCAGGCCAGCGTCCCCAGCACGCAGCCGAAGCAGTGATAGAACGGGACCGGGATGCATAGCCGGTCCTGCTCGCTGAAATCCTGGCAGAGGCCGATGTAGTAGGCATTGAGCAGCAGGTTGCGATGGCTGAGCATCGCCGCTTTGGGAAAGCCGGTCGTGCCGGAGGTGTACTGGATGTTGATGGGCTCGTTGGGCTGGAGCGTCGCGGCGATTTCGTCTACGCGCGACTGCGGCATGCTCTTGCCAAATTCCAGCATCTGCTGCCAGGTGAGCAGGCCCGTAGGCGGTTCTCCTTTGACCGTAATGACTCGTCGCAGCTTGGGATATTCGGCGGAGTTGACTTCGCCATCTTTAGCCGCGGCGATTTCCGGGCAAACTTCGGCCAGCATGGCGAAATAGTCGGAGGATTTGAACTTATCGACGAGGAACAGGGCGACAGAGTCGCTCTGTTTAAGAACGTACTTGAGCTCGTGGGGACGATAAGCGGGGTTGATGTTGACCAGCACCGCGCCGATGGAAGCAGTGGCGAATTGCAGCGTCACCCACTCGGGCACGTTCGTGGCCCAGATAGCGACGTGCTCCCCTTTCCCGATGCCCAGCGCGAGCAGGCTGCGGGCGGCAGCGTTCACATCGTCTGCGAACTGGCTCCACGAACGAAAGGTGCTGGAGAGCGGAAAGACGAGAGCGTCCCGCGCAGGATATCTGCGAGCCGTTTCGTGCAGAACCTGCCCGATGGACAGGCCATCCACCCAGGGAGTTGCTTCTTCATCGTGACGGGGCATCGCCGTAAGACTCCTGCTAAACCCTCACCCCGCCCCACTCCCAAAGGGAGAGGGAGTTACATCTCCAGCCCCAAATACTCAGCCGGCAATTCGCGGAGGACTTCTTCCGTGCTGGTCAGCCCCTGGGCGATTTTCAGCATCGCGGCCCGGCGGAATTCGATCATGCCGCCGACAATCGCCTGCTTTTGCAGGTCTTCCGTAGGCCGGCCGGCGAGGACCATTTGCCGCAGGTCGCGGGTGAAGCTCATCAGTTCGAAGACGCCGACCTGTCCGCTGTAACCCTGATTGCGGCATTGATCGCAGCCGCTGGGACCGTAAATAAAGGTCCCCAGGCCCGGATCGAGCAGTCCCTGTACCTCGGCGAAGGTATCGGGTGATTCGCTGATGTCATACGCCGTGCGGCAGTTCTGGCAGAGCTTGCGCACCAGTCGCTGGGCCAACACGCCAAGCAGGCAACTCGCCAGAAAGAACGGATGGCTGTTTAAGGCCCGCATGCTTTGCACCGCGCCGGCAGCGACGGGGGCATGCAGCGTGGCCAGCACCAGATGCCCGCTGTTGGCGGCCTGCACCGCGGTGGCGGCTGTTTCCTCGTCCCGGATTTCGCCAATCATGATGACGTCCGGCGCTTGCCGCAGCACGTTGCGGAGCATTTCCGGAAAATCGACAGACAGCCGCGTCTGCACCGAAGATTGGCGGATGCCGGAGAGCTGGTATTCGACCGGGTCTTCCAGCGTGTTGATCTTTCGCGTGCCGTTGTTGAGGTGCTGCAAGCAGGCATAGAGCGTGGTGGTTTTACCAGTGCCGGTCGGTCCGGTGACCAGGATCAGTCCGCTGGGGCTGGCCAGAAGGGCGGTGAGTTTTTGGTGATCCCCCTTCGTCAGACCAAGGGATTCCAGCGTTCGCAGCCCTTGCTTGCGGTCCAAAATCCTGGCTGCCAGGTCTTCGCCGTGCAGGGTGGGAATGATGTTGATGCGGAGATCGATCCGCCCCCCTTCGCGATCGAAAATCCAGCGCCCTTCTTGCGGACGGCGGCGCTCGGCAATGTCGATGCCGGCCTGAGCCTTAAGATAGGAAATCAGATGGCGGCCTTGCTGCGGGGAAACTTCGGCCAGGTTTTCCAGGCGGCCCATGCGGCGCATGGCCACGCGGAGGTTGGTCTCGTCGCTGAGAAAGAAAATATCGCTGGCCTTCAAATCGGCCGCTTGCTCCACCAAGGCTCGAACAGCCTGGGAAGGTTCGAGCTCGGCGATGTTCACAGTTTGAAAATCAATGACTTCGGCGGTGCTCATGCGCTGGCCCCCAGGGCGGTCTTCTCCGCGGCGAGTGCGTTTTCCGCCAGGTCCAAAACTCGCTCCAGCTTCAGCACGCGCAGGACGTTTGAGACAATCGGCGAATACGAGTGCAGCACCAGCTTGCCGCCACCTTGACGCATCCGTTTGTGACAAGCGAGCAGCCACCCGACTCCACTGGAGTCAAGGTAGGAGACATCGTTGAGGTCCAGCGTCACGCGTTTGCCGTACGCGGTTGGGCCAAGAAGGTCCAGCAGCGGCTCGGACATCGGGGCTAGTTCCCGTTGCGTGACCGGCCCCGACAACGTAACGCGGACCAGTTCGCCGTCACTGGCTCCAACGGTCATCTTCATAGCAGTACCCGTCAAGAAGGAAATGGAGACGATGGCGGTCAATCTACAGCCGATTCAGTCTGGCAGCAAGCAAGAAAGCTCGTGAGGGGCCGGTTATTCTCTGGCAATTCACGGCATTCAGCGGCTGGGGATTCGTGGAGCGAACCCGTTAATTCAGTTCTCGCCCCCAAAACAGGGTCTGCGGCTCGGTGGGGGTGAAGCCGGCCCGCAAGTAGGATGCCTTGGCAATCTCGTTGTCCTCTCGCACTTCCAGCGTCACTTTGCAACAGCCGCGGCGGCGGGCTTCCACTTCGACAGCGGCCAGAAGCGTCTGGCCAACCCCTTTTCCCCGGTGACCGGGGGAAACGGCGATGTCGTGAATGTTGATGATCGGGCGGGCCTGAAACGAGGAAAAACTCGGGAGGCAAAGTGCCAGGCCGATGAACTCGCTGGCACCGGCGGGATCGTCGTCCCTAGCCAGAAAACAAATCCCGCGGGCCTCCTTCAGCCCGGCAATCAGTTTGCCACTGGTCTCCTTCGGCAACGGCTTTCCGGAGCCAAACTCGTCGCGGCAGTACATATCCAGCAACCGGAGAATGGCATGTTGATGAAGTGGAGCATCGAGATCGGCGATGATGACAGTCATGTCCCAAGTCTATCGGATTCCAAGAGGGAATTTGCCGGGGTTCCGCGGCCGTAACCGATCCGCCGCCCCTTGCCTAAAATGGTTGCGACCCTGCGGGGGCTCGGGTATCATGGAATCTACGTCCGGGAGCGTGATTCACGCCATGTATGGTGTGTTTGTTTCCTCTCGGATGGTCCCGCCCCGCCGCGGCTTTGGCCGCCCCCTCCTCTCTAGCCCCGAAGCCCGCTTAGCCGGGACAAGGAACTGGGAATCGCGCCATGAAACTCTTTCGCCTGATGGCTTTCGCTCCGGTTTGCGCGGCACTGCTCGTCGTTAATTCAAGCGCCGATGACGCCAAGCCCGCTGCTCCAGCGGACGGACCGATCAGCTTTTTCAAGCAGGTCGCTCCCATCTTCCGCACCAAGAATTGCACCGGCTGCCATCAGCCGGCGAAGCGGGGGGGGGAGTATGTGATGACGGACTTCGCGGGGATGCTCAAAGGGGGGGAGAGCACCACGGCCGCGATTGTCCCCGGCCAGCCCGCGAAGAGCAATTTGATCGCCCAGATTACCCCCAAGGACGGCAAAGCGGAAATGCCCAAGGACGCTCCGCCGCTGTCGGCTGACGAGATTGCCTTGATTACGAAGTGGGTCGAGCAAGGGGCCAAGGACGACACTCCGATGTCCACACGCCAGCAGTACGACGCGGAGCATCCCCCAGTCTATGTTGCCGCTCCCGTGCTTCGCTGCATCGAATACAGTCCCAAGGGGGATTTACTCGCCGTCGGCGGCTATCACGAAGTGCTGCTGCACAAGCCCGACGGCAGCGGCGTGGTCGCTCGGCTGGTTGGCCAGTCGGAGCGGATTGAATCAGCCTCGTTCTCGCCGGACGGAAAATCCTTGGCGGTCACTGGCGGCTCTCCGGGGCGGTTTGGCGAAGTGCAGATTTGGGATTTGGAAAAGAAGGCCCTCAAGCTCTCACTGATGGTCGGCTATGACACCTGCTACGGAGCCGCCTGGTCCCCCAACGGCAAAATGGTTTCCTACGGCTGCCCGGACAACACCACGCACGCCTTCGACGTCGAAACCGGCAAGCAAGTCCTGTTCAGCGGAGCCCACAACGACTGGGTGCTCGATACGGCCTTCTCCGCGGCCTCGGACCACCTCGTTTCCGTCAGCCGCGACATGTCGATGAAGTTGGTAGAAGTGGGAACACAGCGGTTTATCGACAACATTACCAGCATCACGCCCGGGGCTCTCAAGGGAGGGCTGATTTGTCTGGACCGGCACCCCACCAAGGACGAATTTCTTTGCGGCGGCTCGGACGGGGCTCCGAAGGTATTCAAGATGATTCGTACCCAAGTCCGGGTGATCGGCGATAACGCCAACCTGATCCGCGAATACGCCCCCATGCCCGGCCGGGTCTACGGCGTTCGCTTCAGCCGCGACGGCAACAAGATCGTCGCCGGCAGTAGTAACGACGGCGTGGGGCATATTTGGGTCTACAACGCGGCCGATGGCGCGGTGTTGTGGAAATCGGAAGTCCCCGAAGGGGGCATTTACACAGTCGATTTCAACCATGACGGCTCCGGGATCATCGCTGCCGGCTTTGACGGTGACGTGCGGCTATTGAACGGGGCGGATGGAAAAATGATCAAGAAATTTACGCCGGTAGAGATCAAGCCGGCGGTGGCGGTGAAGTAATAAGTAGTGATTCGTTCCTCATATTTCTACCCCCATTTTTCTACCAATCGTTTTTATTTGGTAGAAAAATGGGGGTAGAAAAATAAGACCTCGGAATCGGAAACGGAATTTACCATGCGGATGAACAAGCCCCTCTGTGTCCTCTGCTGGATCGTGAGCATCCCTTTCGCTTTGGCGCTCATGGCGCTGGCGGCCCGCGGCCAGGAGCAACTTCCTGCTGGTCTGAACGTCGCCAGCATCGAAGTTCGCCCGGCGACGGTGGAATTGAAGCACCGGTTTGATTACCGGCAACTCCTGGTGACGGGCAAGCTCACGAGCGGCGAATCCGTGGACTTGACCCGGATGGTCAAGATGGCGCATTCCGGCAAAGCGGCGAATATTTCCGCCGATGGCCAGGTGCGGGCCGCCGAGGATGGAGCCGACGAAATCACCTACACCTACGGTAACCAGTCTGTGAAAGTGCCGGTGAAAGTCAGCGGCGTGAATGCCCCGCACAACGTCAGTTTCGTTCGCGATGTCCAGCCGCTCATGGCCCGGATGGGCTGCAACGCGGGAACCTGCCACGGGGCCAAAGACGGCAAGGCCGGTTTCAAGCTGTCGCTCCGGGGCTATGACGCGATTTACGACCATCGGGCCCTGACTGATGATATTGGCGCTCGCCGTTTCAACCGCGCCGCGCCGGACCAAAGCCTGATGCTGCTCAAGGCGACCGGCAGCATCCCGCACGTCGGCGGTGTGCGAACCGATTTCGGCCAGCCGTATTACAACCTGGTCCGCGAGTGGATCACGCAAGGGGTCAAGCTGGACCTCGCTGCCCCGCGCGTTGCCAAAATTGAAGTCCTGCCGCTCAACCCCATCGTCCCGCTGCCGGGAATGAAGCAACAGATCACGGTCATGGCCACATTTACCGATGGCGAAGTCCGCGACGTCACTCGCGAGGCCTTCATCGAGAGCGGCAACATTGAAGTCATTGAGGCCAACGCCAGCGGCGTGCTCACCACGCTCCGCCGCGGCGAAGCCCCCGTGCTGGTCCGCTATGAAGGGGCCTACGCCGCCACCACCATCATCTGCATGGGTGACCGCACCGGCTTTGCCTGGCAAGAGCCGCCGCAAAACAACTACATCGACGGCCTAGTCTATAAGAAGCTCCAACAAGTGAAGATCATTCCTTCTGAGCTTTGCACCGACGATGAGTTCATCCGCCGCGTCTATATCGACCTCACCGGCCTGCCGCCGAACGTCGCCCAGGTGAAGGCCTTTTTGGCCGATACCCGCGACCAGAAAACCAAACGGGACGCCCTCATCGATTCGCTCGTCGGTAGTAAAGAGTATGTCGAGCACTGGACCAATAAATGGGCCGACCTGCTCCAGGTCAACCGCAAATTCCTCGGAGAGGAAGGCTCCATTGCCCTCCGCAATTGGATCAAGGAAAGCGTCTCCATCAACAAGCCGTACGACAAGTTCGCGGCAGAAGTATTGACCGCCAGCGGGAGCAACGTGGAGAACCCGCCCGCTTCATATTACAAGGTCATTCGTGACCCCGAGACGCTGATGGAAAACACGACGCACCTGTTCCTGGCGGTGCGATTCAACTGCAACAAGTGCCACGACCATCCGTTCGAGCGCTGGACGCAGGACCAGTATTACAACATGTCCGCCTTCTTCGCCCAGGTCGGCCGCAAAGGGGATCCCAATTACGCCGGCCAGAATATCGGCGGCAGCGCGGTGGAAGGGGCGGTTCCGCTCGTGGAATACGTCTTCGACACCTACACCGGCGATGTCAAGCATTTGCGCACGGGACAGGTTGCCCCGCCAACCTTTCCCTACCAACAGGAGCTCGCCCCGGCGATGCCTAATCGCCGCGAGCAGCTTGCGAAATGGATCACCAGCAAGGATAACCAGTATTTTTCCAAAAGCTACGTCAATCGATTGTGGGGCTATCTGTTTGGTCCCGGCATCATCGAGCCGATCGACGACATTCGGGCCGGCAACCCCGCCAGCAACCCCGAGCTGCTCGACGCTCTTTCCAAGGATTTCGTTGCCAGCGGCTTTGACGCCCAGCACATGCTCAGGACCATTTGCAAGTCGCGGATCTATCAGCTTTCCGTGAAGACCAACAAATGGAACGAGGACGATACGCTCAACTACTCTCGCTCCATGCCTCGCCGGCTGCCGGCGGAAGTGCTGTTCGATTCGATTCACCTGGCAACCGGCTCCGTGAAGCGGCTGCCGGGCTTGCCCGCGGGGATGCGGGCTGCAGAGCTGCCGGACGCCGGCGCTTCCGATCCGTTCCTGGACGATTTCGGCAAGCCGGTGCGCGAGAGCGCCTGTGAATGCGAACGGTCGAGCGGCATGGTGCTGGGGCCGATCATGAAGCTCATCAACGGGCCGACCGTGGCCAACGCCATCGCTGACCCCGCCAGCGAGCTCAACCAGTTGGTGGCCACCGAAAAAGACGACAGCAAGCTCATTCAAGAAGTCTTCCTCCGCTTCCTCGCCCGCAATCCAACCGCCCCGGAAATCAAGCTCGGCATTGAAGCCCTCCAGGGCTCCGCAGCCGATCATGCCAAGGCGGTGATTGCTTTGACGGAGTATGAAAAAACCGTTCCGGCCAAGCAGATTGCCTGGGAACAGACCGCGGGCAAACCGGTCGTTTGGACGGCTCTCGACCCGACCGAGATGAAGTCGCTGGTCGGCGCTACCTTCAAGAAAAATGATGACAAGTCAATTTCCGTTGGAGGTCCTAACGGCAAGGATGTCTACACCATCGCGGCGGTTACTGATGCGGTTGGAATCACCGGGATTCGGCTGGAGGCGCTGGCTGACCCCGCGCTTCCGGCTGGCGGACCGGGCCGGCCGGCGAACGGCAACTTCGTGATCAACTCGTTCAAGGTGACGGCTGCTCCTAAGGCGGACCCAAAGAGTATCACCAACGTCGAGCTGCAAAATGCCTCCGCCGATTTCAGCCAGGAATCCTGGGCCGTCGCCGGCGCGATCGACGGCGATGAGGCTACCGGCTGGGCAGTTTCGCCGCAGTTCGGCAAGGACCATACTGCCCTGTTCGAAACCAAGACGGACATCAAGCAGGACGGAGGGACGCTACTGACGATTCACTTGTCGCAGCAATTCCAGGACGGCATGCACACGCTTGGCAAGTTCCGCCTCAGCGTCGCCACCGGCAGCCGGCCGCTCACCGGACCGAATCTGCCGGCGGAGCTGGCCGCGGCTTTGGGCGTTCCCGCCGACAAGCGCGATGACGCGCAGAAGAAGACCATTAGCGACTACTTCCGCGGTCAGGACGCCGAGTTGGTCCGCCTCACCCAGAACGTGCAGCGCGAAGCGGAGCAGTTGAAAAACGCCCGCGCGATTGGCGTGCAAGACCTGGCCTGGGCGCTGATCAACAACCCGGCGTTTTTGTTCAACCGGTAAACCGTGGGGTAGGCTTCCAGCCTGCCCAGTTCAGTGCAATGCAGACTGGAAGCCTGCCCCACGAAGCAATTTACCCCTTTCGCTCCACCATCGCCGGCACGAAGTGCCGCAGCGGAGTGGGGGCACCGAGCCGCCGCAAGAGCGAACGCTGCGACGCAAAATGAACCGCTAGCCGGCTGCCGATGACGTTGCCGCGGCCGAGGACGTCGAGACGGTGCGCTTCGCCGCGGGCGTAAGTGAGCATGGGGCCGTGGGGCTCGATCTGCCAGGAATTGTCCCGATAGCCGCGGACCGGCGACTGAGCATCGAAGAGCCAGGAGGCCGTGGCGAACTCGATTTCCAGCGGCTCATACACAGGCCGCCGAGCAACTTGCCGGGCCGTGGCCGGCAGCAGGCCGGCCATCGTTTGCGTGCTACCGTCGAGGAGTTGCACCTGGCGACAGAGATAAGCCAGGCCAGTCCCTTCCGCATAAACTCTGCCCCCCCGGCCCGCAAAGCAGCGGAGCGATTGAGCCAGGCAATGATTCGCGGCCAGCTTGGGCCAGAAGCGGTCAGCCGCTCCGCCACCGAGATAGACCACGTCGGTCCCTTCCGGAATGGCGGCATCCTTGAGCGGAGAAAAATCCCTGAGCGTCACGCCCGCCGATTCAAGCTGCTCCAAAGTTTCCGGAAAATAATCGCTGAAAGCCTCGTCCATGGCAATGGCCACGGTCGTCTTTCGCCGCGAGTTCCAGCAAAGCTCATCATCCGGCTGAGTTTCCGGCAGGGTGCCTGCACGTTCGGCGATTGCGAGCAGGGCATCCATTCGCAGCGAAGGGCGGAGTGAATTCGCCAGTGACAGGCAAATGCTGCGAGCGGGCGCTTGCGCTGCTGGCAGATAATCCAAGAGCGCATCGACCGGTTCCGAGGCGGGGAGCCAGCCCAGAACGGGAACACCCCAGAGCGGCTCGAGCGTGGCCTGCCAGGCGAGGGCATGCTGATCACCTTTGGCCCCCGACAGCAGAATGCCGTCCAGATGCTCCGGCCGCTGCGGAGTGCGGCAGCCGTCCATCAAGGCGAGGTCCAGGGCGGCGATGCGGGGACAGCTCATCTGCTCGCAAACCAGGTCCAAGGAGCCGCACAGGTCGGGGCGATTCGAGAAAGCGGCAAAGGAGCCGTCAATCAACCCCAGGTGGCAATCGGTCATCCCCTTTTGAAAGTTAGCCGCGATTTGCTCGCTGTCCATGATCCAGGAGTCGAGATACCGCCGCGGGCGGCCGGTCAAAGTGCGGGAGGGATCGTTGGCGGCGAAACTGGCCCGCGAACCAAAGGTCTGCACAGCCAGGCCAGCTTGCGACAGTGTGGTGAGCAGGCCCCACAAAAGGGGCTGACAGCGGGCGCTCTGCTGCACGGTGCCGACGGCCAGCCGGGGAATCCGCCACATAGGTTACCGCTTACTAAAAAGGCGAAGATGTGACTTCCAGGAGCGGCGAGTAGGGGCCCGCAAACAGCATTTTTCCAACAACCGATTCTTCGCCCCGTCGGAGCCGCAGTCAAGGGACTTTCTGGCAAGAAAACCATTTCCGCCCACCAGCCAGCGGAAGAGTTAGTGCGAATTTGTGGCGATTTCGGCGATTGCCGGCACCAAAAAGAGCGTTTTCCCTGAAGTGGGCCTCCACCCACGCTGATGGGAATTGAGGTTGCACTTTACCAGAATCGCCGGCTGGTCTAGCAGACTCTCTTCTCCCTGAACCCACCGCAATTACGACTTTTCTAGGGTGGCCGGCGGCGTGGGGGCGGGCGTGGTTAACAGCAGAGTGTTGGCCCGCTGGAAGGCCTGGGGATCAATCTTTTCGCATTCCTTGAGCAGCTCCTTGGCTTTGGGAAGCGGGCAGAGCCGCAGGTAGGTGACGACGGGAACCCGGACCCAGCTCGACTTCTCGTCGGAGTTTTTATAGAGCGCGAAGAGTTTGTCCGCTTGCCCCCAATCTTCCCAGCGAGCCAGGTCGGGAATAATCAGGTCGGCCAGGTCCGGCCGCTCCAGCATGTGATGCAAGGCGGCGAGCACGTTCTCTTTGGGAACCGCCTTGCCATCGGAGAGTTGAAACCGCAGGGCCATGATCGCCGCATAAGTGTCGGCATAGTCGCACTTCTTATTCTTGAGGTACAAATCCTCGATCAGCGGCAGGCCGGCTTTGCCCCGGAGTTGCAGGTAACAAGAGATGAAAGCATCCAGTCCCTGCTTCTCTTTGCGGTCGGTCGATTTGATAATTTTTTCCAGCAGCGGCGCGTCCTGCTCGCTGCCGCAGATGCCGAGCATCAGCAGATAGAGCCGGCGATGGTTGAGCGGGACGTTTTTGTCCCCGATCCAGCCGACGAGCCTGGCGTGATTCATCTTCCCCTGGAGGGCTTTAACGGCATCGTGCGGAGCCTTGGCGAATTCGTTGTAGGCATCGCGGGCGATCTCGAAATCCTCGTGCTCCAGGTAGGTATGAAAAAACTCGATGCGTTTCTGGCTCTCTTTGGGCAGCTTCACGAGTTTGGAAAGGTAAGCGGAAGTCTCGCTAGAAATCGGCAGAGGCGTGGACCATTGCAGCTTTGGCGGGTCGATTCCCAGGATGAGAAACGAGGTGCCGACTTGGGCCTCGCCGAGGTAGAGAGTCTGGATGATTTCCTTGAGTCGGACGACCGATTCCCCCTTGATCACGCGAGTGATCGCGAATTTTCCCTGGGGCAAATCATCTTTCGCTGCATTCTCTCCCTTCGCGGGAAGGGCCATCAGTCGCGCGATGACCACGACGTCCATCGTTTCGAACTCTTCGGCGAATGTCGGGGCGCTTTGCGGGCAGCCCGGACAAGCGTGTGCCTCAGCGGCCAGAGAAGTGAACGCGACGAACAGCCCCAGAAGCAGCGACCTGACCAATACGAGAGACATGTGCGGCTCCGGGAGAGGGCATTCAGCAAACGGTTGACCCCGTCCATCCTAAGGCTTTCGCCCCTGTTGAGCCAGACAGAAGTCGGCTGGGGATTTGTGCGTTAGAATGGGCGGGCCTCGCAACCTGCCTCCACACTCGCCGGATTACCTTTCATGAACCGAATTGTTTCGCTGGCCTGGGCCCTGCTGACACTTACCGCTGTTGCCGCCGCGGACGAACCCGCACCGGCTTGGAAATTCGATGCCGCGCAGCTTCAGCCGTTCTGGCGGTCGAACGTGATGCATGGGGAAAGCGTGCTGTTCATCAAGGACGACAAAGGAGGAGCGAAGGGGAAGTTGCTGTTTACTCCCACCAAGATTCTGAAAGTGACAAGTTCGTCCGGCGAGGTCATTTTCGAAGCCGGGAAAGACTATCTTCGGAAGCGGGGTTCGCAGGAGATTGTGTTGCCGGCAGGGTCGCGAATCACGGCCAAAACGCCGCAGGACCTGCGCCGGCCGGCGAAGAGTCAGAAGTATGCGCTGACGCATCGGGACGGAAACGGCGAGATCCTGTTCGGCGCGACGCACGAATACCACGACATGCAGACGCTCGTCACCTACGAGCATGACCTGTTTGCTTGGAAGGGGCACGCGCCGGAATTTTCCGGCAAGCAGTTGCCGAAAACCATCAAAATTCTCGCCGCCAAACAGCCGCTGAAAATCGCCCTGCTCGGGGACAGCATTTCGACCGGATGTAATGCCTCGGGCTGGGCGAAAGTTGCGCCCCATCAGCCGCCGTATCAGGATTTGCTGGTGCAGAATCTGGAAGCGGCGTCTGGGTCGAAGGTGACGCTGGAGAACTTCGCGGTAGGTGGAACGAACACCGACTGGGGAGTAACGAAAATCGGCAAGGTCACGGGTGCCAAGCCCGATCTCGTCATCCTGGCCTTCGGCATGAACGACTCATCCGGGCGACCGGCAAAAGATTACCAGGCCAACATTCAGAAAATGATCGCCGCTATCCATGCTACCAATCCCGATACCGAGATCATTCTGGTCGCCACGATGCTCGGCAACAAAGACTGGGTCGCCCTCAAGCAGGAGCTCTTTCCGCAGTATCGCGACGCTCTGTCGGACCTCTGCCAGCCGGGCATCGCGCTGGCCGACATGACGTCTGTTTGGGCCGAGCTTCTCCGGCACAAGCAAGACTGGGATTTGAGTGGAAATGGAGTGAATCACCCCAACGACTTCGGCCACCGCATCTATGCCCAGGTAATGTCTGCGCTGCTCATTCCGGAAACCCGTAAGGACTAGCCTTCAAACTCATAGCCAAACTGCTCGACGTCCCGGCGATAGAGAGTCGCCACCTGCTGCGCCAGATCGCGAGTGTAGAATCTGCGGTAATCCGGCATGGATGGCAACCGGCGGAGTTGGGAGAGGGGAGCATCTGCAAAACATTCGGCAGGCAGCTCTTCACCGCGCGCGTATTTTGTGGCGTTGACCACCGGCAGAGTTGACTGAATTCCCAGCAGGCCGGAGATTGTCCGCAGGTCTTCGTCCAGGCGCTCAAACCGGCCAAGGTAGTGAAAGGAGATGTCTCCCAGAAAACGATATTGGGGTCGCCAGTGCAGGTCGGTTTCTGTATCGTTCAGGCCCTGGGTCTCCAGGAATTCGATGAAGTGACGAAACGTAAGTTCGTCATGCCAGGCCTCTTTGCCTCGCAGAAGCGGCCAGATGGTCATCCGAAGGCCCCGTTGCATGGATAGCGGCGATAGACCTTGTCGCACAACTTGTCCCGCGGAGTGCAAAGGATGCCGTTTCCAGCGGCGATGGACTGCCTTGATGACCGGCATCGCGAGATCGTGCAGGGGCAGGAATTTGTTGACGTAGACCGAAACCAGGCGCGACCAGGGGTTGCGGACAAACGCGAACCGAAACCAGCCCTCGTCCGTCAACGGCTGGAGGCCAAGCTGCCGCGACTGATGGTGCAGCTTGAAGCACCCATTCAGGCGACCATGGTCAATGATCATCTCTCCCCGATGATTTTTGGAGATAAAGGGGGCATTCGCTCCGTCCATCAGCTCCGCCCACCATAACTTTAGACTGCTGCAGGCAACCTTCTGGATAGGGCAGTAGACCAAGCGGTGTTTCTCGGAAACGAAGAATTCCGACTCAGGCCAGTGGTATTGAACATCTGGCTCCACGACTGCTGGCGCTCTCGTCAGCTGGATCAATTCGGACATGCAAGCATCCCTGCTGGGTGAGCCACCTGCAGTACAAAAAACAGTTGTACTGACTATAAGGACATTTCGGCAGCAAGAAGTGATGGAGAACAGCAACTTTCGGGGATTCAAGCCCTGAATGTTAACTTTCCTTAACACCATGTTCAGGACCTCCTCTGCCCGCGCTAACCTTGCTTTACATTTTTCGCCGCCAAGTTTACGTGAGTTAACGCTACGAGGCGTCTCTAACTCTTTACATCGCTTCCGCTTCTGAACATTCTGCTCAGGAATTTGCACATCGCGCGTGCATTTGGTATGGTTTATGCCAATGGTAGTGAACATGCCGGTTCAAGTGCTTGGACTGGATGCACACATCTCTTTACACCGCGATTAATGGCCGCGCAAGCATTTTGGTCCTGATTGGACCTGCTGCGGGGCGAGGCACCCTTGGAGAACACACCATGAAAAAGTTTCTGTCCCGCATGTGGCACGAACAGGAGGGCGTGCTGAGTTTTGAATGGACGATGCTCGCATCGCTGCTGACGGTCGGCGTGGTTGCCGGCGTGGCCAGCGTCCGCGACGCCACCATTGACGAAATGGGCGACTTGACTCGCTCGATGACGTCGCTCGATCAGTCCTATCGCATTCAAGGTCCGCTCGTGATCAGCGTTCATGCGCCCGATTTCAACACCGGAGGCGGAGGTTCCTACCACGTCTACAACTTCCGTGGCCGCAGTGCCCGGACCTCGACCCAGGGCGCGAGCGTCGTCGGCTACAGCGGCTCGACCGCGGCGGGCTCGATCTTCCTCGATTCGGCCCCGCAGATCTCCCGCAACCGGCTGCCGGAAGACAAGGTGCCGGCTGATGGCCCGATTCCTGGAACTCCCGTTCCTGCCGACGCCCAGGATGGCGATGCTCCCGGCTACAGCCTGGATCAATAGCCCAGAACAGTATCGCAAACCTTTTCCCCCTACCAAGCTCCGCCAGGGTCCCGCGAAGTAGCCACAAGTCTTTGACTTGCGGCAGCGGTTGTGCCACCGCACTTCGCCAGTCCTCTCATCTGTACCAGGGTGAGAGGCAACTGCCACGGCCCGCGGAAAACACACCCCTGAGCAGCACCGCAAGGCGCAGCTCAGGGGTTTTTTCATGCGCTGCTGGACTGACCGGGAAGGCCATCCTACCTTGTACTCCATGCCCAGCGACATTCTTTCCCGACTCTTCCTCGCCGCTGTCTGCCTTGCGCCGCTGGTTGCTCTGGCCGTCGACATGGCCCGCAGCCGCTATAAGCCGACGCAGTATGTTTGCTGGACCCTTGCCCGACTGCTGACGAGGTTGCGATGGGGAGCACAAACGATCGGCCAGTTTCCGATACCCGACGGCCGCGGAGCAATCATTGTTTGCAACCATCGCAGCAGCATCGATCCGTTCTTTGTGCAGACTTCGCTGTTTCGCAAGGCGCACTGGATGGTGGCAAAGGAATACGTTGAACACCCCGCCCTGAGCTGGTTCCTCAAACACATTTGCGAGTGCATTCCCGCCAACCGTCGGGGCATCGACACAGCTTCGACCAAGATGGCCATCCGCTATGCCGCGCAGGGGGAACTCGTGGGCATGTTACCGGAAGGGCGAATCAACCGCTCGGAAGAATTCATGCTAGCCGCCCGCCCTGGAGCCGCCATGGTCGCCCTGAAAGCCGGCGTCCCGCTCGTTCCCTGCTATATCGAGGGCTCGCCGTATGCCGGGACGATGGCCAGCCCCTTCTTCATGACGGCCAACACCCGTGTCTACTTCGGCCAGCCGATTGAAACGTCGGATTATGCCGCCCGCGCGGACGAAGGAGGGCTGGCGGAGGAAATCACGCTCCGCGCCCTGCGGGCCATGGCCGACCTCGCCGGCCACCCCGATTTTCAGCCACAACTGGCGGGGAGGAAATGGAGCCCGCTGGTGGAGAGGGAGGAGGAAGAGCGAGGGGATGAGGAGCTGAGGGGATGAGGGGATGAGGGGAAAGAAGACGCTTCAAACTGGCGAGAGCGTTTGATAAACGGCGGCAACTCGCTCTTCGAGCAGTCGGTGCATTGCCTCTTCATTCGTTCCGTCGACAATGACCGTCACCACGGGTTGGCCGCGATGGATTCGGTCGCCGGGGCGGGGGATGTCGGCGAGATAGGGCCGGCGCGCATCTTGGTTCCAAGCCTTCCGCAATTCGTTCAGGCCGGGAGTGACTACGCATTCGCTTGTGGCATAGACAATTCTCTTGGCGACATGCCGCGGACGGTGTGAAATCGAGCAGTCACCAGTGCATTGGAAGCTAGAATTGAATTCGGCAACGTGTCTGGCCAGAAAATTCTGTCCCAGGCAGCATTCCAGAACTTCCACCGACGCCGAGTAGCGCGGATTCACTTCCAGCGGCCAGATTCGCCGGCCGTCGTCAACGTAATCCACATTGAACAGCCCGCGCAAGCCGAAGCTTCGGATCAACAGGCGTCCCAGTTCTGTCAGTGGTTCGTCGGCGAGCCTCCTTAGCGTCGTTGCCGAACCGGCGTACAGAAACGGCTCATCGGGAAGTTCGGGGACGCCGCTCTGCTGGCTCGTTACTCCCAGAAGCTCGCACTCGCCGTGGTGGGCGGCATAGACGGCGCTCTGACTGAGTCCTGGAATGAACTGCTGGTAGTAGTGCCTGGCGTCCTGCGCTTCACCGGCAGCGGAATTGACCCGGCGAATTCCCAGGCCTCCCGACGATCGCCGCGGCTTCTGTAGCCATTGAAATTCTGAATCCGGTTGAGGAGGAGAGTAGCAAATTGCCGGCATTGCAAGGTCTGAATCGGCCTCCGCAAGACAGGCCGCCAACAGTTCGGGGCGGCGGATTTTCCGCAGTACGTCCCCTCCGTTGCCATACAGCGGACGGAGTGCGGCCATGCGGTCTATCAAATCCGGATGGTTTTCCAGCCCGCCGGTGTAAATCCAGGGAGCTTGCGGCGCTGCGGCCAGTGCCTGCTCAAAGTCTCGTGGGTAGCGTTTGACTTTGACTGCGGGGCAGGCATCCACGAGATCGCTGTCCGCGAACAAATCGATCGCATAAGGCCGCATTCCCGCCCGGAGGGCCGAAAATGCCGCCGCGCGGGCCGATGCACCGACAACGATGATATTCGGCTCCCCGCTCATCGCTGGTTGACCCAATGGGTTTCCTCAAAGTTGGGACTGCGAAGATTGACGCAGCGGATTTCCGTCATTCCCGCCGCGGCTAAGGGGAAATAGGCGTCCACGTAGCTCGCTAGGTTTGACGCCGGAAGACACGACTTGAGGAGTACAAATTCGTCGGCATGGATTGACAGGGCAACTCTGGCGGCGATGGAATCGCTGGTCACGTCCCAGGTGTGCGGGAGCGGAGTTGAAAAGAGGAGTGGTTCCATTTCACGCAGGAATGGACCGGGATCGAAGACACAAATCGACGGAACAACCGACGGCAATTCCTTCGCCTCCGTCACGACCCTAGCATTCACAATCGCACCCAGCAGCCGGGCAGTCACGGACATTGCGTCCACGCAGAGCCAGTGGGCCGCTTCCTGTCCCAAGCCATGCGTTTCATCCGCTCGGCGAATGACATCGGCGAATTCTCCGCCGCCGGCGATGAGCACGTTGATTGCCGGAGATTGCCGGGCCAGCCACCGCGGAAGAACATCGGGCAGAGCAGCCATTTCCTTCGCTGCCGCTTCAGGCTGGTGTCGCAGCAAGCTGCCACCGACCTTGACCACCCGTACCGGCGCGCTCATACGCTGGTCGCCTCGCGGGCGAGCACCGCCAGGGCATGGGCCGGGCCGACTCGAGAGAGGGTCGCACCCAGCTCGTCGCGCAAAGACAGCGTCTTGGTCTGGACGTTGGCGACTCGCAGCGCATTGGCGGCCAGGAAATCTCCGTGGCCGGAAAGGATGATTTTGGCCGGTGAAGACGGCATCGCGCTCATCACTTTTTGTATGGCCGCGGCGAGCTGGCCCGCCTGGGCATCGGCCAGGCACTGGGCGATGGCGGCTGCGTCGCGGTGATTCACTTCCTCGTTGTCGGCGGCAATGACGCGGCCGATCCGGATTTTGGCGGCGGCCTTCGTGGCGGGACGACCATCTGCCGTATTGTGGTCGGCGGGATCTTCCGACAGGCCGGCCAGCAGCAGATAGGCATCCCGCATCGTGGCAAAAACCTCCTGCGCCACCGGGCACTGCTGGCCGCGATAGAGGACGGTATGAGCGACGGCGCACGCCGGGCTCCGTTCCACCCCGGAATAGAACAGCTCCCCCGCCAGCAGCCGCTCGGTGTCGCTCTTTCCTTTGGCGGTGGGGACGCCGTCTTGCAGCGGGATGATATCGGTTGTGGTCGAGCCCACATCCACCAGCAGGGCCGACCCCGTTTTCGCGAACCGTCCGGCGAAGCGGGCCAAGGCATGCCAGTTGGAAGCAGCGGCGAGCAGTGGCAGCGTGAGCGCGACCTGCGGCGCGACCATCCGGCCATCGACGAGATAGACACGGATATGCCGGTTGTCGGAACCGTCGCCGACCATCCGCAGGATGTGCCGTACCCCGGCTGCCTTGTTTTCAAAGCAATCGGCCAGTTCGCCAGTCATGGTGATGGCGAGATGGTCGGCCTTGGGTGCCTCGGAAATGATGGTGCGGACCTGCTGCGACAGCCCGTTGGGATCTCGCCACAGCGGAAACGAATACGATTCCGCAAAGCCGCGACCATCGGCGACCTTCAGATTCGCACCGCCAATATCGAGGGCGAGCCAGTTCATGGAATTGCTTTCCAAAAAAGTAGCCAGCACACTCCGTGTACTGGCATGTCCGCTCACGGAGTGAGCGGACTACACTCGAAATTCTACTCTTTCCGCGTGGAAGCTCAAATCCACTGGCCGCCCACAACCCACATCGAGCATCGCCTGAGCCAGATTCTGACGACAGACCTGCCGCAGGCCGACGTACGACGTCGTCAGCCGCGGGTTGATTTCGATGACGACGTCCTGGCAGCCGTCGGCCTGTTCTCCGAGAACCAAATCAACGCCGACGTATCCCGTTGTTGACGGCATGGCGGCAATCGCGGCCAGCGCCAGCGTCCTGGCCCGCCTTGCCAGGTCTGGTGGAAGTGGCGTACGGCCCCCCAAATACTCGAAATGAGTGGGATTCAGTATTTGCTCGCACGGCTGCAGCGCTACATTACCGGCGGGACCGCACAAAACGGCAACGCTCGCGGGCAACCCGGGACAATACTGTTCCAAACGGTGTTTCGCGATCTCTCTGCGGTCTTTGCGCCTCTGCGTGATGCTCCTCTCCTGAAGATGGGCATCACGCAGAGGCGCAGAGATCGTAGAGGGAGGAAATTGAGTAGTGGCAACTTCTAGTTCGTCTAGGTTGTGAATCAGGCGCATTCCCATGCTTCCCGCTCCATCGTCGCGCTTGAGCACTAGTGGAAACGCAGGAGAGCCGCCTGACGGCGGGACTCCAACGGGTACCGGCATGCCCTGCTCTCTCAGCCGCGTCGCCGTTCTTCCCTTGGACGACGCAATTCTCAAAAACTCACCCGATGGCGACAACAGCCGAGCACCCGTTTCCATCACCCACGTCACGCGTTCCTCCAGCATCCCCTCGATCTCGGGCGCGATGACCAGCGCCCAGTCGCATGTATTCGCCAACTGCAGGAACGCTTCTCGTTCCTCCTCAGCCGTGCGAATGACGAATTCTCTTCGTGGCAAATGAAAGTCAGTCAGGCGTGCATCCCGCAGTCCCCACACTTCCAGACCGGGCAACGCCGCAAAGTCTTCCACGACCGCGCGGAGCATCGCCAGCCCTTCTGTGAGCAGGGCTTGGCACGGCTCCCCGCCCGCGGCCGCAGTAATCGCTTCGTATACAAAAATCCGCATGGTATTTGGCCCAAATCAACTTCCCGGCTGACCTAAGAGTTTTGAACAGAAGGAAGGAGAGGAAACAAAGGAAGCAACGGCAGACAGATTCAATTTCATTTCCCTTCGTTGCCTCCGTTTCCTTCTGTTCGATTCCCGACCTTATTCGCGAACGGCCGCTCGCCGGTTCGGCCTTTATCCGCGATAATGCCGGGGCTCCTGCTTCGACCTGACAACAATTTACTTCGCGTGTCCGTCGAAAAGTACCTCAAGCCCGAAGTCATCAATCAGATTAAGCGGCTGGACCTGCGCGCCCAGTTTGTGGTGAAGGGATTTTTGCAGGGGCTGCATGCCAGTCCGTTTCACGGCTTCTCGGTGGAGTTCAGCGAACATCGCCGGTATGCCTCGGGGGACGATCCCAAGGATATCGACTGGCTGGTCTACGCCAAGACCGACAAGTATTACGTGAAGAAGTTCGAAGCGGAGACCAACATCACCGGTTATCTGGTGATGGACCTCAGCCAGTCGATGGGCTTCACGCATCGCCAGGACCTGACCAAGTTCGATTACGGTATCTGCCTGGCCGCGGCTCTGGCTTACCTGATGATTTATCAGCAGGACCCTGTCGGACTCATCACGTTTGATACGCGGGTGAAGGACAGCCTGGCTCCCAAGAGCAAGCGGACGCAGCTGGGCACGCTCCTCGCCCACCTGGCCAAGCTCAAGCCGACCGGCCCGACCGACATCGGCAAAAGCCTGACGCAAATCGCCGCTATGTTTCGCCATCGCAGTCTCGTGATGATTTTTTCGGACCTGCTGGCCGACCCCGGCCCGGTGTTCCAGGCCCTCCGCCGCCTGCGGCACCGCGGCCACGACGTGATCCTGTTCCACATCCTCGACGAAGCGGAAGTCACTTTCCCCTACGACGGGATGGTGGAATTCGAGGACCCCGAAACGAACGAGCTGGTCGTCGTTGATGCCAGCGCCTATCGCCGCGACTATCAGAGCGAAATCGCCGCCTTCCGGGCCATGTACAAGCAAGAGTGTTTTCAAAGCGGCATCGACTACGTCCAACTCGATACCAGCATGCAGTTCGACAAGGCCCTCCTCGAATATCTCCTCAGCCGCCGCGCGCGGTGTTGATGGATCACGCTATGAGTCCTCTCCTTCGCCACCTCGTCGCGTCTGTCTTCGTTTCTTGTCTGCTTGCCGCCGCCGCTGTATTTGGTGCGGACAAGGACGACGAAGAGCGAGCAAACGCTTTGGCCAACGTTCGCGTCGCGGCAGCCAGTCGAGACATGGCGGCAGTGAAGGAGAAGCTGGCGGCGGCGGGAAAGCTGAAGGGGAAGGCGGAATATGACGCGGAACTGCTGCGGCTGGAGGAATTGTGCGATTACCTGGAGAAGTTCTGGCAAGCGGTGGACCGCGGAGTGAAGACGCTGGACGGCACCCAGGAGTTGATGATTGGCGAGGAGCTCGTGGCCTTTGTCGAATATGAAAACGGCACGCTGGTTTTGCGCGTCAAAGGGCAGAACCGCTCGTATTCGCTGAAAACGCTCCCCGCCAAAATCGCCCTCACGCTCAGCCAGCAAGTGATGAAGCCCGATGCGGCCGCGAACAAGGTCTTCTTCGGTTCATTTCTCGTGCTTGATGCCAGAGGGGACGTGGACCTGGCCCGCAAAGCATGGAAAGAAGCGGAAGCCGGCGGCGTGGATGTGAAGCGGCTTATGCCGGAGCTGGATGCCGAGCGTCCGCTGCCGCCCGTCGAGATTCCCCCGATGACCCCCATCATGCGGAACCTGCTGGCCGAGAAAAACTGGTCCTTCCGCGTGAAGGGTGACAAGGGCTGGACCCGCCAGCCGCTCGACAAGCGGGCCGAGCAGAATTCCGAAGGGCGGCTAGCGGTGAAAATTCCTGCGGATGAGAGCGAGACTTTGCAGCTCATCGCCAAGAAGCCGCTCAGCGGTGATTTTGTCGTGCGGCTGATACTGACCGACGTTAAAAGGGGACAAACGCTCGGCCTGATGCCAGCCGACTCGCAAGACGCCGGTTACGTGGTCGAACTCCCTGCCGGCACTTTCCTCATCGAAATCGGCCGCCAAGCCGGCGAATTCAAATGCACCGTCGGCGGCAAGTCCCGCGAAGTCAAGCCACTGGGCAAAGCGACTCCCAAGATGCCCGGCGTGCTGGGGCTGACACTCACCGCCGGCAGCGAGTGCACCGTCGCCGCAATCGAGTTCGCGGCGCGGTGAGTTGCTTACGGGGATCACCGAAATAGCCTCGGTGATGCCGACCTGTGAGCGACGACGGTCTACCCGTTATTTACCACCGAGTGACTTGACGACCACCTCCGGAAGGCGAACGGCGACCTGCACTGCCTTCAGCTTCTGCAAATCAAGCTTCAGACCAATGTCATCATCCGTAGGAGGAGGACCGTCGAGAAACCTGCCGATCGTGATCGCGATGGCGTCGCAATGTCCTTGCAACTCTACGGTGGCGACGATTGCCGCATCCAAGTCCATGCCTTCTTGCATGCTAAGTCCGCGGCGAGGGAATGCCCGCATGTCCGCAAGTATCCCATCCAGATCCAGGGAAGCAGATTCCCAGGCCACCTGGTGAGTGGTGAGTGCATCCCTGGCTTCCTGTTCAACGTACTTCTTGGCCTTGCTGAGCTGTTTGAGGGCGTTTTCTGTTTTGACGGCCTGCAGGTGAATGTCCTGGTTGTAGCCGTGCAAGGCAATCCCAAGCTGCTTGAGGTTGTTAGAGTTCTTCATTCGATTGGCCGCTTCGCGGACCTTTTGCACAGCCGGCAAGAGGAGTCCAATCAAAATGGCAATGATGGCAATCACCACCAGTAGCTCGATAAGCGTAAAGCCAAGGCGACGAAGACGGGGAGCGAGACGAGACATGCAGCACCTCCAGTTCAGAGCGACGAGAGAAGAAACGACAAGGTAGCGAACGCTGCCGCGATTATGGCGCGCGGCCCGCAAACGTCAATACTCTGGGCCGAGAACGCCAAAAAATCACACATCAGAGGGATGTGATGGGAACAAAGTATTCCAAGTGTCGCCTTGCTGTTCCCAGCATTCGGCCCCGATGATAGTGTTAGGGAGTTCCCAGCCGGAGTTCGACTGACCTCTCCATCGAGTGACTGCCGCATGACCCGCGTTCCCGGCATCAACAACCCGTTAAGCGATGGCCTGACTAGGCGCAATCTGCTTCAGATCGGGGCGCTCGCTCCCTTGGGATTGCCCCTGGCGGGATGGGCGCAGGAAAATCCGTCCGGCGGTCTTCCTGTCCTGAGCGGATTTGGAACAGCCAAGCGGTGCATTCTTCTCTACCTCTGGGGTTCGCCGAGCCAGCTCGACACATTCGATCCGAAGCCCGATGCTCCGGTGGAAGTACGCGGCGAATTTCAGTCCATTCCGACGGTTCTGCCGGGGGTTCGGGTCGGCGAAATTTTGCCCCGCATCGCTAAGCTCTTGGGCAACGTCACCATTCTCCGCTCGCTGACGCACCCGTATCCGATTCATGGGACCGCCTTCGCCGTGACAGGTGTGCCGACGACCGATCTTCAGCTCGAAGGAAACACGCGCGACCCGCGTCAATGGCCCTTTGTCGGCTCCGTTGTTGAATATCTCGCCCAGCAGAGCGACCCCAAGCCCCCTGCGGTGCCGCGGAATTTTGGTCTGCCGTTTCTGCTGGGGTCAAAACGCCGCGTGAAGCCCGGCGTGTTTGGAGGCTTTCTGGGCCCAGCCTACGACACGGTTTGGTCCGAGTTCCAGGCGAAAGGGACTCGCGAGGTTTTGCGGGACTCAGGGGCTCCCGACGTTCCCACCAAGATCATTGCCGACCCTTACCTCGGAATTCTTCCGACCGATCGGTTCGAGTCGGTCGCCTCGGACGTGACGACTTCCCTGGACCGCTTCCTGGGCCGCACCTCGCTGCTCGATCAACTCGATTCCGCTCGCCAAGGAACAGGCAGCAACGCCAACGAGACCACGTTTGCCCGCCACCGCGCTTTGGCCCGCTCGGTGCTCACTTCGGGAAAGCTGCGCGAGGCCCTCGACGTGCAGCGCGAACCGCCAAAAGTGCGCGAGCAATACGGCATGACTCTGTTTGGGCAATCCTGCCTCGCGGCGCGAAGGCTCCTGGAAGCGGGGGGGAAGTTCGTCACGGTATGCTGGGACGAGTACGGCCTGGTGAACACCGGCTGGGATACCCATGTCCACATGCGCTCACGCCTCAAGGAGGAGCTGGGGCCGGGGTTCGACAACGCCTTTGCCTCCCTGCTCGGCGACCTCAGCCAGCGAGGAATGCTGGATGACACGGCGATTGTCGTGGTAAGCGAGCACGGCCGGACGCCGAAGATTCAGCAAGTTTCCGGCGGCGGACGGGATCACTGGTCGCTGGCCTATTCCGCCCTCTTCGCCGGAGCCGGTTTCGCCAAGGGCCGCGTCGTCGGCAAGACCGACCATATCGCCGGCGAAGTGACCGAAACCCCGTTTTCGCCGAAGGACGTTGTCGCCACCCTGTTCCACCTGCTCGGCATCGACCCTCAGATGGAGATTCACGACCGCCTCGGCCGCCCCTACCCCATCGGCGGAGTTGGCCGCGTGCGGAGCGAGCTACTGGCGTAAGTCGAAGATTTGCCGGTCAAGTTAGCGCTCAGCCGCTGGAGTTTGCCTCCCTCCGAGGGGTTTGAGAGCGCAGAAACTTGGCGGCTTCTTGTCAGCAGGCACTTCCATGGGTGTTCCTCCCGCCGAACAATGAAGATCAGCATGTCCGCTCACGGAGTGAGCGGACTACTTTGCTGGGCAGGCTGGAAGCCTACCCCACTATTCTGGCTTGAAGACCACGATGCCCAGGGGCGGGAGCTTGATCGTCAGCTTGTAGGGCCGCATGTGCCAGCCGGGTTCTTCGGCTTGGATGCCGGGGAAGTTGCCGACGTTGGAGCCGCCGTAGAACTTGCTGTCGCTGTTGAAGACCTCCTTGTACCAGCCGCCGCGGGGGACGCCGACGACGTGCTTCTCCCGAACGACCGGGGTGAAGTTGCAGGCGACGATCAGGAAGTCGCCGGGGTTCTTCCCCTTGCGGATGTAGGCCAGCACACTGTCGCCGCGGCTGTGGCAGTCGATCCACTCGAACCCTTCGGGGCCGAAGTCGATTTCGTGCAGGGCGGGCTCGTTCTTCACCAGAGCGTTGAGGTCGCTGACCATCTGCTTGATGCCGCCGTGGGTTTCCCACTGCAGCAGGTCCCACTGCAATTCGGCGTCGGCGTTCCATTCGTTCCACTGGCCGAACTCGCCCCCCATGAAGAGGAGCTTCTTGCCGGGTTGCGTCCTCATGTTCGAATAGAGCAGCCGCAGGTTGGCGAACTTCTGCCACATATCGCCGGGCATCTGATCAAGCAGGGCCTTTTTGCCGTGCACGACTTCATCATG
>SXGT01545793.1_pt1 | contig 25194 bp, 19 predicted proteins | sample 3176221 | NCBI WGS metagenome assembly SXGT01 (sample SAMN11356862, study PRJNA531348) | freshwater metagenome | isolation source: freshwater sample F1-120 | place: China: Fuxian Lake, Yuxi | collected 2017-12-25
CCGACCTGCTGACCTACCTCCTCGATGATGTGACGATCACCGGGGCAGAGATGAGGATCGCCCTGGTCGGTGAACCCGACGCAGGGCGACTCAATCTGTTCTCGGGCGACCCGCAGTTAGGTCAGCCCTTGGAATGGCTCCGCATTGTGTCGCGGACACGAACGGCGGAGGGCAGGGACGGCCCCCTCGTCGCCCGCTTCGTCCGTCGCCTCCCTCCCAAGAATTCACCTCCTTCCAAAGAGAAGAAGGAGAAGAGGAAGGAGGTCGGGGTGCTGCGCACGGCGCTGGAGATGCAGCGGCGGCTCCGGGAGCCGGGGGTCGGCAACCGTGCTGGCCTCGCCCGGACCCTGGAGGTGAGCCGGTCGTACATCACCCAGAGCATGGCTGTTCTCGATGTTCCCGGTCGGCTCATGGACACACTCGTTCGCGCCGAGAAGTCGGGCAAGCCGGTCACCGTCGGAGCGTGGCGGAAGGTGAAGGGGCTGCCCGAGGAGGCGGCGATCGGGAAGCTGCGTGAGATGGGGTATCCGTGAGCGGGAACGGGAACGGGGGGAACGGCAGCGCCGAACTGACGACTCAAAATCACCCCCTGTTTCCCCGCTTTCCCCGCTTCCGTCGCTTGGGCGGGAATAGTGCGGCGACAAGGTCCTGCACGGCCTGCGGCTGGTCCCTGATGGCCGCTTCCAGCTGCCTTCGGAGCACCTCGAAGCTGGGGGCCCCGCGGTCGACCTCCGTCCGAAAACGCTCGTATACCCTATGAAATAGGTCTGGATAGTCGTCGGCCAGTACCGGATCAATGTGGAGGCAGGGGTCACCGATCACGCGCTGGGCCTGCGGAGACAACCTGCTGAGCCATGCTGGAGGCTCGACCCGATAGCCCGCACGTGAGTACTCCAGAATCGCTGAGAACGCCTCGAACAGCAGCGCCTCCATAAATCCCTCGGCGTTCTTCTTGAACTTCGCTGTAATCGCGCGCCGCTCCGCCTCGGTCCCTCCAGCGCCGTCAAGCGTCCGTTGGAGGAGGTCAGCACTTGGTTGGCCGTAGACACGCCCGCCAAGCCACTGCGCGGACTTGAGCTCGGGCCGTTCGTCCAAGGGCACCTCAGACGGGAGCACATGCCCCGTTCGCGCGAGAATTCGAGCAGCGTGCTCTGACAGTACGGCCCCGCGTACGCGAGAGCCAAGCTTCTCAAGGCGACATGCTGCGTTGAGCGACTCGCCGACGAAGTCGGTCTGCACTTCCCGATCATGCCGCGTGTGGAACATTTGGTACATCGTGCCCACGTGGACCGCACAGCGCAGCCGCCGGGGGATGGGCCAGCTGAACGCGAATCCCAACTCGGTCAAGATCTGCAGGGCGAGCCCCAAGAGGCACGCCCGCAGTACGTCTCGTGCAGCCGCTTCCTCGTCGGCTGGGTTGCTGCCTTCCTCGTCAGACTCGACGAGTTCGTGCGTCCAAACGCCGATGGCACCGTCCCCGGTCGACTTCACGAACGCGGCACCGAACAGCTCGGAGAGCCGCGCAGCGGTTTCGAGGAACCGGGTACCAAGGGCTGCGACCGAGGTGGAATCCACCGTCTGACACCAGAGGGAGTAGTCCTCCAAGTCGCACACGAGGACGACACCGTACACTTTGAGCGACACGACACCGGGCGGCGGATCGGTTTCCATCGCTTTACCCCGCCCCTGCCTCAATCGTCTCCATCGGCAGGAACATCCTCGTGGCCCCGACCTCCATCGCCGGAGGCCGGATGACCACGAAGGCCCTGCGCGCGTAGAAGTTCACCGCCGCCGGCTTCGCGTCGACGGCGACGCCGATGCACCCCACCTCGGCGCGCATCCGGAGCGCTGCCCGGATCGTGGCCAGCAGAAGCTCCTTCCCGACGCCAGCGCCCTGCGCGGACAGGTCGACGCCGAGCCGGGCGAGGAGGAGCGCCGGTAGCGGGAATGGCGGCAACGACCTCGATGATGGGACCTCCTCCCTTCCAAGGGTCGTCGCCGTCAGCGTCGCGAAGCCGCCGATCCGCTCACCATCGACGGCCACCCAGGTGACCGACACGCCGTGCTTGAACTGGTGGTGGTGCGCGAAGCGCTGGAGGAACGTGTTGACCGGGGGTTCCCCACAGTCGAAGCCGCTCCGGTCGTCGTCGCGCCGAAGCTGCCGAACCTCAAAGCCCACGCAGCAGCTTCCGTAGCGCCGGGGTCGGTGCCGGCGGGTGGGCGAGCGCGTCGCGGACCGCCAAGGCGTCGTCGTCGCTGTAGGGCTCGGCCAGGACCTCGGGTGGGAGGTGACCACCGACCGTAATCGCACGTTCATCGGTGGACTCGTCGTCAAGGTACGCGGAGACAGCCTCATCGAGGAGCTGAGCCGGTGGGATGCCGCGGCGACGGCTTTCCTCTGCAAGCCGCTCGGCGAGCGGCCCGGTGAGGGTGGCGGAGGCGTGCATGGACGACGGCATGGCTCCTGCAACATACAGCCGAAGGCGGTAGTAGTCGAGCCGAGCCGGCCGCTCCTCGGCGGCCGCCGGTCACGCCACCACCCGCTCCAGCTCCACCACGAGCGCAGGGGCCCCGGGGAGGCCTCCGTCGGCGAGCAGCGCCCGCACCGGCGGCCCGCCGATCGCGATCGCGGTGGTGAGCTGGAGCGCCCCTTCGAGGCTGCGGGCCAGCCGGTAGGCGGCCACGAAGCTCGCCGCGTCCGCGTCGCTGACCTGCGCGGTAAGTAGCAAACCCTGCCCGTTCAGCCTCGCGAGGGCCTCGCTGCCGGGCCCGCGGCCCGCTGACGCGGCGCCCCCCAGCGCCGCAACACGCTGCGCAAGATCGTCGAACGCGGCGTTCCGAATAGTCGTGATCCGCTGCGCAAGATCGTTGTACCCTCGAGTGGCGTCGCGCAGCAGCTCCCGGGTGGCGTGCCCCACGCTCCGCCCGTCGAGCCAGGCCCAGGCCTCGGTGCACTCGCGGTGCATGTCGAGGCCGCCCACGACCGCCGAGAGCAGCGACGGAACCGCCGCTCGCGAGGTGAACTCCTCCCGGATGCGCCCGACCTCGGAGCGGGCGCCCACGAGCACCCGCTCCAGCTCCAAGGAGGCGAAGTCTGCGTCGTCCACGAGCATCCGCGCCCGCGCTTCAGCAACGGCCGTCAACACCTCGGCACGCAGGAGCTCCACGCGCACGGGTGCGGGTCGCGCCGGGTCCGACTCGCGCGCTTGGGCCAGCCAAATCCGGTAGTCGTGGAGCGTGCGGGCGGCCGCAAGCAGCTCTCCGTCGCGATGCGGCGAGAACGGCGCGGCCGCGCGCAAATCCAGCGTTTCGAGCGCCCGGTGGACGGACGCGGTCTGGAAGGACAGCATCAGGCTTCGAACCTCGGCGAGCGCCTTCACCTGGGCGTCGCCGAGCCACAGAAGCTGGTCCACCTTCTGGTCGATCACGCCCACAAGCTCGGCGACCGCATCCAGCTTCAGCTCGACCCTCCCCAGGCGAGCCTCAACGCGCTTGAGCGCTCGACTCACGTGGATGAACCCCACCACACTCACACCGAGGTTGACGATCGAAGCGACGCTGCCCGCCGCCGACAACGCGGCAAGGGTGGCCTGGACACTGCCCCCCAGAAGGCGAGCGGCCTGCTCCAGCGGCACTCGTACGCGCTGCTCCTCGAGCTGCCCCACGAGCGTCTTGACAGTCTCGCCCCTGTCATTGATTCCAAGCTTGTAGATGTTGTTGCGCACAACGTCAAAGCCGGGCCCGCGAAACTCGGGCGGCTTCACGCGAATTACTGCGTCGGCGGCACTCGGGGTCATGCCCGGATCTCACCGGTCACGAGACCGAAGTTGATTCGGTTCCCGTCGATGATCGGCGCTGCACGGCCGGGCGGCACATCGAGCACCGCGCCGTCCGGTTTCGTGAGCGTCCAGGCATCCTGGGAGAGGTTCTTCAGCCCGAAGACGCCAGGCGAACGCGGGTTCTCCAGCACCTCACCCACTGCGGGGTCGTCCTGCTCCGACTTGCCCACGTGGTGGCTGCGAAGCACGGTCGAGCGGTTGAGGAGGACGACGTTGGCCCCGAGCCGGATGCGTGGCGGAAGCACCAAGGACTTCTGGCAGGCCCAGCACCGCTTCTGCGTGGCCGCGGTCCCAGCCTCGTAGAAGTTCTCGGCGCCGCAGCCGCACAGCCAGATGCTGTCGATGCCGGCTGCGAACGCCTTGCGCCACTCGGACTCTCGAACGCGCTTGGTCGGGTAGTGGAGCCCGTCAGTGAAGGACCGATGGAACAGCGCCATCAGCGCGGCCGGGTACATCGCCTGGAACGCGATGGGGTTGTCATGCACCCCTGGGACCGGCCGGTTCGACGGATCACTCGGGTCCCAGATGTACAGCGGAGACGTGCCATAGAGCCGCTCCAAGGCCGGGACATCGAGGCATCGGATCTTCGACTCGCGCTCCCCGTCGAGCGGATGGCCGCCGAACAGAAGGAAGAACAGCAACACGGCCAGCGAGTAGCGGTCTGTCTCGTCGCTGGGAACGCCTTCGCGACGCACGACCTCGGGGGCCATGAAGCGCGGCGTGCCCAAGACGCCGCCCTTTACGGTCCCCGAGATGTCGACGTTGTCGTTGTCACAGATGAGAACGTCGCCAGTGTTGGGATCGAAGAACACGTTGGCGAAAGAGATGTCGCGGTAGCAAAGGCCGTTGCTGTGCAGTCGGAGAAATGCGTCCGTGAGTTGGTGGCCTGCCGTCAGCAGCGCGCGCAGGGACGGCTCGATCCGACGCGCCATGAAGTCCTCCAGGGCGCGAAAGTTCGGCGGCCGGAGAGGCATCACGTAGCCGTAGGTGCAGGTCGTGGCGTCGGTGACCATCGCGAGCGGCCAAAGGAACTGTGGGGCGGGCGGCCCCTTGGCGACGAGCCTTTCCAGCACCTCGCGTTGGTCCGTGGTGGCGGTTTCCTTGTGGTACAGCTTGACCGCCACCGGCTTGCCCCCGTCGCTCGCCTTCCAGACGACCCCCTGCCCACCCGAGCCGAGCTCGCGCTCGGCCGAGATGCGGGAACCATCAGCCGTCTTCTGAAACTCGCGCATCGTCGTCTCCGCTGGGTTGGCTCGATGTCGGCGCGCCCTGCTCGCTCGCGCTCTCCGTAGGTTCTGCGCTCGGTGGCGCAGCCGCCTCCGGTACCGCGACAACGTGGGCGATGCGCTCGACATCCTCGTTCCCCGGGGGCGCGGGACTCGGGGCGCCCATCAGCTCCGTGTCCGGCGGCACCGGTCCACCCTTCCCGTCCTCGGCGACCGCGTCCTCACCGTCAGCGGCTCCCTCGGGCGCTGGATCGGCCGCCACGGGCACGCGCTCATCGGGCGGCGGCACTGCTTCCGGCTGCATCGAGGCCGGCTCGCCACTGGGATGGTCGGGCACCGCATCCTCTGTTTCGCCGCTGGTGGCCGTCGCGTTCTCGATCAGCGGAGGCGCCTCCCCCCCTGGCGGCTGGCTGGCGGCCGCCGTGGCGCTCGCTTCGGCCGCAACAGGTTTCGGCCAGTAGAGCAGCGCCACCCCGATGTCGTCGCCGCTACCTCGCGTCGTGATCTCCTGGAGAAACCCGGGGATGTGTGGGAGGAGGGCGTGGAACCCGTCGGCCTCGATCAAGCCCAGATAGTCCGGCCCGATCTGGCGGAAGACGTCGTCGTTCGCGTAGGACTTGCTGTACCCATCCGTCGAGAGGATGAGCAGCGACCCGGCTGGGGGCGGCGGAAGGACGCGCACCCTGAGGCCGTGCCAGGCCTCGGGCTGGCACAGGCTCGGCGTCTCGTCTGCGAATGCGCGCGGGTCCGCCGGGAGCGGCGACTCCGCGGGCCCGGCCGGCTGGACGAGCAGCACGTCGCCGTCGCCAAGCTGTCCCAACATGACGAACCGGGGCGTCGACAGCGAAAAGATGAGCGTCGATCCGTAGTCGACGAGCGGTGCTGTCGCTGCGTCGGGGCGTGCCCGGACCCGATCGACCCACTCCCGAACGAGTTGGACACGGAGTGGATGCTCCGCGTAGCCTTGCACTTCGCGAAGAGAAAGGTTGGCGTTCGCCAACCCGTCCGCGAAGCGCGCCAGCGCGGCGAGGGTGACCTCCACCGCCAACCGTGCGCCCACGTCGGCCAGCCGGCTAGTGCCGTGGCCATCGGCGACCGCCACCGCAACAAAGTCGCCCACGGCGAACGCGCCCACCTCGTCCTGGCAGGGCTTGCCTGAGCGCACATGGCTCGCGCCTCTGACTTTCTCGACCGAAAAGTGAGGGCGCGACGAGGATGAAGTCGCGCTACCAGACGTCATTGGGGTCCACCGCCGCGCTCGCCGGCGGGGGCGGCGGGAGGGGTACGTTGACCCCTGCGGCGGCGGCCTGGGTCTGGCTGGCGGGGGCCGAGGCGGCCTTCAGCACGGCCGTGGACGCCCACCGGATGTACTTCACCAGGTCCTGAGCCGTGTTCGCCCGGAGCGGCTGGAGTTCCGCGTGGCCGATGAACTTCTGCAGCACGGTGACGTCGGCGTCCTCCCCGATGGCGATCGCGAGGCGAACGGCCTTCTTGCCCCACGGTTCGGCCATCAGCGCGCGCAGGCCGCCGTCAAAGTCGTCCGTGGGCTGCCCGTCGCTGATGAGCACGAGCACGGGCGGGAGCGCGCGCTCGGGCATGGGCGGCGTCTTCAGCGTGTCCGCGACCAGCACGAGCGCGCGCCCCATGTCGGTCATGCCCTCGACGCCGAGGTCGGTCCACTGGAATTTGTCCACGGGGGTCGGCTGGGAAACGTGCCATTGCGCACCCGACGAGAACTTCAGCGCACGCACGAGCACTTCCGCGTTCGGGTTGCCCTGCGCCACGTCCTGCATGTGCGGGATGGCTTCGCGGATCGCGTGGTTCAAGGACTGGATCTTGGCCCCCATCATCGAGCCGGAGCAGTCGGTGACGAAGATGAAGTGAAGCGGCCGCGTCGCGATCGGTCCGCCGGGGAGCTTTGGGGGCATCGAGGGGGTACTCCGCGGTGAAGTCTACTACGGATCTCACGGGCGGGTCGGCGCCGCCACGAGCTCGGCGTTGAGTCGCTTCGCGACGGGGGTCGCCGGGCGCACCTGCTCCCACGTGCGGATGGTCAGGTAGCGGCGGTTCTGGTGCTCGAACAGCTCACCCAGCTCCGGCGGCGCCTCGCTGGGGATCATCGGCGGAGGCGCCGCCGTGGCTCGCTGCGGGGTCGCCGCGCGCGGGGGAGGCTCGAAACGAAGCTCGGTGTTCGCGGCCGCTTCAGCCGCCCGGACCGCCGCATTCAGCGCTGACGTCTCCCGTCGCACCTCGGCCACGCGGCGCGCCGCCGCGCTCACCTGCTCAGCAACCGTCGAAATGTCCGCCGTCGCAGGCGACCAGCGGTCGATGCCCTCGCGGTCGCGACGGTTCCGGGCCAGAGCCTGCTCCGTTTCCTGTTGCTGACGACCGAGGTCCTTCCGCTCGCCGCCGGCCTGTCCTCCCTTCGCCTCGGCAGCGAGCGCGCGAATGCGCTCGCGGATTCCGGTGAGCTTGTTGTCGAGGTCCGTTCGCTCGGCTTCGAGCAAGTCGCGGCGTTCCTGGCGAAGGGACTCCACGCGGGATCGCTGGGCCTCCTTCGCGGCGTCCTCGGCAGCGCCCGCCTCACGAACCGCGTTTTCGTTCGCCGAGAGCCCCTCCCGGGCCTTGGTCAAGTCGTGCTTCGCCTGCTCCACGCGCGACCGCCAGGCCGAGCGCTGCTGCTCCTCCGCTTCGGCGTCCTCCGCCTTCTGGCGCTGCGCCTGCCCGTCCCGGCGCATTTCATCGAGCCGAGCACCGATCTCCACGTATCGGCGAACCTGGGACTCGGCGTGTTCTGGAGACTGGCTCGGTCGCGTCTCCGCGAGCTCGTCCACCTCCTCGGCAAGCGTGCGACGCTCGGCCTCTATGGCGGTCCGGGCCGGGAGCCACCGACGCAGTTTCGCGAGGATGCCCTCCTGCTCGTCGAGCGAGCGCAGGACCGAGCGGAGCGCGTCGGGCTGGCGCGCCGCCCACTCGTCGAGCGCGGTCCATGCGCGGGCGAGCTCGGCGGGGCGCGCGCCCGGAGGAAGACCCATCGGGACCCGCTTCCAGCGGGTGACGCCGCTCACGGCGAGCGGAGGGATGTCGGGCATGCGCGCGGGCCGCGAGGCGTCGAACCCCAGCAGGGGGGCGGTCACCTCTCCGGCGTCGAGGACCTCCCCACTGGTCACCTTGGCGGCGGCTCGGGAGCCCTCGATCCGGACATCGCCGCGAATCTCGCTCAGGCGACGGGCTGGATGAAACTCCCATTGGGGTTGCGCACCGGCCCGCTCCAGGCGGTGGAGGATGTCGATGGCGGTGGCGCGCGGCCACTCCAACTGGAGCGTGACCGGAGGCTCCACGAGGTCGAACACGATGCGCTGCAGCGTGAGGGTCGCGCACGGGAGGCCCAATTCGGTCCACACCACGCGGCCGCCGTTCGCAGCGACGGACGACGGGACAGCAAGGCTCATCGGCGCTGAGTCGGCGAGGCCATCGGCCGGTGGCAGGAACACCAGGCGAGCCCGTGCCTGGTTCGCTGGCTGTGGCGCCACCCGGATCTCGGCCTCGGCCACCGTGGTGGGCTGCACGCCCGCCGTGAGCAGGCGGCCAGCGGGAAGCTCGACGCTCGAACCGGGATCCGGGAACGGGGCGTTCAGCGGCGTGCGCACGGCGACGGCTCCCGCGGCATCGGGGAGGGCCTCTCGGGAGGCATGGAACCAGAACAGCACTCGAAACGCCTCGAACAGCGAGCGCGCCACAACACCGTCAACCGGCACGGCCCACGTGCGCTCGGCGCCGGGTGAGCCAAGGAAGAGGTGGCCGCTCTCCCCGTGATCGAACACGAGCCAGTCCGCCGGAAGCCGGTGGCCGAACCGCACCAGGCACCGATCCCCCCATGTCGCGACCGAGCGCAGGAAACCACTCTCCGCCTCGAGCGCGCGATCTGCATAGAGGTAGATTCGACAACCGGCAGAAGGGGAGGTCTTCGAGATCGCTTCGAGGATCGCCCGGCCGGCGCGGTTCGTCGTAGCCACTGCGACGGCGACCTCCGCACCCTCCAATTCCCGCCGAAGGTCGCCCTCGGAGACGTCGGCCGCAGGCCGCCACGGCAGATCAGGTCTTGCCGCACCTCCACGCTCCCACAGGGGCAAGCGCGCGTCACGACGGTCGAAGGGCTCCTCGACGACCTCTGGCCGGATGGGTCCCGTGGGCATCAGGCCTCCACCAGGAGATCCGCGGGGGCAGTGACGAGCCAGCGCGTACGAGCGGGAACGGCCTTCCCGTTCACCTCGCGGAGGGAGGACGGCTCGGGGGCATCGATTCCGCGACCTGCCAACGGCGGCGAGCCGACGACATCCGCCCACTCCCCGGCGAACTCCGATGGCGAGAGGTACCTGCCAGCGGCCTCGACCCGCCCGACGAGCATTGCCGTCGCCCAGGTGCGGGCATCCGCGTCGGTGCCGGGGCCCACGGGCACGTCGTGAACCACCACTTCGTCGAAGGTCCCGTACCTCCCCACCTTTACGCCTTTGTAGCGCCAGGACCGGGTGAACCCCTCGCGTCCTCCGGGACCTAGGCGGCCGTCGAAGGGCATGAGCACACGGCTCTGGCGGGGGTCCCAGCGCTTCTCCCAGCTCGCATAGAGGGCGACAAGCTCCTTCGGCTCCACGCTGTCGGGCGGCGTGGCGAACGGCATCTGGTTCTCCGGCGGGCCGACGTTCCCGGCCACGGCCCACTTGTTCGCGCCGGTGAGGAGATCGATCTCCCAGCTCAGCTTCGCGGGCTCCAGCTCACGGGTGCGGCACGCTGGATCCTGGCCGCGGGGAGCTGGGAACGCCGCGATGCTGAAGCGCCGGTTGGCGTCGAGCGCTGACGTCACCACGCGATCTCGCTCGGCCGCGAGCCACGTCGGGAGTGGCTCCAAGCCGTTGAAGTCCCGATCCTGGCCGTCTCCTGGGGCGCGCTGGAAATCGAGGACGCGGGCCCCGAACAGTGGGTGTCGGGCCACGAGAAGGTGGTAGGCACCCTGTTCCCACGCGGGAGCCTCCCCGGTCTGTGCGCAGCGTCGTCCCAGCGCGGTGAGCGCGCCCGACCCGTCCACGAGCTGCATGTACTCCAGGTGCCGGACGAGGTTCTTCCGGCCTCGCTCGGTGAGCCCGGGGAGCGCGGCCAAGACGACTGCATCTGTCAACGCCCCCGACTTCGCCGCAGATCCGCAGAGCAGGCGGAGCTCCGGTCGTGTCTCCCACAGCGCCACCTCTGCGAACGCCGCGACATTCCAGAGTTCGACCTCCGCCTGCAGCACGGCCTTCATCGGACGTTCCTGGTGCTGAAGGCCGGGGTTGCATCGGCCACTGCGTTCAGTTCCTCGCTGGGGCAGAGCTCGGCGTAGTACTTGCGGTGCCCGATGACGACGAGGAGGAAGCGGGCGCGGGTGAGCGCCACGTTGAGCCGGTTCGGACTATCCATGTGACCTGGTCGGGTGGTGTTGCGGAGGCTGAGGAGGACGAGGTCGGCCTCGCGGCCCTGGAAGCGATCGACGGTCGCGCAGACCAGGGAGGTATTCGGCAGGGCAAAGCGCGTCTCCGCCCGAGCCAGGCCGGTGAGTCGCCGCAGCATGTCGCGGGTGCCGAGCTCCTGCCGGTTGTAGAAAGACAAGCACGCTACCTCCCAGTCCTTCCCATCGGCGCGGCGGTTGGCCGCGGCGAACTCGCGCCAGCGCTCCAACCATCGGCGCGTGGCGTCGATTTCCTGTTCGTTGGTGCCGCGGTCCTCGCCGCGAACGTCGTCCCAGATCCGGCGACCGGGCGCGTGCGAGAGGAAGGTCCAGCCCACGTGGGCGTCTCGCCCGTCGAGCGTGTTCGCGTCCTTCAACGCCTCGCCCTGGTAGAACTGATCCCGTGGAAAGCCCGAGATATCCGGGTGCATGCGGTGCTGGTACTCGAGCAGCACGGCGCGTTCATCCCACACCTCGGGCGGAATTGCGTCGGTCAGGGCGCTCGACTTCCGGACGCGGTGGTGCTCGCGTGGAACTCGGAGCGCCTCGATGACGCTGCGAACGCCCACGTCTCGGATGGCGTCGATCGCCGCCGGCACCCAGGCTGCGAAAGGAGCCGCGGCCGGCATCAACGCCTCCACCTCGCTCTGCCGCCGTTCCCGCTGTCCGGCATTCTGCGCCTGCGCGAGTTGATGAACTCTCCCGAGCCGCCACGCGACCTGCTTGGCCCAGGACTCTTCCCGGAAGAAGGTACGCTGCCGCTCGGCGAGTTGGGCGGCGTCGACAAAGCGCGCCCTCTTCTCCTCGACCGGGCGATCGAACGTCCCGTGCCGTTGATGCCACCGCGCGAAGCGGTACGCACGAGCCGTCTGGGCGCCCCAGTCGCGCAGAGCCTGCGCGTCGGCGGGAAGGTGGCGTTCGACCCGATCACGCAAGTGGGGGGCGAACAAGATCCAGTCCGCGGCGGCGACCCGGAGGGCCTCCGGCTGGCCACGGTCGAGCGCCTCGACGGGCACGGTGCCAAGCACGCCAGCCTGAGCGGAGATCCACGCGAACTCAGGCCCACGGTCACCCCGAGCCTGGCGCGCGGTCAATTCCCCGGCGAGCGCCGCCAGCACCTCGTCGGGCTCCTCGATGAGCCAACGGACTCGCCCACCCCCGGCCTCCGGCTGAAGCAGCCGATGAAGGATGAGCAGGGCCACCTGGTGCGCGTCCGGGAGCGACGCGCCGCTCTCTTCGTTGACCTCGGCGATGCTCGCTTCCAGGTCCTTCGGCTCCGAGAACGGGGGGAGCTGCCGAACATCGCCCACCACGATCCACCGTTTGGCGAGCTGGGCCGGGACGAGAAACTCCTGGAGCGTCGTCTTGCTCGCTTCGTCGAGGATCAGCACGTCGAAGTAGGGCCATCGGGGGCCGCCCTCGTCGTCGCGGGCGTCGTCGGTTCGGCGGATGTACGGGTGCGCAAGGATTCCCGTGGTGGTGCCGCAGGTCAGGTTGGCCGAGGCGAGGATCGCGCCTTCGGCCGCGCGCTCCAGCGCGTCGTCGTCGAGTTCAGCCAGCGTGCCGGAATCGCGCCACCGGTCACACAGGGTCGCAATGCGCTCGTCGATCTGGACCTCGCGCACGGCCTGGTCGACGCGGTCCGCGAGACCGATGCGCACGGCCTCCACTTGCGGGAAGTGTCCAACGAGCCGCTCGACAACGTTGTCGACCGCAACGTGAGTGGTCGAACATAGGAGCACGCGCTGCTCTCGCTCGATGAGCTGGAGCACGAGCTCACAGATCGCGTGAGTCTTCCCGGAACCCGGGGGGCCTTCGAGGAAAGCAAACTCGGCGGTGCCGAGGGCCTTCTCGACGAACTCGCGCTGCTGTGCCGTTCCCCAGAGCTCTTCGTTCCGCAGCAGCTGCCAAGCCTTCACAGCCGCCGGGCGGCACCGCGGCCAGCGCACCTTCCCGGGGTCCTCACAGAGCGTGAGCAGCCCGCGATGGTGGGGAAGGGGGCTGTCCTTCAGCCGGAATACGGCCTGCCGTTGGCGCCGAAGGCCCGATGTGCTGGACGGGACGAAGAGCGTGCTCCCCTCCGGCGGCGCCCGGTCCAGCTCGAGCTGGTAGTTGTCCCGGCGCACGCCCCACACCTTGCAGGGTACCGGTGGGGAATTCCTGCCCTTCCGGGCTCTCACCTCGCGCACCCCTTCCTCGCAGTAGGCGGCGCGGATGTCCATCGTGGCTTCGCTGTCCACCTCGTCCGGGGGCAGGAGCTGGATCCACACGCCTCGCCGACGCCGCCCCTGCGGCTGGTCGTCCGACCACCACCACCGGACCCCGTTGTTCGCCGGTAGAAGCTCGGTTTCGGGTGGCGCGGTGAGTCGAATGGTTCGCTCTCCCTTCCACGCGAGATCGAGCGAGCCGACCCGCAGGGTCGCGGCCCCCTCGTGCGGGTCGAGAGTCGCGTGCGGGATCTCGGTTCCACGCTCATCCAGCACGCGGCAGGCCTCCGCTCCCTCGACCACTAGAAGAAGACGTGAGCCCCCCTCGCGCCGGCGCAGGATGGTTGCCGACTTTCCACCGGCCCGCTGGACGACGAGGCGGGTCGGCCCCGCGGCAGGGATGGGCGACAGCGTGCAGGGGCGACCGACCCAGAAAACCGGCTCCCCCGCGGCGAGCGCCTCCGCGAGTACGACGACCAGGTCGGCTCCGTCGCGACGCGACGACTTCGGAGACACAGGCCGGTACTGCATCCCGGCAAACATCGGCATCGTCGGCACCTCGCCATCCCACCCGGCGATTCGGTACGTAAAACCCTCAGATTCCAGACAGATGAGGGAGTCGGCCGGCTCCAGCCGGTAGGCGTACTCCCGGGGGACCAGCTCCCACTGGCAGGCCGACCGAGCCTCGCGCTTCACCGCGGCCGTGAGCGCCGCCTTCAGGTAGGCGGTGTAGGGGCGCAAGCTCTCGTGGACCTGCCCCGACAGCGCGGGCGCGATCTGAGACGGCGCGGAGGCGGCGAAGTACAGTGGCTTCATCGACTCTGGGTGCCCTCCTACGCTGCGACGGTGTGGCCCCTACGTGCCGCTCGGGGTGGGCACTCCGCCGCTACCTGCTGCAACCACCGGGAGGGCTGGCCACACGGTGGTCACGCGGGTAGCGAGCAGTTCGTTGCGATCGCGAACTTGCTGCTCCCCCCAGCTGGGGGAAGCGGCGATCTCCGTGTTCATCTTGAAGAGCGACCCTTGGAGTGCCTCTCGTTTGGACATCTTGAGTTCCGGGTTCTCGGTGGTGTACGGAAGGTTGCCGAGCCGTTGGTTCCCCTTGGCAGTAAGGAGCGTGAGATTTCCGAGTGAGTGCTTCAGAACCTGCCGCGTGGCGATTTCGTCCCGTCGGGGGTCCTCCGCTCCGACAAGGTAGTCGGCCGGGGCGAGCGCCCCGCTCGGAAGCGGCCAGTGCTCCGCCCACGTGTCCGGGAGGACGTGTTCGATCCACATCTCGTCCAGCCGCCCGACCGGGGGATCAAGTTCCGTACGCGATGCGTTCTCCAACTCGGCGAGGATGAAGCAGAGTCGTGACGACGGCATGGTGCCGTACTGCGCGCGCGACCGAACGCTGGCGGCCACTTCCGTGTCATCAGGGAATCGGACCGTGTCACCCGGGGTGTCGGAAAAAGCGTGCGCGAACTCGGCGGCGCTGGCTGACGAGCCGCGGAGGTGAGCCAACACTCTCAGGAAGGTGTTGTTGTAGTTCTTGGCGGTGAGTCCGCACAGCGCCCGGCGGACGATGTAGCTTCCGATGAGGTTGTAGATAGCCGCCTTTTCCTCGTCCGGAACCTCGGTCGCCGCAACGGCGAAAACGAGCGGAAACGCCGTCGAGACATCGAACACCCGAAGCAGGCGGGCGAGCTTGGAGAGCGCGCCTGAGGCGGTCGGGGACACCAGCTCCCGGTAGGTGGGCGCGTGACGTACGAGCGCGCCGACTTCGAGGTCGACGGTCGCGAACTTGCCACGAAACGATGCCTTGTACTTCACGAAGAGTTCGGAGAGGAGCACCTCGCGTGCACTCTCGGCCGTGAGGGTGTGCGCCAGATAGAAGTCGATGCGCGGCTTGAGAATCCGCCCCTGCGCCGTGACTTCCTTCCAGAAGGGGTCATCAAACACCTTCCATCGCCGGTCCATGAGGGCTTCGACGTCCTCCCCCTGACGCACCGCCCGATGGAAGACATCGTTGCGAACGAGGTCCATCGCGGACAGCGGCTCCCCGCCGCTGTTGAGGGTTTCGAAGATGACCTGCGCGTCGTCCTCCTTGCCGAGCGTGATGACGATCAGCCGGAAGTCCTCAAGGAGCACGGAAGACAGCACCTCCAAACGCTGCGCAACCTGCTCCTCGCCCTCGGCGCGCGCGAAGCGAAGGGCCGCGTCGCGGAAGAACCACCAGGCGGCGAGCGGCAATGGAGCACTTTCGTGCAAGTTGCCGTTCTTGTAGAAATGCGCTGGGTGTAGCTCCTTGACCTTGGATCGGGGGAGGTCGACGAGATCCTTGAAAAGGGACCGGTCGTACCGGCTCGCCTCAAGCTTGTACCGATCGACCTTCTCGTCGGAGGGGCGCCGGGAAGCCGGGTTCAAGATCATGGACTCAAGCTGGTCCACCAGGGCGGCGTGCCCGACCTCCCGCGCGGCGTCGCGGACGGCGGCGAGAAAGAGCTGGAAGGTGGTCAGGCGCTGCTGACCATCCACGACGTCGAGGAGAAGGTCCTTCCCCATCGCCCATTCGCCGCGTGGAGAAAGGAGGAGAGCACCCATGTAGTGCGGGAAGCCCTCGCGGCGCTCAAGTCGCTCCTGCGCCTTGCCCTCGACAGTCTCCTGAAACCGCTCCAGCTGCCCCTTCTGCGTCCAGGCGTAGGTGCGTTGGTAGATCGGGACGATGAACCGCTGGGGGACGTTCAACACCATCCCGATCGACATGGGCTCGGCTTTCACGGTGTCTCCTCTTCGGGTGTGTGGCGCGGACGCTGGGGTGATGGTGGGGATGCACCCGATAACGCGACGGTGCGCGGAGAAGCCCGAAGCCGCGCGAAGCGGCGGGGCTTTGCGCGCTGCCAACAGGCCGCTTCCTGCGCGTGGGCGCCCCGGGTCTGAACCCGAGTCCTGAGGTGGCGCACAATCCCGCCCCCTATCCCCTCGGGTCCACGAAGCCCTTCCCGTGCGGCCGGCTCCCGTCCACGTCGGGGAGCCCGAGCAAGAACACCGCCTCCGGCTTGTGGTTCGCGTACGCCTCGAACACGAACTCGGGCCAGTAGCGCGCGGACAACCCATGCTTCATCAGCGCCGGGTATGCGCGCTCCGGCTTCTTCGGGTCCAACCGGGTGAGCGTTCGACCGAGGTACTCCTCCCACGCCGCCGGCGGCGACCACAGGACGTACGGCGTGGTGAACACGAGGCTCGGCAGGCCCTCGGCCGGCGCTGGAAGGACCCGGGCGAACCACAGCTCTCCCCGCGTGCCGGGGTAGCCGGCAGGCACGACGCACTCCCGGGTGTCGCCCATCACGCCCTCGCGGAGGATGGTGGTGCCGTCGCCGTGCCCGAGCACCGTCCAGAGGCCCATGCGGCTGGCCGCGAAGGTCCGCATCAGCCCGACCAGCGCGGGATCGACGCCCAGGGTCGCGACCACTTCCACGGTCGCCGTCGCCGCAGTCTCCTTCGCCGCGCCGACGGTGAGGTCACAGTAGGCCCATCCGAAGAAGTAGGTGCCGGTGAGCGGGCTCATCGGCGGCCCCGTCGGCGTGTACTCGTCCTCGGCGGCGGCGATCAGCTTCGCAATCCGATCGGCCTCAGGCAGGCCGAGGACCTGCTCGCCGAACATCGACAGGTTGTGCTGGACCAACGACCAGAAGGCATGGACGGGGTGCAGCTCGTCGGCGCGCTCCTTGGACATGATCGTGGCCTTCAGCTCGCGGGCGATCTCGCCCCCGGCCCGGAATGCGGCGAGGTCGACGACCTGCGCGGCCTTCGCCCAGCGAGCGGCGCGCACGAGGCGCTCGGTGATCGGGCCGCGCGCCATCAGGTCCCCGCTGGACGGCGGGCGACGAAGCCGCTCTCGTCTCCGGCGTGGAAGCAGAACCAGCCTTCGAGCCTGCCCCCCACGATCTTCGCCCGACCGTGGCCGCTGACCTCGTCGCCCTCGTCGGCGCCCTCGAACGTGAATTCCACGGAGTTCCCGGCCTTACCCTTCGCCCGACAGTTCAGCCAGAGGCTCACGCAGATGAACGCCATCTCGCCGCCGTGCTCGTCGAAGGTGATGTGGCCTTGTTCGACGAGGTTGATGTCCTCGATCGCCCACATGTCCATGGACTCGATCTCCCAGCGGCCGACGAGGGCGGGTGGCGTTGGCATCCTCGCCGGGTATCGCCCCGTCGAGGCCGGCGCTGTGCTCGCGGCCGACGATGGCGCAACCCAGGATTGCGCAATCGTCGCGTCCCTCTACGCCGCGTCGTCGTCCTCGTCCTCGTCTCCGCTGGCCTGGTTGAAGATCGCCTGCCACGCCTCGGCCACGTCGCTCTCCACCGAGTCGAGCCGCTGGCGCACACCCGCGAGCGACTGCTCGAACTCGCCGAGCTTCGCGACGACCCTCCTGTCGGTCCCGGCCACCACCTGCTGCGCCTGCGGCGGAGGCGGCGGCGCCACGGAGACAGAGGCGGACTTCAGCCCGCGCACCCGCTCGCCGATCTTCTCGACCTCCCCGCGCAGGTCGACGATCGCCTGGTCCTGTCCCACGATGCGGTCGCGCCAGCCCGCCAGCGTCGCGTTGATCTCGTTGCGCACCAGCGTGGTGATCTGGTCGGCCGTCGGCCCCGTGCTGGCCGGGCGCGCGAGGAGCGCGTCGAGCCGAGGCCGCGCCTTCGACCACGCCACCCGGTCGGGCTTCGCGCCGTCGAAGTCCTCCTCCAGCTCCTTGATCCGCTCCTCCAGCCGGGCGATCCGGCCCACGGGCGTCTTGGGGATGCGCTGGGGCTCGTCGCAACGGTAGTCGCCCTGGTCGGGCCACTCGCCGGCTTCGGGCTCGGGCGCGCGGTTGCCCGGCGCTGGCGGCGGCGGCGCGACCGACTCCATCGCCGCGGGCGGCTTCGGCGGGGTGACCGCTGCCTCCTCGCCCTTCTGCTTCGCCTTGTTCGCCTTGGCGCGGCAGTTGTCGGAGCAGTAGCGCTTGTCGTCGCGCACCGCGTTGAAGGGGGAACGGCACTCGTGCCACGAGCAGATCCTACGCATGTTGACCTCCCGCTCCCGTAGCGGGAGCCGAAACGGAACCGAAATCCACTGGAATCACGCCGACATTACGGGTACGGCTTCGAAGCGGTCCGAACCGAAACGTAGAGCCGGAGCCGAATCGAAACGCGCCGGTCACGGCTTCTCCCCGTGGCCGGGGCCGCCGCCCTCGCGCTCGGCCTTCAGCTCTTCGAGCCAGTCGTCGACGACGCGAGCGACGATGCGGTCGAGCGTGGGGACCTCGACCTGCGCCTCGCCCTCCGGCTTGGCGCTGCTCCCGTAGATGGGCCGAAGACCCCTCCGGATCGCGTCGTTCGTCGCCTTCGCGGTGAGCTCGACGAGATCGCCGTGACCGTGGATGAGCTTGTCTTCGATGAACCGCTGCTCCAGCTCGAAGATGTTGTCGATGGACGCGAGGTTCCGCCCGGACTCGACGCGTGCAAGCAGGCTGCGATCCCAGCCCATGCGCTCGGCGAATGTGGCCTGCGACTGGCCCAGCTCCTGGCGGAGAAGGCCGACGATCCGGCCGAAAATGGTGGTGAGATCGACGAGGGTTCCGGTGCTCACGAGGGCGACTCCTGCGGTTCAGGTCGAAGTATACCCACAAGGGTTGACATCGTCCAGCATCGCCGTATAGGTTGAACATCACCCCGCACAGCGACTCCCACCGTGACCCCCTCCCGCCGCATCCCGATCCCCGCGCCGCCCGACGACCCGCACGCCGTGGCCCGGCGGCGTCTCGCGCGACTGCTCGCGATCGGCGCCGTGCGCGCGGCGACACGGCGTCTCGAGGAGGTGCCGGGTCTGCCGGAACCGGCGAACAACCCTGGAGGCGGCAGTGCGCTGGCTGGATGAGGCCCGCCGCCCGGTGGCTGACGTCGCGGCGGGGCTCGGGCTCGTCGGCGACCCGCGACGCGGCTTCGCCTGCCCGGCGTGCCAGGTGGAACGCCGTGACCGCGCCCGATTCGCCATCGGCCTTCGCCGCGACGGCGCCGGATGGCGCTGCCACCGCTGCGGCGAGGGGGGCGACGCCATCGACCTCGTCGCCTGGTCGCTCGGCGGTGCGCGGTTCCGCGATCTTGGGGGCGAGGATCGCCGTCGGGTGCGTGACTGGTTCGGCGTCGTCGCCACCCCGATTCCACCGACCGCGCAGGTGCCCTCGCCCATTGCCGCGTGCCACCCGCCCCGCGACGAGGTCGATGCGCTGTGGTCGGCCTCGCTCCCGTTGGCTTCATGTCTGCCCGATGGTGCCGCCCCGGATGCGCGTGCCGCGCGCTGTCTTCGGGGACGCGGGCTCCTCGACCTCGCGGACGCCATCGCCGACGCCGATCTAGCCCGCCTGACACCGACTGCCATTGCCTGCCCGGCGTGGTGGCCGGCGGGGCGGCTCGCGCTGTGGCGGCTCGTGGTCCGGGCGTGGGACGTCCACGGCTCGCCCGTCAGCCTCCACACGCGCGCGGTGGAGGATCGGCCCGTCAACCGCGACGGCGAGGCGATGCCGAAGCAGCTCTGGCCCGGATCGCGCAACGGCCCGCGCCACGACGCCAGCGGCTTGTTCTTCGCCGATCCCGGTGGGCAGGCGCTGCTCCGCGGCGAGGGCGACGCGGCGCGCGTGCTCATCTGCGAGGGCCTGACCGACTGGCTCTCGGCGGCGGCGTGGTGTCGTCGCAGTAGGACCACCGATGTCGCCGTTCTCGGCGGCGTCTCGGGTTCGTTCCCGGCGCTCGCCCAAGTCTGCTGGCCCGAGCATCCCGTTGACATCGTCGTGGCCGTGGACCACGACGAAACGGGGGATCGCTACGTCGCCCAGATTCGCGCCGCGCTCCCCGGTCGCCGCCTCCGTCGCCTCCACCTCGCCGGTGCCGCGTGAACGCCGTCCGCGACCTGAGCGAATTCGTGGCCGCGGGTGGCGATCTCGGCGCCCGCATCGCCGCCGCCGTCCCCCTCGCCGACGACGCGGCGAACACGCCGCCGCCCGCCGATGCCGTCTACGTCCAGGGCGCGTCCACCTGGGAGATGACCGAACGCGGGCCGGTGCGCCTGGCGCCCTACGCGCTCCGCTTCACCCGCGACGTGTCGTCGCCGACGAGCCGAACGCTGGAGGGGGAGGTGCGCCAGGAAGGGGCCCGGTCGGTGCCGTTCTCGTTCGCCGCAGAGGTCCTGGGCGATGCCCGGGTGCTCAAGAAGGAGCTGGCGAAGCTCCTCGGCGCCCGGTTCCGCGCCCCGCGCGGACGGCTCGATCGCATGGTCGACGCCTGGCTGGAGTCGTCCACCGTCGAGGAGCTCGCCGTCGTCCACGACTTCGGCTTCACCGACGACGGCACCGCCTTCGTCGGTCACGCCGCCATGCTCCCCGCCGGCAACGTGCGCTTCGTGCCCCCGCCCGAGGCCGCCGCGTCCCGGCTCCGTCTTGGCGATGGTGACGCCGTCGGCGTCATGCGCGAGCTGCTCGACGTGTGGCCTCGCGTCGTCGGGAGCCCGACGACCGCGGCCGCGCTTGTCGGTGTCGTTGGCTGGGGACTGGTCGCGCCGGTCCTGGAGGCGTTCGATCCGGGCGTGTCGCCGCTTCTGGCCTTCCTGCACGGCGCCAGTGGCGCGGGCAAGTCCACCCACGCAGGCGTAGTCCAGTGCTTCTTCGGCGACTTCTCGGACTCGCTGGCGGCGGTGTCGTTCAGCTCCACGCCGCTGTCCATCGAGTTGGAAGCGTCGCTGTTCCGCGGCGCGGTGATGGTCGTCGGCGACGTGAAGGCGGGGACCATCGCCGAGGGCGGCGCGTCCAAGGTGCTCGGCCTCGTCCAGCGCGCCGGCGACCGTGCCGAACGCCGCCGCCTGGACAACTCGGGGAAGCCGCTTCAGACCCAGCGCAGCCGGGCCACCTGGCTTTTCGAGGGCGAGGACGTGCCCGTCACCGAGGGCTCCGCGCTCGCCCGGCTGCTCATCCTCCCGATTCCGGAGTCGCCGCGTCAGCCGGAGCTGATGGGGCGGTTGCAGGCGTTGATGCCGCGCCTCCCGTCCGCCACCCGCGTGCTCGTTGACCACCTGCTCGCGACCAAGCCGTGGCCCGCGCTTGCCGCCCGGTACCGCGCCCACGCCGCCCTGCTGACCGAGGCGGCGGCTGGCGCCCAGAACGGGGTGCGACTCGCGAAGTCGCTCGCTGCTGTCGCCGTGGGTCTGGAGGTTTGGGCATCATGGCTGGCGACGGTCGGGCTCGCGCTCCCCGCCGATGCCGCCGCGCTGATCGACGCGCTCCTCGGGCCGTCCGCCGCCCAGCTCGTCGAGGTGGCCGACGCCGGGCCGGGTGAGCGCTTCCTCGACCTGGTTCGGCAGCTCCTCGCGAGCGGCGCCGCCCGTATCGGCGAGGCCGACGAGAACGGCGAGATGATCGGTGCATGGAACCCGGACCGCACCGTCGCCTACCTGCTCCCGGCCGCAGTCCTCGGCCGAATCCGCCGGCACTTCCCCGACGCCGCCGCCACGCTCGCGACGCCGAAGAGTATCCTCGACGACCTCCACCGCATCGGAGCCGCCGTCGAACGCGACAAGGACCGGCGCACGAAGAAGGCCCGCGTCGGGGGCGGGGAGTCGGTGAATACGTGGGCGATCGAGGCGGGGAGGTTGGTGGGGACCCGCGTTCGCGAACCTGACGGCGCGGCGTGAGGCAGCCAGGTTAGTAGATTGGCGCTTCAAGGCTCAACGTGCGCATCACCTCAATCCGTGCCGTCAATGTGGCTCCGGTGGCCCGGTTCGAGGTCGACGAGCTCTCCGACGTTGTCGTCGTCGCGGGTCCGAACGGTGTTGGGAAGACGCGGCTCGTCCGCCAGCTTGTCAGCCGCCTGCAGCACTTCGGCGCGAGCCCGGATGTCCGCATTCGCGTGGCCGCTACCTGCGACGAGGAGCGCACCGAGTGGGGGAAAACGGAACTCAGCACGGAAGTCGGCAGCGACTTGACTCTCCTGCAGAAGACGCTTCAGCGGAATCGGCGGCGCACGAACTGGAAGAGCAGCATCCTGAACTTCGAGAGCGACCGGACGATCCAGCCGTTCCAGAATCTGACATTTTCGTTCGACATGGCCAATCCGTACGAGGAGGAAATTGGCTGGAATTCTACCTACGGCAACATGCGCGACCGGTTCCAGGACACGGTCCACTCGATGTTCCGAATGATCGAGCACCAGAAGCAGTCCATCGCCAACCGCGCCATCCAACTCCGCCAGGCTGGGCATGGCGCGATGAACCTTGATTTCGCCGACCCGATGGACCCGTTCAAGGAGGTGTTTCGGCAGCTCTTGGGCCCCAAGGAGCTTGTCCAGCCTTCACCGCGAACGCAGGCGCTCCAGTTCCGGGCCAATGGGAAGGAATACGGGTTCGACGCACTCAGCTCCGGTGAGCGCGAGGTCGTCAACATCGCGTTCGACTTCCTCCTACGGAAGCCTTCGGATTGCATCGTAGTGTTCGACGAACCTGAGCTTCACCTCCACCCAGAACTCAGCTACAGGCTGATTCGCACGCTCCAGAGCATCGGAGGTCACAACCAGCTTTTCCTGTGTACCCACTCGCCGGATGTCATTACCGCATCCCTCGACAATTCGGTGATTTTCCTCTCGCCCGCGAAGGTGGATGCCGCGACGGGACAGCCCGTCAATCAAGCCGTTGTGGTAAGCGAGGCCGACCAGACCCACGAGGCCCTGAAACTCCTCGGCCAGTCCATCGGCATCGTGTCGTTGGGGAAGCGCATTGTCCTGGTCGAGGGCACGACGTCGAGCCTCGACAAGCAGGTCTACGGCACAATCATCAAGGATTCATGCCCCGGCCTGGTGATCGTTCCGTCGGGAGGCAAGCACGAGATTGCTTCGTTCAGCGCGGCCTATGAGCACGTCCTCTCTCGCTCCCTTTGGGGAGTCGAGTTCTTCATGCTGTGCGATGGCGACTCTGGGCCCCTTGCGACCGTGCTGAACCCCGCAGTTACGCCTCGTCTCCGGCAGCTTCCGCGGTACCACATCGAGAATTACTTCTTGGACGAGCACGTTTGGGCTGCTGTCTTCGCCGACATGGAGGACTCGGGCTCTCCCCTGCGGGACCCGGCGCACATTCGAACGCTGCTGCGCGATCTCGCCCGCGATCTCGTCTCCTACGCGGTGTCGCTGAAGGTCAGCGCGGCCCTGCGGCTCCAGGTTGGCAACGTGGACTTGATGCCGAAGGGAGCCCATCGTCTCACGACGGAGGAGACCCAGGGGCGGATCGCCGCGCGCGCGACCGAGGAGTCCGCCCGGGTGGCGAGAACACTCGCTGAGCAGGACGTTCGCGCGCTCGCGGCGCGGCACTACGACGAGTTGACGGCGGCCCTCGACGTGGACGCCGACTCGTGGAAGGCGCTCATTCCCGCGAAGCCGTTGCTCGGTCAGTTCAGCGCGCGAGTTCAGCTCCCGATCGGTCGGGCGAAGACCTTGTTCCTCAGGAAGTGTGCCGGACGTTCCCCCCATCCGTTGCAGGAGGTCATCGACATCTTCAGAGGGTTCAACGGGACGTGAACGCCGCCGGGCTGCCATGTTGGCATCCATGCTATAGGTAGCGAACTCTTCCCCGGAGCCGCTCCCGATGCCCCCACGCCCCACCCTCGCCAGCACCGCCGACCCCGCCCCCAAGCGCGTCGCCCTCTACACCCGGGTCTCGACGGACATCCAGGCGAACAAGGACGAGGGCTCGCTCGACACGCAGGAAGCCCGCCTCCGCTCCGCGGTCGCCTCCCGCCAGGGTGCCCACCTCGTCACCCACGTCTTCCGCGAGGAAGGCGAGTCGGGGAAGTCGCTCGACCGCCCGGCGCTTCAGCAGCTTCTCGCCCGTGTCCGTGCCCGCGACGTCGACCTCGTCGTGGTCACCCGGATCGACCGCCTCTCCCGCTCCCTCCTCGACTTCTACGAGGTCCACCGCCTGTTCGAGGACAACGGCGTCACCTTCACCTCGCTGAACGAAAGCTTCGACACCTCGCAGGCCCTCGGCCGCGCGATGCTCAAGCTGGTCCTCGTCTTCGCGGAGCTGGAGCGGGAACAGACTGCCGAGCGCACCCGCACCGCCCTGCGCGCCCGCGCCGAGCGCGGCCTCTGGAACGGCGGCCACCCGCCGCTCGGCTACGACTCCGAGGGCAGCGGGCACATCAAGGTCAACGAGGTCGAGGCCGAGCTGGTCCGCGAGATCTTCGCCAAGTACGAGGAGTGCCGTTCGACGAACACCGTCTACCGCTGGCTGAACGACAACGGGCACCGCCAGAAGACCTACACCTCGCGCCGCCGCGGCGCACAGGGCGGCCGGCCGTACACCGTCGGCGGCATCCAGCACCTGCTCCAGAACCGGCTGTACCTCGGCGAGATCGACCACAAGGGCGAGATCTTCGAGGGGCAGCACCCGGCGCTCATAGACAAGGAGACCTTCGAGCGCGTCCAGCAGATCTTCGAGTCCAACAACAAGGGCGCGAAGGGGCTGCCGCTCCGCACCACCTACGACTACCTGCTGACCGGCGTGCTCCGCTGCGCCTGCGGCCACGCGCTCACGACCTCCGCCGGGAACGGGTCGAGCGGCGTCCGCTACCACTACTACCGGTGCGTCGGGATCATGAAGAAGCCCGACCACAAGTGCGAGGTCCGCCAGGTGCGCGCGGAGATGATCGACGAGGTCGTGATGGGCATCGTCCGCGACGCCGCGCGCGACCCGAAGCTCATCGAGGACGCCGTCGCCGAGGCGAACCGGATCGCCCGGGAACAGGTGGACCCGCTGCGGAAGCGGCTAGAGCAACTCCGGCGGGAACTGGGCGAGGCTGAGGGCCAGGCCGAGCGCGTGCTCGCGCAGATCCTCTCGGCGGGCATCGCCGCGAGCGCGACTGCCAAACGCCTGCTCGCCGACGCCGAGCAGCGCACGACGAAGCTCCGCAACGCCGTCGCCGCGACCGAGGGCGAGTTGGCCGTGCGCGAGACCGAGCACCTCGACCACGAGATGATGATCACGGCGATCAAGGGCTTCGACCTCGCCTTCGACCACCTGAACCTCGCGGAGAAGCGGGAGTTCATGCAGCTCATGTGTCGGAGCGTGGAGCTGCACCCCGACCGCGTCGAGGTCGAGCTCTACGAGGGCCGAACCGCGACCCGCCTGTTGGCCGGGAACAAGAAGCTCCACAAGGTGGGCGGCGTTCCCGGTGGCGGGAGCGTTCCCGACGCCGTTCCCGGTGAACGGGGAAGCCGGGAACGGAAGCGGGGAACCGCGGACGGCTCAACCTCGTTCGTGTCTATGGGGGAATGGCTCCCGCTCTGTGACTTGAACACAGGACCTACGGATTAACAGTCCGTCGCTCTAACCAGCTGAGCTAAGCGGGAATCGCCGCCCATGTATACGCCGGTGCCGTGGGCGTCAAG